>Ga0255338_1000343_pt1 | contig 167630 bp, 141 predicted proteins | sample MeOH1_35cm_T4_19_FD_203715 | JGI IMG/M metagenome (GOLD analysis project Ga0255338, IMG submission 203715) | Sandy soil microbial communities from University of British Columbia, Vancouver, Canada - MeOH1_35cm_T4_195 | ecosystem: Engineered > Artificial ecosystem > Sand microcosm >...
TCAAGGCGTCGAGCGCCGCCGGATTGAACGCCGGGCCAGCGCCCGTCCGGGGTTGCTTCCGTGGTTTGGTCATCCCTCTCCTGTTGCGTTGGAGTATGACCTCACACACAAAATTCCGCACACCCCCATGCCGAACGGGCTGTGCGCCTTTCAGCCTCTGCCCTACCTGCTATCATCAACCGCAACGCGACCCACGCCGTTGCGCAGACCGGTCGCGCCACCCACTATCACGACCCCCGTCCCTTGCCATCTTCCCGGGAGCACGTATGAAGACCTCGTACGCAGCGATCCTCGCGCTGGCCCTGCCGGTGAGCCTCGTCGCCCAGCAACCTTCTGGCGCTCCGCCGGCCAATCCGGTCACGACGGCGTTCCGCGGCCGGACCATGAGTCTCCAACGGAACCTTGCCCAGGCGTTCGATTCGATCCCCGAGGCGAAGTTCAGCTACAAGCCGACGCCCGCGCAGCTCACCGTCGGGTACATCGCCCAGCACCTGGTGAGCGACAACTATCTCTTCTGCAACAATTTCGGCGCGATGAAAACCACGCAGTCGGCAAAGGACACGACGACCGCCGACTCCATCAAGGCGCAGTGGCCCAAGGACACGCTGGTCGCGAAGCTCAAGGCGTCGTTCAAGTTCTGCGAGGACGCCTTCGCCCAGCTCGATGACGCGAAGCTGGCCGATCAGATCACGATGACGTTCGGTGGCCAATCCAGGAACACGACGCGCGCGAGCATGGTGCTTGGGCACGCGCTCGACATGGCGGACCACTACAGCCAGCTCGCGAACTACATGCGCCTGAACAACATCCTGCCGCCGACGGCGCTCCCGCGTCCGCGCCCGGGCGGCGATTAACACGGCAGCGCGGACTGCGCCTGACCACCTCCTACGGGCGACCTTCGTTGCGGTCGCCCGTACGTGCGAATGACCGAGAAGATTCGCGTTCAGGTCCCGATCAACACGGGCCGCGGCAACGCTGCGGCCCGTGGAGAAATCACGCGGCGAGGCTCGGTCCTCGCGAGCGAATGGACTCGCGTCGCCTGATGTTGCGATGCCAGCCGACCAGCGCCACACCGCGCATTACGCATGGGATGAATAGGCCGGGTGGCCGGAGATGTGGGCCTACTCGACCCGCCTCGCACTCGATCAGAAATAGACCGACACGAGCAGCCGTACGAGCGATCCGCCTACCGAGGTCGTCGTCGCTTTCGTCTTTGCGCCATTTGCGTTCCCCTGCGTTTGCTTCACGTAGCTCGCCTGAAGCTCTCCGGTCGCGCCGAGGCTCAGATGCGACGCGACGAAGTACATGGCCCCGAGCTCGCCGTACACGCCGGCTCTCCAGAGGCGCGCGTCGCCTGACGCGCGGGAGAAGTTTCCGACGGCCCCCGCGCCGAGCACTGGCCGGAGTCGTTCGGTCCCCGACTGGCGGTAGCTTCGCACGCCCAGTCGCGCGGTGACCGCGGTGAACGAACTCGTGTTCTCGACGTCCCCGACGACCGGGCCGGAAAACTCGCTCTTGCTGCGGGCGGTGTTGAAGTCTGCTCCGAGGACCCACGCGAACGTCCGGGAGCGAAACCGCAGGAGCGATGCCCCGGTCGCAGATGGCGTCACGGCCGCCTCAGCAGCCCACTCGCCGGCGTGCGGCACGCTGTCGGCGGGCGGTGACTGTTGCGCGGACGCCACCATGGGGGCGACCAGGAAGGACACGGCGGCGACGAAGAGAACAGTACGCATGGTCACATTTGCGGAAGGGTGGCCGAGCACGGACGGCTGGGAAGAACGTTGGGCGCGCCGCGGGGAAACGCCGAACTCGACGGTAGTACCACGGTGCCGGCGGAATGTTCGCCGCGTCCGACTATCAGGTGTTACCGGATGATGGTGACGGCGTTGGGCACGCCGGGCACGATGATCACACCTGAGGAGATCCGTTAGGCATTGCGCGCCCGTAGGCCGTTCGCACTCGCCCCCTGCCCCGCGTCACTCGCCGGGCCTCCGCGCGCTCGGATCTCCCGTCGGCGGCGGGGCCTGGTCCGTCGCGGCCGGAGGGCCCAGCAACTCAGTAAGGATCGGCTTGAGCGCGTCGGCCCAGACCTGATACCCCTTCACGGTGGGGTGCAGCTTGTCGACCATCATCCCGTCGAAGAGGTTGCCGTCCCTGTCCGCGAGCTTGTCGTTGACGTTGATGTAGCGGATCGTCTTGCCGTCGGCGAACTGCGCGAGGTTCGCGTTGATGCGGTCGATCTCCGGCATGACGGCCATGTTGTCGTTCCGCGGGAAGATGCCGGTGAGGATGATCGTCGCGTTAGGTGCCTTGCGGCGACACAGGTCCACGAGCGCGCGCAGGCCACGCGTGATGTCGGCGACCTTCTCGTCGTCGCCGGGCCGCGTGCCGACGTTGTTGGTGCCCGCGAGGACGACGATCACCTTCGGGTTGACGCCGTCGAGCTCACCGTTCTCGATGCGCCAGAGCATGTTCTGGATGCGGTCGGCGCCCCAGCCGAAGTCGGCGGCGTTCCACCCGAAGAAGTTCGCCTTCCAGTTCGCGAGGAACTCGGGGTAATCGGTCGCGCCCCAGCGGCGCGTGATGGAGTTGCCGACGAAGTACACATCGATCCTGCCCTGCGTGCGCTTCGCGAGCAGTTGCTCGTGGGCGAGCATGGAGTTGGCATCGACGCGTGGCGCCGGCCTGTCCGCCGGCTGGCGGTCCTGCGCCGCCGTGCCTAACGCCTGCCCGGGTGCCGGCGTGGGGACCGGCGGCGCGGGCGTGGACGCGCGTCCGAAGTTCCTGTCCGCCCACTGGAGGAAGTACTTCCAGTTCGGCGCGTCGGTGTGGCCGCCGTCGTGCTGCCGCCACGCGAGCTGGCCGTCCAGCAGGCCGACGTTCACGGGCGGCATCTTCTCCTTCATGTAGTCGTCCGATGTGCCGAGGTCCCTGGCGCCGAGCAGGCGGAAGACGGGGCCGGCGGCGACGGCGGCCATGTAGCTCCCCTGCTGGTCGAGCCACCTGGCGTCGCCACGCTCCGGAATGCCGTAGCTCACGAACGTCAGGCGCGGCGCGCAGAGCGCCAGCAGCTGGTGCGCATCCACCGGGATGTCGCCCGCGTTCCTGCTGCCGAACGTCGCCTCGGCCGCACCGTACTTGAGAAAATTGCCCGCCATCCAGTGATACTCACCGGACCCGGTGAGATTCTCGACCGCCTCGCCAAAGTTGCGACGATGCAACTTGGCGCCGCCCTCGCCTGACGACCCGATGAGCACGGCCGCGAACCGCTGGTCGAACGCCATGGTCACGAGCGCGGCCTTGCCGTAGCGAGACACCCCCTCGATACCCACGCGCTTCGCGTTCACCGCCGGGTCGGTCTCGAGGTAGTCGAGCGCACGCGACGCCCCCCAGCCCCAGGCGCGGAGCGCGCCCCAGTCGTCGGGCTTCCTCGGCTGTCCGCGGTTGACGAGCCCAATGATGCCCCTCGTTAGGCCGGCGCCGTTGTCCGCCTGGATGCTGGCCGGATTGATGAACGCAAAGCCCCAGCCGTCCACGATGAGCTGCTGCGGTGCCGGCGCGTCGCTGCCGGGCGGCGGCGGGGGCGGCGTGAACCCGCTTGGGCTCCCTGGCGGCGCGGGCCGGCCAAGCGCCTGGGCGAGGCTCCCGCCGCGGAACATCATCATCACGGGGACCGGCGCCGGCGCATCCGCGGGACGCACGAGCGTGACGGAGATGTTCACGTCGAGGGCGGGATAGCCCGAGTTGTCCACGCGTCCCACGAGCTGTTGACCGACGACCCGTCGCCCCCCGACGGTTCCCGTGTCGGATGCCGTCACGCTCCACGTGACCCTGGGGGCGTTTCGCGGGATCCGCCCGTACACCTCACGCTCGAAGTCGTCGACGATCTCGGCACGCCGCCGAGGCCACTCGCGCGCGCTCACGACCTTCCGGCCGTTTCTGAACGTCAGCGCCTCGGGAAGTGTGGGGAACGGGTTGGCCAGCGCCTCATCGTAGTTGGCGTGGTTGGGATCCTGCTCGTTCCCGCTCGGTCCTGGCCGTAGCGCCCTGATGCCGAGCTGCTCCAGCATCTGCCGGTGGTCCTCGGCTGTCGTCCAGCTCGTGGGCGCTGGAAGGTCGGCGCTCTGGCCAGTGGTGGCGCGTGTGGATCGAGCACATGCGACGCCCACTATCCCGCCCGACACGAGACACAGCGCCGGGACGACGGTCCGGATTCGACGGCGGAGCTTCATCTAGGGGGGTCTGCGTTGGAGGGGACTCGAACGACCCATTTTGGAAATCAAGTCATATTATGTCTGCTCACGACGAGGTCGCCAGGGGCGCCGATCCGGGGTGCGCGGCTCAGTGCGGGGTCGTGACGCGCGCGAGCGAGTCGGCTTGTCGCCGCTGCCGAGCCGCCACCACCGAGTCCACCCTGTGCTGCCTGAGCGCCCTGATGGCCATCAACTGCGCCGCGATGGCGCGGTCGCGCTCGCGCTGTTTGCGCGACGGCCCCCCGAACGGCAGCCCAACGGGGACGCTGCCTCCGGCCATCGTGCGTCGAACCGGTACGCCGGCGCCTCGTGCGGCGACGACCTCGAACGCTTCGTCGCGCCACTTCGCGTCGCGCTCCGCTTGTGTGAGCGGCGGGGGCTTGATCCGGCCGGTAGCGAGCCCGGTACTCAGACTCTCGCTCAGCGCTCGGACGGCGGAGTCGAAGCGAATCGGTTCGGAGCTCCGATGGGTGAAGCCCACCATGGCGCTCGCGGCAGGTGCGCCGCCGCTCGCACGCAACGCCCCGGCAGCTCTCATCGTTTCGCTGGGCGACGCGGCATCCATCTGCCGGAGCTGGGCAGTCGCCGGGGGTGCGAACGACGCCGTGTCCCGAGGCGGAGTCGTCGGCTCGGGCGCTGGTGACGCGGTGACGGGGCGCGAGCCGGTTCGCGCTGACCAAGGGGCTGCCTGACGTGCTGGGGCGAACGCAGGAGCCGGTGCACGTGGGATGACATACACGACGCGCTCCGACGCCTGTCGAGCATCGAGTGTCGGCGTAGATACCGACGCCCTCACGAAGCGCGGCCCTGGTGTCGCGAGGACGAGGAGCGCGGTTCCCACCGTCACGCCGATCGCCGCCGCGAGACTCGCGACGCGTTCGATGCGAGAAACCTGGTGTATGCGAAGGCGCATCGCGGGTTTCTGTGGCGGCGTGACGAAGTGACCAGCAACTGAGGTATCACCGGGGCGGCGAAGCCGCAATCATCACATTGATTGCCATACGGAACAGGACCTGAGCGTGGGGTCCATCGAGGTGTCGCTGCCGTTCGCCGCCTCGTACAACGTTAGGCCGCCCGCCCCAGAGTGACTCGGCGCACAGCATGACGCCGGTCGTGTGAGGTGTTCGCGGAACCTATGGGAAGTCGATCACTGACTTCCGCTCGTGGAGTGCCGGCGCCTGAGGCATCGCCGGCGAGGGAACCAACTGCCGCCGTCCCGGATCAGTAATCCGGAATGGGGGCAGGCGCGACTGTCGCGAATGGCCAGGACGTACAGTAGCCCACCGAGTCGAGCGCCGCCCTCGCCCGCATATCCCAACCGCAGATCACGATCATGAAGCCATATCTCGAGCTCGGGCTCGACACCTTCGGCGACGTCACCCGCGACGCCGAGGGTCGCCCGCTTCCATACGCCCAGGTCATCCGCCACGTCATCGACGAGGCGGTGCTCGCCGACGAGCTGGGTATCGATTTCTTCGGCGTCGGCGAGCACCACCGGGCGGACTTCGCCATCTCGGCACCCGAGGTCGTCCTCGCCACCATCGCCGGTCGCACGACTCGCATCCGGCTCGGCTCCTCGGTCACGGTGCTGAGCTCCGACGACCCCGTGCGCGTGTTTCAGCGTTTCGCGACGCTCGACGCCGCATCGAACGGCAGGGCCGAAGTCATCCTCGGCCGCGGCTCGTTCATCGAGTCGTTCCCGCTCTTCGGCTACCCGCTGGACCAGTACGAGACGCTGTTCGAGGAAAAGTTGGAGCTGTTCGCCGCGCTCCTCGAGGCGAACCGCACGGGCAGGCCGGTGACGTGGCGCGGCACGACGCGCGCGCCGCTCGACGGACTGCGTGTCTACCCGACCACCGATAGCGGGCGACTCACGACGTGGATCGGCGTTGGCGGCAGCCCCGAGTCGGTGGTGCGAGCGGCCCGTTACGGGATGCCGCTCATGCTCGCGATCATCGGTGGCAGCCCACTACGCTTCGCGCCGTACATCGATCTCTACTATCGCGCCCTCGCGCAGCGCGGCCTGGACCCGCTGCCGGTCGGCGTCCACTCGCCCGGCCACATCGCCGACACGGACGAGCAGGCGCGCGAGGAGCTCTGGCCCTCGTGGCGCGACATGCGAAACCGTATCGGCGCCGAGCGTGGCTGGGGGCCGACGAGCCGAGTGGAGTTCGACCGCGAGATCGAGGCGGGGGCGCTGTACGTCGGGACGCCGGAGACGGTGGCGCGCAAGATCGCGGCGACGGCGCGGGCGCTCGGGCTCGCGCGCTTCGACATGAAATACAGCGCGGGGACGCTCGCGCACGACAAGCTGACGCACAGCATCGAGCTCTATGGGCGCGAGGTCATTCCTCGCGTGCGTGAGCTGCTCGCCGCGGCGGAACCGGAGTCGGCGGAAGCCGAGGTTTCATCAGCCGGGCCAGATCGCTAGACGTTAATTGGGGTCAGACTCGAATTTCATCGTTTTAACGCGGTGTTGACTCCCGACCCGAATCCGCCACACGCCTGCCTGACCAAGGTTTCTTTGCGCCGACCGGGACTGCGACGCAGACATGGCCGCGGATCGCGCCCGGCGGCGCGAACGCAGACGACGCAGAGGGATGCTTTCGAACCGCCGAGCGCCCTCCGCCGCGGCCGAGAGACTGTTGTTTTCTTGCGAACGGCCCCGGGGTGTTAGGCGTCCCGGTGGCCGTTCCCCTCGATCACCAACTCCGCGCCGCCGCGATAGCCGCTCGGTGGTATTCGCGTCCGCTCTACGGTCCTTTCTGCGTCGCGCGCCTCCGGCGCGCGTCTGCGGCCCGTTCTGCGTCGCGGTCCAGTCGCCAAGATGAACGCGGTCGCAATTCTCGTCGTGCGAGCCCGCTAATTGAGGTCAGAATTGGGCCAGACTCGATTCACATCGTTTTCACGCGGGATCTGCGTCGGAACGATGAAATTCGAGTCTGACCCCAATTGATAGGAGGCGGTGCTCGCCAACGGGTTGTCCAGGCTGCAACCTATGGCATGCGTGTCTCCATACACACCTTCGTCGCCGTGGCGCTGGCCTTGGGTCTCCCGCTCTCGGCGCAGGCTCAGGTCAGCCCGCCCATCGTCGCCGTGTTCGCTCACCCGACGACGAACGCGTCATCGGCCCGTTGCTGTCGCGCCTCGCACGGGAGGGACGCGAGACCCATCTCGTGATCGCGACCGACGGGTCCAAGGGCGTTCGCGACTTCGCTCGCATCCCGGCCGGAGCGGAGCTGGCCGCCGCACGCACCAGGGAAGCAAAGTGCGCGGCCGACCGGCTCGGCGTACGACAGCTTCATCTGCTCGGTCTTCCGGACGGCGGCCTCGCATCGTTCGATGCGCTTGGGCTACTACGGTCGGGGCTCGTGGCGATCATCGATTCGCTTGCGCCTGCGGCGATCATCACCTTCGGCCCGGAGGGAGGCACCGGGCATCCCGACCACCGGCTGGTGGGCGATGTCGTGACCCAGGTCGTGCAGGGTGACGCGCGCTACGCGAACGTGGACCTGCTGTACGCGTCGCTGCCGACGGAGCGTCTCGTGACCGCACCGCCCGCACGACCCACCGTGAACGGCATGGCGGAGGCACTGCTGACCGTGCGCGTGCCGTTCGAGGAGCGGGACCTGGCGGCGGGACGCGAGGAGTTCGCGTGTCATCGCAGCCAGTACACACCCGCGGAGATGGACGCGGTCAACCGGTATCTCGCGCACGCGTGGAACGGCAGCGTGTGGCTGCGTCCATGGAATGGGACAGTGCGCGATTCCGGAGTCTTCAGACGTTAGGGCGAAAGGCGAAAGGGCGCGGGATGCCAGACGGCGCATAATGCGCCGTTCGGCATTCCGCTCCGTTCCCGAATTCCGTGAGAGCCCAGATCTGGCGACGTCATGCGAAGCCGATCGCGTGGAGCATGGCGGCCCCTTCCGGGTCGGCGCGGAACGGTGCCCACGCTGGAGATTTCGCGAACTGCCACCAGACCTCGTGTTCGGCGATCCCGCGGGCCACGAGGGTGCGAGCCTCGGCAATCGATCCGAGCGCAGCGGCCGCTGACCCCCGCACGGACCACTCGACGTAACCGGTGGTCGCGCGGCTGTTCAGCTCCTCCACGATGGTTCGCACCGCATTCTCCTCTCCGCGACGCCAGTGGATCGCCGCCATCTCGGCGAGAATTCGCGGACTTCGCCCCGACATCGGGAGCGTCTCCTGCGCGGCCGTCAGGGCTTCCTCATCGCGGCCGACGCCGGACAACGTCCAGACGAGCGCCCACCTCCCGGTGAAGGCGTGGGGGTCCAGCGCCACGGCGTGTCGTGCCGCTCGCACGGCGTCGTCGTGCAGCCCCACGCACGAGAGCGACAGGGACTCGAGCGCCGCCGCCCACGCGTTGAGCGGATCCGCCCGTGTCGCCATGCGGAGATGCTGGAGCGCCTGCGCGAGTCGCTGTGCAGACGAATCAGTGCGCAACGCCAGCACGAATGCGCGCTCGCATAACGCCTGCGTGTTCAGCGGCTCGCGCGCCAGCGCGCGGTCCGCGAGCGCCACGGCCGTCTCGATGTCGACGTCGTACGCCGCGCTGATGTTCGCGAGCGTGGACAGGGCCTGCACGTGCTCCGGATCGAGCGCAAGCGCACGATCGAGTGCCGCTCGCGCTTGCGGGATCGTATCGCTGGCCGCCGCCATACCGTAGATCCATTTGAGGCGGTGAGCGTCGCCCAACAACGCGTGCGCTTCCGTCAGATCGGGGTCGAGCGCCACGGCGCGCTCGAAGCACGGGAAGGCGTCGAGAATCGCGCGACCGCGTTGGCCGAGCAGGACACGCCCTTTGAGGAGGAGCTCGTACGCCTCGACGTTCCGCGGCCCCGCTCGACCCGCTCCACGATCGGATCCCTCGAGCAGCGACAGTTGCAGCTTCCCGGCGATCGCGTTCGCGATCTCATCCTGCAGCGCGAAGACGTCGACGAGCTCCCGGTCGTAGCGCTCCGACCACAGATGGTAGCCATCGGCCGAGTTGATGAGCTGCGCCGTGATGCGGAGACGTGGGCCTGCCTTGCGTACGCTGCCTTCGATGACGTGCCGGACGCCGAGCTTCTCGCCGACCACGCGCAGATCTTCATTCTTTCCGCGGAAGGCGAAGCACGATGTCCGGGCCGCGACGCGCAGCCCCTCGAGCTGCGTGAGGACGTTGATGATCTCCTCGGTGATCCCGTCGGCGAAGTACGCGTCGTCGGTACTGGCGCTCATGTTCGCGAACGGCAGGACGGCCACCGACTGCCGCGGCGTGGGACGTGCGGCGGCGGTCGGCGCCCCCACCGAGCGGAGCGCCGAGATGACCAGCGCGCCGCTCGAGATCCGGGCGTCCGGATCCTTCTCGAGGAGACGCTGGACGGTGTCGCTCACGGACACCGGGACGGCGGGGCGCACGGCCGACACCGTGGGCGGCGTGTGATGGAATCGTTTCGCGATGACCACCTGGATGGTGGGTCCGGTGAATGGCGGCTCGCCGGTCAGCATCTCGTACAGCACGCAGCCTAACGCGAAGAGGTCGCTCCGGCCGTCGATCGTGTCGCCGGCGGCCTGCTCGGGGCTCATGTACGCGGGCGTGCCGACCGTCACGCCTACCTGCGTCAACGACGCCGCGCCACTCGTCGTCGCGGCCAGCACTGCCCTGCCGATCCCGAAGTCGGCGACGAGGGCGTGCCCGTCGTGCAGCATGATGTTCTCGGGCTTGATGTCGCGATGGACGACGTCGTGCCGGTGCGCGTAATCCAACGCGTCCGCCACCTCGCACGCGATGCGCACCGCCTCGTCCACCGGGAGTTGCCTGGTCGCGTCGAGCCGGTCGCGGAGCGACTGCCCGTCCGCGTTCGGCATCACGTAGTACAGATGACTGCCGATGTCGCCGGAATCGAACAGCGGCAGGATGTGGGGGTGCGTGAGCCTGGCGACGAGCCGGATCTCGCGCAGAAAGCGCTCGCGCCCCAACGATTCGGCGAGGTCGTCGCGCAGCACCTTGAGCGCGACGTCGCGGTCGTGCTTGAGGTCGTGCGCGAGGTAGACGGTGGCCATGCCGCCGGCCCCGAGCTCGCGTGCGATGCGGTAGCGGTCAGCGAGCGCCGCTGTCAGACGGGCGACGTCGGTTGTCTGGTTGATCGCTTCGTCCATGTGCCCAGCCCCGACGGGGTGACGTACGATAAACGACGTTGGGAAGCAGCACCGACGGTGCGATCGTCTCGTACATCGACGGCCCCGACTGCCGGCTCGTAGTCGGACAACGCGCGGCCTGCAGGACCTAAGGTACCGTCCGGGCCGTCCGGTGGCAGGACCCGTCTCGACCGGCCGTGACTAGAGTGCCGTGCCGCGCGGCTTGAGGTACGCCGGCGGAATGGGTTTGTCGGGCCGCTCGTTGTCCCACAGCACCCCGACCACCCACCACCGGGCGCCGTCGTTGAACAGTTGAATGCTGTTGATGCCGCGGGTCGGGTTCCTGTCCGCGGAATCGCGGCGTGCCTCGTACGTGCTGAACACGTGCATGATGTTCCCGAACGCCTCGCTCGTGCGCGCGATCTCGCGTTCGCTGAACCCGTGGCGCGGCGGCCCGCTCGAGGCGGCCCGCACGTAGTCATCCACCGTCTGGATGCGAATCACCCCGGGGCCATTCGGCCCCCGAAACGTCGGCATGAGTCGGGCGCCCGGCACGAACAGCGAGCGGAAGCGATCGGCGCCGCGCTTCTGGTCAACGAGGACGGTATTCGCGTCGTAGAGCGCCGCGATGATCGCGTCGGCCGACGCGACATCCTTGGGATCCGCGGTGACCGTGGCGGTTGCCGTCGCACCAGGTGTCGGCTGTGACGTCAGACGTGCCGCCGGCGACAGACTCAAGGCGGCCAGGAGGGACGCGATGCCGCATTTCATGATTCACTCCGTGTTGCGAGGTGTCATCGCCGATCGAACACCACGTCGTGCGCGCAGCCGGTTGCGATGCGGAGCGATACGCGGCATAGGGTCCGCGATGGCCGAGCATGCGCGGGGCACCCGCCGCGGTCGCGCCGGTGACACTCACAGTACCGCCGCGACGCCACCACAGCCAGCAGTCCGTCAGCCACGCGGGATCCTCGGGGGCAGCGCGCAGGTCGAGATCGAAGGGCGCGGCCTTGAGAACCGACCTCGTTCGACGCACGATACGTTCAGACCCTTCCAGCCACCCGCCGATGACTCGCCGCGTAATTCTTCTGAGCTGTGTCGCCGTTGCCGCCTGCACCCGCCAACCATCCACCGCGGCGCCGCGTCCGCAGGCGTCGTTCGACGTGGTGCTCGAGAACGGTCGCGTGGTCGACGGAACCGGCGCGGCGTGGTTCCTCGGCGACGTCGCCATCACCGGCGACCGCATCGCGCGAATCGGACCGGCTGGCTCGCTTCGCCGCTTTCCGGCGAGGCAGCGACTCGACGTGCGCGGCCTGGTCGTGTCCCCGGGATTCATCGACATCCAGAGCGGCACGAACTTTCTCCGCGACAGCAGGTCGGTGAGCAAGGTGACCCAGGGGATCACCACCGAGATCCTCGGCGAGGGATCGACGCCGGCGCCGACGAACGAGAAGACCGCCGCGGGTGGGCAGTTCGCGACGGGCGGGCCGCAGGGAACGGGCGGGTACCCCGGCCCGCACGGCTTCCGGGCGTGGCTCGACGCGATGCAGGCGCACGGCACGTCACCTAACGTCGGCTCGTTCCTCGGCGCCGCGACCGTGCGCGTGTACGCGAAGGGGCAGGCAATCGGCCAACCGAGCGCCGCGGAGCTCGACACCATGCGCGCCGTCGTGCGGCGCGCGATGGAGGATGGCGCCTTCGGCATCGGATCGGCGCTCATCTATCCGCCCGGCAACTACGCGAGCACCGAAGAGCTCACCGAGATGGCGAAGGCAGCGTCGCCCTACGGCGGCATCTACATCACGCACATGCGCTCCGAGGCCGATCAACTGCTCGAGGCCATCGACGAAGCGATCACCATCGGGTCGCGCGGCGGCGTACCCGTCGAGATCTATCACCTCAAGGCGGCGGGCACGAACAACTGGTCCAAGGGCCCGCAGGCGATCGCGAAGATCGACTCGGCGCGTCGCGCAGGGGTCGACGTGCAGGCGAACATGTACCCGTACGTCGCCGGCGGAACCGGGCTCTCGGCGTGTACCCCGCCCTGGGCGTCGGAGGAGGGAAAGCTCATCGACAACCTGCAGAACCCCGAGACGCGCGCGAAGATCAAGGCCGAGATGCAGAACCCGCGCACGGAGTGGGAGAATCTCTGCCAGCTCGCCGGGCCGCAGGGCGTGCTCGTTCTCGGGATCGCTAGACCAGACAACGCGCAGTACGCCGGCAAGCGCCTGGGCGAGATCGCCGCGATGATGAACAAACCGTGGGATGAGGCGGCGATGGATCTCCTGATCTCGGAGCGTCAGCGCATCGGCACGGTGTACTTCCTGATGAGCGAGGACAACGTCAAGCTGAACCTCGCGCAGCCGTGGATGAAGTTCGGAACCGACGCGGGCGGGGCCGATCCCGACAGCGCTCGTTCACTCACGCATCCGAGAGCGTACGGAACATTCCCGAAGATTCTCGGGCGTTACGTTCGCGACGAGAAGGTGATGCCGCTCGAGGACGCGGTGCGGAAGGCGACGTCGGCGGTGGCGACGCGACTCTCGATTCCCGATCGTGGCGTGTTGCGGGAGGGGTTCTTCGCCGACATCGCGGTGTTCGACCCGGCCACGATCGCTGACCACTCGACGTTCGAGCAGCCGCATCGGTTGTCGGAGGGGGTCAGGTTCGTGTTCGTGAACGGAACGATGGTCGTTCGCGATGGCCGACACACCGGCACCAAACCTGGACGCGTGTTGCGAGGTCCCGGGGCTCGATAGGCGTCAGGGAGCCCGCTACTCGGGCTCCCACAACTCCCGTATCTCTTGCGGGAGCATGTGCCGGATGTCGGCGATCTCCCCCTCGGAGATCCGCCTCGATAGGAGCGTGAATACTCCACGGACGGCGGGCTCGGGATCGATCGGCACCCGGGCGCGGAATGGCCATGCGACCTCCGCCAGGAACTCCTCCTTGCGGCGCACCTTGGGCGGCTTCGGGGCGGGATCCCACCCCTCGTAGAAGAAGCCGCGAATCAACATCGGCAGCTGCGCCGCGAATTGCGCGGCCTCATCCACCGTGAGCCGGTCACGGAGGGCATGCAGGGTGGTCCGCAGCGCCAGATAGGCGCGATCCTTGTCATCCCACCCCATGATCTGCATCAGCTCGTTGAGCCATTGGTGAGTCTTCTGCAGGGTCGTGTCGAACACGTCGAGACCGGTGGCACTCATGGCAACGTCTCCTCCGAGGTCACCTCTGAAGGTGAGCGGCCCATGAACCGAGCGCAGTCGGGTAAACGGGAAGTGTCTACGCATACACGTGAGCGTGTGTGACGCGGTGTCCGCTCGGGTGCGCTTCAGCCGGCATCCTGGGCACCGGCATGCTCGCTCGCCAATTTGACGGAGCTCCACAGCCCACGAGGGATCGTTGTCCGAGCGCGTGATCGTCATCGGTGCCGGGATCAACGGCCTGGTCGCCGCCAACTATCTGCGCCGCGCCGGTTGTGCGGTGTCGATGATCGAACGGTCGGAGCGCGTTGGCGGCGCGTGCGTCTCCGAGGTGGCGACCGTGAACGGCCAGCCGCAGCGCTATGCGCTCGGCGCGTCGGTGCTCGGCCTCATGCAGGATTTCGTCTTCCGCGAAACGGGGCTGGCGGATCGCCTCGAGACCTACGTTCCCGACCAGCCCAAGCGGGTCTACTTCCCCGACAGCTCCACGTCGGCGTGGATCTACCGCGACCCCGCGCGGTTGCAACGCGAGCTTACGACCAGGTGGGGTGAGCGTGGAGACGTCGCCGGCTTTCGCGCCGACGAAGCGCGCGTCGTCGCGTACCTGCAGGACGGCTATCGACGGGCCGTCCCGCCTTCGCTGGGCGAAGCGGAGCGGGCGTTAGGCCCGGAGCTCGTGCGGCTCTGGATCACGGGAAGCGCGGCCGATCTGCTCGACCACTACTTCACGGCCGAGCACACGAAGATCTACATGGGGATGACGGTGACGGAGAGCGGCCCGGTCTCGCTCCGCGAGCCGTATTCGGCGTTCACGGTGCCGCTCATGGATTCCGGCTCGATCTTCGACGGCTACTACGGCTTCGTGCGAGACGGGATCTGGCGCGTCACCGAGGAGCTCGCGATGCTGAATCGCGAGCTCGGTGTCGACCTCCGCCTCGGCAGCACGGTGTCAGGCATCGACGTCGAGCGGGGAGAGCTCGAGTACGATCATCAGGGAACCCGGGCAACGGCGGGGTTCGACCATCTCGTCCTGGCGACGGACCCGTTGACCGCCGCGCGGCTCGTGGGCGTGGGTGAGATGATCCGCGAAGTCGAGCAGAAGCGATTCCTGGGCACCAGCGGAAAGGTGACGCTCTTCTTTCGCGAGCCGGCCAGGTGGCTGGACGAGTCGGCGACCACGGCGAGCGGAGGAGATACGGCCTTCCGGTTCATCTTCGCTGTCGATTCGATCGCCGATTTCGAAGCGGCGACGCTGCGGGTGCTGAACGGGGACACCGACTACGAGCCCGGCTACATCCAGATCTACTGCGAGGGCGCGGCGATGCGGCAACTCGGCCTCGTGGAGCCCTTCGATCGCCTCACGCTGTTCTTCAAGAACATGGCGCTCGACCGACGGGGCGACGCGCTGCCGGAGGTGGAGGCCGCGGTGACGGCCCAGGTCCTCGCCCGCGTCGCCAACCCGGAGGCGTGCGTCTGGAGTCGGCTGCTCTCGCCGAAGGACCTGCAGCACCTCTTCCTCTTTCCTGCTGGGAACCTGGACCACACGATGCTCGTCGGCGGGCAGACGTTCCACGACCGCCAGTTTTCCGCCGATCCGGGGACGCGGTTCTACGCGTTCGGTGATTTGCCCAACGTCTCGTATTGTGGAGCGGGGTCGTACCCGTGCGGGTCGATCGCCGGGACACCGGGCTACATGTGTGCGCAGCAGCTGATCCGACGGGCGCCGAAGTAAGCCGTGATTCCGATCGCGCGCCCTTCGGCATCTCGCGCCCTTCGGCATCTCGCGCCCTTCGGCATCTCGCGCCCTTCGGCATCTCGCGCCGTCTGGCATTCCGCTGTTTGGCAGTTCGCGCCTTTCCCATCGTCTATCGATGGGGCTTGACATCCAGGCGCACGTATGCAATCGTCCCATCGTTCATCGATGGGAGAGCCGTGTCACGACCTGGCAGCACCCCCGAGCTGCTTCCCGGCACGCTCGATCTCCTGATCCTCCGCGCCCTGCGTGATGAAACCCTGCACGGCTACGGAATCGCGCAGCGATTGCGCGAGGTATCGAAGGATGTGCTCCAGGTCGGCGAGAGCTCGCTCTATCCGGCACTCCAGCGACTGCTCCTCGATGGCTACGTGCGAGCCGAGTGGGGCAAGTCGGAGAACAATCGCCGCGCGCGCTTCTACACGTTGACGGCTGCCGGGCGAAAGCAGCTCGCCGCGGAGCAGGAAGAGTTCGAGCGCATGATCGGCGCGATTCACGCCGTGCTTCGCTTCGCGTGAGGCGCGCGATGATTTCCATGCGCCTGGTTCGCCGACTCGTCTACTGGGTGCGCTTCCGCACGCGCCAAGAAGAGCTGCGCGAGGAGCTCGAGCTGCACCGCGAGCTGCTCGCGGACGACTTGCGGCGCCAGGGACTCGCGCCCGAGGCCGCACAGGCTGCCGCTCGCCGCGCCATGGGGAACGAGACGTTGATGCGCGAAGACGCCCGGGGCGTTTGGCTGGCGTCCAGTGTCGATGCGGTGCTCAAGGACTGGCGCTACGCGTGGCGCGGACTTAGCCGGTCGCCGGCGTTTACGGCGGTCGTCGTGCTCACGCTCGCACTCACGGTCGCCGCCAACACCGCGGTCTTCAGCGTCGTGCAGCACGTGTTGCTCGAGCCGCTACCATACCCCGACGGCAACCGCATCGTGCGGCTGGGAACGGAATCGGTGGCCGACCCACTGGCCGGCCAGTTTGGTATCGACACCGAGCTGCTGCGGCGGTTGAGTGCGCGGTCACGAACGCTTGAAGAATTCGCGGCCGTCACGCGGGAGCGATATCGGATCGGCACCGACCCCGAGGAACCCGCGGTCGCCGCGGCATCCGTTACCCCGTCTTTTCTCCCGATGCTGCGCGTTCCCCCGGTGCTGGGACGCGGATTCACCGCGGACGATGCGCGCCCCGGCGCCCCGCCGGTGGTGATGATCGGGTACCCGATGTGGCAGCTCCGCTTTGCCGGCGCCCGAGACGTCGTCGGCCGGGTCGTCAGCGTGAACGGCACGGCTCGAACGATCGTCGGCGTCCTGCCTGACCGTGTCGACGTTCCGATGTCGCTGAACGACACCCCAGCCATCTGGCTCCCGTTGAACCTCGACTCGACCACCAACGTCGATGGCTTCGCCAGGCTCGAGCCGAGCGCGACGGCCGCGATGGCGACGCGCGAGCTGCAATCGATCATGCGCGAGATGCCGGACACCGGCTCGGCGAGAGGCTACCGGACGACGGTGTCGACCGCGCGGGACCGGATCGACGCACGCGACAGGCGCGCGATCGAGCTCCTCTTCGTCACGGTCTGTGGCCTGCTGCTCATCGCGTGCGCCAACATCGCCAATCTCCTCCTCATGCGCGGCTGGACGCGCCGGCGCGAGCTCGCCGTCCGTCTCGCGCTCGGCGCCGGGCGCCTGCGGCTCGCGCGCCAGCTGTTGACCGAGAGTATCCTGCTGGCCGTGCTCGGTGGTGGGCTGGGTCTCCTCATCGCCTGGCAGGGGCTCGAGACCCTCATCGCCCTCTATCCGGGCGGCTTGCTGTCGGGCAACCTCGCAAGCCTGGATGCCGTACACATCGACGGGACCGTTCTCGCCTGGACGGCGGCGGTGTCCGTGGCAACCGGACTGCTCTTCGGCGTCGGCCCCGCCTTCCTGGCCGCCGATCACTCGTTGGGCGATGCGCTGCGCACCGGCGGTCGAACCGCCGTCGGCAGCGGCGCGGCGCGACGACTTCGTAGCGGCCTGGTCGTCTCGGAGATCGCGTTGTCGCTCGTCTTCCTCTCGGCCGCCGGCTTGCTGGTGCGATCGTTCGTCGCGCTCGCACGAACGCCGATCGGCCTGGACCCGATCGGGCTCGTTACCGTCGAGGTACGGCTCGCGCGGCAACCCGTGCCGGCGGATCGAGCGGCGCTCGAGCGGACACTCACCAGTAGCTTGCGCGCGATTCCGGGCGTGAGTGGCGTAGCGTTCGGGGGCGGGCTCGCGCTCACCGACGTGCGCGCGGGCCCGTTCGCCATCGAAGGGCCAACGGGCCCGCAAGTCACCGATCTTCCGTTCTGTGAAATGCCGTTCGTGGGCCCGGAGTACTTCCGCGTCGCGCGCGTCCCGCTCATCGAGGGGCGAACGTTCGATGCCACCGACCCGGTCGCGGCGTCCGGTGAGCTCGTGGTCAACCAGGCGCTCGCGCGACGGCTCTGGCCGGGCGGGCACGCAGTGGGATCCAGGCTACGCGTTGGGGGCGGCGCGGGCGCGAGGTGGCTGACCGTGGTGGGCGTCGTGGGCGACGTCCATCTGCCGGGCATGAACGGCGATCTGTTCAACCTGCAGATGTACCGCGCGACGAGCGCCGCATCCCGGTTCGTGAGCAACATCATGGTGCGAGTGAGCGGACGCGCGAGCGCACTCGAGCCGACGCTACGGCGGGCGGTGGAAGGCGCGGGAGTCTCGGCGAAGCTCGGACAGGTGTGGATGACCGAGTCGGTGATCGACAGGCGCGTCCTTGCGCGGCCTCGCTTTGCGGTAATGGTCTTCGGCGTATTCGCGATGGTCGCGCTCGCGGTGTCCGCGGCGGGACTGTACGGCGTCATCGCGTACGCGGTAACGCAGCGGACGCGCGAGATCGGCGTCCGCGTCGCGCTCGGCGCCGAGCCGGTCGCGGTCGCGCGCCTGGTGCTCGGCGACAGCGCTCGCCTCGTGGCCGTGGGCGGCTGCCTCGGTCTCGCTGGGGCCTACGCGGGAACCCGGGTACTGGCCAGCTTTCTCTATCAGGTCCGTCCCACCGACCCAGCCGCGTTAGGTGGCGCGGTACTGCTGCTGACCGTCGTGGCGTTCATCGCGACGCTCGTTCCGATGCGACGGGCCTTGCGAATCGACCCGATGGACGCGCTGCGGACCGACTAGCCGAGTATCAAGCCGCCCTCGTGACGGCGATAGGCCGCACGGTCGGATCGATCCGCCGATACTCAGGAAGAAATGGGACGCATTGCTCGGCGGAGATTCAGCCGACCAATCAGACGTCCCGAATGCTGCGCGCCGCGCCTCGGCGCGGTAGGTTCTTCGGATGACCTCTCGCCTCTCACTTGTCGCCGTGATCGCAACGCTCGGCCTGACGGTCGCGTGCCAGGACAGCCCCGATGCCGGCGCCGCGGCGGCCGCCGCGATCGACCGCGACCTCATCGACGTGACGGTGCCACGCCTCCGTCGCCTGTACGCGGACCGGAAGTACACCGTCACGCAGGTCGTGCGATGGCACCTCGACCGCATCGATCGCTACAACGGTGTCTACGGCGCTATCGAGACCGTCTTGCGAGACCAGGCGCTCGCCACGGCCGCACGCGAGGACAGAGAGAGCGGCGGCACACGCGGCCCACTCTGGGGCGTGCCGATCGTCATCAAGGCGAACACGAGCGTCAAAGGGCAGGTGACCACGGCCGGGTGGGAAGGCTTCACCCGCCCGGGTCACGAGCTCGTCGCGCCGAAGGACGCCACCATCGTCGCGAAGCTCGAGGCCGCGGGCGCCGTCGTCGTCGGGCTCGCGAACATGCCCGACCTGGCCAACAGCGACACGAACCGCAGCAGCTCGTTCGGCCGCACCGGCAACGCGTACGACGTCCGCTTCTCGCCGGGCGGCTCATCGGGCGGCGTCGTCACGGCCGTCGCCGCCAACATGGCCGTCCTGGGCAACGGCACCGACACCGGCAACTCCATTCGCATGCCCGCGGCCACGAGCGCGCTGGTCGGCGTGTTCCCCACCCGTGGCCTCGTCAGCACAGCCGGCATCGCGCCGCTCGATTGGCTGCTGGACAACACCGGGCCGATCGCGCGCACCGTCACGGACGCCGCCATCGCGCTCGCCGTCATGACCGGCGAAGACCCGCTCGACTCAGCCACGTTAGGCGCGCCGCCGGCGGCGCAACGGCCGCCTTACGAGCCGCATCTCGATGCGGGCGCGCTGAAGGGCAAGCGGTTCGGCGTGCCGGCGTTCATCCTCGCCGGCGACGGCGTCCCGTTCCACGGCATCCCGGCGACCGTGCCCGACGCGGTGGCCGAGCAGGTACGCGTAGGCGCGAACATGCCGCTGCGTCCCGAGACGCGCGCGATGTTCATGAAGGCGGTCGAGGCACTTCGCGCAGCGGGGGCCGAGGTGGTGTTCGGCGACAGCATCCTTCCGACGAGCTTCGCGCCAGCCGCGAGCCGGGTGGCGACGTATGCCTACATGAAGGACGGCACCGATCGCTTCCTCGCGACCTTCGGCCCGGCGCAGTACCACTCGGCGGACGAGTACCTGGAGGTCGTGGGCGCGCCGCTGTTCACGTCGTCGATCGGCACGGAGGATGGGTTCCGCAACATCGGCGGCGTTCACATCGAGCAGCGAACCCTCGCGGGCGATCCGGATGCCGAGCGTCTGTACCACGCCCCGCGCCGAGCCGTGCTGGCCGAGTACGTCGCGACGCTCGATCGCCTCAGGCTCGATGGGTTCGTCTATCCGGCGATCCAGATGCCGCCGCCCGATGAGACGATGCCGCAGGATGGTCGCCTGAGCGACGGGCCGCACTCGGCCACGAGCTGGGTGAACATGATCGGTGTCCCGGCGGTGGTCGTTCCGGCGGGCTTCTATCCGAGCGGGCTGCCGTTCGGTCTGGAGATCTCGGCGCGTCCGTGGACCGACGGGGGCCTGTTAGGCATCGCCTACGCGTGGGAGCAGGCGGGGAGCTGGCGGAAGACGCCGACACTGGTGGAGAAGGGGCTGCTGGCAGTGAATCGCGCGCGTTAGGTCCACACGATGATCACTTCCGAAGATGGCGTTCTCGATCAGCGCGCAACGAGGACTGTCGTAGCGGCAGCCGCGTTCCTCTCGGTTGCTTGCGCGAGCGCGCCGCGGAATTCCGTCCTCGACAAGTATCCGGCCGGCGTCATGGGCCGGACGTCGGTCTTCTACTACGATGTCCAGGGGCACACCTTCGACGAGCTGCGCGCAGACATGCGCCGTCTGGGGCCGAAACTCGACGGCAGCAGCTTCGTTGGCGAGACGCGCTCACCCATGCGGTGGAGTTGGCGGACCGAGTCGGCCGGCGGGGGAAGCTGCTCGATTCGCGAGGTCACCGTGTCAGTGAACGCGCAGATCACGTTGCCGCGCTGGACTCCTCCGCCGGACACAGAGCCCGGCCTCGCGACTGAATGGAAGCGGTTCCTCGCGGCGCTCGAAACGCACGAAGCTGGTCACAAGGACACCTCCGCGAAGGCGGGCTCCGCCATCATCGAGCGGCTGCGTGGCTTGTCGGGACTCTGCTCGCAGATCAGCCCCCGCGCGAACGATATGGCGCGGGCGATCGTCGATCGAGCACATGAGGAGCAGAAGGCATACGACGCGGCGACTCGACACGGCCTGACGCAGGGCACGGCGTTTGGCGCCGGCCGGTTCAGGGGCACGACCGTCCTCGACGCGTCCGCCGCGCTGACGCTCCTGGTGGGGCCGCGACCAGGCACGATCCGTGGATTTCTCGCGGCCTCTCTCGAGACTGCATGGACCGCGATGCCGGCCGCGTATGCCGCGACCGATCTCGCCATCAACGCGGTCGACAGCTCCGCGCACGCTGTCGGCGATTCGATCACCGTTCGCGGCAGGATTGGCACGGTGCCGGTGAGCCAGCTTCTCGACTGCGGTACGCCGCCGACGGGCAGGAACGCGGATTCGGTAGATGTCGCGCTGTTCGTGACGTCGCGGCTGGAGGTGAGCCAACCGTCGGGCAGCACGGTGACGAACACGGTGCAAGCGATCGCACGTCCTTCAGGCGCTGCGGCGATCGCATGCCGATCGCGCGGCGTGCTCGAGCGACGACTGTTCGAGGCGCTCCGCGGCTACCTCGCACGCCCATAGCGCAATCCGCCGACCCCCTCCGGCAGGTCGGCGGCCTGATGCATCAGCTCGCCGGAAACGGTCTTGCGCGAGGTGTGTCGAGGCGTGGATGTCGTCACATGAGATACTTCATCGTCACAGGCCTCGCGCTCGCGGCCTGCCGTCCCAACCAGCCGACCGAACGCTATGGGTTCGTCGCGCGGCTGGGCCGCGACACGGTTTCGGTCGAGAGCGTGACGCGTCGCGGCAACAGCGTGACGAGCGACGAGGTCGACCGATTCCCGCGCGTGCGGCAGCGGCACACGGAGATCGAGCTCGCCCCCGACGGGGGCATCTGGCGGCTCGTCATGGACATCGTGACGCCGAGCGAGCCGGCGAACCAACGCCGGCGGCGCGTCACCGTCAACGTGACGCGGGATTCGGTGCACATCACCAAGCGCGACTCCACGGGCACGGTCCGTCGCGACTTCGCCACCGGCGGCAGGATCGCAATGGCGCATCTGCGGCAGATGTACAGCCTCTACGAGCTATACGTCGCGGCGGCGTTAGGCAGCATCGCCGCGAACCCCGCCGGTGGCGACACCGCGCGGCTCCGGCAGTTCTACATTGACCGTGAGTTCGATCGCTTTCCCCTGCACACTGGCCGGGTGTGGCGGCTCCCGGACGGCACGGTGAAGATCGCGCACGACTGGCTCGCCGGGATCGGCGAAGCGACGGTCGACTCGAGTCGCCACCTGCTGAGCTACTCCGGTGCGGGGACGACGTACAAGGTCCATGTTACCCGGCTGGCCGAGCCGCCTGACGTTCAGGCCATCGGCGAGCAGTTCGCTGCACTCGAGACGAAGAACGGCGGGTTCACGCAGCTCAGCGTCAGGGACACGGCGCGCGCCAGCATCGGCGCTGCCGCCTTTGCCGTCGACTACGGGCGGCCACTCGTGCGCGGGCGTGACCTGCTCGGCAAGCTCCTCCCGTACGATCGCGCGTGGCGCACGGGCGCGAATGCCGCGACGCAGTTCACGACGTCGGCGCCGATCACGCTCGCGGGGATTCGCGTGCCCCCCGGGACTTACACGCTCTGGACCGTTCCGCGCGTGAAGGGGGCGGACTTGATCGTGAACACGCAGACCGGCCAGTGGGGCACCGGCTACGACGGCTCGCACGACCTCGACATGGCGCGCATGACGACGGATTCGCTCGCGACGCCGGTCGAGAAGTTCACGATCTCGATCACCGCCTCGGACGCACGCCACGGGACGCTCGCGATGGAATGGGGGCCGTTCCGGTGGACGGCCCCCATTGTGGTGCTCGATTCCGTCGCGGCTAACCCAGCAGCCGACCGAGTTCCGCCACCAGCCCCTCGGCCGTGAATGGACGGGCGAACAGCCGGAGGCGTGTTCCCGACGCCAGTGCACCGTGTGGCACACCGTCGACGATGACGATGGCGCGGAGCTGCGATAGCGTGACGACGACGTCGCTCTCCGGCTCGTCCACGACGAGGAGCTCCGGCGAGTTCACCGCCACAAGCGTGACCGCGGCGGTGACCGGCGCCGCCCCGGCGGGAAATACTTGGAGCGCCTACCGCGGCAGTCTGGGGTCGAACGTGTACGGCGAGATGGAATCAACCGTCAGCGCCGCAAAGTCAGCGTGCATCGGATTGATGAGAATGTTGAAGACTCCACCAACAATCACGCTGGGTACGCGCAAGGCCAGAGACCGGTTCGATCTGACCCACTCGTCTCCGATTGCTTGAACTGAGGGCGGAACCGGTGACGCGTTCCAGTCGCTCGGTAACAACGATGGAGCGAGGGTTTCGACCAACGAATCGGGCAGACTCGCGGCTACAAGAGAGTAGCCCGGGAGTGAGCCGCCTCCTGTCATGTGCACCAGGACCTCCAAGACTGCGAGGGCCGAGTTGCTCGATGCGTAAGCGACCCGCGTCCCGCGGCTGTTCCAGCGAGCGCCATATAATCGCGCGCCCTCGCCGTCAAATGCGCTTGCGGCGTATCGAGTCTTCACGAGACGCCACACTTGCATCGCCTAGACTAGGTAGGAATGCCGTGTGCCAGGCGACCGATCAAGCTCTCGACCTCGATTGCCCCGACATCGGTAGACGCAAACTCTATCGGCGTGCGCCCTCCCAAGGCGCGGGCCGGACTCGTCAGCCACTGGCGCGCGCTTTCCGAGCTCCCTTCAAATAATTCGATTGCGCGGGCAACAATTCGAGATAGGCGAACGAGACGATCGGTTTCATCCGGCTCGAAACGCCCGCTCTCCTTTCGGCGTGCCAGGGTTCGCTCAGGAATCTCGGCGACTTGCGCAAGTATGCGATATGGAAGGGATGTGTTGCGCTGAAATCGTTCAAAAGCCGAGTAGGACAATCCGCGTTGAATCTGGTCCACGACGTGGAGCGGATCATACCTGCGTAGACCGAACAGCGCGACGTAATAGTGCCCGCCGCGTTGACCGGCTTGCACGTGATTCCAAAGCTCGGCGACGTCGGCTGACATCCCTTCGGCAACTCTTGCCATGACCCCTCCGTTATTTGCCACATGGCGTAAGCTATCCTGCCACATGGCAAGGGACAAGGGAAGCACAGCCCAAGCGCGCCCGGTGCGAACATCACGGCGCCCGGGCGCCGTGCGCAGCCGCTCGGATCGTCGTTAGGCGACCTCGTGTCGATCACTCCCCGACGTCGAACAGGTCGCGATACTGCCGCGGCTGCGACCGCAGGTACTGGTTAGGCGCCCGCACGCGCGCGCCGAAGTGCGCCGCCGCGTGCCACGGCCAGCGCGGGTCGAAGAGGATCGCGCGCGCCAGTGCGACGATGTCCGCATCGCCGGTGCCCACGATTGCCTCGGCCTGCTCGAACTCGGTGATGAGCCCCACGGCGACGACCGGCATCGTGGTGGCCTGCTTCACCGCGCGGGCGAGGGGCACCTGGTAGCTCGGGCCCAGTGGGATCCGCTGATGCGGCGTGAGGCCGCCGCTCGAGACGTGCACGGCGGCGCACCCGCGCCGCTCCAGCACGCGGGCGAATACCACCGTCTGCTCGATGTCCCAGCCGCCCTCCGCCCAGTCCGTGCCCGAGACGCGCATCGTCACCGCCCGCTCCGCCGGGAAGGCCGCGCGCACCGCGTCGAACACCTCCAGCGGAAAGCGCATCCGGTTCTCGAGGCTACCGCCGTACTCGTCCTCGCGGCGATTGGACAGCGGCGACAGGAACTGGTGCAGCAGGTAGCCGTGCGCGCCGTGCAGTTGCACGGCGTCGATGCCGAGTCGCGCCGCGCGCCGTGCGGCGGCCGCGAACGCGTCCCGTGTGCGCGCGAGCCCCTCGGCGTCCAGCGCTGAGGGCGTGTGCCAGCCCTCGTTGTACGGGACGGCCGAGGCCGAGACGGTCTGCCAGCCGTTCGGGTGGTTGGGCGCGAGGTGTCCCCCGCCCTTCCACGGCACCTCACTCGAGGCTTTGCGTCCCGCGTGTGCGAGCTGGATGGCGATCGGCATTGGGGACCAGTGCCGCACGCTCTCGAGCGTGCGACCGATCGCGTCCTCGGTCTCGTCCGACCAGAGGCCGACGTCGGCGTACGTGATGCGCCCCTCGGGGAGCACGGCGGTCGCCTCGATCGTCAGCAGCGCGGCACTGGACAGCGCCAGGTGCCCGAGGTGAATGAGGTGCCAGTCGGTCATGCGGCCGTCGACCGCGGAGTACTGGCACATCGGCGCGATGACGATGCGGTTCCTGAGCTCGACGTTGCCGACCGTGATCGGCGTGAACAGCTTCGCGGTGGCCATGGCGACTCCTGCCGGTTCAGCGTCGCGCGTCGACCGATCGATCGCGCACGCTCTCGCGCAGTGAATTGATACTACCCGTCACGTTGTGATGATGGGCCGAGGGTGGGGCGAAGATAACGTGAGCCCGTGGCATACACGTTCTGGCACTCCGGCATCCTCATCGGTGAATCCGACCTCGAGGGGGCATCCGACCACCCGAGGCAGCGTGGCGGCGTCTTCCGACCCACGGCCTATGGCCTGGAAGTTTTCCCACGCCTCTCCGGCATCCTCTCCGCGGGGTACGCGCTCAAGACGCATCTCGATGCGAACGGCCTGTCGGCAGAAGAGTTGGAGCGAGGCGAGATCGACGAGCTCCTCGACACGACGCCGGCCGGCCAGAGGATCATCGACATCGGGCGCATGCTCAGCGAAGTGGAGATGCGCGCGCCGGATGGTCTACGGCTGGAGTTCGCGTCGATTGCCTTCAGTGACGTGTCGGAGATCGAGCGACTCGTCCGCGAGATGGGGTTGGGCGCAGCTGGCGCTCTGCCAGATCTGCCGCCCGACGCGCCGCGCTACGTCGTGTCCGCGACGTTGTGCGACGACGGGTCGGCCTCGGGCCGTCAGGCGCAAGCTGGTCACCTCCGGCGCCGCCGTTGGTCGGAAGACAACTGACGGGCGACGCTCGGCGAACGGAACTGCATCATCCGCGGCTGCGTCACGCCCAACCGACGCGCGGCTGACGCGCCCTAGTCATCGTGGGAGCCGCTACGCGCCGGGCGCTCGGTACCGGACTTGCTCGGCCTTGCGGAGAGCATCCATCGTTTCGTCGACGGTCAGGAGGACTGTCGTTTCGAACGAGCTGAGCGCACCGCCGGCACTGATCGCCAGCGCAACCGCGGCCATGGACACGTTGTCGGGGGCTTCCCACAGGTTGTAGCCGTCGTGTGTGCCGAACGCGTACCAGAAGCCGTGGAGCTTCCCACCGACTGACTCGATGTACGACTGAGCGGCGTTTCGGCGATCTTCTGGGCTGCCGATCAGCCTGGCCCAGGTCTCCGGCGTGTAGCTGAACCTCGATAGATAGAGGGGCATCGTCTCTCTCCCTGGAAGTCAAAGTCGTCGATTTACATCCAGTCCATTCCTCGTTCTCTCGAAGACGTTATTCGCCTAACGCCCAAGTTCAGCTGCAAAGGATTCAAACAAGGATGCGCGCACAGCGCGCACAATCAATAGCGATCCTTTGTCAGCTGCAACGATCGTTAGGCCGGCAGGTCGGGATCCGTACCGTCGTTCTTGAAGCCCCGAGATCACAGTTGCCACAACCCGTGATTGACACCTCCTTGGATGTAGATGGCGAACGTACCCTTTCCCGGAATCTTCAGCGGGGAATGCGCAACGAACGCCCCCTGCTTGGTTGCCGCCGCTAGCGCCGCTTCGATGTCGTCGACGAGCCAGTACGGTCGAACGATGGGCTCTTCCGTATCCCGCAAGGGCCCGCGTACGCCAATGATGCCTCCATCCGGGAGCGTAGCCGTCCGCGCTCCTCCAAGAAGCGGATCAGCTGAACCAAAGGTGACGCCGTGCGCAGCCTCGTACGCACCACATACGGCATCTACGTCCGAGGCGACAATCTCCAGGTAATGAACCTTCATTCCAACCCTCCCTTGTGTGCCGGCCTAACGCCATTTAGACGGTCGCGTCACACTGCGAGCAACGAGAAATCCTGCAGGCAATCACAGCGTAATATCAAGCCACCGAACAACCCCCCGCCGCAAGTGCCTCTCGGTCAACGACGACTGACCCGGCGTCTCTCGGTTCCTGCACCTTATCCTGCGAGCGTTCGCAGGCTAATGCTCTACGTGGCGTCGCCTCGCGCCGAGCACCCGAGTCTCGGCCGCACTGTCCGGCGCGGGACTGCCATTCCCGACGGCGGAGACCAAGCCAGCGCCAGTTGCTCGTCGGCCTCGACGCCACGTTAGGCGACCACCACCGACACCTCCCGCGCGTCGCGGAGTGCGCGCGATTGAGGGAAAAAAGTTGGCCACTGCCGCGAAGACCCGTCGCGGCAGTGGCCAACAACCCCCGTGTGACAGCTACTTCGATGCCTTCGCGAGATCCTTGATCACGGCCGCCATCGCCTTCACGCGCTCCGGATCCTTCGCGCCCGACACGTCCTTGTCCACCTGCTTGGCCAGCGCATTGAGCGCGTCACGACGCGCCTTCCCGGCCTGCCGTTCCGCCGCGTCCAGCGCGCTCGCGATCGCCGTCGTCCGCTCCGCCGCGAGCCCGTTCCCGCGCACCAGCTGGTCCAGGTACGAGCGGACCACCGGGAACGCCGCCGGCCACTCGATCTTCGGCTGGCTCTGCGGGTTGTACTGCGCGAACCGCACGAGCTTCGCCGCCTCGATCTCGTTCTTCGAGAGCTGATCGCTCGGCGTCAGCTCGAGGATGTCGAACCCGCGGTCGAGCTCCGAGGAGTAGATGTGGCCGTTCCAGTAGTACGCGCCCCAAGACCCGCCGATCGTGCCGCGGTTGCCGCGACCTCCCTGCGCCTGCGGCGGGGCCGGCACGTCGGCACCCGGCGGCGGGTCGATCGGCCCGCGGTCGAAGAACGCCAGCTCCTGCGGATGGTCAGGGTCGGTGAACTCCATCACGCTCACCCCACCCTGGTACCACCCCTGCACCATGATGTCGCGCCCCGGCACGGGAATCAGCCCGCCGTTGTGCGACACGCAGTTCTCCTCGGCCGTCTGGGCCGTCGGGATCTTGAAGTAGGAGTGCTGCGTGTACTTCCGCTTCTTGTCGACGGTGAGGATGGTGTTGCCGCCCATCTCCATCATGGAGTTGGCCTGGCACATGGGCGACGTGCCGCCGCCCCACTCATCCGTGAACACGACCTTCTTGCCGTCGTTGCTGAAGACGGCCGTGTGCCAGAGCGAGAAGTTCGTGTCGGCCTTCGCGTCGAGGCGCACCGGCTTCTCGGGGTTCGAGATGTCCACCAGCAACCCGTAGCTCGCGCACGCCCCGGCGAGAAGCTTTGCGGCCGGATACGCCGTGACGTCGTGACAGTTCCGCGGCCCCGTCGGCGCCGGGGGCGGCGCATCTCCCGGGGCGCCAGGGCGACCACCGCGGGCGGGACGGCCGGCCGCGCGCGGCGCGGGATCGAGCCCGGTGAAGATGCGCGCGCCCGTCACCACCTCGGCCTTCTCGGGAGCCTTAAGCGGCACCTTGATGACGTCGAGCCGGAAGAGCGAGTTCGTCTCGTCCGCCGCGTCCGTCCCCTCCTTGCACCCCGGGAGCTCCGTTGCCGGGCGCGCCCCCTGGTTGCCCGACACGTAGACGTAGATGACGTCCTTGTCCTTGTAGCTCGGGACGATCGTGTGCGTGTGCGACCCCTTGCAGGTCTGGACGTTCTTGACTAGCCGGGGCTGCGCTGGATTGGACACATCATAAATGCGGACCCCCGCCATGTGGTCTTTCGGGTCCTGCACCCCGCCCTTCGCGCAGTCGTTGCGGTTGCCCCCTCCCTCCGCGGAGATGAAGAGCAGGTTGCCGTAGATGGACGGGTCGCCCTGCGAGGTGATGCACGAGACGACGGAGACGACCTTCGGCTTGGCAGGGTCGCTCACGTCCCAGATCGTGAACCCGGCGAAGTTGCCCTGGTAGACGTACTTGTCGCCGAACGCGAGGTCGGAGTTGATGAACGCCAGGCCACGCGCCGAGTCGAACTCCGCCGGCTTGGGCGAGAACGAGACGAGGCGCATGTTCTTCGCGGCGGTGTCGGCGTCGAGCCGGCCCGACTTGAGTCCACTGCGGGGATCCTTGGCCGTGGGATACGTCTGCGCGGCGAGGAGCGACGGAACGATGAGGGGCGCGACGAGCGCGAACGCCCTGCGGGCGAAGTGCATCGGGAGGGGCTCCGGGTGGCGGCGAGTGGGTTCGAGTGGAGCGGGTGTGAGATGTTGATAGCAGGCGAGAGCGGCCCTATGGCCAGAAGTGGCCACCGCGGCGCGAGGCTCGCCGCTCACCGGACTCTCGCTGGCCAATTCTGGCCATGCGGGCCGCGGTTCGCCTGCTATCAACATCTTGGGAACCAGCCCACTACTTGTCGGACAGCTGGGACAACATCTGACGCATGGCGCCGATCTCGGCGGTCTGGACGGTCACGACGTCGTTCGCGAAGACGTTCACGTCGACCTCCTGACCGGCGCGGGGGGTGGCAAACAGGTCCTTGACCATCTGCAGCGCGCCCTCATGGTGCTGGATCATGAGGGTGAGGAAGGCGCGGTCGAACGCGACGCCGGTGGCCGCATCGAGCGTCTCGAGCTGCTCGTCGGTCAGCATCCCCGCCATCTTCATCGTGCGCCACGACGACGTGTCCGGGGCGACCTGTCCGTTACGGCGGAGCCACTCCTGCATGATGCGGATCTCCGCCACCTGCGACTGGTCGATCTTGTTCGCCAGCTTGAGGACGCGGGGATTGGCACCATGCGCCTCGGCCATCCGGGACATGTAGATGGCCTGTGCGTGGTGGGCGATCATCCCCTGCATGAACTCGACGTCAGCTACCGTATAGATGGCGCCTTCGGGGATGGTGATGTGGCCGTGCCCGCTCATCCCCGCCATGGAGTGCTGCTGTGCCTGCACGGCGGCGGGCCGGGCGAGCAGGATGGCGAGGACGGCGAGCGCGGCGGTAATGGAAGTGCGACGGGAGGTGTTCACGATCTGGCGGGGCAGGTGCGGATGAGAGCGTACGGGGACCAGACTGGATACGCTACCCAGATGACCAGCGTTGTGCCAACCCCTTCGCGCTACCCCTCTTCGCCGCCGCGCTCCACACCGCCGCGATCGCGACCCTCGATCGGTACGTGCCGTCCGCCGCCACGCGCGAGGACTACCTCTCGTCATACGACGGCGATCGCTTCGTCGAGTCGATGCGCTACGTGCGCACCTACCCGACGGAGCTCTTGGACCTCCGCACCCTGCTGCCGACGATCCGAGCGCCGCGGGCGCCGCATCGCATGTCCACGTTCTCATGCCTCGAATGGGCTGCCGGAGAGCCTGTCCCACTGTCTCGTTAGGCGCCTCGACGCGCATCCCACGAATCGGACCATCGTCCAATAGCGGGTTCCCGCGAGCTCGAAAGGTTGTCTCGTCCGCGAATTGCATCCGCGTGAAGCGAATGGGCACCATGGTCAACTCTTTCGCGGAGTCCGCTATGGGAGCTCTCGGCTTCGAGGCTGGCAGCGTCGTCAGCGACGCTGGGCGAGCCCGAGACAGCATGGCCCGTGTCCTCTGCCTCGGCGCGCTCGCCGCCGCCAGCCAGGAGGCGATCCGCCCCTTCCGCGCGCACCTGCCCGACGCCGACGTCGCCGACCTCCGCCGGCGCCTCGCGGCCACGCGCTGGCCCACCAAGGAGCTCGTCGGGGATCGGTCGCAGGGCGTGCAGCTCGCGACGCTCAAAGAGCTCGTCCGCTACTGGGCGACGGACTACGACTGGCGGAAGGCCGAGGCCAGGCTGAATGCCTACCCGCAGTTCGTGACGAAGATCGACGGCGTGGACATCCACCTCATCCACGTCAAGTCGCGCCACCCTAACGCGATGCCCATGATCATCACGCACGGGTGGCCGGGATCCGTGATCGAGCTACTCGATATCATCGATCCGCTCACGAATCCGACCGCCCACGGCGGGAGCGCCGAGGATGCCTTCCACCTGGTGCTGCCGTCCTTGCCTGGCTACGGCTTCTCGGGCGAGTCGACCGAGCTCGGCTGGGAGTCCGGCCGCATCGCCCGCGCGTGGGCGGAGCTGATGGAGCACCTCGGCTACGCGCGCTACGTCGCCCAGGGGGGCGACGTGGGCGCCGCCGTCACGGACGCGATGGGGCGCCAGGCGCCCAAGGGGCTGCTCGGCATCCACCTCAACCTGCTCGCGGGGGCGTTGGGCATCGTCGATCAATTGCCGGCGAAATCCGAGCAGGAACGCGCGGCGCACAGCGCGCTCGCGACGTTCAGGACGAGTGGCTTCGGCTACTTCTTGGAGCAGTCCACCCGGCCACAGACGATCGGCTACTCCCTGCCGGATTCACCCGTCGGGCTCGCGGCCTGGTTGCTCGACCATGACACGGACAGCTACTACAAGATCTCCCGCGCGTTCGTCGACGGCCAGCCCGTGGGCAGTCTCACCCGGGACGACATCCTCGACAACATCACGATGTACTGGTTGACGAACACGGCGATTTCTTCGGCTCGCCTTTACTGGAACACTCGGCAAGTGTCGACGGCGGGATTCTTCGACCCAAGGGGCGTCAAGATCCCGGTCGCCGGACCGTCTTTGCCGACGAGATCTATGCTGCTCCCCGGAAGTGGGCAGAGAACGCGTATCCGAAACTGATCTATTTCGTGAAGTTCGACAAAGGCACGCACTTCGCGGCCTGGGAGCAACCAGAGCTCTTCGTCGGTGCGATGCGCGAGGGCTTCAGATCACTGCGCACGTAGTAAAGACAGGACGCACGCAAGAAAACCGGAGGTGGCTTAGCCCATCTCCGGTTTTCAGGTTTTTTTCGTGGCGCTGCGGCCACCCGATGCTTCTGCTCCCTGTCGATCGAGCCTATGCTCGCTCGACGTCTAGGTGAAGGCCTAACCAATCGTCCCGGCTGCGAGCCTCGCGACGCGGGACACGGCGCAACGATTCAAGCCCATCAGAGGAGCGATTCGTATGAGAAAGCTCATTGTGTCCGAGTTCGTGACGCTCGACGGCGTGATGCAGGCGCCGGGAGGCAAGGACGAGGATCGAGATGGAGGATTCGAGCACGGCGGCTGGACATTGCCCTACTGGCACGACGACATCGGGCAGAGCTTCGGCGCGCTGATGGCGGATGCCGACGCATTCCTGCTCGGCCGCCGCACGTATGTGACACACGCCGAGGCCTTCGAGCCGTTGCCCCCGGGCGATCCGTTCGGGGACATGATGAACGCCCCGAAGAAGTACGTGGTGTCACGGACGTTGAAGGAGCCGATCTGGCGCAACACCACGATCATTCGCGACAACGTGATCGAGTCGGTGCGTGCACTGAAGGCACAGGCGGGGAAGAACATCCTGACCGACGGCAGCAGCCAGCTCGTCCACGCGCTTCTCGCGCACGACCTGGTCGACGAGCTGCATCTGCTCCTGTACCCGCTGACGTTGGGGAGCGGCAAGCGAGTGCTGCCGGAGGGGGTGCTGGCGAAGTTCAGCCTCGAGTCCGCGACGCCGTATCCGACCGGGGTGGTAGGGCTTCACTACGCGCGTCAGAGGAGTTGATGGCGGGGTTCGATGCGTCTCCACCAGGGCTTGGCCAGTATAACTATAGTAGCTATATTGGGAGCAGCCGCGGGAGGCCATCATGGTACGACGCCAGACCCTGAAGAAGATCGGCGGCTCGGTCGCCACCGTTCTGCCCAAATCGATGCTCGATCGATTTCATCTCGAGGCGGGCGACGACGTCTACGTGGTCGAGACGAGCGAAGGACTGCTCATCACGCCGTTCGATCCGGACTTCGCGGACGCGATGGAGGCCTATGCGCGCGGCGCGAAGAAGTTCCGGAACGCGCTACGAGCGCTGGCGCGCTAGCCGGTGCCCGGCCGCCGGCGGGTGCCCCGATGGGTAACCCGCCAGATGCTCGACGCGATTCATCAGGCGCAATTGCGCGAACACGGCGGCGCGGCCGGCGTGCGAGACGAGGGGTTGCTGGAGTCGGCGCTCGCTCGGCCGCAGCACAAGTTCGCGTACGGGAAGAAGGCCGACTGGGCGACCCTCGCCGGTGCCTACGCGTTCGGCCTGGCGAAGAACCATGGTTTCGTCGACGGGAACAAGCGCGTGGCGTTCGTCGCCGCGTACGTGTTTCTCGGGCTCAACGGGTATGATCTCGATGCGACGGAGCCTGAGGTCGTCGCGTCTATGGAAGATGTCGCGGCGGGCACCGTGACCGAATCGGCCTTGGCGAAGTGGTTCCGGGCGCGCATCCGACCGCTTTGATTGCTCCCAACCTTCAGCTCCCCCTACTCGCTCTGCAACGCCGCAACCGGATCGACCGCCGCGGCTCGACGTGAAGGGATCAACGTCGCGATGGACGCGACGACGAACACGACGGCGAGCACGACGCCGCCCACGACCAACATGTTGGCGCGCTCGAAAGGCCTCACGTCGGTCGCGTTGTCCAGAACGCGCGCCCCGATGAGGCTGAGCGGGAGGCCGATCGCGACGCCCAGTGCCGCGAGCTTCACGCCATCGCGATAGAACAGGCCCACGACAGCTGCCGCCCGCGCACCCAGCGCCATACGCACCCCGATCTCTCGACGACGCTGCCCGACGGCCAGGGCCACGACGCCGTACAGTCCAATGGACGCGAGCAAGAGTACGAGTGCGACGATGAGTGGAGAGGCCGTGGCACATCTGCGGCCGCCGTAGCCCCTTGGCAACCCCGACGCTCGTTAGGCCATTTCATGGCGTGTGGCGGCCGGGCACGGCCCACACCTCCGCCAGCGTGTTCCGGTCGTACACCCGCCCGTTCTTTGCGACGTACCGCCTTCGTGCGCGACCTCGATGGTCATCGCCGACGACGCGCTGGAAGCCGTAATCCGGACCGTGTTCGCCGAGGCTCCCGAGAATGCGGTGCTCGCGATTCGCGTCCCGAAGGCCGAGCGACATGAGGTCACGCCGGTGACACCATGGGAGCGCGAACTCTAGCATAGGGCCGCGCGCGGGCTGCCGCCACCTGTCGATTCCGGGCGACCTCGTTCGACGTGTCTGTAGAACCTCCACACTGACTTCGAACGAGAGGCGACAATGAGAAAGCTCGCGATCAATACATTCCTGACGCTCGACGGCGTGATGCAGGCGCCTGGCGGCCCCGAGGAAGACCCCACCGGCGGCTTCACGCAGGGCGGCTGGTCGTTCGGCTACTGGGACGATGCGATGGGCCAGCGCATGGGCGAATCGATGGCCCGGGGGTTCGACCTGCTGCTGGGACGACGGACCTACGAGATCTTCGCCGCGCACTGGCCGCACGTTTCGGAGGCGGAGGATCCCGGCGCGGCTGCGCTCAACAAGGCGAAGAAGTACGTCGCGTCACGCACGCTCGAGCGCGTCGACTGGACGAACTCGACGCTGCTGGAAGGCGACGTTGCTACGGCCGTGGCGAAGCTCAAAGCGCAGGATGGGCCGGAGATTCAGGTGCACGGAAGCGCGAATCTGATCCAGACGCTCATCAAGCATGGGCTCATCGACGAGTATCGTCTGTGGATCTTCCCGGTGGTCGTTGGGCGGGGGAAGCGGCTCTTCGCGGATGGGGTCGTTCCCGCTGGGCTCGAGCTGCTGGACAGCAAGACGTCGACGACCGGCGTGGTGATGGCGACGTATGCGCCGGCCGGGGAGATCAAGCGCGGGTCGTTTGCGCTGGGCGAGCCGACGGAGGCTGAGGTACGGCGGAGAGAGAAGCTGGCGAAGGAGTAGCTCGTGCTGGTGCCGACCGTGAGCAAGGTGATCCTCGGTTTCACGGCACCGCTCGTGCGTGAGGTTTCGGGACTTGGCGGAGCTCAGTGCGATTGGCGAAAGGGCGCACCGCACGCAGTCCGGATCTCCGGCAGCTCTGCCCTTGTCAACGTGGAGAACACGGGCGATAGCGTCAGGTCCGGAAGGCCGGCGTGAAAAAGAGAATGCCGAGACCGACGAGAAGTACGCCACCGATCCGTGACACGCGCGCACCGCTTTCGCCCATCTTTTCCAACAGGATGAAGGCGGTCAGCACGCCCACCCAGGCGAGATTCATGACGCCGACGGCGAAGAGGACGCACATGAGGGCCCAGCAGCAGCCGAGGCAGTAGATGCCGTGCCGCAGTCCCATCCGGAAGGCGCCGCCGGCGCCGTCCCGCCAATGGCTCATCAGAAAGCCGAGTGGCGTCTGACAGTGTCTGAGACAGGCGCGCTTGAACGGTGTCAGCTGATACGCGCCGGCCGCGATGAGCAGTGCGCCCGCGAGACGCGGGCTCGCGGCGGCCATCCCCGGTGACAACAACGCGGCCTGATGCAACGCCCACTGGGCAAGCGTGGCGCACAGGCTGAATCCCACCCAGACCATGATGTACCCGAGCCCGAACATCGGCACGGCCGCACGCACGCCGCGTTCCGCGCGTCGCGCGTGCGTGGCCGCAAAGAGAAGCAGCACTGGAGCCGCGGAAGGGCTCATCATGCCCACCATCATCACGGCCCACATCGTGAACGTGAAGAAGACATCGGTAGCACCCCACGGCGCGTCCATCCGCATGCCCATCTCCATGATCGACGTCTCCGCCGCCGCAAGAGACGACATCTGACGATTGAGATGAACGAGGTACGCCCACGCGATGGCGCAGACGAGAAGGATGCAGCTCGCGATGAGGACGCGGTCGCGCCGGGGAAGGGCCGCGGCCGATGGCGGGCTACGCACTGCGCCAGCTGAACGGCGCGTACTGACCGTTGTTTCGTCCGCTCGTGTCATGCAGGCTCAAGCCGAGCGTGTCGACGTGGGTCTTCAATGCGCGTGCGAGCGTGAATCGATCGGCCGCGGGGTGGCCGGTGTTCTCCAACTGGAGTGGCTCGGTCGCATTAGGGTTCATCCCCATCGCGCCCTGCGCGGCCATGTCGACCAGGTTCGCCGCGGTGACCGACCAGCTGGCGCCGTTGCGATCGAAGCGGATCGGCGCCGATTCCGCACCGAGAAACTTTCCAACGAGCGGTGACACCGCGGCCATGGGTCCGCCCGCGGAGCCGCTCGCGATCGCGACGATCGCGTCGCGCTGTTCGGCGCTGGCGCGATCGTCGACGATGACGCCGACCGACCAGTTCCCCTTGCCCATCGCTTCGGGAGTCGTTCCGAGCACGATGAACCCGAGCCCATCGAGCGTGAGCGCGCCGTAGGTTCCGCGCTCGATCTGAAACGCCATGGCGAAGAGGCACGAGCCTTTCGTCGGGCTCACCACCATTTGCCCCGGCAGGCATGGACATACGAAATCGCAATTGCACGTCTCGTAGTACTGCCCGGTTGCCTTCCACGATGGTCCTGTCATGCTGCACCTCTCGTTGCGGATGGGGGCGGTGCGTCGTACAGTCTCAACATACAGGCTCGACCGCCCGTATCGCCAATTTGCCCTTGCGAAGCCCGAGGTTCTGACTATGGCAGAGCGCTGGCGCCTCACCGGACAAGTTCTCGTCGCGTGTAACTGCAATTGGGGCTGCCCCTGCAACTTCAACGCGCCCCCGAGCACGGGCAAATGTGAAGGCGGGTGGACGTGGCACGTCGAGGAAGGCGCCTATGGCGACGTCAGGCTGGACGGTCTGAACTTCTCCGTCTACGCCAACTGGCCCGGGGCGATCCATGAGGGAAACGGCGAGGCGGTCATCCTGATCGACGAGCGTGCCGATGCCCGTCAGCGCGCGGCGATCGAGGTGCTCATCGGCGGCAAGGTCGGAGGGCCGTGGGGCGTGCTGGGCTGGACGTGGCCGAAGGTGCACGGGCCCTACGCCGTCTCATACGATCTCACCTTCGATGGCGTGAGGACGCACCTGCGATGCGGAGAGTCCGTCGAGGTCGAGGGCGGTCCGATCCGCAATCCCGTCTCGGGCGCCGAAGTGCATCCCGGTGTCGTCCTTCCGGAGGGCATCATCGTGAAGCGCGCCGATCTCGGTGCGACGACTCGCTTCCGGGTCTCTCACGGCATCGAGTACGATCATTCGGGTCAATACATGGCGGTCGGCCCCTTCGAGTACGCATCGGCGTGAGTGCGCGCGATGCTCTGTCGCCGCCGTCACTCTCACATTCTGCGCTCGCTACCGTCGCTCGAAAACCACGTCGTACGCGCGGCCGCCGGCGACGTGGAGCGCGGCGACGCGCCCTGACGCGTCGCGCGTGAACCACACGCGGTTGCTGAAGCCGGTGAACGCGTCCGCCGACACCGGGCGCAACGCGGTTCGCATCGCGGGCCGGCGGAACAGCGTGAGCGCGCCGTTCGTGACGGACACATCGAAGGAGGTTTCGACGTCGGGGCTGTAGTAGGTGCCCGCGTAGGCCGCGAGGTCGCTCGCGCTCGGCCTCCACGTCGAGGAATCCGCGCGCGGGCGCTGATTCGCCGCGGCCACGGCCGGTCCTAACGCGGGTGCAAGCAGCGAGTCGACGAGCTGGCTCGCGTACCTCGTCGGCACCGCGCTCGCGGCGTTGAAGAGCACCGCGATCGAGAGCCCGCGTCCGGGGAATCGTAGCAGCTCGGCGCGGTATCCCGCGGTGGAGCCGCTGTGCTCCACGCGGGGAACGCCGCGGTAGTCGCTCACGACCAGCCCGAGCGCGTAGGTGATGGTGTCGCCGTTCGTCAGGCGGCCGCGCACGTGCATGGAGTCCACCATCGCCTTCCAGGCCGGCGTCGGGCGCTCGAGCACGGCCGTCCAGGTGAGCAGGTCACCCACTGTGGTGAGTAGCCCGCCGTTGCCGTGCACGTGCTCGAACGGCATCTCGAGCTCCCACTGGCCGTTCCTGAAGGAGTACGCCTGCACGCGCCCCTTCACGAGGCGGCGGGAGTCGTCGCGCCACTCAAGTGCTCGTCAGGCCCAGCGGCTTGAAGAGCCGTTCGCGGGAGAAGCTGGCGAACGGCTGGCCGCTCACGCGGCTCACGGTGGCGGCGAGGAGGTTGTAGCCGCTGTTGGTGTACGAGTAGCGGTCGCCCGGCGGGTAGTTGAGCGCGCGCTGGCGCCCGAGGATGTCGAGCACGTGGTCGTGCGTGTACGCGCGCGAGCCGCGCGGCCAGCCGGCGAGCGCGGCGATGTCGCCCCAGTCGCGGAGGCCGCTCGTGTGGGTGAGCAGGTGGCGGATGGTGATGGGCCGCTCGTAGGCCGGGAGCTCGGGGACGTATTGCCGCACGTCGTCCGCGAGACCGAGCTTGCCGTCGAGCGCGAGGAGCACGGCGGCGGCGGCGGTGAACTGCTTGGAGATCGAGCCCGCCTCGAAGACGGTCTCCGACCGGTTCGGGACGGCGTACTCGAGGTCGGCGGCGCCGTACGCGCGGGTGAACCGCGGCGCGCCGGCGCGGTCGATCCCGACGGCGCATCCGGGGCCGGTGGCCGAGTCCCACCGTGCGAAGACGCGGTCGACAAGGGGACGGAGGTCACGGGTCTGCGCGGAGAGCGCGGCCGGGAGCGCGGTGGTCGCGACGAGGAGTCGACGCAGCATGGTCGCTGCGGTGGGAGGCCAGGCGAAGCCGACGGGACGGTTCGGGTTCGTCAAGCGGATGGCACGCCGCGGTTGGCACCGGGCCGTCGACGCGGCGGGGCCTCAGCTCACGCCTGCTTTGGGTCGGTGGTCAGCGACATTCCTCCGGTGAACGAGAGCCACGCGCGGCAGCCGAAACGCAACTCGTACGACGGTGGCCTGCGGAGCGTTACGATCACCATTGCGGTCTCCTGGATCTCAAACTTTGGCGACGCGCGCCGGCAACACGACAGGCGCAGGGCGTCAACGTGCGCCCTCGAACCTCGACGGGCACGGACGAGAGCGAGGCCGCCAAGGGGCGTGACCCGCGTTCCGCCAACGGCGAACTGGTGTACTTTCAGTGGTGAAAGACTTCTTTCTACACAGAAAGAGCACTTCCCGTTCCCCGTGCGACCATCTCCCGCCAGCACGCTCTATCACCCCAAGAGCGGCGCCTAACGCGTCGATCACGAGGGTGCAACGGCGGTGACGAGCCCCGACGACGAAACCGTTGCCAGCGCATCGTTGCTCGAGCGCCAGCTGAAGCACGGGGTCTCGGAAGAGATGGAACGAGACTGAAATCTTCGAAGCGGTGGCGGCCGTTGCAAGCGGGCATCGCGGATGCACGGCGCCGCCGAATCGGATTCACCAGCTTCAGCCAACGGCCGCGCATTGGCCGGCCTACCGGCGTGGACGGGAGATGCCTTGCGAGGACCGTCGTGCGGCGCGATCGTAGCGCCATGTGAACCGAGCTTCGGAGCCTACACCATGCGTCGTGAATTCGCGCAAGCACTGCGCTCGTTAGCGCGCACGCCGGTCTTCGCGCTGACCGCCGTGGCCATACTCGCGACGGGGATCGGCGCGACCACCGCCATGTTCGCGCTGGTGAACGCGGTACTGCTCCGACCGCTCGCATACCCGGCCGCCGACCGGTTGATATCGGTGGGATCCCGGATGCCGGCTGACAGGCTGTTCGCCGGCAGGAGACTCGGCCTCTCTCAGGCGCAGTACTTCTTCCTGGCAAGCAAGAGCCATACGGTGGAGGATATCGGAGCGTACGACTCCAACGCGAAGCCTGCCGCGTTGACCGGCGACGGCCCGGCCGAGCGCGTGAGGACCGCGTATGCGACGGCAAGTCTGTTCGCCGTTCTGGGGTTGCGGGCAGAGCTCGGGCGGACTATCGGTCCGGCCGAGGATCTGCCGGGTGCGCGCGGACGTGCTGCGGTGCTCGGGTACGAACTGTGGATTCGCCGCTATGGCGGCAATCGGGACATCGTGGGCACCTCGATCACGGTCGACGGACGACAGGTCCCGGTCGTCGGTGTGATGAAGGCCGGCGTGCAGTTACCCGGCCGCGGCGTGGACGTCTGGTTCCCGTTAGGCGCCGATCCCGCCGCGCCCGCTCGTAACCACCACTACCTGTCCGCTGTGGCGCACATCCGGACCGGCGTGTCGTTCGATGCCGTGCGCCGAGAGATGGCAGCGCTCACGCAGCAGCTTCCGGAGGCGTTCCCGAACGTGTACGCCTCGCCGACGATGCGGCGGGCCGGATTCACGACCGACGTCGTGCACCTGAAGGACGACGTGGTTGGCGCGACGGGGCGCGTGCTGTGGATCCTTCTCGCCGCCGTCGGACTCGTGATGGTCATCGCGGGTGCGAACGTCGCCAACCTGTTCGTCGTGCGCGCCTACGCACGAAAACGGGAGTCCGCCATTCGCGCGGCGCTTGGAGCCGGGTACGTGCATCTCGTGAGGCAGTACCTGATCGAGAGCCTGTCGATCACGGGACTGGCGGGACTCGCAGGCGTGGCGCTCGCGTTCCTGGTGCTCCGTGTCTTCGTTGCCGCGGCGCCGTGGGAGATTCCGCGCCTCAACGAGGTCCGGCTCGGGGCTACGGCCGTCGGATTCGCCGTCGCCGTGGCGTCAGGTGCCGGGATGATCTTCGGTCTGCTGCAGCTCGTGGGGCTTTCGTCCGGCTCGGCGGCGTTGCAGGAAGAGGGGCGTGGAACCAGCCTCTCTCGGCGCCAACGCACCGTACAGCGCACGTTCGTCGTGGGTCAGGTCGCGATGGCCCTCGTGCTGCTCGCCGTGTCGGGGATGATGGTGCGGAGTGTCCGGGATCTCCACGCCGTTCAGCCGGGCTTCAGCAGTACGAACGTGCTGACAGTGGAAGTCTCCCTTCCCGAAACCCGCTACCGGACCGAGGAGAGCGCAAGCGCCGTGTGGGAGAGGATGATCGAGCGATTCTCGGCGCTTCCCGGCGTCACGCAAGTTGCCGCGACGGAACATGTTCCGCTCGACGGGGAGTACGGCTGCTCCGCCGTGTTCATAGAGGGGCAGCCGTTGCGCTCCCCGTCCGCGGAGCCTCCCTGTGTGTACACGGTGTCCGTTACCCCGGGCTATTTCGCGACGCTCGAGATCCCGGTGCGCGGCGGCACGTTCAGCTGGCCGGATAACAACGCTCGCTCTGGCGGCGTCGTCGTGAGCCGGGCGCTCGCGGAGCGATTCTGGCCGAACGAGGATCCGATCGGGAAAGGCATCAGAGCCAACGGCGACGAACCGCCGTATTATCGGGTGATCGGAGTCGCCGGGGACGTTCACGCCGATGGGTTGGACAGACCACCGGCGGAAGCCGTCTACTTCCCCCTGATTTCCATGACGGACGCGCCATTATGGGACCCCCCGCGTGTCATGACGCTCCTGGTCCGCACGAGCCTCGAGGACCCCGCGCGTCTGGTGCCCGCGGTGAGACGAACCGTGGCGAGCGTCGAGCCCGACGCGCCCATTGCGCGCGTGCGAACGATGGACGCGGTGGTCGCCGCTGCCACGCACCGCGTCAGGTTCATCATGTCGATCCTGGTCGTGGCCGCGACCATGGCGCTGTTACTCAGCTGCGTCGGTCTCTACAGCGTCATCGCGTACATCACGGGCCGGCGCCGCGCGGAGATCGCGATTCGCCTGGCCCTCGGTGCCCGCTCAGGCCAGGTCCTTCGTTCGGTAATCGCGCATGCCGTGGCGCTTGCAACCATCGGCATTGCGTTCGGATTGCTGGGCACCGTGGCGGTGGGCGGAGTCGTCCGCTCTCTCATGCCTGAAGTCGAGCCTAACGCTCCGGCCGTATTGGCCGCCGCGTCGCTCGTGCTCCTGACCGCGGCCGCGGCCGCCGGATACCTGCCGGCGAGAAACGCCGCGCGCCTGCGGCCAATGGACGCGCTTCGGTAAGCTCACCTCCCGCCGCCAGTACCCGCCGACCCCGACTCCGGCGTGAACGCGTCGTGCGTCATCCACCACTGCTTCGGCATCGCGCGCTGCCGCGGCCACACCTCGTTCAGCGTGTTGCCCTCGTACACCCGCCCGTTCTTCATGACGTAGCGAATGGTGTTCGTGTTCTTGATGTCATCGAGCGGATTCCCGTCCAGCACGATGAGGTCCGCCAGCTTCCCCGCCTCCACCGAGCCGACCTGCTTGCCCAACCCGATCGACTCGGCACCGTAGATGGTGGCGACGCGCAGCGCGTCCATCGGCTTCATGCCACCGCTCGCGATGTTCCACAGCTCCCAGTGCACGCCGAGTCCCTGCAGCTGGCCGTGCCCGCCTAACCCCACGCGTCCGCCCGCCTCCACCACCTTCTTCGCCTGCTCGGCGAACAGCTTGAAGGAGTACTCGCTGTCCCGGAACCACTGCGGCCGCCTGAGCGCGCGGCGCTCGAGCTCCGAGAACGGCGTGAAGTGCGTGAGCTTGGGATCGCTCAGGATGTCGTAGTGCTCGTACCACCAGTTCTCGGCCCACGGGCCGCCGTACTGCACGAGCAGCGTCGGCGTCCAAGTCGTTCCGCTGCTGGCGAACAGTTGCACGGCGTCCTTGTACATCGGCGCGATCGGCAGGGTGTGCTCGATGCCCGCATACCCGTCCATCGCCTCCGTCATGTTCTTCTTGAAGTCGAGCCCTCCCTCGAGCGTCGGCGTTATGCGCTGCTCCTTCGCCGCCATGGCGATCCATTGCCGCTGGCGCCGGTCGCCCGCCATGTACTGCTTGATCGTCTCGGTGAGGTAGAACTCCGAGTAGCGCTTCATGACCTCCTTCGCGTCGTCGGCGCTCGTGACGTTGTCGTAGGCGAAGATGCCGGGGCCGGTGGCGTAGATGCGCGGACCGATGATCTGCCCGACGTCCACCGCGTCGCCGTAGGAGACGACATCGGCCTGCGACGTCTGCGGGTCGCGCGTCGTCGTCACGCCGTACGCGAGGTTCACCGTGTACATGTAGGGCTGCGGCGAGTGGACGCCCCACTGCGGCCACATGTGGGCGTGCACATCCACGAGCCCTGGCATGATCGTCTTGCCCGACACGTCGATCGTTCGTGCCCCCGGTGGAACGGTGACGCTCCCCTCCGGCCCCACAGCGGCGATGCGGCTGTTGGTGACCACCACGTCTCCGCGCGCGATCACCTCGTCGCCCTTCATGGTGATGATTCTCGCGCCGCGCAGGACGACGGTTCCGGTCGGACGATCCTTGGCCGCCGTGATGGTGATGTCGGTCCGCACCGGCTCGTACACCGGCTTCCCGGCCGACCGGCCGGCGTTGGACGTGTCTCGGGGAGTTGCCGGGCGCGGCGGTGCCTTGGCCGCGGAGTCCGCGGCCAGCGAGTCGGCCCGTGCGACATCGTACTGGAAGAACGAGCGCCCCATCGAGTAGAAGACGCCGCGCGAGTCGGCATTCCAGCCGAGGAAGTCGCCGCCGATGCGGGAGAGTCGCCGGAACGGGACGGCGCCGTTCGTCGGCTGCTCGACCGACACCGTGGGTGTCTGCCCGCCGGTCACCGGCAGTGGCACGACGAAGATCTTGTTGTCGACGAGGGCGAGCACCCGGTTCCCGTCGGGCGAGACCTGCAGTTGGGACGCCCGTCGCGGCCGCGCGTTAGGCCCACCGCCCGGCGTCTGGAAGCCGGTCACGACGAGGTGCGCCTTGCGGTCGGTGCCGTCCCAGCGCATCGACACGAGGCCGTCCGCGTCGTCGTAGACCCACACTCGCGTCGTGTCGGCGCTGAAGTGCGGGCGCTCGGCGTTCGTGAGCGGGGCGATCAACATCGCCTCTCCTCCGTTGGCCGGGATCCACACCAGGTCCGTGATGATGAGCTTCGGGTTGATCTCATCGTTGATCTCGGCGCGCTGCTCCCGCGGGGCGCGCACCGCGACAATGCGTGCGCCCGTCGGCGAGTACGCGATCTGGTCGTAGAAGGCCGACTGTCTCGTCAGCTTCTCCGGCTTGCATCCGCCCGCCGGCGGCGAACCTGCTTTCGCCGGCGGGCACCCGGCGGCCGGGATGCGCCAGATGTCGCCGCCCTCCTCCGTCCAGCTGACGTACGCGATGTACCTGCCGTCCGGAGACCAGACGGGCGAGTGCTCTCCTTCATCCGTCGTCGTCAGGCGCCTAGGCGTACCCGAAGGCAGGTCCATGATCCACAGGTGATCCAGGGCCGAGAAGACGAGTCGCTTGCCGTTAGGCGACGGACGCGCGCCGCGGATCTGGCGGACGGTGAGCGCCGTGTCGTTGACCGGATACTCGAAGCGCACCAGATCTCCGATCATCTGGTCCACCTCGGCCGTGAACGGGATCGGTGTCTGCTGGCCCGAGGCCGCGTCCACGCGCCAGATGTGACCGTGGTGGGCGAGCACGAGGGCTTTCGAGTCCGGCGTCCACGAGTAGCCGGGCAGCAGGTCGCGCGATCCGCGCGACTCGATGTCGTCGCGCTGGATGTCGGTCGCGAGCCACCGCTCGTCGCCCGAAGAGAGCTCGCGCAGCTTGAGCCCCGTCACCGCCATGCGCCGCGAGCCGTAGGCGAGCCACTTGCCGTCGGGGCTCACCGCGGGGCGAAAGCCCGTGCCCAGGTTCAGCGTGCGCCGTTCCAGCCGCCCCGTCTGGCGGTCGTACATGACCACCTGCGTCGTGCCCATCATCTGGTTGTAGCCGGCCGGGCCGGTGCGCGCGCTCGCGTAGATGTAGCGGCCGTCCGGCGTGACCGACGCGCCCATGAAGTTGGCCGGCGCGTTACCGCCGCCGGGCCCGCCCTGTGCCGGCGCGGGCGTCTGGCCCGTCAGCCGGAGTCCGCTGCCGCCGTTGCGATGATACAGCCACAGGTCGTTGCTCTTCGAGACGACGACGTATTGACCATCCGGGGTCCAGGTGGGCGAAACGAACGCCTGATTGGGCCCGCGCGTCAGCGGCCGGAGATGCTGCCCGTCCGGATCGACGAGGTAGAGGTTCTCGCTCCCGGAGCGGTCGCTCACGAAGACGATCGACTTGCCATCGGGCGAGAACCGGGGCTGCCCATCGAAGCCCGAGCCGCTCGTGATCCGCCTGGCCGAGCCGCCGGTCACCGGAATCGTATAGAGGTCGCCGAGCAGGTCGAAGACGATCGTCCGCCCGTCGGGCGACACGTCGAGCGACAGCCACGTGCCCTCGTCGGTCGTGAACTTGAGCGGGCGCGTGGGGATGAGCGGAAGGTCGCTGTTGGGTGCCGTGCGACGTGACGACGTGTCGGCCGCGGGCTGGGCGAGCGCCGAGGTGGTGATGCCGAATGTGAGGGTGATGCTGAGGACCCGGCGGACGAACGAGGCGTGCGACATCGTGGTGGCTCCGAGAACGGTCGGTGGCTGACTTATACCTCGCGACGGGCGCTCGCAAGTGTTGCCCGACGGCGCGGGGCCCGAACGGCGCAATCCCGGCGATTAGGATTCACGCCATGAACGTTTCCGACGCCATCGCCCAACGCCGCTCCATCAAGAAGTTCCAGGACCGCCCAGTCACGCGCGCGGAGCTCGAGCCTCTCCTCGACGCCGCGGTACTGGCGCCCAACCATCACCTGACCCAGCCGTGGCGCTTCTACGTCCTCGGCCCCGAGTCGCGACGTCGGTACGGGCTCGCCCTCGGCGAACGAAAGGCGCGCAAGCTGCCGGATCCCGATGCGGCGGCTACCGTGCGCGCGAAGACTGCGGCCGAGTACGAGGCGCTTCCCGCCCTCATCGCCGTCGCGATGGTGCTTCACGAGAATCCGGAGACGCGCGAGGAGGACTACGCCGCCGTCATGCAGGCGATCGCCAACATCATGCTGGCGGCGGTCGACCGAGGGCTCGGAACGCACATGCGGACGGGCGCGGTGATGGACGATCCCGCGGCGCGGGCGGCCGTCGGCGTGCGCGACGGGGAGCGGATCGTGGCCATGCTGAGCGTCGGCTTGCCCGCGGAAGTGCCGGCGCCCAAGGCGCGTCAGGGAGCGACGGCGGTCACCATGTGGATCGACTAGCAGCCCTGCGGCTGCTCGTCAGCGAACGTGCACGGCCTTTTCGGCGAGCGTGGCGAGCTTGTCGAGCGCGATCCGCCACCCGGTCTCATTGTCTTCGAGCGAGAGTCCCGGTGGGAGGCCTTCATGAAGGCCGATGACATCCGTGCCGCCGTTGGCGGCGTCGGTGAGGGTGAACGTGGAAGTCATCTCGCCGCTCAGTGCCGGATCGGTCGTCTCGAACTCGTCGACCTCGATGACCTGCTCGTTCGGCACCAGCCTGACGAAGCGGCCGCGGTACGTGTCGGTGTGCGCGGTCGTCTTGCCGGTCTCGGTCGGTTGGTCGTAGGTCAAGGAGACCCGGAGCTCACCGCCCTCGCGCGCCTCGAATGAATGCACGTGCGCCGTCATGCCGTCGGGAACCTTCCACTTCGCGATCGCATCGGGATCGAGCAGGAGGCGATACACCTCAGCGCGTGGTGCCCTCATGTGACGATGTACGCGAGTGGAGCGCATGGCCTCAGCTGGGACGCAGTGGAGAGGTCTGACGAGGCGCACCCTCGTAAGGACATGCTGCCGCGTCGGCTTCGTCATCTGGGATACGTCGAGTGGCAGGGAGCTGGCCCCGATCCTCGCCGCGTCCGGGTTGGGTACCTTGGCGCCGGCGCTCTGCGGAAGCCCCGAACAGGGTGGCCGCTGTTCTTCGGAACTTTCGTCGTCATCACCGCCGCGAGGAGGGTCGCGTCGAGCAGCCCCTCCAGGCAACGCCGGCGTTAGCGTCAGGACGATTGCGCGCGACATCGCATACGGCGCTACCATGGCGGCATGCCACACCGCGACCTCAGCGTGCTCGACGCCGCCGACCGGGTGGCGGATCGCGTCAACGAACTGATCGACCGATCGCCACGCGGCCGGGTGTTGCACGTCCGACAGATCAGAGACGCCGTGCAATCAATCGGCGCGAACATCGCCGAGGGATTCGGGCGCGGGACGGGCCGCGACCGGGACCGCCCGCTGGAGATCGCGCGCGGAGAGGCCGAAGAGGCAATCCGGCACCTTGGCGCGAACTTTCGAGCCCGCCGAATCCCGCCGAAGGACTATTGGCCGCTTCACAATCTGCTCGTGGTGATCGTGAAGATGTTGAGTTCGTTGCTGGGTCGTTGACCGCCCTTTTGCGTGGTTCGGGTCCTGCGCCGTCTGGGTCCTGCGCAGTTCGGGTCCTGCGCGGTTCGGGCCGTGCGCCGTCTGGTTCTTCGCCTTGTTTTCGAAACAGCGCAACGCCCAAACGGCGCAGGACCCGAACGACGCAACGCCCGAACGACGCAACCGGCACAGGGTCTGGACGGCTACCGAAGCTTCCGTCCCGGCCTGTCGCGGCCGTACTGGCGGAGGACCAAACCCGTCACCGCGCCGCTCGCGTTGCGACTGAAGGTGATCTGCGCGTCCGCCTCCCTGACGAAGAAGTCGCTACTGCTTTCCGGCCAGAGGCGCACCGGGTCGCCGCCCACGCTCGATCTGATGTAGAGCGCCCGGTCGCGCATCGTCACCTCGACCTCCAGTCCCGGCGCGAGCTCGTAGACGCCCACGTACGGCGACAGCGCGGTTGCCGGCAGATCGATCGCCGTGCGCCGCCTCGGCGGGAGGGCCGAGGGCGGCACCATGCCCAGCAGCCGCATGTAGACCGCGAGCTGGCTGTAGTGTTCCGCCAGATCGGTCTCGATAGCGAGCAGGGTGCTTGCGAGTGCCGCCGAATTGAGTTGCGTCACCCGCTCCATGGCGTCGTCGCAGAAGCGGAGCGACGCCTCGAGCCGCGCGATGAGCGTGTCCTTCGGCCACCGCGCCTTTATGGTGTCGGCCAACGAGTCCCTGGCTGTCCTCGGATGCCTGAGGTCCCCGAGGCGCTCGCACAGGGCGTAGTTCGCGTCCTCGAGGTGCTGGGCGATGTAGCCGATGGTTTGCTGTGCGGCCGTAGGCCGGTAGTCGTAGCGGGCCTCGGGAATGGAGTCGAAGGCCGCGACGAGCCGGCTGCCGAAGACGTCGGCAAACCGTACGAAGGTGAGCATGACGCCGTCCGGCGGCACGTGAGTGGCCGGTGCCTGCGCCGCGAGCGCCGTGGGGAGGATGAGTGCGATGATGAGCACGGCGCGACGGCGCATACGGTCCTCGGGCGTCCGGGGCAAGAGTGCGGAACGGGCATTGTACTCCGCACGACGGCGAAGGTTGACGTGGTCGGCAGCGGGACGCCCGCCGGCCAAAAGCAAACGGCCCGCTCGAGGGAGCGGGCCGTTTGCTGTGCCGAACGGTGGGAGAGCTTGTTTCGAAGCCCTGTACGGAACAGGTGGGTGGCCCAGCGCTCACGTTCGTCTTCCCCGCACTGGGGCCTGACGTTGGCGAACCGCTTGGGTCCCCGGCTTCGAAGGTGTCGGCTCGAAACGTGTTTCTCTCCGACCGCCGGAACCGAACGTAATGTATCGCGCGCCAGGCGTGAGGTCAACCCACGAATAGCGCAGTAAGTCATTGCCTTGCCTGGACATCCGCCGCCGCGGCCTCGGCGTTCAGAGGCCCGCGTGCCATCCACGCTGCCACGGATTGACACGCGCGCACTCCGACATGTGACCGCCTTCGCCGACAGGCAGACCCCGTTCAACTGAGCAACTTCATCGCCGTCAACGCGTACACTTCCGCGCACTGCAGCAGCTTGGGCACCGACACGAATTCGTGCGGCCCGTGCGAGACCGAAAGCAGCCCGGGTCCGTACGCGAGCGCAGGAATCCCGAGCGCGGCGTAGTGCCGCGTCTCGAGAACGCCTGGGCACAGCTCGAAACGCGGTGGACGTCGCGTCACACCGCGGATGCTCGAGGCCAGCGCCCGTCCCAGCTCCCCGTCTGCTTCTGTGGAAGCGGATCGACCTTCCTGCAACACTTCGGCATCGCATTTCACGCCGCGAGCGCGCGCTCGCGCAACGACGTCGAGCAGTCTCGCCCGCTCGACATCGAAGTCTTCTTCCGGATTCGTGCGCCGATCCAGGGTGAAGGACACGCGATCAGGCACGACGTTGAAGTTGTGTCCTCCCGAAAGCTCGCCGCCGAGCAACAGGACGGATCGACGCGCTGCTTCGGGGTTGATGTTGAACGCCGTCCGGCGCTCGGACACCTCGGCGCCAAGCGCGTCGAACATCTCGGCGATGGTGAGCATACCTCGAAACGCGTTGACCCCGCGAAAGTGCAGACCCACGTGCGCCGGCTTCCCGCGCACCGCTACGCGCATCGATATCACCCCACGATTCGCGTTCCACACCACGCCGCTCGTCGGCTCCATCGTCAACATGCCGATCGCGTCGCGCTCGATGAGGCCAGCTTTCACGAGCGCCAGGGTGCCGCGGGGAATAGACGCCAGCCACGCATGGTCCCGCTCCGGCTGGATTTACCGTGCGAACCGCGAGCCCGAGGTCGCGCAGCCGGCGAGCGATGAGCGTGGCGCAGTTCGCGTACGACGTGCCAGGAGGGTTCTCGGTTGGAATTCGGATCAGCTCCGACGCGAATTCCACGAGGTCAGACCTCTCACGCTTCAGACGATGGCGGATTCGCGCCGCCAGTTGCTTAGCGCTCGACGACATGACGAGAGCTCGGACGAGTCGAGGTGATCGCGTCTGGCCCTAACGAGACGCTAGCTCGTGTGTTCATTGCATTGGATGATTGTCGTCTTGTCCCACTCTGAATATGCCCACGCCCGCGCAGCTGCATCAATTCAGCGTCGGCGACGGTTGGCCACGATCAACACACCGATGCCTGCGAGCAGGAGAAGGCCGCCATAGACGGCCCACTTCGTCTGGCCGGTCATGAAGCTACCCGGAAGGATGTTGATTCCCTGCAGGAGCCAGACGCCCCCCATGAGCAGAGACAAGACGCCCAGGACGTTCAACGCGATCCGCATTTGGTGACCAGAAGACGGTAGCCGTACGTGCGCCTATCGCCCGAACTAAACCCACGTCACGATTCCATCGCAGATTTCGCGAGAATCTTGTACTTCGAGTCCAGCAGCGTCATCGGCCACGTGCGAGTGTCTGGAGTCGGGAACTCGCGTCCGCCCGCCCCGAGCTCCGCGGGCGCTCAGAACACGCGTCGCTGCAGCCGGCCGACCGTGAACTTCGCGGTGTCCGCGACCGCCATGACTGTCATCACCCCTGCCTGAACGGGGTCCGTCACCACCAGGTCGGCCGCGTCCGGCACGCTCCCCGCCATGTTCAGGCTGACCACCAGGAGGCCCTGCGCCCGCACCTCGCGCACGGCTCGCTCGATGTCACCGCCCATCAGTGAACCGGCCAACACCAGCGCGGACGCGCGTGGGAGGCGGGCCACGGCGCGCACGGCGTCGGCGAGCGGCCGCTCGCCCACCAGGGGGATCGTGTCCACCGAGATCCGCTCGCCCCGGATGTTGTGCCGGTCGGCCTCCGAGATGGCGCCGATCGCCACCTGCCCCACCTGCGCGCCGCCGCCCATGATGATGACGCGCTTGCCGTAGATGGCGTGGAGCGACGCGACCCGGCCGACCTCGTGCACGATCGGCAGCGCCCGGAGCTCCTCGATCAGGGGCGCCGGGTCGGCGGGGAGCTCGATCTCGAAGTAGACGCGCGCCTCGCCCTCGCGGTGGCCGAAGATCTCCACGGACGAGATGTCGCCCTGGTGCCTCGCAATGACCCCGGTGAGCTCGTGGAGCACTCCGGGACCGGAACGGGCGCGCACGAGCACGCCGTGTTTCTCTGCCATCCCCTTCTCCTGCACAGTGGTACGTCTCTCTCTCGTCAGGACGTCATGAATTGGGACGCCTGCGGCGCGCGTGTCTTCATACTAATGAACGACCGGCGCCGGCCCGCCAGTGGATGCGCGGCGCTCGCGGGACGAGCCAGGCGCCTTCGGACTCATGGGGAGGTTTTCACTTTGACTGGTCGGGGCGCCGGTCATCCCGTACGTCATCCGACCCGCCGCTTTGTTCGTCTCGGCTGCCCTCAGGGTGACGCTTGGATCTCCGCGACCAAATCCAGTCGACGTCGGGTGGCGCCTTCCGCGTCGAGCGCGAGCTGGGCGGCGGACGGATGTCGCGCGTGTTCGTCGCCGCCGGCGCTGATCCCCATCGCGACCGCGGCCATCGACACCTTGTCGGGAGTCTCCCACCAATTTGTAACCGTCGTGCGTGCCGAAGGCGTACCAGAAGCCGGCCCGCCCGCACACGCCGCGCCCGGGACCAGGAGGGGCACGCCCGGACGATACCACCCGCGGAAAGGGGCAAGGGTGACGACCATCGCGTCGGCGCCGTTACCGCCTAACGCCTGCGCTCGACTGCGAGCGGGCGACGGAGGGCTCAACCTACACCCGGAGTGCTGCGCCCGCTCGTCGGCTGCAATGCGATGTTCGGTCGCGCCGACGGCGGGCTCAGAACCGCGCCGGGTAGAGAACACTGCTGCCGTCCATGTCCCCGGTCTCTGCGTACGACATCGGCACGGCGCCGGGGTCGAGGATTCGCCCGTCGACGACGCGGCCGACCACGAGCTCATGGTCGCCGGTCGGAAAGGCTTGCGTCACCTCGCAGTCGAAGTACGCCAGTGCCTCATCCAGGATCGGCGCTCCACCGCGCCCTGGGTGCCAGCGGACGCCCGCGAGCTTGTCCTGCTCCCGCCCCGACCGGGTGCCGAACCGCCGGGCGAGCTCCAGCTGTCCCCGCTTCAGCACGCTCGCGGTGAAGGTGCCGCTGGCGTGCAGGAGGGGGTAGGAGGCGTTATGCGGGTTGACACTCAGCGCCAGCAGCAGCGGGTCGAACGACACCTGCATGACCCAGGCCGCGGTGAACGCGTCGCGCCGCTCGCCCTGCGCGGCCCCGACGACGTACACTCCGAGGGAGAGCCGGCGAAAGAGTGCCCCAATCTCATTCACCGCGCTACCTCCTTCCATCCTCCCGAACAACCAAACCGGAACGATGCCTAACGCCTGAAGTTCGCCTGCAGAGCGCCTGGCTCAGGACGGGTTGGCGGGTGTGGCCCACCCGGCGAACGCGCCCAGGATGGTGCCGCCGGCGGCCCTCGCCCGTCAACGCTTGGACACGAGGGTCTTCTTCACCCACCCCTCGGCCGTTGAGCCCTGGACCTTCAGGTAGCCCTCCTTCTCCTCACCGAGAAACACGAGCTCCTCGCCTTTCTTGAGCGTCCCCGCGGTGCGCGCGCCGTCCTGCGCCGCCGCGAGTAGCTTCACGTTGTCGATCTTGGGGCTCAGCACATCGCCTTCGGCGTAGCTCGCGCCGGCCTTCACATCGGCACCCGACAGCCCGCTCGCCTTGAACTTGTCCGCGCGCGCCACGAGCTCGGCGTCGCCCTTCATCTGGTCGACGAGCGCGTTGTAGTTGTCGAGGTACGACGCCGCGATGACCTTGCCCTCAGCCGTATTCGAGTAGGCGCCTACGCCCACCGCCGCTCCAGCGAACCCCAACGCGCCAAGGCTGAAGTTCGTCTTCTTCGCCTTCCCCTCGGCTGCGGCGACTTGCACGGACGTCCGGGCGTCGGCGACGAGAAGGCTGGTTTGCGCCTCCTTGAATTTCACACCTCCGCCGAGCGCGCCGACGACGGGATTCCTGCGCCCGATGAGGCCACCAACCGCGCCCCCAACGCCGCCCGCGTTGTTGTTGCTGATCTGGACGGCCGCGGTCAGGATGAAGTCCGCGGCCTTCATCTGCCCGCCGCCCATGTTGGCGTCCTGCTGCATCTCGCCGGACCGGGCGAGCGCGCGCTCCTGCTGCATGTTCTGCATCGCCACGCCACGCTCGAGGATCACGAAGCACTTCGAGTTCTGCGCCATGATCCGCAGCAACGCGGCCGGCGATCCGAGCTGATACCGCTGGAAGATCGCCATGTACTCCTGCTGCGGCTCATGAACCGCCAGGGTGCCGAACGGCTTGTCGCATTTCCGGAGCTCGTCCTTCTCTTGCGCGTTCGCCGGGGCGACAGCGGCAACCACGAGGGCGACGGCGGCTACGAACTGGCGCGGGGTGGGGCGCATGGTGCTCTCCGGCGGACGGGGTGGAGACACGGGTCTGCCAGGCATTGCGCAACCCCGGCCCGGAAACCGTCATCCCGCGTCGCATGGCCAGGCGGCGTGCCGGAGCCGCCGGCCGGAGGCGACGCGCGCGCCGCGATCGGGCTCGAGTACCCGGAGCTGCTTCAGCCAGGCGGCGGCCCCGCGGGACTCGGCCGCCGCCTAACGTGACCCTGGCTCTCGCCGGTACGGTCCCGGATCCGCGGCGTCTATGCGCCGATGAGCGCCGCCACCGGGGGCACGATCCGGCGCGCCGGACCCAGACGGGCGGGCACGGTGCCGCCCAGCTCCTCGAGGCGCCAACGGGTCTCGGGGTCGCGGACGTCGCGCGCGATGGACGTCACGGCGTTCAGCAGCCCGAACGCGGACCGGTCCCCGCCGGCCACGAAGCGCCCGAAGACCTCCGGCACCACGTGCGCCAGCATGTGCGCCGGCATGTGCTCGAGGGCGGGTAGCAACTGGAGCATGAAATCGGCCTCCACCTCCGACGCCGACCGCATCTCCTCCGCGACCGCCGCGAATGCCTCCTCGTCCGCGCACGCCCGCGTGGCGACGCGGAGCTCCGTCAGCGCCACCGCGACCTCGTACGTCGGGACGAACACCTCCGTGGATTGGGGGCGCTCGATGCGCCGGGTCTGGAGCGCGTGCGCGGCGATCGCCCCGTTGCTGCACACCTGACGGAAGGTGTAGGGGTGGACCAGGATCTCGGAGCCGGTCGCGCGTACGGCGACACCTGCGCGCACGCGGTCGCCAGGTTGGACGTCCGCGTGCGCGGGCAGCACCGCCCGCGCGAAGAGACGCTCCCCGTCATCGTACACATCCGGTACGGCGCCGCCGAGCGAGGCGATCTCGTCGGCGAAGGTCTCGAGAACCTCCCGCGTCGAGGGCAGGTACTCGGGCCGATACGTGGTGCCCATCGCTCCTCCTGCGTTGAGCTCTGCCGTGGCCAGCGCGTGGGTTCCGGCACGCCGGAGTGGGACCGGGTAGCGGACCGGCGCGCCGCGCGCGCACATACTATGAAGATTACGCGCAGGTCATGCGGCGAGACAACGCCCGCCGGCTGGACGGGCGCCCCGGGTGCGAATCCGCGACGCCGGCAGCCGCCGATCGACGGGATGCCGTCCGCTCTGGCAGGTGCGACGCCCGTTAGGCGGCAAGTTGCGATGGCCGTGCCAGGGACATGTGCACACCACGAGGTTCGTCGCGGCACCGAAGTTCATCGGGGCCTGCCGCCTGGCCGCGGGCGCAGTCGTCCATAGGCGAACAGGGGATGCACCGCCGTCCGGCCCTGCACCAGCGCCGCGACATGCTCGCCGAGCGCGGGCCCCATCTTGAAACCGTGTCCGGAGCCGCCGCCCACGAGCCACACGTTCTCGAGCTGCGGGTGTCGGTCGACGAGAAAATGGCCGTCGCTCGACGCCTCGTACTGACAGACACGCGCCTCTACCAGCGGAGCGTCGGCCAGGGCTGGGAACCGCTCACGGAGAATAGCACGCGCGCCCGCGAGTCCCGCGGCACTTGGAACGCGCTCCATCGCCGTCGGATCCGCCTCCTCGCCCGCGGTGTCGTCCGCCACCTTGAGGCCGCGGCGGTCGTGTCCCGGTACGCCGTACACGAGTCGCTCGCCGAGGTGCACCCACACCGGCAGCGCACCGGCGTCGTATCGCGTGTCGCCCGCGGGCGTGCCGAAGAAGAAGACCTCCTGTCGCGTGGCGACGATCCGACGGCCGATCACGTCCGGAAAGACCTGCGCCATCCACGGACCGCACGCGAACACGAAACGATCTGCGTCGAGCCTGCTTCCGTCCGAGAGACTGACTCCCGTTAGGCGCGCGCCCGCCGCCGTGCCCGGGCGCACCCACGCCTGCTTGTACTCCCCGCCCTCGCGTACGAAGGTCTCGCGCACCAGCTCGCACGCCACCCGCGCCGTGAGGTACCCCGCCTCCGGCTCGAAGTACACGGTGCGCACGTCGTGAAATCCCATCTGCGGGCAGCGCCGCGCGGCGTCACCCGGCGACAACTGCTCCACCGAAAGTCCGACCGCCTTCATCGGCTCGATCGAGCGCCGCACGTACGCATCGTCGGTCGCGCACATCCACAACGCACCGGTACGAAAGTACACCTGGCGCTTCCACTGCTGCTCCGCCTCGCGCCAGAGCTCGAGCGCGCGGGCGGCCATCGCGCTGTAGATCGGAACGCCTCCGTACACCGCGCGCATGACGCGCGTCTCGCCGCCGGACGACGCGCGCGAGTGTCCCGCGCCCCACGCGTCCACGACCGTCACGCGCATTCCGGCGCGCAGGAGCGCGAGTGCGGTCCAGCCGCCGAACGCGCCCGCGCCCACGACCACGACGTGCTCTTGCGACGCGCGGGCGGTCGGTCCGCCGCTCGCGACACGCTCGCGCGGCGCGTCGAGGGTCCCGAGTCGCGCTGCGAGCGGCCCGGCCACGACCGACGCGACGAACGCGCGTCGCGACATGCCGTCGGGCGCCGGTGTCGGGTCGCTCCGATGGCTATCGAGCTCGGATGGCATTTGCGATCTCCCGAGTCCCGAGCGGAGCGTTGTCATTCCGAGCGGAGGAGCGGAGCGTTGTCATTCCGAGCGGAGGGCCCGCAGGGCCCGCAGTCGAGGAACCCTCATCTTCGGGATAGAGGGCCCTCTATCCAGAAGATGAGGGTTCCTCGACTCGCTGACGCTCGCTCGGAATGACAACCGGGCTCCGCTCGGAATGACAACACCCTCCGCTCGGAATGACACAGCTCCCGCCCCTCCGCTCGGAACGCCACAGTCTCAGTAATTGAACCGCACGCTCACGCCGAACGTCCGCGGCTGGTTCGTCAGGTACCCCACGCGGGCGCGGGTTCCCCGCTCCCGATCGAGCGCGAGGAGCGCCCGCTCGTCGGTGAGGTTGTTGACGAACAGCGCGGCTTCCCAACTCGCGCGCGTGACGCCGACGCGCGCGTTGACCAGGTCGTACGCCGGCAGATCCGCATTGAACCGGAACGTGGACGTGGTCAGCGGCCCGCCGATCGTGTTCGGCGCGAACGAGTTGAGGTCGACGACCCCGAAGCCCGCGGCCTCGTCGTCGATCTGCGTGAAGCGCGAGCCCACGTGGTTGTACGTGGCCGTGAGGAAGGCCTGCGCCCCCGCCCGCAGCGGCCGACGGACGGTGGCGGTGGCGGTGGCCTGCACCTCCGGCACGCTGGGCAGCCGGTTGCCCTCCTTGATGCCCGAGACCACGCTGACCTGACCTAACGTGTCGGTCGACGTCAGGGTGGACCGCAGCTCCGAGTTGTCGAGCGTCCCCGACACGGAGAAGTCGAAGTACTGGTTAGGCGCCGCCGAGAACTCGAGCTCCACGCCTCGGCTCACCGACTTCGGTACGTTGAAGACGAGCCGGGACGAGCACGAGCCCGCGGTCACGATCAGCTGCAGGTCGCGGATGTCCATGTAGAACGCGGACAGGTTGAGGGTGGCGCGCCCGCCCATCCACTGGGACTTGGCCCCGACTTCGTAGTTCCACGCTGTCTCGTTCTTCCACGAATCCCGGCCGCCGAACGTCACGAGGTCCTGCGGCGTGCAGAGCGGCACGTTGAGCGGGTCGTTGATGCCGCCGAGGCGGAAGCCCCGGGAGGCTTGCGCGTTCAGCGTGAGCCCGTCGGTCGCCTTGAAGCTGGCGATGAAGCGCGGCGCGAACCCGTCGGCGCTCGTGGAGCCGGGCGTGGACACCAGGGACGTCCCGGTGTTGTCGTTGCCGAAGATGCCGTCGAAGACCTGCTCACGGTCCTCGTCGAAGTCGTAGTAGCGCAACCCTGCCGTGAGGTCGAGCCGGCTGGTGACACTCACCGTGCCTTCGCCGAAGACCGCCCGTTGCTTCAGGTCGTAGGCGAGGTCCGAGTAGAACAGCACGTCCCGCGGGGCGCGAAGTCCCTTCGTGGGGATGCCGGAGGCGGCCTCGAACCCCGAGACGAGGAGGTTCTGGCCGTAGTCGCGCAGGATCTTGTTGAAGAATCCGCCCACGAGCCACCGGGCACGTCCGCCCCCACCCGCGAGGCGGAGCTCCTGGGTCACCACGTGGGTCTTGGTCGCGTCGTCGAGCGGCGCGTTGAGCGTGTAGACGTCCTCCGGAAGGCCGATGCTGCCGCCCGTGATGCTCGAGGTCAGCGCGCCGGCGTCGCGCACCACCAGGATGTCTCGGTAGCTGTACGAGGTGATCGACGTCAGGTTCGCCTTCCCGAAATCGTACCGCAGGTTCAGGTCGCCGAGGGTGTACTTGTCGGTGAACGGCTCCGGGATCTGCGTGAAGAGCTGGCGCTCGCCGAGCCTGACCGCGGGGCGCGTGGTCGTGTAGGGGTTGGCCAGGATGTTGAACGCGTCGATGCGGTTCCAGCCATCCATGCGCACGCTCTGGTAGACGACCCGCGGCGTGACGGAGAACCGCTCGTTGGGAGCGAAACGGATGGCGGCCCGCAGGCCGGTGCGCGTGCCGTCGTTGACGTTCTTCTCGACGCGGAGGCTCGGTTGCACCGCATCCATGTAGCCGCCGAGCTGGTTGTAATACAGCGCCACTCGGCCGGCTGCCTTGTCGCCCAGCGGCACGTTCGCGCCGAGCTTGACGTTCGCGCCAACGCCGCCGTTCTGGATCTGACTGCTCCCGACCTCGCCGAACGTGCTGCGCAGTCCGAGCTCGGGCTGGTTGGTGATGTAGCGAACGGTACCGGCGATCGACCCCGAGCCGAACAGGGTGCCCTGCGGGCCGCGGAGCACCTCCACGCGGGAGACGTCGAACAGGTCGAGGTCCGGCGTGAACAACGACAGAGAGATGGGCACGTCGTCGAGATAGACGGTCGCCTGTTCCTTGACGCCGGGCTGGTCACGAGCGATCTGGCCGGCGGAGGCGCCCCGGATGGCAATCTGGCTCTGGCCGGGCCCCAGGTTCTGCACGCTGAGCCCGGCCACGTTGGCCGCGATGGCCTCGATGTTCTCCGCGCCACGCTCACGTAACGCCGCGGCGGTGGGGGCCGCGATGGAGAAGGGTACGGCGGACAGCTCCTGCTCGCGGAACGTGGCCGTGACGGTGATCGCCTGGAGCGGCAGCGGCTCCAGCGCCAGGTCGACCGTCGCCTCACCCTCGACCTGTACGCCGGTACGGGTGGCTCGTCGGAAGCCGATCAGCGACGCGGCGACGGTGTAGGTGCCCGAGGGAAGGCCGGAGACGGTATAGGCACCGCCGGCTGCCGAGGTCGTGCTCCTGGTGGCGCCCGTGGCGCTGTTCGTGACCCTGATCGTGGCTGCCTCTCGCCCAACGCCGCTAACGTCGCGTACCACACCGCTGATCCGGCCGTTTGGGGTCTGCGCGAACGCGGGGGCGCCGGACAGGGCGGCGGCCAACACGACGAAGGTCAAGCGGCGGCCACACGGATAGAGCAGCATCGAAGCCTCCCATCGGTGGATAGGCCATAGTACCACCCGAATGCCCAGTTCGTACGTGCCGGGTTGGAGTTTGTCAATATCCGGGTCCTGACAGCCTCGAACATCCGAGCTCGCTTCGGCGCTTGCGGCGCACCTCGCGAGTGGCGTCAGGCCTGCGGCGGAGTGGAGGCTAGCGCCGGCTCGGCGGCGCCTCGGAACCCGTGGCCGGTGCGGGCAGGTCGCGCAGCAGCAGGGAGTGCCCTACGCCAATGCCGTGCTGGGCGAAGAAGCCGGCGTTGACCTCGAGCGCATAACGGTACGGCACGTCCGGCGTGTAGGTGGGACAGCCCTGGGCGACGGTGGTCGAGCAGGGCGTCATCGAGCGTACCGCGCGGATGACGCCGGCCGAATCGAGGAACGCGATGTCGAGCGGGATGCGGGTCCGGTACATCCAGAACCCGGCGTCCCCTGGCTGGATGCTGTCGTAGACGAAGAGCATCCCCGCATCGTCGCCCAGGTGGCGGCGCTCCATGAGGCCCAGGGTCTTCTGTTCGGCGCTGACGGCGAGCTCGACGGCCAACTGCAGCGTATCGCGCTGCCGCGCGAGCCGCACCCGCGCGGTATCGAACGCCATGATGTGCTCGTAGGCGTCGTCGTCCGCCGATGACTGGGCGGTGCACCCGGCCGCGAGGGCGGCGAGTAATGGCCAGAGAATGGGGCGCCACCAAGTCATGTGGGTCACGTCAGATCCGTCGATGAGTGTGTGTCGCCACATGACACCCAGGTCAGCGGCGGGTGGGTTGCGACCGTTGCGCGCCGCGGGCGCGCCTCTGAAGACCCCCCGGCAGCTGCAACGATCCGTCAGCCCGCGGGTGATGGCGGCCGGCGAGCGGGCGCTACTTCGCCACCATGACTTCGGTGGACTTGATCACCGCCGTGACCACGTCCCCTTCGCGCAGCCCGAGTGCCTCCGCGCTGGCGCGGGTGATGACGGAGACCAGCCGCTGTCCACCGTTGAGCTCGATCGTGACCTCGGCCATCAGGCCGTCGGCGCGGAGCGCCGTGACTCGGCCCTGGAGCTGGTTACGTGCGCTGAGTTGCATGGCTGGACCTCCGGTCTGGAGGGAGGTGAAAGTGTGGGACACGGCGGGGCGCGTCGTGGCCTAACGCCCGAGTTTGGCTGCGGGCGAATCGAGTACGATATGACATCCCATGACAGCTACGCCTGCTGACAGCTACGCCTGCTGACAGCTACGCCTGCGCCATCTGCGCGATCGGCGCGATCGGCGATCTCGCGTCTCGGAACATCACCCTGGGCGAATCGACAACGCATGCCGGAACACATCCCGCGGGTCCCACCGCGCCTTGATCCGCTGCAGGCGCGGGTAGTTCTCCTTGTAATACAGCGTGTGCCAGGGCACGCCCGAAGTATTCAGGGCCGGGTCCGCGAGGTCGGTGTCGGGATGATTGATGAATGCCCCATCGCACGCCTCGCCCGGCACCGGGACGCCGCCGCTCTCCGCAAACAGATCCCGATAGAACGCCCGCACCCACGTCAGATTCTTCGCCGCTTCCCGCGGATCCAGCCAGCCTGTGGTGCACGCGACGTCGAGAATCGCATCGCGCTGGGCGGAAGCGGTCGCGTCGCGCGCGACGGTATTGATCCGCCCGCCATAGGTCGCGAGCCCCAGCATCCCGCCCATGACGTCGTGGTCGGTGTGGGTCAGGTAATCGTACGCCACGCCAATCTGGCCATGTGTGAACCGCTTCCTGAGCAACGCGTCCTTCACCTTGGCACTCACCCCGCCGGGTGGCGCGGCGAACAGATCGGGCAACGGGTTCAGGGCGAACTCGAGCCAGGACATCCGCGTCAGCTCTTTGGCCCGCGGCGCGCCGACCCCGTCGCCCAGCGCCGCGAGAAGGCCATCCACCTGGCCGTGGGCGGCGGCGCCGGCAGTGCTCACACCGCGGATGAAGATCTTCCCGAACTGCTTCCGATGGATCTCGAGGAGGGTCCAGAGAGAGGCATTCGGCGAATCGGCGCCACTGTTTCGCTCGCACCAGACGCCGTGGTTCCTGAGGAGTCGCAGGAAGGACGACTGGTCGATGTCGCTCCAGCTCCATTCCGCTTTGAACGTAGTGATCGACTCCGGCGCGCGGGGCAACAGCTCCGCGGGCTCGTCGCCCGACGCGTTAGGTGTTCGGAACCAGTACCGGGTGACGACGCCGAAGTTGCCACCGCCCCCGCCGGTATGCGCCCACCAGAGGTCGCGATGCGGGTCGGACGTCTCGCGGGTCGCCACCACGCTGCTCGCCCGTCCGCCCTCGTCCACGGTGACCACCTCGACGGCATACAGATGATCCGCTGCGAGGCCGAGCTGGCGGCAGAGGAAGCCAAACGCGCCACCGACCACGTGCCCGCCCATGCCGATCTCCGGATACTCGCCGAGCGGTATCACGACTCCCCACGTCTCGAACAGCGCCCGAAACGTCTCGCCCACCGTGGCGCCGGCCTCGACGGCCACGGCGCCCCGCTCCGCATCGTAGTAGATGCGCTTCATGGGCGAGACATCGATGATCACGCGCACCTCGGGGTCCGATACGAACCCCTCGAGGCAGTGCCCGCCACTCGTCACGGCGAGGCGCCACCCTTCCCTCACCGCCTCGTCTACCGCCGAAACCACCTGATCGGTCGAGCTGACCAGCCGGACGTAGTCGGGGCTCGCGCTGAACCGCTTGTTGAATCGCTTATCGACGACCGCGCGGTATCGCGGATCGTCGGGGCCGATTCTGACGGATTCGCTCGCCGTGTCACCGGTCGTTCGTCGTGTCGACATCGTCTCCTCTGGATACCAGCAATGCCTGACTCCGGGTGGCGCCGGAACGGCCCAGCTAGACCCATCGTCACCATGCGTGCGGCGCGAGCGTGCCCCGGTCAGTCCCCATCGCTCCAGCCGATGTTCGTTTGACGCCTAACGCCCGAAGGCGAGCGGCGGGCGCCTGACCCGACGGGCTCGCGATGGCGACGTGCGAATATCGGATGCTGGCGCGATACCGGATACGTCGAGCGCTCGTTAGGTGCAACCTACGTTAGGTGGCTACTCGGCGAGCCAGGACGTTCCGCGCGGACTTCCGCGATCACCCCGAAATAATGCTGATCTCACCGATTACCTCGAAGACCACCAACTGACATGGCACGCCAAGCCGGTCGAGCCGTTCCAGGAGCGGTCCGACATCGGCACGACTGACCACACTCAGCAGGACGCGATTGCGACGGTCGATCCCGTAGCCATTCACGCCCTTGGTCGCGCCCGTGGGGATGTTTCGGACGATGTACCACATCCAGTCATAGAGTGCCGCGCCGTCCCAGGCGACCTGCCGGACCTCGACCGAGTCCGGCGGAAGCGCCACGAAGCTCAACCCGGGCATCGCCGGGAGCCGCGCCAGGATACTGTCCCGGAGGGTGGTGTCGCGGAGCCACATGATGCCGCGCCCACCGGCCGTGGGGTACGACCCCGACGCATATCCACCGGGCAGCCGCCGAGCCGCATAGGCGTTCGCGGCATCGGGGCGTTGCCGCGAGAAGGCGGCGGATAGGGTATCCGTCGCGCGCTCGGACGGAAGCGCTCGGCCGACCGAATCGGTGCATCCCGCGCTCGGGAGGAACCACACCGGCTCAGGGCTGGGCTCTGGCGCGGCCGCTGGCGACCGCGCGCAGGCCGCGGCGAGAAGGAGCGCGACAAGACGACGCATGCAGGTCCTACTGTGGGAGTTGGAGCCACCTAACGCCAATTATACAGCCACCTTGCCTGGCGCGAATGCGGCAAATCTCGTGAGCGCCCACCGGATGATTCGCAGCCGCGATTCGCGGTCGGATGGCAAGTCGCTGGGAGTTGTCCACTTACGGCAACTCGGAAGCAGCCCGCCCGATCGGTACCCTGCAGGAGGATACCCGATAGTGGTCGCGCGTCGCCAGCCGAAGCGGTAGCTCCACTCTCTGCCCCGACGCCGAAGCACCACCGACGACTCTCACCATCCCTGCAGCCACCGAGTCTACCGCCTGGCGCGGCTTCGCGCGCGTGCGCTGTTTGACGTCGGAGTCGCGCCCCGCTAAGCTCGAAGGGCGGCGGAGCGGCTGAGGCACACCCGTGTCGCGCTGCCGCCGATCCACAGCCATGCCACTCGACTCGTCGTTGGATCCGTCGCATCGCCCGTCTGCACCACCGACTCTGTCGACGACCCGGATCGCCGACGGCTTGCCGATCGGCATCGCTGCCGTCGATCCCGACGGGCGCCAGCACTATGTGAACGACGCGTTCGCACAGATGGTCGGGTGGCCGCGCGAGGCGCTCATCGGCGCCATGCCGCCGTTCGTGTACTGGCCCGACGATCAGCTCGGGCCAATCCAGGACGCGTTCGAGACGACGCTTCGCGGGGCCGGGCCGCCGCAGGGCTTCACGCTGTGCTTCCAGCGCCGCGACGGGACGCGCATCGACGTATTGGTTCATCAGGGGTCGATCGGCGACGCCGCCCGCCCCGAGGGGTGGGCCGCCGCCGTGATCGACATCTCGGCACAGATCGGGTTGCAGCGCGAGCTCGCGGAGAACGAGGCGAAGATCCGCGCGGCCTATGCGGCCGAGCATGCCGCGCGCCGCGCGGCCGAGGAGTCGGCGCGGCGACTGGCGGCGTTGCAGCGGGCCACTTCCGAGCTGACCGCCACGCTCACGCCCGAGCAGGTCGCCGAGGTGGTGATGCGCGCGGCAATCCCGGCCGTGGGCGGTGTGCGTGGGTCGGTGGCGCTCATCGCCGGCGACGGCACCGCACTCGACGTCATTGCGACGCTCGGCTACTCCGAACAGGCGCGTGAGCGGTATCGGCGTGTGCCGATGGACTTCGTGTTTCCCCTCTCCGATGCCGCCCGCGAGCGGAAGGCACTGCTCTTCCCCACCGTCGCCACGCGCGAGGCGCGGTACCCGCATCTCCGTGAGCTCCTCGAGGAGAACGGCGCCGGTGCGATGGCGAGCATCCCGCTCTTCGCGGATGGCCGCGTCCTCGGTGTGATCGGCATCAACTGGCGCGACGACCACGACTTCGCCGACGAGGAGTCGGCGTTTCTCGAAGCGCTCGCCCAGCAGTGCGCGCAAGCACTCGAGCGGGCGCGCCTGTACGAAGATGAGCGGCGGGCGCGCACCACCGCGGAAGAAGCCAACCGCGCCAAGAGCGATTTCCTGGCGGCCATGAGCCACGAGCTGCGCACGCCGCTGAACGGCATCGCCGGCTACGTGGACCTGCTCGAGATGGGCGTTCGCGGTCCGCTGTCGCCGGAACAACGCACCGATCTCGAGCGCATTCGCTTCAACCAGCAGCACCTGGCATCGCTCATCGAAGACGTGCTGTCGTTCGCGCGCATCGAGGCTGGGAAGCTCGAGGTCGATCGTGTGGCGGTCCCGATGAACCACACCCTGCGCTCGGTCCATCCCCTGGTGGCACCACAGATCGAACCGGGCGGAGTGCGCCTCGTGTACGAACCGTGCCCGCCGGACCTCGCCGCCGTGGGCGACGGCGAGCGCATCGTACAGATCTGCCTCAACCTGCTCACGAACGCCGCGAAGGCGACGCCGTCGGGCGGCGAGGTACGGCTCCGTTGTCTCGCGGAGGGTGACCGGGTGCTCGTACGCGTCGAGGACCGCGGCTCCGGAATTCCGCCGGACAAGCTCGAGGCGATCTTCTCGCCGTTCACGCAGCTCGGCCGCTCGCTCAAGATGCCGCGAGTCGGCGCCGGCCTCGGGCTCTCGATCTCGCGCGGCCTGGCCGAGGCGATGGGCGGCACGCTGACCCTGGAGAGCGAGGTGGGCGTTGGTTCCACGTTCACGCTCGCGCTGCGGCGCGCGTAGGTTCCGCGCGCTGCTCGCGTCGACGAGCATGGGTCACGGATTGCCCGACGAGGCGGCGCCCTCTCCCTGACAGACGCGGCCTGCCGCCGTCGCGATCTTGCCAGTGCAGCGTGCATCCCCTGCACCGTTCCTATCGCTGGAGGCGCGAGCGCGTCGCGGCGTCGTGGGCAATCAGGACCGTCGTGGCAGGCAGGAAAGTCGATGAAGGCTGTCGCGCCGCACCGAGTCGGTACGTCCGTCGGAACGTCTCCCCGGGAGGTGCCCGTGTCTACGCGCCAATACCCCACCGTTATTCTGCTCGCGGCGTTCCTTGCGCCGATCCTCGGCTGCGTGGATCGCGCGACGGCGCCCGCATCCCCGCCGGTGGGCGTAGCGCAGGCGACGCGGGACCCGCTCGCACTCGTGCCCGTCGACCTTGGCACGTTCGGTGGACTCAGCGTCAGCCGGAGCAGCGAAGCACACGGCATAAACCCCGACGGCGACGCGGTCGGCTGGAGCTCGGTTCCGGGACCCGTCTACGAAGTCCCACACGCGATGCTCTGGCGCGACGGAGTGATCATCGACCTCGGCACGTTAGGCGGTCATATCAGCCGGGCATGGGCCATCAACTCCGCCGGAGTGGTCGTGGGCGGCGCGCTCATCCCGGGCGATTACGTCTATCACGCGTTCGCCTGGCGAGACGGCGTGATGACGGACCTTGGTACGTTGGCCGTCCCCGTCCTGAACGAAATCTACGGCAGCATCGCATACGGCATCGCTCCCGACGGCCGGATCGTGGGTTGGAGCGAGACGGCTCACGGCGTACAACACGCGACCCTGTGGGACGACGGCACGATCATCGACCTCGGCACGCTCGGCGGAGCGATGAGCGTGGCCTACGCCATCAACCCGGCCGGGGTGATCGTCGGGTCGAGCCTGACGGCCGCGGGCGCCACACACGCCTTCCAGTGGCGGAACGGCGCGATGACCGACCTTGGCACGTTAGGCGGCGCGCGCAGCGTCGCCTACGCCATCAATCCGGCCGGTGACGTGGCCGGGTCGAGCACGACGGCGGGCGGCGAGGAGCATGCCGTCCTCTGGCGGAAGGGTGAGATGGTCGATCTCGGCACGCTCGGCCACTCGCAAAGCGTCGCCCGAGGCATCAACCCGGCGGGTCAGATCGTCGGCTTCTTCTCCGGCTCGCCATTCGGTGGCGCCTTTCTCTGGCAAGACGGCGTGATGACCGAGTTGCCAGGGGTGGTGCTCGAGTTGCCAGGAGAGCCCCCGGCGCGGGGAGATGCCCATGCGTATGCGATCAACCCGGCGGGCGAGATAGTTGGGGATGGACGAACCTTCCTCCTCCCGCACGCGGCGCTGTGGACTCGGAAGTAGGCGTCTCGAGCGGAGGCGCGATGTGCGTCTCCGCTCCTTCTGATGGTCGGTACGATCGGTGGTTCGTTCTACACGGTGACGCAGTACTGCGCCTCGCCGAGCGGGAAATGGCTGGATCTACCGCCCCGCCCTCCGCGTCGCACGCCACTGACCCGCGCCGCCCGCCCCGCTGCCGGTCACGGAACCGAGCATCGTACCGCCGTTCAGCCGGCCCGCGAATCGCATTCGCCCCTGCCCCCGCGACGCTGCACCGGCCGTCGTGTCGGCGAGCGCGAAGGTGACGCTGTCGCCGACCACCCGCGCACTGTCGACCGAGAGCGAACGGCCGCCGGACGTCGCCGTACCGGTGAGGCGCTGGTACTTCTGCCCGAGCCGGAGCTCGTACGTGCGATCCGCCCCGCCCGCGGGCGCCTTCAGCGTCCACGTCCCCTCGACCTTCGACGGCATGACCCAGTAGTACACCATGCGCCCTCCCACGGTCAGCGCGCTGTCGGCCTGCCAATCGCCCATGTCGAACGAGTGCGAGACCACGCGCGACCCGGGCCGCAGCTCGGCGAACAGTTTGGGGCGCAGCTTGACGTTGAGCGTGGGGAGGAGGTAGAGCGTCACGACGGTCGCGCCGCGCAGATCGGTCTCGAACAGATCCGCCTGGCGGAACTCCACGAGCCGCGTCACGCCCGCCGTGTCCGCGTTCTTGCGACTCTCTTCGATCCGCTTCGGATCGATGTCGATGCCGATGCCGTGCGTGCCGAAGCGCTTCGCGGCGGCGATCACGATGCGGCCGTCGCCGGAGCCGAGGTCGTACAGCCGATCGTCCTTCGTCACTCGCGCGACGGCGAGCATCCCCTCCACGACCTCGATGGGAGTGGGCACGAAGATCACGTCGGGCGTACGCGTCGGCTGACCCTGGACGATCGGGGGGACGAGCCCCAGCACGAGTACTGCCGAGAGGGCGGCGGCGGTCTGTGCACGCACGCGACGCGGCGGCCAGGCCTCACCGCGACGCCGGCGATGGTCGGAGGGGAGCGTTAGGATGGTCATGCGGACCTCACGGTGTCGATTCCACTGAGCCCAGCGACGGATCGCCGGGTGCGACGCGCGAGCGCCCGATCAGGAGCAGCGGCAGTCCGGCGAGCATCACGGCGACGCCGAGCAGCGCGCCGCGCCCGGCGTACGCCACGCTCGAGTAGAGCATTCCCGCGGACGTGACACAGAAAAGGAGCGGCGTCAGCGGGTAGAGCGGCACGCGGAACGGCCGGTCGCGGCCGGGCTCGCGCCGGCGCAGCACGAAGAGCGCGACGCCCATGAGGAGGAGCGTGAGCCAGAAGACGGGCGCGGTATACGCGACCATCGTCTCGAACCCGGCACGTGTCGCCGCCCCGAACGCGACCAGGATCAGCGAGATGATCGCCTGCACGATGAGCGCGCGCCGGGGAGCGCCGCTGTCGTCAGCGGCGGTCGCACGCCACACCCCGAGGGCGCCGAGCGGCGAGACAGCCTTCCCGACGGCGAAGCTGCCCCGTGCGCCGGTGATCATCGACGCGTTGGCCGAGGAGAGCGCCGAGGCCATGACGATGAGTCCCACCAACGTCGCGCCCCACGCGCCGCCGGCCGCACGCATCACGTCCACCGCGACGGCGGTCGACCTGGCGACTCCGTCGAGACCGAGCGCGCCGGCGTACGCCGCGTTGGCGAGCAGGTACAGCGCCGTGACGATGACGACGGCCCACGTGAGTGTGCGACGCACCCCCCGCTGCCGGTCGCGCAGCTCCGCCGAGAGGTAGGCCGCCTCGCTCCAACCGCCGTACGTTAGCAGGACGAACACGAGCGCCAGCGCCGGATTGGGTGACGGCGCTGTGGCTCGAGCGGCCGGCAGTCCAACGTCGACCGCCACGCCACGGAGCGCGACGGCGAACCCGGCGGCGGTGACCGCGCACAAGCCTCCGACTTCCGCGGCCGTGAGCACGTACTGCGCGCGCTGGCCGGGTCGAAGCCCCGCCACGTTCACCAGCGTCAGGACCACCACGACGGCGGCGGCGAGCGCGGGCCCCATCGCGGACGTGCCGCGCACGCCGCCGCCGGGGAGGAGGCGAACGGCGTAGTCGGCGAACACGAAGGCGAGCAGGGCGATCGATCCGGTTTGCATCACCGTCATCCGTGCCCAGCCGAGCATGAACCCGGTCGAGTGGCCGAACGCGTAGCGCAACACGTGATACTCGCCACCGGGGTGCGGGTAGGCGCTCGCCAGCTCCGCGTAGCACAGTGCGCCGACGAGAGCGATCAGCCCGCCGGCCACCCACACCGCGAAGAAGCTCCAGACGTCGGGAACGTTGGCCGCAACGACGGGCGGCGAGCGGAAGATCCCCGCGCCCACCACGAGGCCGACGACGAGCACGAGTCCATCGAATGTCGACAGGACGCGACGAGGGGCCGATGTGGACGACCGGTCCAGGGCGCTCATGACCGCCCTCCGTTGCGAGCACGAGCAGGCGACCGGCCCGGCGAGCGGTGCCGGTCGCGCGATCCGTGTCCTACCTGCCGTCCTCACTTGCCGGTTGCGTGCCGCGCCCGCGCCGTGAAGCGGGCGCGAGTGTCAGCCGGTCGTCAACCAGCGTGGAATGGGTCTCTGTCACGACTTCGTGCCACGCGCGGCCTCGTCGATCACAGCCTGAAACGCATCCGATCCTCCCCAGTCGGCCATCTCGGGATCGAGCGTCGCGCCGGCCGCGAGCAGCATCACGCGCGCCCGCTCGGTGAGCCCTAACGCGGCCGCGAGAAAGATGTCCGTGCACGCGCCACAGCCGCGTCCGGTTGAGGCCGGCAGCCCCGCCCCGGCTAATTCCTTCGTGGTGATGGCTCTACGGGCGTGGCATCTTACGGACACGTCCAGCGAAACGGCCCGCGCGACGCTCGGCGCGGGCGCCGCCACGACGCCGCTTCAACTGATGGCGGTCACCGCCGAAGGAGGTACGATGCCAACCGCGACGCTCACGGAGCTCCTCGATCGAGAGGGCATCAGGTACATCACGATCCGGCATTCGCGCGCCTACACCGCGCAGGAAGTCGCGGCCGCCGCTCACGTTCCCGGCAAGGAGATGGCGAAGACGGTCGTGGCGAAGCTCGATGGCAAACCGGCGCTCGTCGTGCTTCCCGCGGGAGAAAAGGTGAACCTCGATCAGCTCCGCGCGAAAACGGGGGCGCGCGAGGTGGAGCTCGCGACCGAACAGGAATTCGCCGCGCTGTTTCCGGGATGTGAGCTCGGCGCGATGCCGCCATTCGGGAATCTGTTTGGTCTGGACACCTACGTGACCAGGAGCCTCGAAGAGGACGAGGAGATCGCATTCAACGCCGGCACGCACACGGAGCTGATCAAGATGCCGTACCGCGACTTCGAGCGTGTCGTGCACCCGCAGTCAATCGACGCGGGAGCGGCGGGAGCGAGGTAGTGGAGCGGCCGGCGCCCGTGCACGACCCCTCACCGCATGATCGATTGCACGGTGCCGCGGTACCGCCGCCCCGAACGTACGCGTGTGCCGTCGCGAAGCACCAGGTGGTAGTCGCCCTTGGCGATCGGCTCCACCGCGCGCACCGCGTCCACGTTCACGATGGCCGAGCGGTGTACGCGCACGAAGCGGAACGGCTGGAGCCTCGCCTCGATCTCGGCCATCGTCTCGCGCAGAATGTGGACCGTGGAACCGGTGTGAACACGCAGGTGATCGCCGTCCGCTTCCACCCAGGTGATCTCGGCGACGCCCACGAAGCCGATGCCGTCCCCGTGCCTAACGGGAATGCGCGCCGCGTTCGCCGGCGTCTCCGGAACGCGCGCGAGGAGTCGGTCGATCGCGCGGGCGTTCTCGGCGTGCGGCACGCTCCGCACCTGCTCCACCGCGCGACGCACGGCCTCGCGCAGCCGCGCCGCGGTGACTGGCTTGAGCAGGTAGTCCGCCGCATGCACCTCGAACGCGCGGATCGCGTGCTCGTCGTGCGCGGTCACGAACACCACCACCGGCCGGTGCGCGCCCGCCGTGCAGCGCAGCACGCCGAAGCCATCGAGCCCCGGCATCTGCACGTCCAGGAACACGAGGTCGGGGCGCTTGCCGGCAATCGCCTTCACCGCCGCCGATCCGCCGTCCGCCTCGCCAATCACCTCCACGTCGCGCTCCTCGGCCAGCATCGCGGCCAGCCGACCACGCGCCAGCGCCTCGTCGTCCACGATGAGCGCGCGCACGCGGCCGGTCGGCTGCGTGTTCATGCCGCCGCCGGGCGATAGGGCATGACGATCGTCACCGTCGTGCCCGAGGGCGCGCGAGGACGCACGTCGAAGCGCTGCTCCGTACCATATAGATGCGACAGCAGCGACCGCACCGAGCTGAGTCCGAGCCCGCCGCCGGCTCGCTCCGCCGGTGCATTGCCGAAGCCGACGCCGTCGTCCTCCACGGTCATGCGGAGAGTGTCGTCGTCGACCACCGCCGTGACCTTCACCGAACCGCCCGCCTCGAGCGGCGCGATGCCATGACGCACCGCGTTCTCAACAAGCGGCTGGAGGATGAGCTGCGGCACCCTTCCCCGCCGAGCGGCGCTGCTGGCGTCGACTGTCGCGCGCAGTCGGTCCTGAAAGCGCACGCGCTCGATCGCGAGGTACTGCTCGGTGAGGTGCAGCGCCTCGTCCAGCGACACTTCCTGCATGGGGTTGGTGCGCAGCGTCGCGCGCAGCAGCTCGCTCAACTGCTCCAGCATTGCCTCGGCTTGCCGCGGGTCCACTCGCATGAGCGCCGCGATGGAGTTGAGCGCGTTGAACAGGAAGTGCGGGTGGAGCTTTCCCTCGAGATTCGCGAGCCGCGCTTCAGCGAGATCGGCGCGGAGTCGCGCGGCGACTGCCTCGCGTTCGCGCGCCGTGCGATGGTAGGCAACCGCCTGGTACGACAGGGCGATCAGTGCGTAGAGCAGCAGACCACGGGCGATGGTCGGCACGAGCGGCAGGCCGGTCGCGTCGCCGTACGCATGGCCGAGAGTGCCAAGCAACGTCCCGATCGCGGCGGTGAGTGCCACACTCGCGACCGCGAACGTGACGCCGAGGGCGACGTGGCGCCACAGCCAGTGCATCGGCGAGCCCTCGCCGAACGGAAAGCGCCGCGCCGTGGCGATGATCGCGGGGGCGAGCACGAGCCAGGTGAGCCAGGCGATCGTGCAGAACGAGGAACGGCGGCGCGCCCGGGCCCAGACTCGCGAGCGTGAGAAGGCACGTGAGGATGAGCGTGGCAGCGATGACGAAGGGCCACCCGACACGCGGCGAGGCGCGCATGAGCGGGAATCTACGCCGCGCACGATGTGCGGGCGAGCACTCGGCCGGTTGCGTCCCGTTCATCGCGCGTTTGCTGTCGTTCGTCGCGCGCGATGATGCCGCCGGGAGAGATTCGACGTACACATGCGCAACGACCAGCACGGGTGTGGCCGATGCGCACGCGGTTCGAGAATTCCTCTCAGGTCAGGAGCAGCGGCAATGAATCCGATCATCGTGGTGTGTCTCGTGGTGCTTGCGGCGACGGTGGTTGCGGTGGCGATGGTGCTGCGCCGCCGCCGTGCGCAGTCGGCGCAGACGAGGCGTTGACGTTGCACCGCGCGAGCCCGCAGTACACTGCTCACGCCTGTTCGAATCGAAGGATCGACTCGATTGGACCTCGAGAAGAAGGCGCTAGAGGGTCGTCGCTCGAGCCGTGTTCATCGGCATGCTGGTGGTCATGGTCGGGACGATCCCGCGGAACCTCATCTTCGCGGCGAATCTGCGGTATTACGCGAGCGTGCCGTGGGCGGTGCCGCTGACCGCTGTGTATCTGTGGTTCTTCTGGCGGTACCTGAACGGCGCAGGGCCGCCTAGATCGACTGCCGCGGAACGACGCACGAGCCTTCGCGCCAACCGCATTACGAGCAAGGCGTGGGCGTGGGCGCTTCTCGCGGGTGGGCTCGGCATCGTCGCCCTGGTCCTTGCGCTCCGCGTCGTGAATCGATTGATCGTGCTGCCTCGACAGCAGCTTCCGGATCTTGCGCAGGTGCCGGGGGTCACCGTGCTGTCTTTACTTCTCATGGCCGCTCCCGTCGCCGGCATCGTTGAAGAAGCGGCCTTCCGCGGCTACATGCAGGGCCCTGTCGAGCGGCGCTATGGGTTGACCGTCGCGATTCTGGTCACGGGGACGATGTTCGCAGTGGCCCATCTGGACTTCACGTTGATCCTGTGGCCGTATTACGTGGCCGTCGCCGCGATCTACGGCACCGTGACGTCCCTGACGAAGTCGATTCTTCCCGCCGTGGCGCTGCACACGGGCGGGAACGTGTATTCGAACCTCGATCTGTGGCTGCACGGTCAATCGGAGTGGCAGACCTCGTCGGGCGCCACCGCACTGATCTGGGAAACCGGCGCCGATGCGGCGTTCTGGGTCTCGAGCGTTGCGCTCCTCATCGTGACGGCGGCAATGATGTGGGCCTACTTCAGACTCGCACGCGCCACTCGGCGATCGCCGGTCTGACACTGGCGCCGATCGAGCGACGGGGTGAACGACGCGCATGACCCAGGCTACCGAGGTCGAGGCGGGAATCCCGCAGTCACGGAACGTAGGAGGCGGCGCCACGCTGCTCGGTTTCTTCCTGCTGGCCTTCGCGCTCACCTGGTCGGCATGGGTCGCGTCGGGGACGGTTCCAGTGCCGGGGACCTCGCCCTCGTTAGGTCCGTCCATCCTGCGAGATCCGCTGTTCCTGCTCGGGGTCTTCGCTCCGGGGATCGTCGCGCTCGTGCATCGCGCGGTCACGGGCACGTGGCCGCACTTCGGAGAGACACCGTGGTTCATCATGACAGGCGCGCTCCTGGTATCGACCTGGGCGCAGGCCGGCGAGGAGGTGGGGTGGCGCGGGTATGCGCTCCCCCGCCTGGCCGCGCGCATCGGCCTCGCGCCCGCCAGCATCCGGCTCGGTGTGATCTGGGCGGTGTGGCATCTGCCGCTGTTTTTCGCGCCCCAGACCGAGACGTACGGCCAGTCGTTTCCGGTGTACCTGTTGCAGGTGACTGCGTTGTCGATCGCGATGGCGTGGCTCTACTGGCGAACGGGCGGGAGCTTGCTGCTCGTGATGCTGCTGCACGCGGCGGTGAACAACACCAAGGACATCGTTCCGTCGGCCGTTCCGGGGGCGACGAACCCGTTCGCGCCGAGCACCTCGCTGGTCGCGTGGCTGACGGGGGGCTGTTGTGGGTGGGCGCCGCGTACTTCCTGGTTCGGATGCGTGCGGCGGAACCGGGGAATATGCGCTGACCTGCGTAGCGATTCGGATGTGCGCGAGACCGGCACCTGAATCAGAGAGGGCCGTCAATGCGGCCGTTATGAAGTCGCGTTGGTACTACGTTGTCATTTCGAGCGGAGCGCCGCTCCGGGTTCCCGAGTATCGCCGCCAACGCATCGCGCTGGGAGCCGCAGTAGGGGCAGGGCACGATGCTGGGAAGCAGGTTGCCGGGCCGCTGAGGGCCCAGGCCACGCGACGACGGCAGGCGCGTCGTCGCGCGCGGGTGCTGGCTACCTCGCCTGGCGCGAGACTCGCGGCTCCGCGGCCTCGCTCGCGGCAGGGCGTGCGGCGGGCGTCGAGGCGATACGCCGAAGCAACAGCCAGCCGGTCACGCCGGAGACCGTGGACGCGCCCAGAATGCCGAACTTCGCGGCTTCGAGCAGCGCGCCGTCGGTAAAGGCGAGCCCCGCGATGAACAGCGCCATCGTGAACCCGATGCCGCCGAGCACACCTGCGCCGGCGATCATCCGCCAGGAGACGCCACTCGGCAAGGCGGCGATCCCCACGCGCACGGCGAGCCACGAGAGGCCGGCGATCCCGAGCGGCTTCCCGAGCACGAGGCCCAGCATCACACCCAGTGTGACAGGGCTCGCGAGGGCGCCGCGAGTCGCCTCGCCGCTGAGCGAGACGCCGGCGTTGGCGAGGGCGAAGAGCGGCATGATGCCGAAGGCGACGATCCCGTGCAGCGCGTGCTCGAAGCGGATGAGCAGCGGTTGCGCCTGCTCCGCGAGCGTCTCGAGCTCCTCGAGTGCGGTATGATGCTCGGTGTTGGAGAGCACCGTCGTGTCGGGATCGGCCGCCGTGACCACAGCCGCCGCGTCGAAGTCCTCGATGGCGCGCCGGGCGCTGGCGAGGAAGGCCGGCTCGTCGATGCGGGTGCGGACGGGAATCGTCATCGCGAGCAGGACCCCGGCAACGGTGGCGTGCACGCCCGACGCGAGCACGGCAGCCCAGAGCGCGAGACCGAGGAGGCCGTAGGCCCACGGCCGGCGGACGCCGGCGACGTTCGCGCCCGCGGCGACGAGCAGTAGCGCGGCCGCGGCGCCGAGTGCGCCCCAGTCCACGCCACCGGAATAGAAGAGCGCGATCACGAGCACGGCGCCGATGTCGTCCACGATGGCGAGGGCGGCGAGGAACACCTTGAGCCCGACCGGCACCCGATCCCCGAGGAGGGCCAGCACGCCGAGCGCGAAGGCGATGTCGGTCGCCATCGGGACGCCCCAGCCCGCGGCACCCGGGCCGCCGACGTTGACGAGCGCGTAGAGTGCCGCTGGCACGACCATGCCACCGAGCGCGGCGAGCATCGGCAGCGCGGCGGTTCGCACCGACTTGAGCTCACCCGCCAGCATCTCGCGCTTGATCTCCAGCCCCACCAAGAAGAAGAACACGGCCATCAGGCCGTCGTTGATCAGGTGGTGCAGCGTCCATCGCACGCTCCAGCCGCCGACGCCAAGCGTGAGCGAGGTCTCCCAGAGATGATGGTAGCTGTCCGCCCACGGCGAGTTGGCCCAGACGAGCGCGATGGCGGTCGCGACGAGGAGCACGATCCCGCCGGCCGACGCGATGCTCGCGAAGCGGCGGAAGGGAGCCAGGAGTCGCTCGACGAGCGGCTCCGGCGTGGGCGCGCCAGCGGGCGCAGTGGGCGAAGCCGCGCGGGGCGGAGCTGTTTCGGTCATGTGCTGTCTGCTTATGGAGAACCGCTATCTGTCCGGATCGCGAGTCTCGCACAAGGGGAGGGTGCCCGGCGACAGTCGGTGCGAGCTCCTGATTCGGAGCTGCGCCACCTTCCTGGACCGGCCGGCGTATGACTGGGACCCTACGACGAGCGCCCGGCATGACGCCCTCCACCGATCTGCCGACTTCCCCCGAGCCGCGGCTCCTGACGCCATCACTCGCGAGCGTCCTGACCGCAGCGCAACCCGGGCTCCTCACCGGCGCACCACACCGGGTGTACCATGCCACGGGGTATTGCAACGAGGTGCTGCAGGTGTGGCTCTGTGGAGGCGATACGTTGGTGGTCAAGCGGGCGCGGCACGACTGGGGAGCACCGCGACTCCGCGCCTCGCGCTTGGCAGCGGGGCTGCTCCGCCGGAGAACCGGCGTGCTCGCGCCCTGCCACCTCGACGTGGAGGAGGACAGTCATGGGCGACCCATCGAGGCGTACTGGCGCATCCCACTTCCGACGCTCCGGGAGGTCTGGCCCGATCTGCCCGACCGCGCACGGCCACAGGCGCTGCGAAGCTGGGGAGCGCTGATGCGGCGGGTGCACAAGGTCAAGCTGGCGGGCACCGGCTCGCTGGAGAGCACGGCGTGTGGGCCGCACGCGCTCGCCGACTTCCTGCGCGCCGAGCTTCGCGACCGTCTCGTTCCCGCGCTGGCGCGCATCTGGCCCGCCGCCCTCGAGCTGGCCTCCCGGCTCACTGGTCACGTCGAGGACGTCGATGCGCACTGCGCCGGCCGCCCTGTCGTGCTACTGCACAACGACTTTCACATGGGGAACGTGCTGTGCGAGCGGCGGCCGCGCAGCATTCGGTGCGTCGGCGTCATCGACCTGGAGACGGCGTGGGCGGGACCACCCGAGGCCGACGTCGCCCAGGTGCAGGTGCTCCACGGCGGCGCGTTCGGCACGCCGCTGCCGGATGGATGGAGCGCGCATTTCCTGGAGGGGTACGCCGCCCCGCTGCATCCGACGGTGCTCTCGTTCTGTCGCGCCCTGCACCGGCTCAACCTCGGCTACTTCGCCGCGACCGCGGGCTGGTGGGATCACGTGCGCGACCTCCAAGCCGAGATCGTGCGGGAGCTCGAGTCGCCGCCACTCGGCGCGTCCGAGCCGGGGAGGACATCGGCCGAAAGTGCCTGCGTGCCGGCGAATGCGGCTCGGCATTCAGCCGCGGACAGGGCTGATCACCGCGCCGGCAGTACATGAACATCGTCCTCGATGGCCTCGTACGTCAGGAGCACCTGGCGCGCGGCGGGAGACCCGACGCGTCCCAGCGCCCACGCTGCGTGCTCGCGCACGAACGGCTCGGAGTCGCGGACTCTTCGCCATGGCTATTCGGGTGCAGCGGTCATGCGGCCACATCGTTAGGAACTGGCGGACTAGCCGCCGTCATCCAACGATCGCCTGTCAGGTGCAGCACTCGTTAGGCCGAGTCCGGCGGACGCTACTCCTCATCCTCGTCATACGCCGCGCGGGCCGCCAGGAACGCCGCGGGATCGCTTGCATACCGCCATGCGCCGGAGCTCCGGAGAGCGCCAGCATAGGCGTTGATTATCGGTTCGACTACGAGGCCATCGCTGCGAACGAGGACGGCATCGGCCGTACGCACGAACCCGATCAGGGCCGCGCCAAACTTCGAGTCGAGACGCCGGACATCGACGCGCACCTTCACTCTCGTGACGCCACCGCCGTCGGACCAGACATCGACTCGATTTCCGTCCTCGCGGCCCCACGTCTCCAGGTCTGCACGCGCGGAGCGAGCCGCCGATACTACGGTAGCCAATCGCGTGGCGTAATCTGCCGGAAAGGAGGCGCCCGCCCACCAGTTCGTATCGTGCAGGACGGCAGACGTGAGGAGGTGGCCCGCTGCGGTAACCGCACGTCGCGGCACAACATGGAAGTCGACCTGCCAGACAGCCATTGCTCTACCTACGGTCGAGAGAAAACTGAACCATGCGGCACGGCTTCGCCGCTGGCGCCGTGCGCCCAGCGCGCACGCGCGAAACTCACGCCCGCCGCCGTCGACGCCGAGTCTCGGAACGTCTGATCGATCGCGAGCGCGCCGGTGCGCCGGTCCAGGCTCACTAGGTAAAGCCTTCGATAGCCATCGTTGACCACGAGGCGCGAACCGCCTTCGTCGAACGCCAGCCAGTGCGGCTTGAACGTCGAATCGAAGGCTACCCGGCTCACCTCGCGCGGACGGGTTGGATCGGACACGTCGAGGGTCACCAACGCGTGCTCGTCGGGAACGGTCTGGATCCACAGCGACCCGACGAGTACCGGCACCGCGCAGTTTTCGCCACCAAACGCTCGGAGGAAGTCTACCCGCGGCGTCGGACCGTCGATGTCCGTCACCCGGTAGAAGCCGCAGGTGAACGTCGCGAGAAGGACGGTGCGGCCGTCGGACAGGACGCGTGGCTCACCGGGGAAAAGGTGATGGTCCTCTCCCTTGGCCATTGTTGACGCATCATGGACATGGCCGTCGCCGGGCCTGGTGGTCGGGAGCTCGATGGTCTGCAACAGCGCGAGGTCGGAAAGACGCCAGATTTGCAGATGAGCCCCGAAGTCGGCGAGCATGTCTGTGCTCGTGGAGACGACTCGATCGATCGCTGGCAGCACGGCCAGGCTGTAGGGGCGCATCTGGAGACTGTCGATCCCCTCCGCCCTGGCACTGGTGGCGCGGACGAGACGGCCTTGGCGATCGAGCTCGACGAGACCGCCTGGCGGGATGCGCTTCGGCCCCCGCCCCTGAAAAGTCGCGAGCAGGTGGCCGCTCGGCAGTTGCACGAACGAGTGCGGGAAGCTGAATCCGCCGAGTTCCGTGAACGAGCCGAGCAGACGCGGCTGGTCGGGGCGGGTCAGGTCGAAGCGGAACGTTCGGCCAGCGCCGAATCCGTTGGCAAAAAGCAGGCGGTCGCGCTCGAGTTGATGTTCGGTGTGGTGAGGTATCGTCGCCCGCGCACCGACCGGCACGGTCGAAAGGACGCGGGCGTAGGTCGGCGACGCCGGCCGGACGTCGATGACCGCGAGAAAGTCGCTGTGGAGCGTGTCGGCGTCACCGGCCCAGACATAAAGGAATGAACCCGGACGCTGGGCCTGGGCGAGGCGAGGCCCCGACACGGTCGCGAGAAGCGCCATGATGAGCCAGCAGCGAGTGCAAATCACGTGGGCCTCCCACGAGCGTGAACTGTTCGAGACAGACTCTGTGCGGCGAACGGAACGCCTTGCCTAACGTCCGGGCTCAGCTATGGGCGGAGCTGACAACGGCGAGCGGAGCGAGCTACCACACCCCCGGCGGAAGTAACGTATCAGCATAGAACGATCCGTCACCTGTCATCCCGGCCGCTCACGGGTGCGGATCCGGCCGGCCGGCGCAGCCTACCGGAGCGCGCGTGCCAGTGCCGCCGGCCCCACGTCGCGGAAGATCGTTGCGTGCGTGAGATCCGGCCGGGGCACGTAAACCCAGGCGAGCCCCCGCGGCGGCACGGCGCGCAGCAGCGCCGCGAGCCGCGCCGTCCCGGCCGAGATCTCCGGGACGTTCGAGCTGGCCAGGTAGAGCGTGCGCGGCGCAGCGTCGAGGGCCGCGAGCCGCGCCACGGCCGAGTCCACGAGTGCGCCGCCGTTCCACCACACGCTCGGGTCGAGCGCGACGTAGTGGGCGAAGAGCCCCGGCTCGACGAGGAACGTCTCCACGACGAACAGTCCGGCGAGCGACTCGCCCACGATCGCCCGCTCGTCGGTCGTGCGGTAGCGAGCGCGGACCGCCGGGATGAGCTCCTCGCGGAGGAAGCGCCGGAAGGCCGCCGAGCCGCCCACGCGCGGCGCGATCGCGCTGTCGGCCGCGACGCGCGTGGGCCCGGTGAGGTCGCGGCGGCGTTCCGTATTCGGGATCCCGACGACGATCACCGGCCGGATCGCACCCAGGGCGATCAGCGAGTCGACCGTGCGCACCACGCGCGGGAAGTCCTCGTCGAGGCCACCGTCGGGCATGTAGAGCGTCGGGAGCCGTGCCGCGGACGACGCGTGGTAGCCCGGTGGCGTATGCACGTTGATCGGCCTGGCCTCGCCGAGCGCTCGGGAAGTGACCGCGAAGGTGTCGTGCGCGGGCACCGGGTCCTCGCGCGGCGCCGTGCCCTGCGCGCCGAGCGGGCCGGCCAGAAGGGCGAGGGCGAGCAGGCGTCCGAACAATCGCCGGCTACGCAGGCGGCTGCGACGTATCGTCATCAATGAGTGTGGTCGGCGAAAGGCGTGTGGCAGCCGGCTGATGCCCCATCTCTGCTACCGCGAGCTGGCTCTACAGGCGCCCGGCGCGCGAATCTGGTACGAGAACCACCGGCGCACAACCTGATGCCGTCCGCTCTGGCCGCCGCAACGACACGTTAGGTGACTGGCTCACCGAGCCACGCTCACCGAGCCACTCTCACGAAGAGCGCGATCGTGAGCACGATCGCGACTCCGACGCTCAGCATCGAGAGTGCGAGGCTCACTCGGGGCGGTAAGCGGACGATCGCGAGGCCCGCGTTTCCCGCGTTCAGCAGCGCGACCGCCCACACCGACCACGACGACTCCCGGCCGAACGCGTGCATCGCGACCAACATTGCCACGAACAGGACCGCAGCACAGAACAATATCCGGCCGAGCCGGATAACCCGTGCCTGACGCTGCGCAACCACGTCAGCGCTCAGCATACACTCCTTGGGTTGAAGCTCGGGAGCCACCTAACGCTCTATTTGAACGGCGAGCGGGTCACGACCGCTGCGAGCGCAGCGAGCGTCCACCGATCGCTCGACAGCTCCACCGTGCGTCATACCGCAGGCAGCACGCACAATACCTAGGATGCCGGACATTGCGTGCGACGCCCCACGAGTCTACGACTGCGGCTGAAAGCCGGGAAGTCCGTCCGGTGGCGAGCGTGTCCGGTGAGCGCATCGCCTCGGAGCCGAAGTTGCGCGGCGGTTTGCCCGAATCCGTTGCCAACGACGAGGTAGAGAGAATCCCCCTGCGACAAGGGCGCCCACGTCGCGATCTTCGGCTGCGGGCTGTCGCCTGCCGCGAGAGCGAATACGCGCGGTTCGTTGCCTGAGGGCGCGTGAGCGGAGTCGGAAGGCGCCGGCTCGAGTCGTAGCTCCGTGCCGTCCGGGATGAACACGTCGCCGTTCCCGAGGCCGGAGAACTCCCAGCACCCGACCGCGGCATGGGTGACTGCCAGTGCTGGATCTAATCCAGAAGGGCGGCGGGGTGGCGCGCATGCGTGAAGGCAGCTTGCCAGCAGGAGGACGGAGGCGACGCGCAGACCCCTGTGGATCACTGGCTGAACGGGAAGAGAAGGTAGTCTGCAGCCTAACGCCCGAGTCGAGCTGCAAGGGCACCGTATAAGAGCGGGCGCTCCGCGCCCGCCGTCAATGGCGCCCTTGCCAGCTCCAACGCACGTTAGGCCGCCGCCTCGCGAGACTGGTGAGACATGAACGCCACGAGGTCGCCGACGGTGACTACGCGCCCGTAGTAGGGGTTGGCCTTCACCCCAGCGAGACTGCGGCGAGCGCGCGCCGCCGCTTCGACGAGCACGTCGTCCAGGTCCTCGTCCACGCAGCCGAGCTCCTCGATCGCGTCGCTCGGCCGGAGCGGGAGGCACCCGCCGCCATGGAGCTCGGTCCAGGGGCTCAGCGCGTCCCACACCGCCCGGACGACCCACGGGTCGAAGGTTGGCGCGCGCCGGTCGAACGCGCGGGCGAACGTCCCGATATCCTCGCCCGCCCGCTCTCGCGCACGGCGCGCCAGGCGGCGGTCGAGCAGACACCCCACGAGCACGACGACCCCAACGCACGCGGCTGCGACGGCGGCGCCCACCGGGTGGCGGGCGAGGTACCAGATCGCCCAAGCGGCAGCCAGGATGAGCACAACGAGCGGCGCACGTGGTGGCGGCCCGCCCTCCGGGTTGTCGTATGGTGGCATCCACCGCGAGAACATTGGCCCTCCCGCGAAGTGTGTTGTGCCCTAACGCCGATCAGCTCGTTCCGTAATGACCCGCTTATCGCGGCGACGCCCGGCTTATACAGCGCGCCCACGCCGCCGAATTCCGCGGAATGCGGCGAAGCCGGGGACACCGGTCGCAACGCTCACGTCGCCATGGGTTTGACTCGTCCGGCCGACGCGTCTCCCGGCTTATGCGGCGTGCACGCCGCATAAGCCATTGGGCGCCGAGTATCACTCCACCCACCCCTCGTCTCGCGGCGCCCGTCCGGGCACGTCATCCAACGGGCTCCACGTGCCCAACGAACGATCGAGCGGGTGCAGTTAGAAATCGCCGCCGCTCCCGCGCAAGTCCCACCGTCCAAGCGCGGCTCGCCGCCAGGTCGCGGATAACCATGCTACCGCGCAACGCTGGCAGCAACTCGCCGATCGTCACCCGACGAGCACCCGCCGAACGACACCACTCCCGCCCTGGACTCCGTGCTCGGCGTCAGGTGACGCGCCGTGCATCGACCCCAGGTATCGCGCGAACCGCCGCGACTCACCACCGGTGCGAGCCACCTCCGGCAGCGCCTCGAGCGCCATCGTGCGCGTGGCCTCGTTGCTAAACACCACGCACATCGCGAGCGCGAACAGACACGGCTCGTTGCTCACGACGCGCCCCATCGCACTCACCTCGACGATGCGCCGCACCGCGCGCGGCCCGTCCGCCGCAACGCACGCACGCGCGTTCGCCGCACGCTCGACCGACAACGTGCGCTTGCGCATGTAATACGTGCCACGCTCGCTCCCGAAGATGAGGAAGCGATCGAACCGCTCCCACTCGTTCGCCGGCCACACGGGCGCATCGGCCGTCCGCGCGAGCAGCCGGGTGCCCGGCTTGCGCTCGACCTGCGGCGTTACGAGACGCGTCAGGCGAGCTCGGTACTGCATCGGATGCTTCAACATGTCTCGCCTCCTGGTAAACGTCAGTCATCAGCCGGCAGCGCTGACGGCTGACGGCCCTGCTCCCAGATGCAACTCGCCCCACCTGGAGACCTTCTCGCAGGTGGGGCGATCGATTCGCTCCTCGCTCGGACGAGAGCGGTACGCTACGGCGTACGCTCCTCGCCCGGGCCACCCGCGCCCTGCTTCGCTTGATCGGTCATGCCGGCCTGCCGTCCTTCCGTCTCGGTCCGCAAACGGCGCGTCGCAATTCGGTCGGCGCTCGAGCGCGCGACCGAGCTCGCGCTCGCTCGGCGCAGGCCGGTCGGGCGGAGGTCCGCAAATGGGAGGTAGATGGTCGGTCTCATGGCAATCCTTGCGGTCTATCTATACGGTTCACGCGGATCCTCCAGCGCTCCATCGCGCACACGATCCGCCCAGGTGATTCCCTAGACCCCGGCGGCGGCACGCGGGTCACAATCTGGACGGACTCTTGCGGCGAACTGGCCGTGAGTCCCGTGTGACAAACTACCGCCCCCTCGCCGATGCCCGACCTCCTCGCGGCACGCAGCCAGATGGCGATGTCGCTCGCCTTCCACATCATCTTCTCGGTGATCGGTATCGGGCTGCCACTCCTCATGCTCATCGCCGAGTGGAGATACCTGCGCACGGGCGAGCCCGGCTACCTCGAACTCGCCAAGCGCTGGGCCAAAGGCGCCGCCATCCTGTTCGCCGTCGGCGCCGTCTCGGGAACCGTGCTCTCGTTCGAGCTCGGCCTCCTCTGGCCGCAGTTCATGCAGTTCGCCGGGCCGATCTTCGGCATGCCGTTCTCCCTCGAGGGGTTCGCCTTCTTCACCGAAGCGATCTTCCTCGGGCTCTACCTGTATGGTTGGGACCGGATCGGACCGCGCGCGCACCTGGGCTCCGGGATCATCGTCGCGCTGAGTGGCGTGCTCTCCGGCATCTTCGTCGTGATCGCCAACGCCTGGATGAACTCGCCCACCGGGTTCGACCTGGTAGACGGCCGAGCGGTGAACGTGCGGCCCTTCGGGGCCATGGCCAACGCGGCCGCGTTCCACCAGACGCTGCACATGACGCTCGCCGCCTACGCCGCGACCGGGCTCGCCGTGGCCGGCATTCACGCGATGCAGATCCTTCGCGGTAAGGCGAGCGCCTTCAACCGCCGCGCGCTCGGCGTCGCGCTCGCGGTCGGCGCGCCGGCCGCGATCCTTCAGCCCTTCTCCGGCGATATCAGCGCCCGCCACGTCGCGCGCACGCAGCCGGTGAAGCTGGCGTCGCTGGAAGGGCAGTTCGAGACCGAGCGCGGCGCCCCGCTCCGCCTCGGCGGCTGGCCCGACGTCGAGCGCCGCGAGACCCGCTGGGCGCTCGACATCCCGTACGGCCTCTCACTGCTCGCCTTCCACGACCCGAACGCCGAAATCAAGGGGCTCGAGGCGTTCCCGCGCGACGAATGGCCGCCGGTGCCGATCGTCCACATCGCGTTCCAGGTCATGGTGGCGTTAGGCACGTACATGGCCCTCGTGAGCCTCTGGGCGCTCTGGCACTGGTGGCGCACCCGCTCGAGGGACGCCGTCGCGGGCGACCGCCGGCTCCTCCGCGCGCTCGCCATCGCGACGCCGATGGGGTTCATCGCCATCGAGGCGGGCTGGACCGTCACCGAAGTCGGGCGCCAGCCCTGGATCATCTACGGCGTGCTTCGCACGGCCGACGCCGTGACCCCCATGCCCGGTCTGGTCGTTCCCTTCCTCACGTTCACGCTGCTCTACCTGCTGCTCGGCGCCATCGTCGTCTACATGCTCGCGCAGCAGATCGGGCGGGCGCCGGCGGACGACCGCGAGCCCACCGAACCTGACCGGCCGCCTGAACCGGCTGCGCACCCGAGGCCCGCCTGATGGAGCTCTTCACCCAGCTCACACTCGCCGAACTCACGGCCTGGGTGGTCGTCGTGGCACTCAACGTGTACGTGCTCTTCGGCGGCGCGGACTTCGGCGGCGGCGTGTGGGATCTCCTCGCCTCGGGCGAGCGCGCCGAGCGCCAGCGATCGCTCATCGTCCAGGCCATGGGGCCGATCTGGGAGGCGAACCACGTCTGGCTCATCGTGGTCGTGGTGCTGCTCTTCGTCTGCTTCCCGACGGCGTTCGCGGCGTTCGGCACCATCCTCCACATCGCGCTCTCGCTGATGCTGATCGGGATCGTCCTGCGCGGCTCGGCGTTCGTCTTTCGCGCATACTCCTACGGCCCTGACTCGACCCAGCGCCAGTGGGGACGGGTGTTCGCGAGCTCCAGCGTCATCACGCCGCTCGTGCTCGGCATGTGTGTCGGTGCGGTGGCGTCGGGGAGCGTGGGCGAAGCGCTCGCGCTCCTCGGCTACGGCCCGGCGGCCGTGCTTCCGACGGCGACGGTGGTCACCACCGAAGCCGTCACCCCACCGTCGTTCGTTGCGCTCTACGTCGCGCCCTGGCTGTCGCCGTTCGCGGTCGCCGTGGGCGTGATGACGCTCATGCTGCTCTCGTTCCTCGCGGCCACCTACCTCACGATCGAAGCCGAAGGAGACGCCCCACTGCAGGAGGATTTCCGGCGCCGCGCGCTCGGCGCTGGTGTGGCGGCCCTGGCCGCCGCGGGCGCCGCCCTGGCGCTCGGCCTCATGCGGGGCGGTGTCATGGCGCGACTCGTCGGCACCCGCTGGCCGCTTTCACTGGTGATCGCGTCCACCATCGCGGCGCTCACCGCTCTCGTGGCGCTCGTGCGACGTCACTATCAGGTGGCGCGCGTGGCGGTGGGCGCGCAGGTGACGTTCGTCCTATGGGGCTGGGTACTCGCGCAGTTCCCGCTGATCATCCCGCCACGCCTGACGATCGACGAGGCCGCCGCGCCCGCGTCGACGCTGAGCGAGACGCTCATCGTCCTGCTCTTCGGCGCCGTGATTCTGGTGCCGTCGTTGTGGTATCTGCTCCGGGTGTTCAAGGGCCGGGTCCCCGCGACGAGGACCCCCTAGTCGTACACCACGATCAGCCACCCCGACGCACTCCAGAACCGCTCCGGGTCCCTGATCCGCATCGTCCCGCCTAACGACGAAGACGTCTCCACCGACACGAGGCCGGGGTCGTGGCGCGAGACGATGCGATACGCTTTCGCCTCCGGGAGCGCGATCACCGTGTCGCGCAGCCGGTCGATGCGCGTGAACACGTTTCGCGTCATCGCCCGCGACGGCGCGAGGCTCTTCCCGAAGCCCAGGATGCCGCCCTCCTCCGCGAGCACCCCGGCGCGCACGAGCTGCTCGCGCGTACCCACCACGTACCACGCCGCGTTCGCGCGCGACGTGATGCGGCGCAGCGAGTCGGTGAGGATGCCGTTCTCCTCGGTCAGCTTGCGCGTGGAATCCGCCAGCGCCGTCACCTGCGTCTCGAGCTCCGCGATCCGCACGAGGTACATCGCGATGACGTCCTTCTGCCCCTCGATGGTGCGCAGGTGCTCCTCCACCTGCGCGCGTAGCCGCGCGTTGTCGCGCGCCGCGTCCAGCAGCCGCTCACCCCGGGCACGCGAGCTGTCCTCCACCTCCGCCAGCCGATGGCGCACGCCCTCGAGCTTCCGCAGCATCGCGTCGCGATAGTTGCCTTCGCCGGCCGGGATCTCGCCAACAGGGTCCACGCCCACGTCGCCCGCGGCGGCCACGACGCCCACCGCGGCCCGCGTGGAATCGGCACCACCGCTCGAGTCCGACGGCACCAACTCCACGACCGAGCCGTCCATCTGCCGCAGTTGCTCGGCCACGGCCTCGATCAGGATGTGCGCATCCCGCACCTCGCGCAGCAGCGTGTCCTTCTCCGCCGAGATGCGCTCGAACACCGCCATCTGGCGCTGGAGCGCCGCGTTCTGCGCCGAGAGCGAGTCGATGGTGCGGCGCGATCGCGTGGCCACGCGCTGGCGCACGAGGTCGATGCCGCGGTCGCATGCGGTGGTGAGCGCGAGCGTCGCGAGCAGGGCAAGCGACGGCGCCACCCTGCGGCACGCAGCTCCAGCTAACAGCAGGTAGCGCTGGATGATGGTCACGGCCCCTCTCCCACCAGCGAGCGTACGATGACGCATGGCTTGTCTCCCCACCCGTAACGATCGCGAAGTACCGGCGCCACCACATCGGCGAACAGCGACACGCCCGTGAGACGCTCCGGCGCCCCCCGCTCGGCTTCCACGTACACGATCCCGGCAATCTGGCAGGCGCGCGCGTTCACGTGTGTGTCGCGCCCGCCGAACAGGAACAGCGACAGCGGCTCGAACCGCTGGCTCTCGAGCGTTCCGGTCTTCCCGAAGAAGTCGAACCCCGGCGCGTCGAACATCGAGCTGGTGGTGCGTGCCGCGGTGCCGGCGCCACGTACCACGCCGCGCATGCCCGCGAGCACGTCCTCGCGCGCACGCTTGAACTGCACGCCCTGCTTCTCCACCGGCGCCAGCACCGAATCGCCGACGCGCTGGACGAGGCGCAGTTCCGTGCCGCGGCCCGTCATCACGCGTGCCATCGCCCGCACGAGCGCCGCGTTGCTCCAGTTGTTCTCGTTCTCACCGATCATGAACCCGGCGAGGTAGCGCAGGTCGGAGAACCGCGGCGCGTCCAATGGCAGGAGCGGCACGTCGGGCGACACGAGCTGCCACTGCGGGTTCGTGCGCAGCAGGCGGCGCTCGGTGAGCGGCTGCCACAGCGTCTGGTCGAACGTACCGCTTTCGCGGCCGACGCGCGCGTCGAACAGCAGGTCGAGCTGGCGCGCGAGCGGCGAATCACCGACCGCCCGACGCCCATTCCGCACGGCGAATCGCGGCCGCTGCGTCATGCGCCGGCCGTCGATGGCGTACCACGGGCCCTCGGACGCTCCACCTAACGCGGGCAGCCCGTTCGAGCCACGCTCGGCCGCACCCAGGAAGCCGAGCGTCACGGCGTAGAGGTTGTTCGAGTTCGGGATGAAGCAGTCCCACCCGATGGGCGCGCGCGGGCACCCGTGAAGCTCCGACTTCATCGGCGTCGTGGAGCCGAGCGGCCAGCCGGCGGCGCTCGTGAACCGGTCCCCGGGGTGATCGACGACCAGCGAGCGAAGCGCCGGGTACTCGTTGAGCACGGCCGCGGCGATGAACGGCTTCACGGTGGACGCCGAGCGATGGTTGCGGAAGTTGTGATCGAGCGGCGCGAACCGACCCACGCGCACCCCCGCCTTCGCCCAGCCGGCCGTCGCGAGAATGTCCCCGGTCTCCGCGTTCACGAGCATGGCCGAGCACTGGCGAACGCTGCCCGACGCCGCGTCGGCGCAGCGCCGCTCGAGCCCGCGCTGCAGCGCCTCGATGGCCGACCGGTCGATGGTGAGCGCGACGTCGGAGGCCGCGTCGCGCGTGCGAAGCGTGAGGCCGTCGGCGAGGAGCGAGTCGAGCTTTGCCACGAGCGCGGGTGTCGCGGGCATGATCGCGCGCGCCGACTGGCCGTTGCGCTCCCGCGCATAGGCGAGCGACCCACGTGGCGTCGCGTCCACCACCCAGGTGGCCGTACTGTCGATCGCGAGCACGTCGCCGAAGCGGAGCCGCTCGCCCGAGGCCAGCGGGTTCCCGTTCTTCGTCACGCCGGCACCGGCGGCGACGACGTCCACCACCGCGCCCTTCGCCGTACGACGTGCCCGCACACGCGCGTCGCGGTCGCAGGCAATGTCCACCTGGGCGCCGAACGCGACCGTCGTGTCACGACATGACACGCGCACGAGATCATGAGCCCCCGGCGCGAGCACGATGCCGCTCGCGCCCGCGGTGAGCACCATGTCGGACGGCGACTCGACGACGCCACGCTGCTTCACAGTATCCGCTGGCTCGAGGAGCGCGCCGGCCATCAACCGCCCCGTCCATGGGCTGCCGCTACCAACCGGTGCATCCACCTTGCACGGCGCATCGGACACCTGCACGCCCGACGCGTCGCCGCGGAGCCATGGCGCGCGCTCGGCGCAATGCGAGCGATACTCCGCGCGGTTCGTCGCGAACGCGTTGGCGCGCTCGACGGTGGCGAGCAGGAAGTCGCCGTCGCGGTAGCCGAGCTTTCCACGCGCCGCCGGGCCGGCGACGATCGAGTCGCCACGCTGTACGATGTCGGCGCGCTCGACGGCGGCACGCAGCCCGTCGGCGAACGTCGCGAGCTCGAACGGGGCGACGTCGCGGTGCGTCGCCCGGTAGAGCGCGTGCACGACCACGGCACCGACGAGCACGAGCAGCGCCGCGACCGCACCGAGGATGATCGCCAGCCTCCGCATCGCGCGGCCGTTCAGCTCCGCGCGCTCGGTGACGCCGCGCGCGGCACCGGCGGCGCGAGGGAGGGCGATCACCGCGAGCGCGAACGTCCACGACGCGAACGCCACGTCGGCGCCCGACCGCAGTCCGAGCAGCGGCAGGTTCTGCCCCGTGAGCGGGAGCAGCGACACGTTCGCGGCCGCCATGTAGAGCGCGGGCACCGCGATGTACATCGCGAGCCCGCCGAGGAGGATCCCGCGTGGCACCTCGTTGACGGAGCGGCCGGCCACGCTCGCGCCGGCGAGCAGGAGCAGGGCGAGCGCGAGATAGACCGCGAGCAGCATGACGCCGCCCGCGAAGCCGTGCTCGCTCAGCACGAACACCGCGTAGGCGTTGTCGGTGAGCGCGACGTCCTCGGAGATGGCGCGCCGGCTGTACGGCGTGCCGTACAACCCGTGGCCCCAGGTGCGACCGGCGGCGGCGTAGGCGCGCATCCCCCAGTCCTGCTGCAGCGTGCTGACGATCTCGCGCGCCATCCCGCTCCGCGCGACGAGCATCTGGCGCTCGAGCGCGCGCGGATGGCGCACGGCGGCGAACCGCACCTGCGGCGTCGCGAGCGCCATCGGGCGCGTGGCCAGCTCGGCGGGCGACACCCGCAGCCAGGCGCCCACGCCGCCTAACGCCATCACGAGCGCCAGCACCGACACCGCCAGCCGCCCCGGTCCGAGCATCGCCGTCGCCATGACGAGCGTGGCCAGCACCGACGTGACGAGCAGCAGCATGAGCCCGCGGTCCGCACCGAGGTAGCCGGCGAACACGGTCAGCGCCAGCAGCACGAACATCGGGGTGCGCCGTCTGGTGGCCGAGGTCGGTGTGGTACCGCGCAGGTGCGCGTCCACGCGCTCTTTCGTCTCCCGGTGCCACAGCACCGCGAACACCCGGACCACGAGCAGCAGCCCGGCGAGCGCGAGCGCGAACCCGAGCGTGATGCCGAGCCGGCGCACGGCGTTCCACTGGGCGATGACGAGCAGCGCGACCGGCGCGAGGGCGAACCAGAGCGGCGGCAGCACGTCCCGCCGGCGGAACGGCCAGACGCGAACCGGGCTCACGAGCGGCGCGAGGACGAATCGCACCGCGAGCGTCGCCAGCAGTGCGCCGGCCACGCCGGCGGAGACGACCGGCACCGGCCTCGCGCCCAGCACCGTGAGTGCCGCCAACGCGCCGCCAACGCCACCGAGCGCTGCCACCGCCCGCACGATCAGCGCATGGCGCGCCGGCGCGATGCGCCGCCACACACGGCCGCGCAGCTCCGCGGCGGCGTACACGAACACCAGACCCACCGTGTACGCCGCCATGCTCAGGTAGGGCGGCACGCCACGCAGGGAGAGCGCGAGCGCGATGTAGAGCACCACGAGCACGAGCAGCGTGCTCACTGCCCGCACCAGGTGCCGGCTCGCGAAGCCGCGCTCGGCCCCGATCTCGAACATGCCGAGTGGCGCGCCGGCCGCGGCGACCCGGGACTCGCGCGGCACGAGCAGGGATTGCAGGACGAGCAGCCCGGCGGTTCCCACGGTGATGATGAACACCGCGAACAGCGCGCGATCGAGCCCGCCGGCGAGCAGGTATACCGCGGTACCCGCGGCCGCGACGACGGCCGCGTCGGCGGCGAGCCGTCGTACGAGCTCGATGTCGAGCCTGCGCTCCGACCGGCGCCAATCCCAGTGCGGCACTCGCTCGAGCAGCCAGACGAGCACGGGGAACGCGACGAGAAAGACGAGCGTCGTCGGCACGGCTTCGGCGTTGTACGGCTCGGAGGTCGCGACGCGGACCGCGATCATCGCCCGCACCATCGCGACGGTGTAGGCGAGCCCCGTCACGCCGATGCGGAGCGCCGGGACCGCGCCGGTGGCCGCACCCGCGCCGGCGGCGATGAGTAACGCGCCCAGCGCCCACGCGAGCGCGATGCGGGCGAGCGAGCCGTCGGCGCCGATCCCATCAGCGAGCCGTACGACGTGACCGCGCTCGCCGCGGGCCGGCCCGGTGCCGGGGAGCAGCAGCGGCTCGCCGACCGCCAGCAGTCGCGCCCGGCCGTTGGCGTGCCAGCGCCAGCGTCCCGACGTCCACTCCAGCGCGCCGGAATAGGGCGGCGCCTCGCTGCCTAACGGCGTACCGCTGAGGTCGATGAGCGGCAGCGTCCCGGGCGCCGGCGCGGCGCCGTAGGACACGCGGTGCACGGCGCGGTCGCCCTCGGCGTGGAGCGGCCATCGGTCGCCCACGAGACGCCCGCCGAAGAGAATCTGCATGTGATTGGAGCGCCGGTCGGCCACCACGCGCAGGCGCGTGGTCTCGCGACCGATCCCGACCTCGAGCGACCCGGCCGCGACTCGCGCGTCCGCCGGCAGCGGCGCTCCGTTCACCATCATCGCGGTGCGCGCGCCGGCGGCGACGTAGACGCGCCCCACTCGGCGGAAGAGCACGAACCCGGGCAGCCGCGCGAGCGCCGGGCCGAGCGCATCGTTCCAGACGCCATTCTCGGTGACGCGCACGCGCGCGCGCGCGCCGCCGCCGCTGATGATCCGGTCGCCGCACCACGATGGAACGCGCGTGGTACAGCCGAACGGCCACCAGGGCATGGTGACCTGCAACGTGGCCGGACGGTCTCCGGCTCGGGCGAGCGCGACGGTGGTTCGGCGGCCGGTGGGTGCAGCGGCCAGCACCCGTCCGCTCACGAACACGGGAGGCGCGCCCGTTCCGGCGTGCACGGCCAGCAGCGAGTCGTCAGGCTCGAAGTGGACAGAGACGGCGCTCGTGCCCGCTCGGCCCCCGCTCGGTGCCGGGATGCGGACGTCCACACCGGCGCCCGCTCCGATGCGTACCGTGTCGAGCAGGAAGGCGTACTGCCCGACGACCTGCATCGTGTACCCCGAGCGCGCCTCGGGACCGTCGCGGAGCAGCGCCGTGAGCAACCCGAGTGGGGCGAGCACCGCGAGCAGCGATGCGAGCCACGGCAGCCGGTGGGGGAGCCGCCAGGCCGCGTACGCGAGCGCGGCCGTGACGGCCATGCAGGCGACAATGGCGGCGGCCAGCGTCATGCGCCGAGCCGTTCGAGGAGGCGCACCGCCGTGCGGCGCTGCGCGTCGTCGCCGAAGATGAGGACCCAGGTCAGATCTTCGCTCACCGTGCCGCGCGGGCAATCGAGCTGGCCGATGAGGCATGCGCGCGCCCGCAGCAGGCGCTCGGGGGTGTATTCCCGGCTCCCGGCGGTGCCACGCTCGATCACCCGCGTCGCGTGGATGTAGGCGCTGCGGAACCAGCGCCCGGCGGGCTTGCCGCCGCGTTGCGTGGCCATCCCTTCCTCGAACGCGGCGCGCATGCTGTCGCGCTCGGCGCGAACATCGAAGCGACTCGGGGTCCGCGCGTCCCGAGGCGCCACGTCGCCACTGGCCTCGCGCGACCGCGGTGCGGGCCCGGCGTTAGGCGCCGAGCCACCTTTGGGCGCTGCCGAGCGGGGTGGCGCGGCGCGGCGCCGGGGCGCCGGGACGGAGGCGGCCGAGGCTGTCGCCGGCGCCGCGACTGAATCAGAGGGGGCGCCGGGCTTCCGCAGGTCCTTCACGACACGCACGCCGCCGTAGGCAATCCCCGCCATCAGCGCGACCATCGCGGTGCCCTTCGCCACCAGCGCACTCCAGCGCTTCACGAGCCCGATGGCTCTCCCGCGCAGGGCGGCCGCCTGCGCCGCTCGAATCCGCCGCGTGCGCTGCTCCTCGAGCCAATCCAGCACGTCGTTCAGGCCGATGGGCCGCACCTTGTCGGGAACGAGACCGGCCGACGACACGGCGAAGCACCGGAGCGTCGGGCACACCGCCTCGAACCACGTGAGCGACGTCGCGCCGAGGTGGTCGAGCAGCGCCTGCGTGGGGTTGGCGAGCGCGGCCTGCCGCGGCTCCTCCGACAGACAGTCGATCTTGCTGAGGCAGATGGCCATGGGCAGGTCGAGCTGCGGAGCACCGCCGGCCTCGAGGAGCGCGACGAGCTGCTCGAGGATGAGCAGGCGGTCGAGCGTCGACGCGCTGCCATCGGGCGTCGCCTCGAACAGCCAGAGGACGCCGTGGCTCGTGGCCACTTGCCGGTACAGCGATTTGCCGGCCGTGCTCACGCGATGGGCGGGGTCGACGGAGAACTCGCCGGCGGGGTCGACGAGCGCGACCTGCAGCTCGCCGACCTGCCGGCCGCTCTTCATCTTCCGGAGCGTGAGGCGCAGTGGGCGGTACGGCGTGTCACGCACGCCGGTCTTGGTGTTCCGCCGCTCGCTCAGCTCCTCGTGCGCACGCAGCACCATCTCCTGCGTGTGCGGGTCATCGCAGTCCTTCGGGTGCGCCGTCCAGCGCTCCCCGTCGTCGCCGCGCGACAGGCCGTACAGCGCGCCGATGAACCCGCTCTTCCCCGCCTTGGGAGCTCCCCAGAGGAAGAACCCGTCGTGCGCGTCGCCCGCGCCGAGCAGCGGCGTGGCGCTCGAGGCCGCGGGGGCCGGAGACGTGGGCGTGGTGGGAGCAGTCATGCACGACCTCCAGCGCTCGTTAGGCGCCCAAGCATCCGGCCGAGCACCGTGGCGTCGTCGACGGCCAGGAACAGTCGCAGAGCCCGTTCCGCGTCGGGGCTCACCGCGCCCCGTCGAGCGAGCACGCGGCGCAGTCTCGTGCGCGCCTCGTCGTAGCGCTCCTCGTCGCGCACCTGCTCCACCTCGCGCAGTGCCAGCGCCAGACGACGCATGCGCACCGTGTCCGCCACGCCGTCGTCGGCGCCGCCGAGCAGTGCGTCGGTGAGCCGCTCGGCGGCCGACGGCGTGGCCACGGCGGCGAGGGTCGCGGCGAGCAGCGCGAGCTCGACGGCGCCGCCTCGCGCGCTGGCGGCGGCGAGGTGCGGCACCAGCAGCTCGACCGTCGCGTCGTCGATGGCACAGCCGTCTCCGCCGGCCACCGCACATGCGTCGGTGAACGCGCCGATCGTGAAGCGGCCGGCGGCGTAACCGCGCGCCACCCATGCCAGCGCGCGCGCGAGGAGCTCGCGCCGCGAGCTGTCGTCGACCTGGCGCGTGACGTCGAGCCACGCGGGGCGAAAGACGAACGCCGCATCGCTCGCGGCGAAGTGGAGCAGTACGCGCCCCACCTGCGCCGGCATGTCGGTGCGCGGCGCGAGGCGGCGCTGCTCTTCGAGCACCGCCCCGGCTGCGCGAACCGTGAGCTCCCCCAGCGCGCCGGCGTGCGCGCGCTCGAGCCCGGCCACCACCCAGCCGAGCAGCTCGGCGTCGCCCGAGGCGTCGGCCGAAGGGTCGGCCGAACCGTCGGCCGTTTCCGCGACGGCGCGCGACAGCTCCGCCGCGACACGCCGCGCGTCGGCGGCCGCGGGCGTGCTCACGCCGTCGCCGGTGCCGATGCCGAGGAACCGGCGCGCGCTGGCTTCCACGTCGTCGCGGCTCGCCGGAAGGACGCCCGGGAGCGGCGCGCCGCCGTCGCTCCGCCAGATGCGCATCAAGCCCTCGACCAGGGCGCCGAGTCGGTCGGGGGGCTCGAGCGTGGCGCGCTCGCGGAGCGTGCGCCTCACGAGTGCGAGCGCGAGCGCCGGCGCGCGGGCCCGGGCACGCGGCGTAGCGGTGGCCGCGGCGTCGGCCACGGCGTGCACGCCGTCGATCGCGTCCGCGTAGGTCGCGCCCCTGGCCGCCACGGCGTCGAACAACCGCGCCACCGCCGACCGACCCTTCACCCAGCGGGCGGAGCCGTCGCGCCACGCGCCATCCCATGGGAGGCTCGGGTCGGCGAAGTCGAGAAACCGCTCGAGGTCCCCGAGCGCCGCGGCGGCGCACGCCAGCATCACGTGCACGTCGCGCGCGTTGGCGTCGCCAGTCGGGCGGGGCACGTCGCGCAGGCGCTCGAGCGCGGCGCGGAAGAACTGGTCGAACGGCTCGGGACGCTCGTCGCGCCGCGCGGCCACCGACGCCGCCACCGCGCGCACGGCCGCCCACGCGTCGCGCTGGCCGCCGCGCACGACGTCGGCGAGCGCGTCGGCCAGCCGATCGGCGCCGGAATGCTCGAACAGCGTGTCGGCGTGCAGCCGCTGCTCGGCCGCGTCTTCGGTGCGGGCCGTGACGAGCACGGCCCGCCGGAGATCGCCGCCGCGCAACCCCTCGTGCAGGAGATCCATGCGCAGCATCCGGGCAACGGCGGCCTGGAGGTCGCGCCCGCCCCCCGCCGTCCAGGCGCGGGGCAGCCGGTCGCCGGCCCTGCCTAACGCCACGAGCCGGGCCGCGGTCGCCCGGGCCTCGACCAGCCGCGGGTGCCCGGCGTCCCGCGGGAGCACCGACGTCCACTCCCGCTCCACGAGCAGCGCATGCCCGCGCTCGGCCACCGTGAGGCGAGGCGTGTGCCTGGGGAAGTCGACGGTCGGCGACTGGAACGTGACCAGCGCGCGGAGCGGCGGCGGCAGCAGCAGCGTGAGGCACTCGATCGTCTCGGCGCTCACGCCGCCGGCGACGCACAGCACGCGATCGCCGGCAAGCAGCGCGCCGAGCAGCGTGTCGAGCGTCGCGGGCTCCTCGCTCGCCAGGAGCTCCGTGAGCCGCGCCGCTTCTCCGCCCTCGGTGCGCGGCTCGGGACTCGGCGTGGGGAGCTCGCCGAATCGCTCGGGCCGGCGGTCGGGCGGAATCGGCGGGAGCGCCTGGAACGCGTCGCTGCGCAGCCGCGAGAACTCCTCGGCCGAGAGCGCGACCACGTCGTACACGAGCGACGCGCGTCCCGCCGAGTCGCGCTCGGCGTTCGTGAAGTAGCGGGCAAAGACGTGCCCCCACTTCGGGCTGTGCAGGTACGCGGCGCCGTGGTCGAGGTGGGTGCTGGGGTCGCCGATGTCCGGCACGCGGCACAGCTCGAATGCCTCGTCGTACGAGAGGTTCGCGGTCTTGGCAACGAGCGCGTAACCGTCGTTGACGAGCCCCCAGATGGCGCGGCGGGGACCGGGTGGGGCGGCACGATCGACCGGGCCGGTCATCGCGCGGCTCCTGTCGCGCGTCGCGGCATGTCGTGGCGTTGCCCTGAGCCCCGGGCCCCGGGCCCCGCGCCCCGGCCCACGATCCACGAGATGGGCAGATGCACGAACTTGGGCCGCGGCTCGCCGTCGAGCACCTCGCGGTCGCCCTCGCGGCGCAGCGGCCTGCCTAACGCCGTAAGCTTGAAGATGTCGAACGTGGTGAGCCACGAGTACAGCATCGGCGCCGTGTCGCCGACGGTCTCCTCGAACAGCGCCTTCGGCTCCGCATCCATGAACCGCGGCGAGCGGTCGATCTGGCTGAGGCAGATGGCGACCGGGATCTCGAGCTGGTTGGTGCGCGGGTCGAAGGGCACGCGCTCGCCACGCCTGGCGGCGTCGGCGAGCGCGAACTTGAGCCGTCCGAGCGTGCGGTCGAAGAAGCGCATGTAGTAGCGCTCGCGTCCCTCGTCGGGCACGTAGCTCGGGTTGATGAGCAGGATGAGACCGCGGGCGCGGGTCATCTCGCGGAGGATGTTCGGCGGGATGTCGCCGTCGTACACCTCGCCGGGCACGTCCCAGAAGTTGAGGCTCGCCTCGTAGCGCGACTCGGTGTTGAGCAGCCGCGGGATCGGCCCGGCGGTGGTGGGGAGCGTGTAGAGCCGGAAGTCGAGGCGGCGTTCCGTGAGCGTCTTGTAGATCTCGGGAACCGGGAACTGGGAACCGGGAACCGCGGTTGCGTGCTGCGTGGTTCTCGCAACTGCCTGTTCCCCGTTCCCGCTTCCCGGTTCCCAACGCGTCAGGCTTCTGACGCGGTCCGCCACCCACTCCGCGGCCGTCGAATTCGCGGGGAGGACGCACACGCGACGCGCCGCGTCGGCTGGTGGGCTCCAGTACACGAGGGACGCGATGTACACTGATTTTCCGGAGCCCCTCGCACCCCACATCATGATGCTGTCCGAGGTGCCGCTCGCGGGGACGCCATCGCGCGACCCACTCGGTGAGCGGGCCGCGGCTTTGTTCGTGCCTTCCATGGGCCGACCTCGACGCCGGTGACTTGGATCACCTACGGCGTCGCATCGCGCGAAGTGTCAGCGAGTCGGGCCGCCCGGAACTACACCCGTCGGCGGCGGGAAATCAGATCGCGAGCTCTTCCTGTCCGCCCGGAAGCGCACCCTCGTGGGTCAGCAGCCAGCGCTTCCGATCGAGGCCGCCGCCGAAGCCCGTGAGCGAGCCGTCGCTCCCGATCACGCGGTGGCACGGCACGATGATGGGAATCGGGTTGCGGCCGTTGGCCGCCCCCACCGCGCGGACCGCCGCACCGCTCCCCACGTGCCGTGCCAGCTCCGCGTAGCTGATGGTCGTCCCGAACGGAATCGCCTGGAGCGCGAGCCACACTCGGCGCTGGAACTCCGTCCCGTTAGGCGATAGCGGCAGGTCGAACTGGCGAAGCCGGCCGGCGAAGTACGCGTCGAGCTGTGCGCGAGCCTCGCGCAGGCACGCGTCTTCGCCCCGGGCGCTCGCCCAGCTCGGGTCGCTCGGCGACGCGTTCGCCATCCAGACCCCGACGATCGACGCGCCGTCGCTCGCCACGATCAGCCGGCCGATCGGTGCCGGGACCTCGTCGTAGGTCAGGGCGGCCGGCAGCCTGGTCGCAGCGCTCATCAGCCGCGGCTGCCCGACTCGAAGTCGCGATCGCGCCTGACCATGACCTTCTTGCCCTTGATGGTCGTGCTCCGCAGCGCGGCGATGATCTGTTCGGCCATGGGCTCCGGCACCTCGACGAGCGAGAATCGGTCGGCGATCTCGATCGCGCCGATGGCGCTCGAGTTCACGTGCGCTTCGTTCGCGATGGCGCCGACGAGGTCGCCCGGACGGATGCCTGCCTTCCGGCCCGCGCCGACGTAGACGCGGGTCACGTCCCAGTCTCCCGAGCGGCCGCCGCGGCCGCCGCGCCGGGGTCCGCGCTCGAAGCGCGGCTCGCGATCGGGGCGGGGGCCGCCGCGCCCTTCTCTTCCCGCGCGCGCCTCGCGGCCTTCGCGCGGCCGCTCGCGCACCTGCACGGCCGGGATCTCTTCCTCGGCGGCTTCGCCGTCGTTGCGACTCTCCTCGGCCAGCTTCACCGCGGCCGCCGCGATGTCCACGACGTCGTACTCGTCGGCGAGCGCGTTCACCACGACGCGATACGTCTCGAGTGCGTCCTCGCCCTCCAGCAGCGCTTCCTCGAGCGCGCCGCGCGTGAGCTCGAGGCGCCGCGCGCGCAGGTCGGCGATGGTCGGCACCGTGGCGATCTCGATCTTCTGCTTCATGACGTGCTCGATGTTGCGGAGCAGCCGATGCTCGCGCGGCTCGACGAGCGTGATCGCGACGCCCTCACGCCCCGCGCGGCCGGTGCGCCCGATCCGGTGCACGTACGCCTCGGGCGCCGACGGCACATCGAAGTTGACGACGTGCGACACATGCTCGACGTCCAGCCCGCGCGCGGCGACGTCGGTCGCGACGAGCAGGTCGGTGGCGCCACTCCTGACGCGACGCATGACGCGGTCACGCTGCTCCTGCGACATCCCGCCGTGCAGCGCCTCGGAGCGATAGCCGCGACCGGTGAGCGTCTCGGTCAGCTCATCGACTTCCGTCCGCGTGCGACAGAAGATGAACGCCAGCGTGGGCGACTCGACGTCGAGCACGCGGCCGAGCGCGGCGACCTTGTGCGAGCGCCCCACGACGTAGGCGGTCTGCCGCACGCGCGGCAGCGCGCCCGCCGTGGTGCGTTCGCTGGGGATGGACACCCGCACGGGGTCCGTGAGATGCCGCTCGGCGAGATCGCGAATGCGCGGCGGCAGCGTGGCCGAGAACAACGCCGTCTGCCGCGCGGCGGGCGCCGCGGAGAGAATTGCCTCGAGGTCCTCCGCGAAGCCCATGTCGAGCATCTCGTCGGCCTCGTCGAGCACCACGGAACGGACCGCGCTCAGGTCCAGCGTCCTGCGGCGGATGTGGTCGAGTGCGCGACCTGGCGTGGCGATGACCACGTCGGCACCGCGCTTGAGCGCCAGCAGTTGGCGCCGGATGTCCTGGCCGCCGTACACGGGCACGGCGCGCACGCCGAGCCCTTTGCCGTACTTGTGCACCGCCTCGCCCACCTGCATCGCGAGCTCGCGGGTGGGGACGAGGATCAGGACGGCGGGCCCGCGCCGATCGAAGTCCATCGCCGCGTCGTCGGCGCCGTCGTCGGTGGCGGCACCCTCGACGACTCCTCCCGTGACACCGGCGCCCAACGCCGCACGCTGGATGAGCGGCAACGTGAACGCGGCGGTCTTGCCGGTGCCGGTCGCCGCCTGGCCGAGGACATCCCGGCCCTCGAGTAGCACCGGAATGGCGGCACGCTGAATCGGGGTCGGCTCCTCGTAGCCGAGGGTGGCCAATGTGGCCGTGATGCGTGGATCGAGGCCGAGTTCGGCGAAAGCGGAGGACGGAGAGTCTTCGGACACGGAAGTAGGGTCGGCGGAAGCTTCAGGGTGTTACTGGTGCCACGGCTCCTGGCGTCAAGCCGCGTTCCAACGCGCTCGACGGAGCGCCATCTCGCGATGCCGCGCCTCCAGCCTCGGCAGGGCGAGCACAGCCTCGAGCAACAACAGGCGCTCGATGTCGCTCCGGCCTCCCGTCGCACACCGTACCCGACGAAGGGCCGGCAGCTCGAGAACCAGCACGGCGGCACCCAGGACGGTCACGACCGCCAAGCTCCGAAACGCCTCGTCGAAGTTGCCGACACCCGGAAGATTGCGCCGCAGGTCGAGCGCGCCACAGCGCGTCGCGAGGGCTAGCGCTGGAGTGGAACGTAGCGCGATGAGATCGACTGTGGATGCCCCAGGTGTCACAGTCGCCGACATTGGACCACCCACGCGCGGCCGTGCGGCCAGGTGGCGGAGCGCGATGGCGAGCCGTTCCACGTTCGCGCTCGTACCCTCGTAGCAGAGCTCGAGCGGTTCCCGGACGGGAGTCGGCTCGGGCCCGGCAAGCGGTCCGCCGCCCCATACCGCCTCGGCCACTGCCCCCGTGATCACCGCGCGAACTCCATGCATTTCCAGGCACGTCAGCATCCCGGCGATGTCCGGTGCATCTGGCGTGGGTGCAGGCGGTTGCACGACGCGTTCCGCGACCGGACGCCGGAGCTTCGCGCGGAGCACACCGATCCGAATGCCGTGGCGCCGCGTCGCGTCCAATGCTGTCGCGTCCGGCTGTGTGGCGTCCGGCCGGGTTTCCTCCGACTTCAGCGCCTGCGCCGCCAGCGCTGCGGCCATGGGCAACGGGATTCGCAGATCGCGGTTCAGCGAGCGCGCGAGCCGCAGCCACCGCGCGTCGTCGGCCGTGTACTCGAAGGGCCGTCCCAGCCGGGCGGCGGTGTTGAGCACCCACTTTTGATCGGCGCCGATGGCCGAGGCGAATTGGCGGAGGCTCAGCGGAATCATGTCTCACAATCAGACGCCGAGCCGTTAGGCGAACCCGGTCAATGTCGCCGTTCGTGGGGCTGACGGGCGCGGAGCCCCCGGATAGGGCCCGAACCTCCCCGTTTTTTTGGGCACAGCGTACGCATATCTCGCATCGCGAGGGGAGCGCGTTAGGTGGGGTGTTGTGTTCGTGGTACCGCGCGCGCCGAGCGTCGGTCCCAGGTGGCAATCCGGCGCGGCGCACGGCGTTCCGCGGGGCTCAGGTCCGGAGGCTGAGGATCTCGAGCTCGCCGGTGGGTAGTTCGCGCCAATCGGCCGGGTAGCGGGTCACGCGGCGGAACCCGATGACGCTCTCGAAGTAGAGCGCCGGGGAGCGGTCGCTGACGCTCAGCTCGCGCACGCGCCAGGCGAGGCCGGTGGCGTCGACATATTGCCGTGCGTACGGGCCGGCGGGCGTGGCCTGGCGACGGATCACTTCGGGGCCGGACATGCCGTGGCGGTGCGGGCCGGCGCAGCGTCGCAACGCGGGTGCCAGGAGCGTCGCCGCCCAGGGTGCATTCGCGTTAGGTGTTGCCGGCCGCTCAGTCCGCCCGATAATACTCCGCCACGAACCAGTCCACCACCTGGCCCGCCAGCCGGTCGGACGGCAGCGGCCCGCGCCCCGGAAGCGGCGTGACGGCCGAGACCCCGACGACCTCTTTGACGCGTTTGAGCGCCTGCTCCGGCGGGAGCCCGGCGCGCTTGAGCGTGCGCACGTACTCACAGACGATGCCTCGCAATTCGGCCGGCGAGCCGCCCGTCACCAACGCTGCGGCGAGCGCGCGGCCGATGTCGGCGGGCCGGGGCCGTGGGGGCGTGGGGGACTGCGACTCGGGCGCGGTCATCTGGCCTGGCCGATCGAGGGAGGGCCGCAAACGTATGGCGGCCTCGGCTGTTCGTCAATCGGACGAACCTGCCGCCAAGTCGGTGCAGCACCCGATTCGTAATCGGGCGGTCGTCGGTTCAATCTCGACCGCTCAGCATCGAACTTGTGCTCGAAGTTCGACGACGGTTCGCCACTCGTCTGACGCTGGATCAGAAGAGTCCTCCTTCGAGCGCAGGAGGGGCAACTTAAAGCGCGATGGGATCTTAGGCTCGCATCGCGCTTCGTCTTTTCTGTGCCCCTGTGTCAGTTACTGAATCAGTTACTCGCCACGCGCTGAGAGGCCGGGCGGACAGGGTCGGGAAGCGCCCCAAGGTCGACCACGGCGCGCATCATATCGGCGTCAGGCCGTTGATAGCAGGTAATCATCGTCTGCACGTCGCTCCACCTACCGGCCGTAGCAACATCCTTCAGTGGGAAATACCGGCGTTCCGTCGCCCATTTTCGCCGGAACCCATGCCAGAGCGTTCCGGCCGGTTTTTCGATCCTTGCGATTTCGAAGGCCCGCCCTTAGCCAGTAGCTGGCGAGGTGAGACGTAATTGGCCGCGACGGGTTTTTTCGGCTCGGGAACACGAGTCCGGCCCCGATTGCAGGGTTTTTCTTTCGCTCGGCGAGCAACGCGTCTGTCGCGACCGAGGGCATCGGCATAACCCAAGTCCTACGCCTCTTATCTAATTCTGCGCGCCAGCGAATTTCTCGCGCCATCGTAAGCAGCAATCGCGGCTTCGGGATGGTAGACGCCGGCATTCTCATATCGCACGGCGAAGCCTCTGGCATAGGGTAGAGCCATGTCCCAGAAACGTCAAAAGGGGCTTCGAGCGCGGAAAGAGTTACGCAACTGTGAGCACGACGCTGCACACGTACTGCACGATTTGGCGTCTGCGAGCACTCAGCCAATGATCGCTGATCTGTGCCGGTATTACTCTCAGTTGCTCGTAGGGGCGATCGTGCGCGTGGATCGCACGGAGAAACGGTAATGCCAGGTCGCTCCGCTGATGGCCGAACGACCGCGATTCGACTACGCCGGCCTCACAGCCACGTTAGGCGTCGCCTCGATCTGGCGACACATCCTCACTTGCCACCGGAGGCACCGCTTGAAACTTGCGAATTAACGCTACTGTGTGGTCGACGATGGCAAGAAGGTCGTCGTAGGCCAACACGGTTATCGCAGGATTCATCCTCTCTTTCGCCCGCAACTTGGCCTTCTGCGGTGCCGTCAGCTGATACCCGGCTATGAGAAAGCAGTGAGGGTTCTCGAACCGAAGACCCTTCTGGCGGAGAAGGTAGTCCGCCTCGCGCCGAGCAAAATCAAGATATCGCTCCGTTTGATTCCACGCGTTGTTGAATTCGGCAGAGAACTCGTCCTTCTTCCGGAATAGCCCTAGAAACGGATCCTTAATCTCAAGAATGTCGCGCGCACCATCGCGCACACGTACACCAGTGAAATCCGGGATGTTTTCGTCGTTGAAGGACTGGTGTGCCTCAACGCTGCTGTACTGATCGCCGAAGGCCCACGGGAAGCTCGAGAGAAAGCGTTGGTAGTGGCTTTCCCCTTCAGTACGAGAGTCCAGAAGCTTTCTCAACTCGTGCTGCGCAGTTTCGGGAGCGGTGAGAGCGCGTGTGGGCCTTGCCTTTTCTCGCTCAAGAAGATCAGCCACATCGACGAAAAGGAAGTCATTGGGATCCAGGTTCACACCCTTGAGCGTGTCCCGTGCGGCGATCGCGAATTTCACCTTGCCGTTTTCATACAGACCAATCGCGCCACCGAAGCGCTCCTGGCCCTGCAGGAACATGACGCCGTCAGCGAACCATTGATGAAAATTTGGCGAAACGAACACATGTGATTCGTTCTCCAACACGCCGGCCTTGCTGTAGTTCTGCGTTATGGCATGCCGAAGGAGCGCCAGAAGCGTCAACCCGGTTTTGTGCTGGCGCAAATACTCGTAGGGCGAGTCCGGGACGGTGGCGGCAGGCGGCGCGAAAGACGCCAGGAATTGGTCGAGGATATTGTCGTCGAATACCTGGCGGAGCGACTCATCGCCGAGTTCGCGTAGCGCTGCGACCGCCGCTCGGAGCGACTCCTTGGCACGGACCCTCGCATCGCCTTGAGTCATGGGAATCGCGATGCGCTGCTCAGCTTTTCTCTTTCCCTTAGGCACCGCGTGCCCCATCGATGGCGCGTTTCAAGCGGTAGATGCGCGAGAAGTAATCGGTGCAACGCATGAAAAGGCCGGCGACAACAGGATACGATAGGTCGAAATTCTCTGTCGTATCGAAGTGCGCGGCGAAGTTTCTGAATTCACGAAGGTAGTCGTACTCCGCCACGAGGCCTTTGAAAGTGGTAAGAGGTATGTCGGCTTCCTGCGCAATCGCCTTGAATCCTGGGAATCCGTACACGGTGTTCTGTGCATTCAGGACTTTGGACGCCAAGTTGTCAAAGTCGACAGATAGTCTCGGTCGACCTTCTCTCTCGTTCCATCGGTTGACGGAGGCGAAGAGTTCTAGCCACGCACCCTCACTAGCGCTTCCAAGCATGGTCGCGGCGGCGAGATACGACCCTTGACGAAAGCTGCGAACAGCCTCGGCGATTGATTGTCGCACTCGCCGATGGGCGTTGGGAATATCGAGCCTGCCCAAATAGACGTCTGGGTGAAACAGTGTCTCGTACTCCGCTTCTTCTCGCGCACGCGCCGATAGGCGGAATTCGGCGGGAACTGCAACGCCGTAAATGGCATTGGCATCCGCTGGGTGGCCCGCCGGACCAATCAGAGGAGTGGTCGGCCGAACCTCTTGCATTCTGGTTCCGACAGGGACGAGGCTTCCCGCGGAGATGAGTTGAAGTAACGCTTCCGCCGTCGCGAGAATAACCTGGCTCGCCCTCGCCTCGGAGATCACGCCGGTCCCCTGCCTCGAAAAGCCCTCGGCTCGGAGCACGTACTCCTCAACCGTCTGCCACGTAGCCCGCTCCCACTGTGATTCAGCTTCAGGTAAGTGATTTAGGATCCGGGCCTTAGCTGCGGCTACATCTGTGGAGGTTGGGCGAATGTCCGGGCTGTAACGTGTCATTAATCGGCGGGAGTCCCTTGTGTCCCCTGCAACGACACTGAGTGTATGGTCGCCGAGCGCGTGCCGCTTCGCGGCCCTCTAATCCTGCCCTTTCGCTCCAGAAACGTCGTCATGGTACTCAATTGAGATCGTACCACGGAAGAAATTCACACACTTCCGATAAACGCGTCGCCCCTTGGGCGAGCCCTCGTTGCCTTTACAGATATCGGTGAACTCCAACTTGGTCTTACGTTCCCGAACCATCTCTCGGAGATGACTGCCTAACGATATACCGCCGTTATAGCACAAGGAGTTAGAACAATCGATGTATTCGCCGGCAGACTTTTCATTTCGGTGATGGGTACGCTCGCCTCCATATCTGACATGACCTGTTTCGATAACAGACACGGCCAGACTCTTTATTTCCGGAAACGCTTGGGCGAACCCTACCTTCTGGCCGAACACTAGATTGGCGCTCGCGAACACTTCGGACGCCTTCGGTCTGTGGTCACGCTTGGTCATTTGCCCCACCCACTTGGTGGCAGTTCACGTTAGGCATCAGCGTCGGCCGCCTCGCCGGGTGCGCCGAAGACCCTAGTCTTCGACGTACCGCAGCGAAACGGGAGGAATGCGTTCCGTCTCGGGGTCGATCACCGCGAATCCTTCCGATTCCGCCACTGCAGTGAACCCGGGTCGGTGGTAAAGGTCCACCAGGAACTCGCGGTGAAAAACCTGGAAAATTGTGTACTCCGGCGCTGGGCGCAGTAGCCTCAGAGACGCACTCCGCGGTACGTGTTCCCCCATTCCATCGCGCTCGCCAAAGTACCACGCCTCGCCGCGGTGTGGCCGACGCACGTATCGACGCACGTCGTCAAACTGGGACTCAAGAACGAACGATGTCCCTCTTATTGCAGCCAAGTAGTTTAGCGCAACGTGGTGAAGGGCCCGCCGAAACAATAGCAGATCGAAGCTTGGCTCGGGAGCAATCGTAAACCTTGCGGTCCGCTTGCCACCCGTGCTGCTGTCAATTCCCTCGATCGTTGCCTTTGACGATAGCTGCCAATGGCGTCCGTTTGTCTGTCGACTAACTGGTCCGATTCGCTCGCGGGGCCTGCGGCGCTTTCCGGGTAGGCCAAAGAACTGAATGGCGAACGAGATAGCTGGGTGACCAACGAGAGCGGAGTCGAGCTGCCCTAGTCTGTGGTTGCATTCGTCACACACCGCGCCTCGTGGAAGTGTGGCGTTATTCCGCACGAGTGCCTCCGGTATGATATGGGCAATGCCCGGCTCGGGCCCGGAGTCTCGCCGACAGTATATGCAATCCACTGCGTCTTCCTCCAAGGTTGTGCCCTAACGTCAGGCTGAAGCCAGACGGGCAAGGGCGATCTCCAGCTGGCTTCTCCCTTTGAAGAGTCTCAGACCGACCCCTATCCTAGGGTGAACTCGCGGCCGTCCTCAACGCCCCAAAGACTGGGCGAATAGATTCGGCGAAGCACATGGTCGAAACGGCTATTGTCGCATGGAACGAGTTGATCCTACATAATCATCCACTGCACGTTGGGCGGACGCCATTCCAGCGGCATTGGGTGTTCGGCGACGTCAGTGGCGCGGTCATGACGGTCATCGCCCACAGATGTCCTTGCGATTGCCGCACCCCCCCGGTCACACCGACGCGGCATTGAAACGGACGGGCTGTGCCCCCGTAATACTGCCACTGGAGGTTAGCCCGACGTGCTCAGTAGCAGAGAAATAGCTGTTGCAATCTGGGGAGCGGCATTCCTCGCCTTCTCCCTCACCCGCAGGGGCGTTCGCGAGGCTTGTCGACATCTCCTGCGATCCGCCTTTCAGCCGAAAGTCCTCGTCCCAGTCATCGCGGCAACGATCTACGTGGTCGCGATAGTTTCGCTGCTGAAGCACCTTGGTGTCTGGACTTCAGACTTGGCGAAGGACACCGTACTGTGGTTCCTGTTTGGCGGCCTAGCGTCTTTTTCGCTCATCACCTCACATCGAGGCGAATCGCTTTTAAAGAGCGCTGCCGCGGACGCGTTGAAAATCGCCGTGCTCGTGGAATACATCACGAGTACGTACACCTTATCTCTCCCCGCTGAACTTTTGCTTGTGCCCGTCGCCACTGTCGTGGCTATGATGGACGTCGTGGCAGGCACGGACGAAAGATTCGCTCCAGTGAAGCGGCTGCTTCGCGTGGTTCAAATTGCTATTGGCCTTACGATCCTTTATGTCGCCGGGCGTAAGGCGGTAGCGGACTTTGGTGGACTTTGGACGCTTGGAACGCTGCGCTCTGTCGCTCTCGCTCCTGTCCTATCGATTCTGTTCGTTCCGTTCGTGTATGGCCTCCTTCTCTACGCCAAGTACGACACGCTGTTCGTGCGATTGAAAATCGGAGTGGAGAAGCCGGCAGATGTTCAGCGTTACGCCAAGCGTCGCTTGATAATTCATCTTGGGGCTAGCCTGAAACGCGTCACTGCGTTTCTCACGGGCCATGGCGCCGACCTAATGCGTATTCGCACAAGGCAAGACGTAGACGCATTGCTGAGCGCCGCCCGAATACATCGCGGTGAGGGGTCCCAGGTTGTCGAATGACTGCCGGAACGCCTCGCGGCTGTGCTTGTTTCTGTGTTTGTTTCCTCCTGCAAGTAGTGGCATTTCCGGGGTTCGAGGCTGACTGCGGACAGCACGAACTCGCGGTCTGATAACAACTTGCCAGTTTTCGATGAAACACAGCTCCGGACTCTGGATCAGAAGAGTCCTGGTAGAGCAACGGACTCTTAATCCGTAGCTCACCGGCTTCCGCGAGGGACTCAAAATCCGCCGACGGGCACGCATGCTGCCGCGCCATCGCCATCGCGGGATGAAGGTTGCGATCGGGCCGGACGACGACGCCTGCTAAGCGCCCGGTCCGGGCCCCGCCTTTCGCGTCAGGGCGCCCTGCCGCGGGTGACCCACATCGTGGCGTGCTGCCGGCCGTCGGGCGCCTGGCTGTATCCGACGATCACGCCTTTGTCGTTGATGGCGAGCGCCGAGCCGAAGGCGCCGCCAAGCGTCCCGAGGTCGATGACGGTGCCGTTCGTCCACAGCACCGGCCGGCGCTGGTCAAAGGCGGACCCCGACCAGCTGTGGCCGACGATGTCGCCGCGGGAGTTGACCTCGCGCGCCCAGCTCCGGTCGTGGCCAGGCAGCGCCCCGAGGTCGATCATCTCCCCGGCCTGCCAAAGCACGGCGCGCTCCCGCAGGGACGGCGTGAAGCTGTAGCCCACGATCTGCCCCGACGCGTTAATGCTGAACGCGATGCTTCCGGAGCCGCCCAGCGTGCCGAGGTCCGTCATCTCGCCGTCGCGCCAGAGGAACGCGTGCTGTGTGCCGTCGTTTACTCCCGTGTAGCCGACCACGTCGCCGCGCCGGTTCAGCCCCAAACCCGAGGCGAACGACCCCCCGAGGCGCCCGAGGTCGGTCATGCGACCGTCCTCCCACAGAAACGCGTTCACCGGACCGCTTTCGCGGATCTCGCTGAGGCCCACGACCTGCCCGCGGTCGTTAATCGCCCAGGCGATCACGGTGCTCCCGCCGAGGCTCCCTAGGTCGGTGACTTGGCCGTCCCGCCAGATGAAGCCCCGCGTCGGGCCGAACGTCGCCGGCTGGTAATGCCCGACGATCTCCCCGGACCTGTTGATCCCCATCGCCTCGGACGACACTCCGAGCGGGCCGAGCTGAATCACCTGGCCGTCCCGCCACAACAGGGCTCGGAGACCGCCGCCGGCCGCGTAGCCCCATCCGACCGCGTCGCCCGCGTCGTTCACGGCCCGCGCTTCTGCCTCCGGGCCGGCGAGGATCCCGAGGTCGATGACCTGGACGTCGCCCGCGCGGCGGGCGAGGTGCGCGTCCGCGGGGGCGGCGACCCGGGGCGCGCCGGTGGGGTCGCCGACGCACGCGGCGGCGGCGGCGATCGACAGGTAAGCGGACGCGCGGCGCGCGCGCGCCGCGAGCACATCACGAAGCGTGGACACGGAAGGACACTCCCCGGAACGGGTAACGAGAACGACGCCGCGCGGAGCCCTCGCGACGCGCGTCGCAATAGTCGCGCCCGGTCGCGACACGCGCCAGACCGCGGCTACCGGGCCGAGGCCGCGGTGCGTCGGCGGCGTGGTGGTATGGCCTCGATGAGGCCCTCGCGGCTAGTCACTCCCGCGAGTGGTTCGAGGTTTCGGCGTTAGGCGACGCACGCGGCACGCCTACTGCAGCGCGGTCGCATCGCCGTCCTTCGCGTCGGGACGGTAGCAGACATACGCGCGGCTCGGCCTCGACGTGGGGGTCGGGCCGTGCGTGCGACCGCCCCAGCCCAACGTCGGTGATGCGGACCTCGGACGAGATGCTTCGGGAGACCTCGGCGGTCGCGCGGGCGATCCGGGCCGATGCGGTGAGAACCGCCATGGCCGCCGAGCGCCTCGGAGTGGAGGCGGCCACCACGCGGGAGGCCGCGGCGGCTCTCCGCGAGGCCGCGCGCCGGCTGTGCGGCTTATGTACAGCGCCGGGCGCCGACCCGCCGCGGAGCTGAGCCGCGGATCCGCCGCCACTTGCCCGCGGCCGACCCGGTTGGGCACCGTTCACTGATGGACCTCACCTCGAACATCCGGTGCCCCAAGTGCACGCGCATCGCGACGGTGACGATGCCGGCGAACGCCTGCGTCGTCGTGCACGGGTGTACGAACTGCGGCGAAGTGTTGCGGCCCAAGCCCGGCGACTGCTGTGTGTTCTGCTCGTACGGCTCGAGGCCGTGCCCACCCCAGCAGGCTGGGACGGGATGCGGCGGACCAGGCGACGGGCGCCCCTGAGGTACTCCAAATGCCCGCGCCAACAGCGGCGCCGCGGTTCGTCATCCCCCTCGCGCATCCCGCCACGGTAGCGGCGACCGTCAGCGGGGCGTCATTCGGGGGCCCGCCAAGGGCGCGGCGGTGCGACCAACCACTACCGCCAGCGCCAAGGTGACGGAGCGTGCCAGCGCGGGCGGGGCCTTCGCGGGCCGCGCCTACGCGGGCCTCAGAGCTTGCACAGCCCTCCGTAGGTCTCGGGCCGGCGGTCGCGATAGAACTGCCAGATGTTCCGCACCTCGCGAATCTTGTCGAGGTCGAGCTCCGCGGTGATGAGCTCATCGCGGTCGCGCGATGCCTGCGCCACGAACTGGCCGCGCGGATCGCAGAAGTAGCTCTGCCCGTAGAACTCGCCGATGCGCCACGGCTCCTCGTAGCCGACGCGGTTGATCGCGCCCACGAAGAACGCGTTCGCCACGGCGTGCGCCGGTTGCTCGAGCTTCCACAGGTACTCCGACAGTCCGGCCACGGTCGCCGACGGGTTGAACACGATCTCGGCGCCGTTCAACCCGAGCTCGCGCGCGCCTTCGGGGAAGTGGCGGTCATAGCAGATGTAGACGCCGATGTCCGCATAACGCGTCTTGAACACGGGGTAGCCGAGGTTCCCCGGACGGAAGTAGAACTTCTCCCAGAACCCCGGCGCGCAATGCGGGATGTGGTTCTTGCGATACTTGCCGAGGTAGGTGCCGTCGGCGTCGATGACCGCGGCGGTGTTGTAGTAGATGCCGGCGCCGTCCTCCTCGTAGAGCGGCACGACGATCGCCATCTCGTACCGCTTCGCGACGTCCTGCATGAGTCGGGTGGTGGGCCCGTCGGGGATGGCCTCGACGGCGTCGTACCAGCGCGGGCTCTGCTCGGCGCAGAAGTACGGGCCGGTGAAGATCTCCTGCATGCACAGGATCTGCACGCCTTCGCGCCCGGCCTGCTCGATGAGCGCCATGTGCTTGGCGACGTTCGCCTCGCGAATGGTCTCGATGGGCTCGGCCGTGCTGCAGGCGTGCGAGGCCTGAATGAGGCCGCATTTGACGAGTCGAGGCATTCTGGATGGGCTCGGGGCTCAGGGCCTGGGGCTCAGGCGCTGCGGTGACGAATCGGTGCGCATGAACACGAGGTACAACACGAAGCTCAGCGCGAACGTCACGAACCACGCGTACGCATAGAGCCGATCGAAGACGTTCGGGTCCGCCACGGTGCCGCCGGGGACGGAGACGGCCCGGATGAAGCCCGGCACCACCGGCAGGATGGCCAGCACGAGGGCGGCGATCGCGCGCGGGTTCACGCCGCGGCGGTACGTGTAGCGGCCCTGCTCGCGAAAGAGGTCATCGACATCGAGCCGCTGGCGCCGCAACACCCAGTAGTCGGCGATGAGAATGCCGCCTAACGCACCCATGAGGCTCGCATAGCCGAGGAGCCAGGTGAAGATGTAGGCGGCGGCGTCGGCGTAGAGCTTCCAGGGCATCATGAGCACGCCGATCACGGCGGTGATCAGGCCGCCGGCCACGTAGCTGATGCGGCGCGGGCTCAGGTTCGAGAAGTCGTTCGACGGCGACACGACGTTCGCCGCCATGTTGGTCGTGACCTGCGCGGCGAGCACGACGAGCGCCGCGAAGATGATGACGCCGGTGCCGCCGATGCGGCTCACGAGCGCCACCGGGTCCCAGACCGGCTGGCCGAAGATGACGATGGTCGCGCTCGTCACGGCGACGCCGATGAACGCGAACGCCGTCATCGTCGTGGGCAGGCCCAGCGCCTGGCCTAACGCCTGCGAGCGCTGGCTCTTCGCGTAGCGCGTGAAGTCCGGGATGTTGAGGCTCAGCGTGGCCCAGTAGCCGACGTTGGCGGTCAACGCGGCCGGGAACAGCTTCCAGAACGGCGTGCTGCCCTGCTGCAGCCGCTGCGATTCGCCGAGGATGCGCGCGAGCCCGCCGCCGCGGTCGATCCCCCAGTACAGCAGGAGCGCCCCGCCGCCCAACAGCAGCGGCGCCGACCAGCTCTCCAGGACCTTGATCCCCTCCGTCCCCTTGAGGATGATCGCCACCTGCATGAGCCAGAAGATCGCGAACGCGATGGCGGTGTGGCCGGGCACGGACGCCCACCCGGCCCAGGCGGCGCCCAGCAGGGCACCGAGCGCGAGCGCGCCGATCCACGTCTGGATGCCGAACCAGCCGCAGGCGACGATGGCGCGGAGCATCGCCGGCACGTTCGCGCCGCGCACGCCGAAGCTGGCACGGCAGAGCACGGGGAACGACACCCCGTATTTCGTGCCCGCGTGCGCGTTCAGGATCATCGGAACGAGCACGATGACGTTGCCGAGCAGGATCGTGAGCATCGCCTGCCACCACGTCATCCCCTGCGCCATGAGTCCCGAGGCGAGCGTGTACGTGGTGATGACGACGCTCATTCCGATCCAGAGCGCGGCGATGTTGTAGGTGGACCAGGTGCGCCGCTCGGGGGGAGTCGGAGCGAGGTCAGGATTGTAGAGCGGGCTGGCGGCGATAGGGTCCGGTGTCCCGCCAACCGGCGCGGTCAACGTCGAGCTCTCGACCCCCGTGTGGGTGGTCATTGGGCGCCAGCGGGAACGGGGATCGGGGAACCGGGAACGGAGGCTGGCTGCTGCGTGCCGCTCGCAGCGCTCGGTTCCCCGTTCCCGCTTCCCTGTTCCCGCTCAGCGCGGGATCCGCCACGCGGCAACCAGACTCCCCGTCCCTCGCGCCCAATCACTCGATAGCCATCGACAATCACTTCCCCGCGCGAGAGCGTCGTCCGCGAGAAGCCGGCGAGCTCCCAGCCCTCGAACGGGGACCAGTCTGCGTTCGTCTCCATCGTCGATGGGTCGATCGAATGCGTCCGTGTGGGGTGGATGATCGCGAGATCCGCGTCCGCGCCGATCGCGATCGCGCCCTTGCGCGGCGCCAGGCCCATGATGCGCGCCGGGTTCGTGCTGAGCTTCATGCACAGCTCCTCGAGCGTCAGGCGGCCGCCCAACACGCCGCGCGTGTACGTGAGCGGCAGCAGCGTCTCGAGCCCGGGCATCCCCATCGGGATCTTCGTCCAGTCGCCCTCCCACATCGCCTTCTGCGCGCGCGTGAACGTGCACGTGTCGGTCGAGATCACCGACACCTCGCCCCGCTGGAGCCCCTGCCAGAGGCGCTCGACGTCCTCCGGCTTCTTGAGCTGCGGGCAGCAGGCGAACAGGTGGCCGTCCTCGCGCTCGAACACCGAGTCATCGAGCACGAGGTACTGGGCGCACGTCTCGGCGACCACCGGCACGCCGCGCGCCTGCGCCGCGCGGATGATGTCGGCGCCCTCGCCCGTGGACATGTGAACGATGTAGAGCTTGCCGCCCGTCGCCTCGCACCACTGCACGACCCGCTGGATCGCCTCGGCCTCGACGAAGTTGGGGCGCGTCATGGGGTGGAGTCGCGCACCGTACCGCTGCATGAGCTCGGGCGTGTGATGCCGCGCGATGAGCTCGTCGAGCACGCGCGCCGACTCGGCGTGCACGAGCAGCGTGGTGCCGTACTCCTTCATCTTCTCGAGCGTGCCGAAGAGCGCGCGGTCGTCGGACTGCCACCCCTCGGACTCGTAGATCATGAACTCCTTGAAGGTGGTGAAGCCGCGCTTCACCATGCCCTCGATCTGATCCTTGTGCTCGTTCCAGCGCGTGATGCAGATGTGGAAGGTGTAGTCGATGAGCGACTTCCCCTCCGCCTTCTTCATCCAGTTGTCGGCGGCGTCGTTCAGCGACTCGCCGGCGTAGGGGATGGCGAAGTCGATGACGGTGGTGACGCCCCCGCGGGCGCCGGCGCGCGTGCCGGTGCGGTAGTCATCGGCGGAGATCGTGCCGCAGAACGGCAGCTCGAGGTGGACGTGGACGTCGAGCACGCCCGGGATGACGTAGTGTCCGGTGGCATCGATCACGTCCGCGCCGGCCGCATCGAGCGACGACCCTAACGCGGCGATCTTCTCGCCGGCAATGCCGACATCGCCGACGAACCTCCCGCCCGGCGTGACGACCGTGCCGCCTTTGACGATCGTGTCGAGTTGCATTTCGTTCCTCCCGTGTCATCCCGAGGAGCGGCTACGCCGCTCCTCGGGATGACACACTGGTTACACCATCCCCAACCCCCTATCCAACACGTCCACCGCGAAATCCGCGTCCTCGGCCGTGATGCACATGGGCGGCTTGATGCGAAGCACGTTGCCGTCGAGGCCGCCCTTGCCGATCAGGACGCCCATCTCGCGCGCCGCCTCCATCACGTCGGCCGCTTCCTGCTTCGCCGGCTCCTTCGTCGCGCGGTCGCGCACGAGCTCGACGCCGAGCATGAGGCCCATGCCGCGCACGTCGCCGATGAGCCCGTGCGAGTCCATCAGACGCTGCAACCCGGCCTTGAGCCGCGCGCCGACCACGCGCGAGTTCTCCTGCAGTCCGTCCTCGTCGATCACGTCGAGTACCGCGAGCCCGGCCGCCATGCACACCGGGTTGCCGCCGAAGGTGTTGAAGTGGATGCGCTGCGTGAGCGCCTTCGCGATCTCCATCCGCGTCGTCACCGCCGCGAGCGGCACGCCGTTCCCGATCCCCTTCGCCATCGTCACGACGTCCGGGACGACGCCGAAGTGCTGGAACCCCCAGTAGTGATCGCCGGTACGGCCGAAGCCGGTCTGCACCTCATCGGCGATGCACAAGCCGCCGTGCTCCCGAACGATCGCGTACGCTTCCTTTAGATAGTTGGGCGCCCCGTGCGTCGCGCCGCCCACCCCCTGAACGGGCTCGGCGATGAATGCCGCCACCCGCCCCGGCGTCGCGAAGCGGATGATCTCGCGAATCTCGGCCGCGCTCTTCGACGCGATCTCCTCGGGCGAACCCGTGAACGGACTGCGGTACGGGTCGGGCGAGACGGCGTGATGCACCCCGACGTTCCCCGGTACCGGAAACTTCCACGTGTGGAGCGACGTGAGCCCCATCGCGCTCGGACTGCCGCCGTGGTAACCGTTCCGCAGCGCGATGACGTCGGTGTGCCCGGTGTAGAGCCACCCCATCGTGATGGCGAGGTCGTTCGCCTCGCTGCCACTGTTCACGAAATACGTCACGTCGAGCCCCGGCGGCATCTTCGACGCGAGCTTCTTCGCCAGCAGCGGGAAGTTCGGGTGCAGGTAGATGGTCGTCGCATGCTGCAGCGTGTCGACCTGCTCCTCGATCCGCCGCACGACCTTCGGATGACAATGCCCGCACGAGACGGTGACGATGCCGGCGAACATGTCGAGGTACCGGCGGCCCGTCTCGTCGAACAACCACTGCATGTACCCCTCGACGATGAGCAGCGGCTCCCGGTAGATCGTGAAGATGGCCGGGTTGGTGTACTGCCGGCGCATCGCCAGGATCTCCTCTTTCGACGGTCCCGTGTAAGGACGCGGGACGTGATCGCAGGGAGGCATCTCGAGTTGGCGCGCAGTCGCAGTCATTGGGCGGTCGGGAATGGGCTAATTGGGGTCAGACTCGAATTGCGCTCAAATGCTTCAATTCGAGTCTGACCCCAATTGCCCCAGCTCCAGCTAACAGCAAGCGGCGTCGTTCGCGTCAGACCTTTGCAGCCGCCGGCCGATCCGGCGCGGCGTACCCCTCCACGATCTCGTACCCGCCCTGGTAGTCGTCCCCGGCCGGCCGGCGGACCGCCGACTGTGGGACCACCCGATCCCGCCGTATGCCTCGGAAATCCTCGAGCGACGTCCAGCCGTCCAGGGCGTGGTGCTCGAGGAACAGGTCGAAGCCCGCGAGCAGCCGCTTGATCACGTTAGGTCCCACCGCCTGATCGAGCATGGCGGCCGTGCACACCTGCACCGTCCCGCAGCCGAGCAGGACGTAGGAGAGCGCCTGCGCGAAGTCCGAGATGCCACCGATGCCCGAGAACGATTTGTCCGGGAACGCCTGGCACATGCGCGCCATGTTGCATAACGACATCGGCAGGATGGCCGGGCCACCGAGGCCGCCGCTCGACACCAGCCCATCGACGTTGATCTCGAACTCGAGCGTCTCGGGATCGATGGGCGGCAGCGCCGGGAACGTGTTCGACGACACAATCGCGTCCGCGCCGCCGCGGAAGCACGCCGCCGCCTCGACCACGATGTCGTGCGTGGCCGGCGTGAGCTTCGTCCACACCGGCACCCGCGCCGCGTCCTTCACCGCCTCGGTCACGACGGAGCAGAGGCCCTCGTCCTTCCCGATGTTGGACCCCATGTCCTTCCGGTCCATGTGCGGGCACGAGAAGTTGAGCTCCAACCCGTCCGCGCCGGCATCCTGACACGCCTCGGCCAGCGTCTGCCAGTTGCGGAGCTCCTTGTCGTTGCCCGATCCCGCCATGATCGACGCGATCAGCACGCGATCGGGGAACGCCTCCTTGATGCGACGGATGCGCGGCACCCACCAGTCGAGCGTCTTGTCGGAGATGAGCTCCCAGTTCCACGACGAGTGGAGCGCCGCGCCGGGCCGCTTCTTCATCGAGACGTAGGCATCCTCGCACGAGGTGCGCATGAACTTCGCCTTCGCACCCACGACGTTCACGACCGGGTGCAGCCCGATCGTCTTCGTCACCACCCCGCCCCACCCGGCCTCGAACGCGCGAAGAATGTTGCTCTCCGACTCGGTGGGCGGCGCCGAGGAGAGCAGGAACGGGTTCTCGAAATGGATACCCGTGAAAGTCGTCGTTCGGTCTGGCATGGTTGCTCCCATGAATGCCGGGGATCACGGGGTCAGTGTCGTTGAACCCTCCGGGTTCAACGACTCTGACCCCGTGATCCCCGAGCCCCTCACAATCAACTCATCCAATTCACTCCAGCCTCGCGATTCCACTTGGTGGTCATCTTCTTGGATTGCGTCCAGAACTCGATCGACCCACGGCCGGTGATGTCACCGACGCCGAACTTCGACTCGTTCCAACCGCCGAAGGAGAACGGCTCGCGCGGCACCGGCACGCCGACGTTCACGCCCACCATCCCCGCGCTCGCGCGCTCCATCACGTGGCGCGCGATGCCGCCGCTCTCCGTGAACACCGACGCCGCGTTGCCGTACGGCGACTGGTTCTCGACGGCGAGCGCCTCGTCCACATTCTTCGTGCGGATGATGGTCAGCACCGGCCCGAACACCTCGTCCTGGGCGATCCGCATGTCGGGCGTCACGTGGTCGATGATCGTCGGCCCGAGGAAGTAGCCGCCTTCGCGCCCGGGCACCACGGCACCGCGGCCGTCCACGAGCACGGTCGCGCCCGCATCCTCGGCCTCGGTGATGTACCGCTCGATGCGATCCTTCGCCTGCGCCGAGATCACCGGGCCGATGTCGCGGCCGGGGACGATCCGCGTCGCGTGCTCCACCATGCGCGCGACGATGTGGTCCACCGTCGACACCGCGACCATCACCGACGCCGCCATGCACCGCTGGCCGGCGCACCCCGACATCGACGCCACGACGTTGCTCGATGTCATCTCCACGTCGGCGTCGGGCATGACGATGAGGTGGTTCTTCGCGCCGCCTAACGCGAGTACGCGCTTGAGGTTCGCCGTCCCGCGGCGATACACGACCTTCGCGATCTTCGTCGAGCCGACGAAGCTCACGGCCGCGATCCCCGAGTGGTCGCAGAGCGCCTCGACGGTCTCCCGCCCGCCGTGCACCACCTGGAACACGCCATCCGGCAGCCCCGCCTCGCGCAACAGCTCGGCAATGCGCCCCGCGCTGAGCGGCACCAGCTCCGACGGCTTCAGGATCAAGCAGTTGCCGAGCGCGATCGCGTTAGGAATCGACCAGTTCGGCACCATGTTCGGGAAGTTGAACGGCGTGATCGCCGCCACGACCCCCACGGGGAACCGCTCGGTGCGGCACTCGACGCCGCGGCTCACCTCGAGCACCTCGCCCGGCGCGATCTGCGGCAGCGAGCACGCGAACTCGCACAACTCCGCCGACTTGAGCACCTCGGCTCGCGCCTCGCTCGTGACCTTCCCGTTCTCCTCGGTCACCAGCGCGGCGAGCTCGTCGATGTGCCGCTCGAGCAGGGCCTTGTACCGGTAGAAGACCTGCACGCGCTCCTTGATCGGCGTGCGCGACCACGCCGGGAACGCGCGCTCGGCACTCGAGACCGCGGCGTCCACGTCGTCGCGAGACGACATCGGCACGCGCGAGATGATGCTCCCGTCGCTCGGGTTGTAGACGTCGATGTACGGGCGATCGCCGCCGACGAACGCTCCGTCGCGATAGTTGCGAACTTCCGGGTATTTCATGCGTCCTCCGCGCCTCGCCGGTGACTCGATGGGTGGTGGCGCGCGCCGCGGTTTCTGTCGATGTGCGTTCCGTGCGCCAAGTTACGACGCGTCGCGCACGCTGGCAAAGGCCTCCCACGCCGCCGCCGCGGGCTGGATCGCAATCACGTGCCCGCCAGCCGAGGTCATCGGTTGCCGAAGGCTACCGTCCGCGGAGTGACCCTCGGGCTACTCCATCGAGCTCAGCGTTTCGAGCTTGGGGTCAGACTTCGAATTCCGCGGCCGCGGAATTCGAAGTCTGACCCCAATTGCCCTGTCGTCATTCCGAGCGAGCCCGCAGGGCGAGTCGAGGAACCCTCAGGGTCCCGACCGAGGGCCCTGCCCCTCGACCGGGACGACCACGCGGACTCACACCCCGATGTCCTCGTTCCACAGCTCGGGCCGAGCGGCAATGAACTCACGCATCAGCCGCACGCACTCCTGGTCGTCGACGATCACGAGCTCGACGCCGCGCGAGCGAACGTATGCCTCGGGGCCCTGGAAGGTGCGGTTCTCGCCCACGACGATGCGCGGTATACCATAGAGTAGTGCCGCGCCGCTGCACATGTCGCAGGGTGACAGCGTGGAATAGAGCGTCGCGCGGCGGTAGTCCGCCGCCTTCAGGCGCCCGGCGTTCTCGAGACAGTCCATCTCGGCGTGCAGGGTGGGGCTCCCCTTCTGCACTCGGCGATTGCGGCCACGGCCGACGATTGCGCCATCGATCACGAGCACCGAGCCGATGGGGATCCCGCCTTCCACCAACCCCTGTCGAGCCTCGTCGATGGCCGCCTGGAGAAACGGGTCCACTGGTCCTGACCGGTCGCGCGGTGTCGTGCCGTGGCCTGCAATGTCATTCCAGCCTGAGCGCCGTCACCGGATCCACCTGTGTCGCGCGGCGCGCCGGTAGATACGACGCGAGCAGCGCGACCGCAAGCAGGAGGGCAACGGCGAGCGAGAACGTCAGCGGATCGCCCGGGGTCACGCCGAAGAGAATCCCGGCAAGGAATCGCGTGAGGCCGAGCGCGGCGACGACGCCGATGAGCGCCCCGGCGGAAACGAACGCCAGCGAGCGACCGATGATGGGTCGCAGCACGTCACGCGAGGTTGCGCCAAGGGCCATGCGCACGCCGATCTCGCGCACGCGCTGCTGCACGCCGTACGACACGACCCCGAAGATGCCGATGGCCGTCAGCGCGAGCGCGGTTCCCGCGAAGAGCGCCAGCAGCGTGGTCTGAAAGCGCTCCTGGGCGATCGACGCGCTGACGATGCTCGGCAGCGCCACCAGGCGGGGGGCCGCTACCCGCGGGTCCACGCTGCGAACAGCGCCTTCCACCGCGACCCGTAGCGCGTTGCCCTGTGCCGACCGGATCACGAGGAGCGGCGACGACGCCATGCCGTTCTGGGCCTGCGCCGTCGGCACGAAGACCGTTCGCTTGGCGTCGAGGCCCAGCCCGATCTCGCGCACATCACCGGCAATACCGATGACCTCGACCGCGCCCTCGAACTCCTTCGAGACCCATTGCCCCTTGTACCGGCCGATCTCGATCCGCCTGCCTAACGCATTGCCGTCGGGGAAGAATCGCTTCGCCATCGATGCGTTGATGATCGCGACCCGCGGCGCCGAACGCCCGTCGCTCATCGTGAAGCCGCGGCCGCGCAGCAGTGGGATGCGGAGCGTCTCGAAGCAGCCCGGCGTGACCGCGCGCCACTCGATGTTCCCGTCGCCGCTCTCCGGATCGCCTTCCACCGCGACCGCCATGTTCATGCCGCGCTCGAGGGGAAAGTTGAACTCTTCCGCGGTGCCTGCCCCGAACGCGGTGTCGATCTCCGCGGCCGACGTGAAGTGCCGCGTGCCCATCGAGTTCAGGACGTGCGCGCCCCCGTAACGCAGGCGGAGATCCGTCTGCACCGTACCCGGTCGGCCCTTCTTGGTGGTGACGATCACGACGCCGTTCGATGCCCGTCCGCCGTAGATCGCCGACGCGGACGCGCCCTTGAGGATCTCGATCGTCTCGATGTCGTTCGGGTTCAGGTCGGCGATGCGGTTGACGAGGTTGTCCTGGGTGAGCGACGGGTTCGATCCGCCGGCGGCCGCCGTGACCGCGTTCTGGTTGGACGCGATCGCCACGTCGCTCATGACGATGCCGTCCACCACCCACAGCGGCTGCGCGTCGGCATTCACCGACGTGACGCCCCGCAGTCGCACCTGCACGCCGCCGCCGGGATTCCCGCCGTTCTGCTGAATGTCGGCGCCGGCGACCTTCCCCATCATCTGCTGCTCGATGCTGGCCGTGGGGACGACCGCCAGGTCGGTCGCATCGACTACCGCTACCGCGTTAGGCGCGTTGCGACGTTCGATCGTCGTCGCCGTTCCGGTCACCACCACCTGCTCGATCCGCAGCACGTCGCGCGGGAGACTGGCGACCACGGCGTTCGTGCCCGCAGGCACCCTGACGTCGCGGCTGCGATAGCCCAGCGACCGCACCACCAGCGTGGTGTCGCCCGCAGGTACCCCCTCGAGCCTGAACTGGCCGTTCTCGCGGACCGCCGTACCGATCCGCGTGCCGCGCACCGTCACCGATCCCGCGTTGAGCGGCTCGCCGGAGATCGAATCCTGCACCGTACCAGTCACGGTGCGCGCCCCGCCAGGCACCTGAGCACCCGCCCGCCCGGGGCTGGTGGATGCCACGAGCGTGACAAGGAGCGCGAGCAGAGTCCACGAACGCATCCGCATAAAACCTCCTGCGTGGTGGGTCTCCCGCGGGCGGGGTGCCACCTCCGGCGCCGTCGACGATCGAACCCGCACGCGGCGACGCGTTCGCGATAGTTCGGCTCGTCCCGTCCGGGGACTGTTCGTGTTCCGGACTACGCTAGTCCGCACACCACCATGCGCAAGAAGAACGGTGCGCTGGTGAACTGTCGGACTGGACCGCCGCTTGCCCTGGCAGGCGAGCACGGCATTTTCTGGATCACCGCGGCAGGACGTAGTTTCCGCCTAACCGCGGGGAGCATCCTGTGGGAACATCCTGGAGTCGTCATCACACCACACCCATCGTGAGCACGATCCCCGAACGCCACGCAGGCGACGAGCGCCCGACGGGGCGCTACCTCGCAGCCCTCTCGCTCACCGCGCTCGGCGTCGTGTTCGGCGACATCGGTACGAGCCCGCTCTACGCGCTGCGCGAGTCGCTCCACGGCAAGCACGGCATCGCGCCTACGCCCGAGAACGTGATCGGCCTGCTCTCGCTGATCGTCTGGGCGCTCATCCTCGTCATCTCCGTCAAGTACCTCGCGTTCGTGATGCGCGCCGACAACTGCGGCGAGGGCGGGATGATCGCGCTCACCGCGCTCGTGGCACCGCCCACCGGCCCGCTCACGCGAAGCCGGCATGTGCTCGTGCTGGTCGGCCTGTTCGGCGCGTCGCTGCTCTACGGCGACGGCATGATCACGCCGGCCATCTCGGTGCTGAGCGCGGTCGAGGGGCTCGAGGTCGTGACCCCCGTTTTTCAACCGTACATCATCCCGATCACGATCGCGATCCTGATCGGCCTGTTCGCGGTACAGCGCCGAGGCACGGCGAAGATCGGCGCGATGTTCGGCCCGGTGATGCTGGTCTGGTTCCTCGTTCTCGCCGCGCTCGGGCTCGCCAACATGCTCGCTCACCCGAGCGTGGTGGCGGCCGTGAACCCCATGCACGGGGTTCGCTTCTTCGCGCGGAACGGCGTCGCCGGTTTTCTCGTGCTCGGGTCGGTGTTCCTCGTCGTGACCGGCGGCGAGGCCCTCTACGCGGACATGGGGCACTTCGGCAAGCGCCCCATCCGGTTCGCCTGGTTCGTGCTCGTACTGCCGGCGTTGCTGCTCAACTACTTCGGGCAGGGCGCGCTGGTCATCAGCAACCCCGCCGCCGTGGAGCATCCGTTCTTTCAGCTCGCACCGGAGTGGGCGCTGATTCCGCTCGTGATCCTCGCCACGCTGGCGACGGTCATCGCGTCGCAGGCGGTGATCTCGGGCGCCTTCTCGCTCACGCGTCAGGCAGTGCAGCTCGGCTATTTGCCGCGCGTGGACATCGAGCACACGTCGGCAACGCACATCGGCCAGATCTACATCCCGGGGCTCAACGTGCTCCTGGCGATCGCGTGCGTCGGACTCGTCCTCGGCTTTCGCTCGTCGAGCAACCTCGCGGCCGCGTACGGCGTGGCCGTGACGACCGACATGGTGTTCACGACGATCCTGTTCGCGGTGGTCGCGCGCACGACGTGGAAGTGGAGCATTCCGGCGACCGTCGCGCTCGCCGCCGCGTTTCTGTTCGTGGACCTCGGCTTCTGGACGGCGGGCATCACGAAGATCCCGAGCGGCGGCTGGTTCCCGCTGGTGATCGCCGCCTTCGTGTTCACGATCATGACGACGTGGAAGCGAGGACGCGCCATCCTCGCCGAGCGACTCGCCGAGACGGCGTTGCCGATGACCCAGTTGCAGCAGCGCATCGCGTCGGCGGCGCCCCTGCGCGTGCCCGGGACGGCGGTGTACATGTCGCGCGATCCGAACGTGGTGCCGCATGCGCTGCTGCTCAACATGGCGCACAACAAGGTGCTCCATCAGCGCATCGTGTTCCTCGGCATGTTCACGGAGACGCAGGCGTACGTGCCCGACGCCCGACGCGTGCACGTCGAGCTGCTGGCGCCCGAGATGTATCGCGTGGCCGCGCGGTACGGCTTCGCCGAGGACCCACAGGTTCCCGCGGTGATGGAGCGGCTGCGGAACAACGGGCTGGCGATCGACCCGGCCGAGACGACCTTCTTCGTGGGACGCGAGACGCTGCTGGCGACGCAACGGCCGGGGATGGCGATCTGGCGCGAGCGGTTGTTCTCGTGGATGGCGCGCAATGCGCGTCGGGCTACGCGGTTCTTCAAGATCCCGCCGAACAGGGTGGTCGAGCTCGGCGCGGAGATCGAACTGTAAGGAGCCGGGCGGGGTTGCTGCGGTTCAAGGGGTCAGAGTCGTTGAAACCGGAGGTTTCAACGACTCTGACCCCTTGAACGGAGCCCCGGTTGGTAAGCACCGTGTAAGCGCTCGGGCCTACTCTTCGGCCCGTGAGCGACCTACTCGATCTCTCCGCCGCGAACGCGCAGTCGCGCTTCGGCCGATGTGCCGAAATGCGGGTTGGCGATCACGTCACGCGTTACGTGCGCCGCGGCAGCGGGCTGCCCGTCGTCATCATCGGCACCGACGAGGAGCCGCACGCCGTGTGGGCGGCGCTCGCCGCCGCGCTCGTGGACGGCGTGCGCGTGATCGCCCCCGAAGCGCCGGTCGCGCCGGGGGAGTTCGTCACCTGGCTTCGCGGGTTCGTCGAGGGGCTCGGCGTGTCGTCCGCCGTCGTCATCGTGGGCGGCGCCTGGTGCGCCGCCGCGGTCGAGCTGCTGACGAGCGAAGCGGGTGACTTCCGCGCGCTGGTCTTCATTCCGACACGCGGCACGGACGAGGCCGCGCTCCGTGTGGCCATTGAGTCGCGGCCGGACTCGGCGACGCTGCCCACACTGTGGGTGCAACCGGACTGGCCCCCGGCCGAGGCGGTGCGGCGCATCCTGGAGCTGATAGCGGCGGTGAGCGCGTAACGCCCGTCGTTCCGAGCGCACGCTCGAAACAGATGGCTTGAAGGCGGACGGTCCGGCACCTATCGTTGCCGGTCGGAGGCTTCGCTCCGCCCCCTCGCCGCATCATCCGGATGACGACAGCCGCGCCAGCGTCCCCTCCAGTCCTGTCCAATCAGGCCGTAAGCGCCGAGCTGCCCGTCCACCTAACGCGGTTCATCGGGCGTGGGCACGAGCTGGATGTGCTCGGGCGACTCATCGGGACGACTCGGCTCCTGACGCTCACCGGTGCCGGTGGTAGCGGGAAGACGCGCCTCGCGCGCGAGGTGGCCGCGGCGCACGCTGGGAGGTACGCGCGAGTGGGGTGGGTGGACCTCGCCCCGCTGGCCGACGCGTCGCTCATCGCGCAGGAGGTCGCGACCTCGCTCCACATTCCCGATCGCGGTGGCCGGCCGGCGGACGCGTTGCTGGCGACCATCGCCGACGCCGCGATGCTGCTCGTGCTCGACAACTGCGAGCACATGGTGGATGCCGCGGCCGAGCTGGTCGAGCAGCTGCTTCGCGGCTGCCCGCGCCTCACCGTGCTCGCGACGAGCCGTGAGGCGCTCGGCATCCCGAGCGAGACCGCGTGGCTCGTTCCACCCCTCGGCGGGGCGGAGGCCGCGCAACTGTTCGTCGAGCGGGCGCAGGCCGCGCTCCCCTCCTTCGAGTTGAACGACGCCAACGCCGCGCCGGTCCGCGACATCTGCCGGCGGCTTGACGGCATTCCGCTCGCCATCGAGCTCGCCGCCGCTCGCGTACGCGTGCTGTCGCCCGAGCAGATCGCCTCGCGTCTCGATGACGCGTTCCGGCTGCTGACCACCGGCAGCCGCACGGCGCTCCCCCGGCATCGCACGCTGCGCGGCACCATGGACTGGAGCTACGGGCTGCTCGAGCATCGCGAGCAGGTGCTGCTCTGTCGCCTCGCGGTATTCTCCGGGAGCTTCGCGCTCGAAGCGGCCGAAGCCGTGTGCGTTGGCGACCCGCTCGAGCCCGAGGACATTCTCGACGGCGTCGCGGCGCTCGTGGACAAGTCACTGGTCGTGATGGAGCCGGGCGACGGCGTGGCGCGTTACCGCTTGCTCGAGACGGTTCGGCAATACGGTCTCGAGCTGCTGGCCGAATCCGGCGGACTCGCCCCCTACCGCGAGCGCCACGCGCAGCACTACCTCGAGTTCGCGGAGCGGTTCGCGCCGCTGCTCGTGGGTGGCGAGCACGAGCCGGGCCTCCTCGCCCGCATCGCCGTCGAGCACGACAACCTGCGCGATGCATCGGTGTGGGCGGCGAGCGACCCGTCGCGGGCCGAGCAGGCGCTCCGCTTCGCGGACGCGCTGTTCTGGTACTGGTACGGCACCGGCTACTGGTACGGCTCGGGGCAGTTCACGCAGGCGCGGGCGCAGATCGCGCGCGCGCTGGCGGCCGCGCCCGACACCGACCCGCTCCTGCGCGCGCGCGCCCTCGCGGCCGGGGGACTGAGCGCGCTGGCACAGGGCGACTATGAAGACTCGCGCGCGTCGTTCGAGGAGAGCCTCGCGCTCCTTCGCCAGCACGGCGACCCGCCAGCCATCGCGTTCGTGCTCTCGAAGCTCGGCGCGAGTTACATCATGCTCGGCAACATGGACACGGCCATGCGGCTGCTCGACGAGTCGTTCGAGATCGCGAAGCCGCTGCCGCTCTCCATCCTGCACTCGTTCATCCGCTTCTGGCGTGGATGGGCGGCCCTGGTGCGCGGCGAGACCGATCTTGCGCGCTCGATGTTCGAGGACGGCGTGCGGTTCGGCCGTCAGATCAGTCATCGCACCTCGTTCGCGCACTCGTGCGCGATGCTCGGGAAGGTGCTCGTCAGGCTCGGCGAGTACGACGAGGCGTACGCGCGGTTGAGCGACGGCCTGCGCACCCACCTCGATGTCGGCGACGGGTGGGGGCTCGCGCTGGACCTCGAAGGGCTGATGGGGCTCGCGATGGCGCGCGAACGATACGCCGACGGCGTGCGGCTCATGGGCGCCGTGGATGCGCTGCGCGACCGGATCGCGATCGCGCTGCCCGCATCCGATCGCGACGATCGCGCGCGACTCGTGACCGTCGCGCGGCGGCAGCTCGGCGCGCACTTCGAGCGGCTGTACGACGAGGGGCGCGCGATGACGATGGACGACGTCACGCAGATCGCGGCGGAGGCCGGCGGGATGCACACGGCCGAGTACCGCGTGCCGGTGCTGGAGAACCCGCCACACGCGCCGGAGGCGAAGCCCGCGGCGGCGGCGGCGCTGCGCGTGCTCGCGTTAGGCCCGCTCCAGGTGTTCGTGGGCGACGAAGCGATCGACACGACCGTCTGGGGCTCGGCGCGGCCGCGCGAGCTGCTCGCGTACCTGCTGATGCACCCCGAGGGGCGCACGAAGGAGCAGGTGGGGCTCGCGTTCTGGCCCGAGGCGTCGGCGGCGCAGCTTCGAAACAGCTTTCACGTGACGCTGCACCGGCTCCGCAAGGCGCTGCGCAACCCGGACTGGATCACGCTCACCAACGATCGGTATCGGGTGGACCCGGCGGTGGTCGCGGAGTTCGACGTGGCCGAGTTCGAGCGCGAGGTCGTGGCGGCGCGCCGTGCGCTCGAGCGGCGGGAGGACGGCGCGGCGGCCGCGCTCGAACGCGCGCTGGCGCGGTTCCGCGGTGATTTCCTGGACGGCGAGCCGGCGGGCGACTGGCACCTCGAGCATCGCGACCGGCTGCAGCGGCTGTTCGCCGATGCGCTGATGGAGCTCGCCGGCCGCCTGGCCGCCGACGATCGGCATGCGAAGGCGGCGGACGCCTACCGTCGCGTGCTGGCGCGCGATGACCTGAACGAGGACGCGACGCGGGCGCTGATGCGCTGCCTCGTCAGGCTCGGCGAGCGCTCGCAGGCGCTGCGCGTCTACCAGCGGTTCAGCGAGCGGCTGCGGAAGGAGCTGGACGCGGAGCCGGATGAAGAGACCAGGGAGCTGTGCGACGAGATTCGCGGGTGAGTCCAGCTATCAGCTGCTGACGGCTGACAGCTGATGGCTCCTCGACGCCCCTCACGCCGCCGCGCCCGTCTCGTTCCGCAGCACCGCCCCCACCCGCGAGCGGTTGCCGACACCGAGCTTGGCCAGCAGGCGCTCGACGTGGTTGCGGGCGGTGAAGTAGCTCACGCCGAGGCGCTCGGCGATCTCCTGATTCGAGAGGCCTGACGCGACGAGGCGAGCCACCTCGATCTCGCGCGCGCTCAGGCCGAATCGGCTGCGCAGCTCGAGGTCGGTGAGCGGGTTGACCAGCTCGGACGCCGCGGTCACGAGCACCCCTGCCTCACCGCCGAGCGTCCAGCCTGTTGCCAGCGTTCCACGGAGACGGAACACGCGGCCGCCGGCGCGCACCTCGCGGAGCGCCGGCGCGCTCGCGGGTGCCGAAGGCCGAGCCGCGGTGGCGGAGCGTCGCGCGGTGGCCGCGAGGCTCCACGCCAGCCGCTGCGCCTCGGTGCGAAGCTGTGCGCCGGCCCCCGCCGACTCCGACGTCCCGAACAGCTCCACCGCGCGGGGGTTCGCGTGGACGAGCACGCCCGAGTCGTCGTACATGAGCACCGGCTCCGGGATCGCGTCGAGCAGCGCCGCGAGCTCGGATCGCCGCGCGGCGAGCCGCCGCCATTCCGCGATGCCCGCCTTGAATGGCGGAAGCAGCACCCGGATCAGCGCCGCCTGCTGGGCGTCCGCGGCCGATGCGCTCGCTTCACCCGCCGCCGGGGCGGCGTACTGGTCGAGAGCGCGCTCGATCGCATCCCATGCGGTATTGCCGGTGCCAGGTGTCGGCATGCGAACGTCGATGCCCGTCGCCTCCCGAATCGCGTCCAGGGCGGCGTCGAGCCAGGCGCCGGCGCTCGGGTACTCGAACAGCGCGAGCAGCGTGTGCAGGGCGCGCTCGAGCGCTGCCAGCGACTGGGCCGCGGACAGCGTCTCGTAGCGGGTAGGCGCGGTGGACGGATGGTCGCGGTAGATGTCGTCTCGAATGGCGATCACAGCTTCCTCCGATTGTGGCATACCGCCGGGCGGCGCCCGGCGACGCGCAGGAAATTGTGAGCGGCCTCTTACCTCGCGCTTACGGCCATGTCAGTGGTTGCTTACACGCACTTACGGCGGGCGAGGCTGCTACGGCCGCGCCCTCACCTTCATGACGTACCACCCCAGCCCGCCGGGACGGGGCCGGACAGTTTGCCCCCACGCGACCACCGCGTCGGGCGGCGCCTCCAGGCGCACCGCCTCGTCGTCGCTCAGCGCGCAGGCCACGTAGGCGCCATGCTCGTCGAGCGTCACGTCGAGGGTCGTCGCGAAGACGGCCGAATCACCTGGCGCGGGGTGCAGCGGACGTCGCACCAGCACCGCCGGCGTATTCGCGAGTGGCGCGCCGGTCGACGCGTCCAGGACGACGAAGCGGATCACCGCCTGGCGCTGGAAATCGACGGGCTCCCGGCACAGGCGGGCGGCGATCTCGTCGTACGTCGGGAAGGGCAGCACGCGCGTGACTGACGTGCCAAGCCCCACCTCTACGGTCGAGGCGAGATGCTCGATGCCTAACGAATCGAGCGCCGCGTGGCGGAGCACGATGGTGTACGAGCCCGGGGCCACCCACACGAGCTCGAACTGCCCGTTCGCGTCGGTGACCGTCGAGTCGCTCGTGCCGCCGAGCGCCACGGTGATCCCGGGGAGCGGCCTGTTCGAGACGCTGTCCGCCACCACCGTGCCGCTCACGCGCCCGGCTCCGGATATCAGCACGTCGAGCGGCACGGCGCCGCCCTCTTCGGCAATGCGAACGGCGTGCGGCCTCGCGGTGCGCCCGAGCGAGATCCGCTGGCCATCGAACCCTTCGACCCACCGCTCGTGCCCGAACTCGGGCATGCGGATGCGCCAGCTGCGCACGATCCACTGGCCGCCGGGCGTTCGGAAGAACGACACCGTACCGCCGTAATCGGCGGTGCGCTCGTCGTAGGGCAGCCAGGTGTAGGTGAACTCGACCGTGCGCAGCTCGTGCGTCTTCGCGTCGAGCCACAGTACGCCGCGGATGTCGGGCGTCTTGCGGTGCGGCACCGGCTCGAACGAGAGCCCCACCCATCCGGCGTGGTCGGCATCCGTCGGCTTCACGCGGAAGCAGTGGTCGTCGAGGAACGTCTCGGATAGGAGCGCCTCGGCATCGGGCGCGAAGTAGTCGGTGGTGCTGTCGGCGTTCACGCGCACGTACCCCTTCGCCGACAGCTCCTCGGCCGGCAGGCTGCGGAAGGGGCGCTCGGCCGCGGTAGGGACGCGGCGGCGGTCCTCGAACAACACGCGCCAGGTATCGACGTCGAGCGTGCGGACGTAGCGGATGACGGTGTCGGTCGCACTCGTCAGGCGCCGGGTGAGCACGGCGGCGGTGAGGGCGGCGCGGGCGTCGTCCCAGAGGGCGGCCGTGCGCGCGTTGGACTCGGGGTGTCGGACACACGACGTGTGCCCCATGATGCGCACCGAGGAGAGCACCGCCGGCAGCGGCTCCACCGCGACGTCCAGGCGATGCGTCTCGCCCTCGGCGACGACGAACCGCGGGACCGTGATGCGCCGGACGCCAATGCGCTTGGCGTCGAGGGTGAACGCCCCGGGCCGGGGCAAGCGGATGTCGAAGGTGCCGTCGTCGTCGCTCAGCGCCTGCGCGACGGTGCCACCGCGCTCGTCCACGACCGAGAGTACCACGCCCGCCACGGGGGTCCGGGTCGCCTGCTCGACGACGACGCCGCGCACGACCTGCGCGCGCAGCGGTGCGGCGGCGGGCACGGCCACCGCGCTCGCGCCTAACGCGACAACGATGAGATGATGACGCAACCGCATGCGAGCCCCGCGGAAAAGGCCCAGCTCGTCGGCGCGGCCCCACTCGGCCTCGCGTCCTAGCTTGCAGGCGGTGCGCCGCGCCCGCAACCGTGGCAGACTACAGGGAATAGGGAACCGGGAACGGGGAACGGAAGAACCCTCGGGATGCTTCTCTGCGGAGAGAAGCATCCCGAGGGTTCTTCGATTCCCGATTCCCGATTCCCGAGCCCCGGGCCCCGCGCCCCTACTTTTCTTTCGCCTTCGCCCAACTGTCCCGCAGCGTCACCGTGCGGTTGAACACCAGACGATCCGGCGTCGAGTCGATCGGGTCGCTGATGAAGTAGCCGGTGCGCTCGAACTGGTACCGTGACCCGATCGGATCGTTCGCCACGCTCGGCTCCACCTTCGCGTGCGGAATCACGACGAGCGAATCCGGATTGAGCGTGGCGGTGAAGTCCTCTCCCTCGCCGACGGCGTCAGGGTCGGGCACGGTGAACAGGCGATCGTACAGCCGCACCTCGCAGTCCAGTGCGTGACGCGCCGACACCCAGTGGATGGTGCCCTGCACCTTCCGGCCGTCGGGCGCGTCACCGCCACGCGTGGCCGGGTCGTATGTGCAGTGGAGCTCGACCACCTCGCCCGACGCATCCTTGACGACGTCGGTGCACGTGATGAAGTAGCCGTAGCGAAGCCGCACTTCTCTCCCCGGCGCGAGGCGGAAGAACTTCTTCGGCGGGTTCTCCATGAAGTCGGCGCGCTCGATCCATAGCTCGCGCGAGAACGGCACCATCCGCGACCCGGTGAGTGGGACGTCGTGCGGGAAGTACGACGCTTCGAGCTCGTCCGCCTGGTCTTCCGGGTAGTTCGTGATGACCACCCTGAGCGGATCGAGCACACCCATCACGCGCGGCACGCGCATGTTGAGGTCGTCGCGCACGGCGTGCTCGAACGTCGCGAGCTCGGTGCGCGCGGGCTTGCGGGCGACGCCCACCATGTCGCAGAAGTTGCGCAGCGCCTCGGGCGTGACGCCGCGGCGCCGGAGGCCGGCGATGGTCGGCATGCGCGGGTCGTCCCACCCGCCCACGTGCCCCTCGTTCACGAGCTTCAGCAGCTTGCGCTTGCTGAGCACGGTGTAGTCGATCTCGAGGCGCGCGAACTCCGTCTGCTCCGGCGGCCGCTCGAAGCCGGCCTCGTGCACGAGCCAGTCGTAGATCTCGCGGTTGTCCTTGAACTCGAGGGTGCATAACGAGTGGGTGATCCCCTCGATGGCATCCGAGAGCCCGTGCGCGAAGTCGTAGAGTGGGTAGATGCACCAGGCGTCGCCGCGCCGGTAGTGCCGCGCGTGGCGAATGCGCAGCAGCAGCGGGTCGCGCATGATCATGTTCGGGTGCGCGAGGTCGATCTTCGCGCGGAGCACGTGCGCGCCATCGGGGAACTCGCCGGCGCGCATGCGGCGCAGGAGGTCGAGGTTCTCCTCGACCGACCGCTCGCGGTACGGGCCGGGAATGCCCGGGGTCGTGACCGTGCCGCGGTTCAAGCGGATCTCCTCCTCGCTCTGCGAGTCCACGTACGCCTTGCCGCGCTTCACCAACCCTTCGGCGATCTCGTAGAGCTGCTCGAAGTAGTCGCTGGCGTAGAGCTCGGCGTCCCACTCGAAGCCGAGCCACTGGACGTCGTGCTTGATGGCCTCGACGTACTTGATGTCCTCGGTGAACGGGTTGGTGTCGTCGAAGCGGAGATTGCAGCGGCCGCCGAACTCCCTGGCGATCCCGAAGTTCAGGCAGATGGACTTCACGTGCCCGATGTGCGGGAACCCGTTGGGCTCGGGCGGAAAGCGAGTGGCCACGGGGCGGCCGAAGCGATTGGTCGCGACGTCCTCGGCGACCATCTCTCTAATGAAGTCCTTGTGAGCGGCGGTTTCGTGCGACACGGCGGGTGCGGGCGATGAGTGGGGTGGCTTCTGCAAATATAGGCACCGGCATGGGGTTGGGCTTCTCGTCGGGGCTGCGTGCTGGCTGCTGGCTGCTGCTTACTGGCTGGTTTGGTCGGGTTGCATCTCGCGGGTCGGCTCGGGCATCGCGCTCCGGCGGTCGGCCGCGCGCGACACCGGGCACGGCGCGCGAGGCGGCGGCGCGGCGAGCGACCGGGGAGGCTGCCACGGCGGATGCCGGCCCCACAGCGGAGCCCACCGGCCGGGTGCGGACGCTCGGCGTAGGCGGCGTGCGCGCGTAGCAAGAGACCGCGCCCACCGGCGCGGGCTCGCAGCGTGTAAGCGCGCCAGCCGCCGGAGCCGAGTGGCCGCACCCGGCGCCGCTCCATGCCCGACCGGCCCCGCGCCAAGACCAAACTCAGACCAGCCCCGCCGCGCGACAAACCCGGCCCCGTCCCGCCGCGGCATGCAAGCCAGACGAGCCTGTCGTCCGCTACGCGCGCGGTTTGTTCGTCCAACCCACGGGCAAGTTCTCCTCGTCGCTCACGCACGCCCCGCACACGCGGTTCATTGCGCGGAAGCCGAGCAGCCGGACGTACGGCGTCACATGCGTGGGCTTGATCGGCTCGTAGCGCAACAGGTCCGTCGTCAGGTATTTCTTGTTGCTGTCGGGGAACACCGTCACGACCGTCGCGTCGAGCCCCGTGCGACGTTGCACCTCGAGCGCGGCAAGAAAGTTCGCACCCGACGAGATCCCGACGCCGAGCCCCAACTCGTTGGCGAGTTTCTGGGCCATGAGGATCGCGTCGCCATCGTCCACCGCAAGCACCTCGTTGAGTGACTCGAGGTGCACGATGGGCGGGATGAACTCATCCGAGATCCCCTGGATGCGATGCTTGCCGACCTTGTGGCCGGTGGTGAGCGTGGGGGAGCTCGCGGGCTCGACAGGGTGGAGCGTGACGTTCGGGTTCACCTCGCGCAGGTAGCGGCCCACCCCCATGATCGTCCCGCCCGTTCCGACCCCGGCCACGAACGCGTCTGGCGTGAGCCCCTGCCAGCGAAGCTGCGACCAGAGCTCGGGTCCGGTGGTGGCCGCGTGCGCCTCGACGTTCTCCTCGTTCGCGAACTGCCGAGGCAGAAACGCGCCGGGCGTCTCGGCCGCCAGCTCCTCGGCGAGCCGGATGCTGCCCATGAACCCGCCCTCGTGAGCCGCGACGAGACGCACGGTCGCGCCGAAGCTTCGGATGAGCGCCTTGCGCTCGTCGCTCATCCAGTCGGGCATGAAGATCGTGACCGGATGGCCCATCGCCCGGCCCAGCGCGGCGAAGGAGATCCCGGTGTTGCCGCTCGTCGCCTCGACGATCAGTCCGCCCGGTGCGAGGTGTCCTGTCTCGTAGGCGCGGCGGATGATGTGGAGCGCCATCCGGTCCTTGATGGACCCGGTGAAGTTGAGGTTCTCGGCCTTCGCGAAGACGGTGCGCGGGCGGCCGTGGACCTCACACGCGATGGCCAGCATGGGCGTGTTCCCGGTGAGCACGCGTAGCCCGCGAAGCCGGGTCCGCGGGTCGAGCGCGTGGGGAGACGCCGGAGAACTCGAAGTGGTTGTCGGCATGTGTGTTCGATGCCACCGCCGGCCGCTCGCAGCCAGAGCGCTTTCCCCGATCCCCTGTCGGCATTTCCCTCGCGCGGGCGATTTCGCTCGCGGCCGCTACTTCCGATGGATACTTTCGACCGTACCCCTGCAGTCTGGGTCAACGGCCCTTCAAGGGGGTCAGAGTCGTTGAAACCGGAGGTTTCAACGACTCTGACCCCCTTGAAGCCAAACACCGAGCCCCGTTTCCATGAACGAGACCAAACTCCGCGCCTGGTGGTGGCACCGCCAGGGACTCGACGGCTCCCTCCGCGGCAAGAAGCCGGCGGAGATCCTGGAGCGGTCGGGGTGGAGCCGGTCGGTGGGCGGCGTCGGCCCCTATCTGACGCTGTTCTCTCGTGGCGCCACGAGCCGGGAGTCCGCTGACGCCGCGGTGGCCACGCTTCGGATTCACGAGCTGCCGACGGCACGCGGCTGCACGTACGTGCTCCCCGCCAGCGACTTCGCGCTCGGGCTCACCGTGGGGCGCGAGTTCAACGGCGACATGAAGCAGGCGCTCAAGCTCGGCGTGACGGAGCGGGAGATCGCCACGCTGTGCGACGCGGTGGTGAAGGCGCTCGCGAACGGCCCGCTCGATCCCGACGGGATTCGCGACGCGACCGGCAAGGCGTCGCGCAGCCTTGGCGACGAGGGCAAGAAGAAGGGGCTCACGACGACGCTGCCGCTGGCGCTCGGCAAGCTCCAGACGCGCGGCGACATCCGCCGCGTGCCGGTGAATGGGCGGCTCGACCAGCAGCGCTACAAGTACGTCGCGTGGAGCCCGAACCCGCTCGCGACGTACCCCGAGTCGCTCGACGCCGCGTTCACCGAGCTCGCGCGCCGGTACTTCCGCTGGGTGGGTCCTGCCACGTTAGGCGAGTTCCAGTGGTTCGCGGGGCTCGGCGTGAAGGCGACCAGGCAGGCGGTCGAGCCGCTCGGCCTGATGGCGGCCGAGGCGGGGAGCGATCGGATGCTGCTGCCCGAGGACGCCGCGGCGTGGCACGCGTTCGAGGCGCCGGACGCGCCACAGTACGCGCTGGTGAGCAGCCTCGACCCGATCACGGCGAACCGCCGGGAGATGGCGTCGCTCATCGATGCGAAGGATCGCGAGCGGCCGGTGGTCGTGGACGCGACGGCCAGGCCGGTAGGCGCGCTCGCGGATCTGCCCAGCCACGCGATACTCGATCGCGGCCGGATCATCGGACTGTGGGAGTACGACGCCGACGCGAAGTCGATCGCGTGGGGAACGTTCAGCCGCAGGAAGGACAGGTCGCTCGACGCCGCGGTGGAGGAGACCGAAGCGTACGTGCGCGACCAGCTCGGCGACGCGCGGTCGTTCAGCCTCGACAGCCCGAAGAGCCGGGTGGCGCGGGTGGAGGCGCTGCGGAAGATGCGGTGAAGCGGGGCTCGGGGCTCGGGAGGTAGCCTAACGCTGCTCGCCTGCGTCGCGCGCGGCCTGCTCCGCATTCGCGATGAGCGCCATGGCCCGCTGCTCGATCGCTTCGTCGAGCTGGGGCAGCCGCTCGTCGCCGTTCAGGCGGCGCCGCGCGAACCGGCGCAGCGCTCGCAGCTCGTCGAACGTGACGGCGCGCTCCGCGCGGCGGATCATGTCGCGGAACACCGTCGCCCCCATTCGCGGCCACGGCCGCGATGACTGCTTCACAGGGCTACGCGACCTCGCGTTCCGCGGCCGAGGGCGGGGGCTGATTGACGACCAGCCAGTACAGCGCGATCCGCTCGACCGCCTGCTGGAAGGCCTCGAAATCCACGGGCTTCCGCACGAAGCTGTTGGCGCCCAGGCCGTAGGCGCGCACCAGGTCTTCATCGAGATCCGACGTGGTGAGCACCACGACGGGAATGTGCTGCGTGTTGGGGTGCGCGCGGATGCGCCTGAGGATGTCGATCCCCGAAATCCTGGGCAGCTTGAGATCGAGCAGCACCAGCACCGGTGCATCGCGTGGGTCGCGACCGGCATGGCGGCCGATGCCGAACAGGTAGTCTCGCGCAGCCTCACCGTCGGACACCACGACGAGCGGATTGACGACCCGTGCCCGGTCCAACGCGCGACGCATCAATGCGGTATGGTCCTCGTCGTCCTCGACGAGGAGGACCGAGCTTGTCAGCCGTGTCACCTGACTCCCCTCGAACGTTCGCGAAGGGCATCGGCGCCCTCCACGGGCGTCGAAGATATGCAACGCCACGAAGCATCGACAAGGCCCGGCGGCACGAGCTCGAGCGCGTGTTGCCATTCCGAGCGAGGGGCGAAGCCGCCGGGTGCCCGCTTCGCGGGCAGATGAGGAACCCTCATCGTTCCGGGAGAGGGCCCTCGCTCGGGACCCTGAGGGTTCCTCGACTTCGCGCCCTAACGGGCGCTCCGCTCGGAATGACAACACGGCGCTCGGAACAACAAGCGAGGCCCTCCACTCGGAACGACCACATCCTCCGCCCGGGATGCCGAGCGCCATGACGTTCTCCTTGGGTGGGAGGGTGAGCAGCCCAGAATATCACGGCCCAGGCCGGTTGCCCCCTCGGGAACCCCGAAAGGCCAGGGCGCCCAGGCCGGCGGTAATGGCCGCCAACCCTCCAGCGGCGTAGCTTGATGCTCATCGCTCACCCGACGTTCCATCCGACGCCAGGACCCCGAGCGCCCGCGACGGAGGATCTCGTGTCAGACCCGCAGCGCCCGCTCGCCACAGATCGGCGGGCTGGCGGCACCGGCAACGTGGGCCAGTCGGCCGCCGCGACTCCAGCGTTAGGCACGCCCGCCGACGTGCGGCGCCTGATCGAAAGCTACGGGATGTCGCACCCCGGGAAGGTCCGCACGGCGAACGAGGATCACTTCGTCACCGCCGCGCTGCAGCGCGCCATCCAGGTGCGGCAGACGAACCTCGACGACCCGCACGTCTTCGACCGGCTGTCGGGCCCGCGCGCGTATCTGTATGCGGTGGCGGACGGCGTCGGCGGCAACGTGGGCGGCAGCCTGGCGAGCGCGCTCGCGGTCGCGGAGATGGTCGAGTATCTGGGCGAGGTCGTCGGCGCGTACAACGGCTACGGCGCCGATCATGCACGAGACTTCCCCGAACATCTGCGAAGCGCCGCCCACCGCGCCCACGATCGCCTCGTGGAAACCTTCCGTCTCAAGGGACGTGGCGGGCCGGCAACCACGTTGACGCTGGCGATGATCGTATGGCCGGAGGCGTACCTCGTGCACGTCGGCGACAGCCGCGCGTATCACCTGCGCGCCGGTGCGCTGCGCCGGCTCACGCGCGACCAGACCGTCGGCGACTTCCTGGTCACCCAGCACGGCATGCCGAAAGAGAAGGCCGAGCAGGCGGGACTGTACAACGTGCTGGCGAGCGCGATCGGGGCCGAAGACATGACACCGGCGGTCGATGTCGTTCCGCTCGAGCACGGTGACCTGCTGTTGCTGTGCACCGACGGTCTCACCAAACACGTCACCGACGAGCGCATCGGCCAGGTGCTCAGCGAGGCGGCGGACCCCGAGACGGGCTGCCGAACGCTCGTCGAGCTCGCGCTCGAAGCCGGCGGCTCCGACAACGTGACCGTGGTCATCGCGAGGGTGCTCGGCGGATGACGGGTGGGGACGCCGACGTCAGAGACCGCTCGACCGAACCGCCGCCCCTGACCACGGGCGCGCGGCCGCTATCGCCGTTCATGCGGTCACCCGGCACGGCGAGCCACGCGATCGTCGTCCCCGTACCCGACGAGCGACCGGCGGTCGTGCGCTACGCGGCCGCCGTCGGCGCGACGGTGCTGGCGCTCGCGGCGACCTTCGCGCTCGCGCCGACCTTCGCGCTCGCGCCGATGCTGGAGCGCGTCATCTTCGTGCTGTTCTGGCCCGCGGTGATCGGTACCGCATGGTTCGGCGGCGTGGGACCGGCGATTCTGGCATCGGTGTTGTCGGTGGCGGTCGCGGACTATTTCCTCATGGGCCCGCCAGGGCAGATCAACGCCACGCGTGCCGACGACCTCATTCCGCTGGCGATGTTCCTCGTCGCCTCGACCTCGGTAGCCGCGCTGACGAACGCCGCTCGCTCGGCGCGACGAAGCGCGGCGCGAGCCGCGAGCCAGAACGCCGAGTTGGCGCAGGCGCTCGAGCTGCAGGCGACCGAGCTCGAGCAGCAGCTCGAAGAGTCCCAGTCGCTGTCCGAGGAGCTGGAGCAGACAGCCGAGGAACTGGCCGAACGCAGCGCCGCCGCCGAAGCCGCGGAGACGTTCTCTCGCGGGATTCTCGACAGCATCACGCACCCGTTCGTGGTGCACGATGCCGACTGGCGCTTCCGGTTCATCAACGACGCGGCACAGGAGGTGTTCCGCAAGTCACCGCGCGCGGCCCACGAGCCGCCGGCCGGACGCGTGCTGTGGGATGTCTATCCCGACATCATCGGGACCGTGTTCGAGCGCGAGATGCGACGGGCCGCGAGCGAGCGGCGCCCGGTGTCGTTCGAGGCCTACTGTCCCGGTCGTGGCGAGTGGTTGCTGCTGTCGTGCTTTCCACTGGCCGATGGCGGGCTCGCGACGCAGTGGTTGGACATCACCCCGAAAAAGCGGATCGAGGAGGCGGAGCACTTCCTCAACCGCGCGAGCGAGGTGCTCGCCTCGTCGCTCGACTACGAGGTGACGCTCGAGCGGCTGGCGCAGCTGCTGGTGCCGCAGCTCGCCGACTGGTGCGCGGTGGACATCGTGGACGCCGGCGGGACGCCACGGCAGCTCGCCGTGGCGCACGTGGACCCTGCCAAGGTGCGATGGGCCGCGGAGCTCGGCCGCCGCTACCCGCCGCGGCCCGACAGCGCGACCGGCGTGCCTAACGTCGTGCGCACCGGCAAGCCCGAGCTGTACCCCGAGATCCCCGACGAGCTGCTCGTGGCCGGCTCGGTGGACGAGGAGCACCTGCGCCTCGGTCGTGAGCTCGGGCTGCGGTCGGCGATGGTGGTGCCGCTGCCCGCCGGTGACCGGGTGATCGGGACGATCACGCTCGTGTCGGCGGAGTCGGGGCGACGCTACTCGGAGCGCGACCTGCCACTCGCGTCGGAGATCGCGCGCCGCGCGGCCCTGGCGGTGGAGAACGCGCGCCTGCACCGCGAGGCACTCGCCGCGAAAGCGGCGGCCGAGGAGGCGAACCGCGCCAAGACGCAGTTCCTGGCCACGATGAGCCACGAGCTCCGCACGCCGCTCAACGCGATCTCCGGCTACGCCGAGCTCCTGCGGCTCGGACTGCGCGGCCCCACGACGCCCGAGCAGGAGGAGGATCTCGGCCGCATCATACGCAGCCAGCGGCACCTGCTGAGCGTGATCAACGACATCCTCAACTTCGCGCGCCTCGAGGCGGGACACGTCGAGTATCACGTCACGAGCGTCCCGGTGCCCGAGATGCTCGCCGACCTCGAGTCGCTCATCCGCCCGCAGCTCGTGGCGAAACGCCTCGAGTTCTCCTGCGACGAGCCAGGGAGCGACGTCGTGGCACGAGCCGACGTCGAGAAGGTGCAGCAGGTGCTGCTCAACCTGCTGGCGAACGCCGTCAGGTTCACACCGCCGGGCGGGCAGGTGCGCGTGAGGTGCGGCGCCGATGCGACGCACGTGCGCATCCACGTGCGCGATACCGGCATCGGCATTCCGGCCGACCGGCTGGTGGCGATCTTCGAGCCGTTCGTGCAGTTGCATCGCACGCTCGCGCAGCCCGCGGAGGGCACGGGGTTGGGACTCGCGATCAGCCGCGACCTCGCCCGCGGGATGGGCGGCGACCTGTCGGTGGAGAGTGAGCCGGGCGTGGGGTCCACGTTCACACTGACGTTGGACAGAGCGACGGGGACGTGAGTCGGATAGATTCCCCGTCTCGCGAGCTCGATGTCTGCCCCCCGACGCCATGGATCTGCGACGCGCCACCGAGCGGGATGCCGCGGCTATCCGCGCTCTGATCGACCTCTACGTTGCCGACGGAACCCTCCTCCCACGCACGGAGGAGTTCATTGCCGCGCACGCACACCACTTCATGGTAGCCGTGGAGGGCGGACGGGTGATCGGCTGCGCCCACCTCGATGAGTATGCACCGAGCCTGGCGGAGCTGCGGTCACTCGCGGTGGCACCCGGCGCACAGGGGATGGGAGTCGGCCGCTCGCTGGTGAAAGCGGTGGAGGACCTGGCTCGGCGTCGCGGCTATGGGACCGTGTTCGCCGTCAGCAACGATGAGGAGTTCTTTCGACGGTACGGATTCCTGCCGCGGCACATCCCCGAGCTCGACCGCGAGCGCAGTGAGGTGAGCAAGTACAAGGGAGTGTACGCGAAGGACATCGCGATCGGCACGGGGTAGAACGAGCGCTCGGCACCGACGCTACGCCGTATTCGTCGTCAGCGCGCCCGCGTGCGTCCACTCCGACTCGGTAATGCGCGGCGGCCCTCCCTCCGTCTCGGTTGCCTCGGTTGGCCGTCCGGCCGCGAACCACCCGGCGGTGCCGCCCACGACGGTTGCCACGCTCTCGAATCCCTGCTGCTTGAGGAACTGGGCCGAGCGCAGCGACCGCATCCCAGACTGGCAGATCGTCATGATGCGCCGGTCACGCGGCAGGTCGTCGAGGCGCGTCGCGAGGTCCGCCTGCGGGAGATTCACCGCACCCGGTACGTGCCCGCGCGCGAACTCCTCCGGCTCGCGCACGTCGAGCAGCACCGCATCCGGGTCCCGCGTGTCGATGGCGTCGATCCCCATCTGGTCTACCGGCGGCGTCGACGTGAGCATCGCCCACGGCATGTCGGCGACGCCGCGGTTCGTCGCCTCGATGGCCGTCATGTTGAGCGGCCGTGCCGGGATGCCGTTGTTGAGCGCCGACACGAAGGGGTCGCGATCCATGTGCAGCAGTGGGCTGTACAGCCGCTCGAAGCCGATGGTCGTGCTCGGCCGGCCGCACATCCCTTTGCCGCACGGCCCCTCGAAGTGGCCCGGGAACACCGCCACCCAGTCGGGGAGTCGGAGCAGCTTCGACATGCTCTCGAACTGTGCGGACGCATCGCCGCCGCCGAAGTCCGGACGCCCGACATCGCCCACGAGCAGCGAGTCCCCGGTGAGCACCATCGACGGCTCGGGACTGCGCGGCGGGTTCACGACGAGAATCGAGATGAGCTCGGGACGATGCCCCGGCGTGTGCAGCACCCGCAGGCGAAGCTGGCCGAGTAGCAGCTCTTCGCCGTTCGTCAGCCCACGGAAGGGATACGTCACCTTCGCCGACTCGTGCAGGCACAGCTCCGCCCCGTGTTCAGCGGCCAGCCGACGAGCGCCCGAGACGTGGTCGGCGTGCACGTGGGTGTCGATCACGTAGCGGAGCGTGAACCCACGCTCCTCGAGCAGCGGCCGGTACTGCGCCGTATCGATCGATGGGTCCACGATGGCCGCTTCGTGCGACTGCCGTGACGCGATGAGGTACGAGGCGCACCCACATCGCTCATCGAGAATCTGCTTGAAGTACATGATGGGCAGGGCTGAACTGGCGTGACGAGATCGTTCCGACGCGAGAGAGTCCGCATCATCGGATCGGCGGCCACCATCTGCTCTATCGCAGTCTGCTCCATTCTAAGGTAGCGCCTACGCCCGGCCCGGCGCACGCATCGAGCTCGATTGGCCTCCGATCGTCGCGTGTGGCGGCGACTCGACTGGACCATCTGCCGCGAGCGGACTCTACCGCCTCACCGTTACACCTCACCATCGCGAATGGCGGGCCGGGAGGCGCGCCCATCGAGGTCACGGTGCCGATTGGCGGCGACTCGGTGGAGCTCACCGTGTCGCCGCCGAGTCTTCGCCTCGTGTTCCGATGGTCGATGGTCCCGCGCGTGCCGATTCGGGACGGCGTACACGCTCGCGGCGGTGAAAGGATTTTGTCGTTCCAAGCGGAGGGTTTGTCATCCCGAGCGGAGGGCCGAAGGCCTTCCCTTCGAGCTTCAGCATCGCGCGCACGATGAACCCCTGCTGCGCGACGGCGAGCTCGTAGTCGACGAGGACGGTGTGTTGCATGGAGCGCTCCGATCGGGACGCTCCCAAGCCAGGGAGGGGGTCTGACAGCGAGCGCTACCCGTCCGCCCTCAGCGCCTCCGTCGGCTCCACCCGGAGCGCGCGCCGCGTGGGCACGATGCACGCGAGCATGCACACCCCCATCATGACTCCCGCGTACGCCGCGACGAGCCCGACCTCCCTCACCGAGAGGACCCCCATCGCTCCGCGCACCAGCACCGCGACCAACCCGCCTCCCGCAACGACGCCGAGCCCCACCTGCGTGAGCGGACGCCGGAAGACCGCCGCGATGACGCGCCGCGGGCTGGCGCCAAGCGCGATACGGACTCCGATCTCGCGCGTGCGCCGCGAGACGGTGAACGACATGACGGCGTAGATCCCCGCGAGCGAGAGAATCAGCGCGATCGAGCTCACGAGAAGAAGAAGTCGGAACCAGAAGCTGAGGAACTGCAGCTCGGAATCGTTCACCCTGTCGAGCGGCATGACCTTGTAGAGCCGCAGGGTCGGGTCGACCGCCGTCGCGATGGCGCGGAGCCGCGGCGCGAAGGACATCGGATCTCCCCTGAGATGCACGGCCATGTGGGCCGGATAAACGCCACCGGGCGCCACAGGGTGGTATATCCCCGCGACCTTCGGGTCGGAGCCGGCGGCCTGACCCATGTCGGCGCCAACGGCCATGCCCAGATCCCTCACGACACCCACGATCTCGTACCAGGGGCCGGGCGGCTCGCCCGGTGCCCTCGGCTCGCCCCGCTCCTCGAAATACACGTAGCGGATACGCCGTCCGATCGGGTTGCGGCCACCCAGGACAAGGCGGACGAAGGACTGGTTCACGATCACGGGCCCTTCCCGCGCGCCCGCGGTGCCGGGAGCTCCGCGATCGCCCTCGTGGTCGCTGGCCCGGAAGCCGCGGCCCAGGAGGATCAGCGCCGCCACGGCACCGAAGTAGTCCGGACCGATGAACGCGGAGCTCACGCGGTACCCGTCGGGCCACCGCGGGTTCAGCGGCGCCGCCCCTCCCTCATCCACCTCGATGAGGCGGTGCGGGTGGTACATCCGGGGAAGGAGGTCGGCGAACGCGACTCTCGAGACCGCGGGGTCGGCTGCGAGCCGCCGCGCCAGCTCCTGGTAGGTCGCACGAAACCGCGCGCGGAACGCGGCCTGCGAGGTGTCCCCTCGCTGCGCTCGGGGCACGCTCTCGGACGCGCCTGACGACGGCTCCCGGTCCATCTCGAGCCGCGCCGAGAGGTACTCCTGCGCCGGGAACCCGACATCGACCGCCTCGATTTGCACCGCATTGCGCCGCGTGAAGAAGGCCACGGCCGGGAACGCGACCGTGACGGCCACCTGCGCGATGATCACCGCGGTCCAGATCCCGCCGAACTTCAGACCACCACCGCCCGCGGTCGCCTGCTTGAGGCGCGCGCCCACGCCACGGGTCACCTTGAGCGCGGGCACCACGCCCGCGATCACCGCGCCCAGCACGGTGAGCAGCGCGGCGTAGAACACCGTGGCAGGCGAGAGGCTGTCCTGGAACCAGAATGGGAGTCGCGCGCCCTGCCGGAACTCGGCCTCGATGACGCCCATCACCCATCGAATTCCGAAACCTGCGGCCGCCAGCCCCACCACCGCGGCCACACTTCCCAGCACCAGCGCCTCGGCGAAGAGCTGCATGATGATGCGGCCGCGACCCGCCCCCAGGGCGGTCCGCACGACGATCTCGCTTTCGCGCGTCGCCGCCCGGGCGAACATCAGCAGGGCAACGTTCCCGCAGACGAGGATCAGGAGCATCACCAAGGGGATGTTGACCGACATGATCCCCACGGACCTCCACCCCGACACATCCACGACCGACTTCGCATACGGCATGACCTGCGGCCGCAGGTGCTCGTGCGTGTCCGGAAAGTCGGCGGCGGCGCGAGCGCCGAGTGTGGTCAGCTCCGCCTGCGCCTCCCTGAGCGTGGCATCGGGAGCGAGGCGGCCGAAGATCTGGATCGCGGGCCCCTGGCGTCGTTCGTAGTCCAGGGCGCCGAGGCGCAGCGGAACCCACAGGCTCTGAGCGACCGGGAACGCGAACCCCTCCGGCATGACGCCGACCACCGTGCTCGGGGTGCTCCCGAGGCGCACCGTCCGTCCCACAACGTCAGGATCGCCGCCGAACCGGCGCTGCCACACGTCGTAGCCGATGACGACGACCGGGGGCGCCCCGGCCCGTTCGTCCGCCTCGACGAGCGATCGGCCCCGGAGCGGCGGGACGCGCGTCAGGCGAAACGCCGACGCGCTGATCTCGGCCACCTCCACCGGCTCGCCGCGCCCCGCGCCGGTGATCAGGTTGCGATCGAGCGTCCGGTAGGCACCGAGCTCCCGCACCGACTCGAGCGCACCACGCCAGGCGACGAAGTCGTACGACGCCTGTGCTTCCGGGCGGTTCGCCGCCGCGTCCCAGTTCCGTATCGCCACGATGCGATCGCCGTCGGGCAGCGGAAGCGAGGGGCGGAGCACCTGGGTCACGAGCTCGAACGTCGCGGCTCCCACCCAGATCGCGAACGCCATCGCCAGCCCGCCCACCAGCGTGAGCCCCGGGTACCGGGCCAGCATCCGGAGGCCGAGCTTGAAGTCCAGCCAGGAGACCCGAAGCTCGTCGAACCGCCGCAGCCCGCGAGACTGCCGCCCCCTGTCCTTGTAATGCTCGGTGCTGCCGAACTCGAGCCGTGCCCGCCGCGCTGCATCGTTAGGCGGAAGCCCGGCGCGGACCAGGTCCGCCGCCCTGAGCTCGAGGTGCAGGCGGAACTCCTCGTTCATCTCCGCGTCGAGGTCGGAATGACGGCGAACGCCACGCAAGAGCGAGCGAGCGCGCGCGATGAGCCCGGAGAGCATCAGACCTCCTGCGGGGTGGCCGCCAGCGACCGCGCGATCGCCTCGGCGAGCCGGTGCCAGCTCGCCGTCTCCTCACCGAGCCGCCGCCGCCCCGCGGCCGTCAGCCGGTAGTACTTCGCCCGCCGGTTGTTCTCCGACGTGCCCCACTCGCCGTCGATCAGCCCCTGATGCTCGAGGCGGTAGAGCGCCGGATACAGCGCGCCCTGCTGGATCGTGAGCGCACCACCAGAGATCTGCTCGATCCGCAGCAGCACGCCGTAGCCGTGCAGCTTGCCGAGCGAGACGGCCTTGAGGATGAGGAGGTCGAGCGTGCCCGGCAGGACACTCGCCTGGTCGTTCATCGTCTTCTCCTATGTTGCTTAGGAGAAGATAGGACGGCCTCTCCTAAGCTGTCAAGGAGAAGGGCGGTCGCCGCCCGCGGCCCCCTGCAACCGCCGCATGAGCTCCTCCCTCACATCCGCCGGCTCCAGCACCTCGGCGTCGGGCCCGTACTGCAGCACGTGCCGCACCCCCCACTGCACGTCCGCGAGCGGGTGCTCCATCGTCAGCGACCCGTCGGGGTCCACCGCCACATCTTCGCGCTCCGCGATCCACCGCGCGACGCGCGGCGTGTAGCGCACACGCATGGTGCGTGGCTGACCGACGCGAAGCACCTTCCGGTCGTCGAGATAGTCGTCCACCGAGAACGTCGCCGGAATCTCGTAGCGCTCGGCGAGCGGCTCCACTGCTTCCATGCGATCGATCCGGAAGGATCGAACGGCGTCGCTCGACTCGCAGTACGCGATCACGTACCACGTGCCCGACGCGACGACGAGCACGTACGAGCGCACGGTGCGCTCCGTCGACTCGGTCCTTCCGCCGGCGCGGTAGCGAATCCGGATCTTGTGGCGCCGGTCATACGCGTCACGGACGCTCGCGAGCATCGCGGGATCGGCCGGCGCGCCGAGCGACGCCTCGCGCTGCATGGCGACGACGTCGGCCGGCACCTCGACCATCGCCTTCCGCAGCCGCTCGAGCGCGCTGTTGATCGCCCGGCGCTCGTCAGGCGGACGCTCGGCGCGCAGCATGGCGAGCCCCAGCTCCAGCGCGCCGAGCTCGGAGGCGGTCAGCCGCATTGCTCGCCGGAATGGCGCGCTCGTGAGCGACACGCGCTCGCCGGTGTAGTAGATGCGCACGCCGGGAATGAACCCACCAGGATCGTCGGCGCGCGCCACCAGGGTCTCGATGTCGCGCACCAGCGTCTCGCGATCGGTGCCGAGCGTGCGTGCGAGCTCATCGACGGGATGCTCGGCGTCGTCCCCGAGCTGGGGGATCAGGAGCAGGATGCGGCGCAGGCGTGCGGCGGCGGTTTCGGGCATTGTGCACTGGAAATGGGGGCAGGGTAATTGGGGTCAGACTCGCATTTCATCATTCGAACGCCTTGGGCGTTCGAATGATGAAATGCGAGTCTGACCCCAATTACCGCTCGGAACGACAAAGACCGCCTTACGAGGAACGAGCCGCATACAGCCGCAACGTCGCGGCCGCCTGACGCTCGTACTCGGCCACGAGCTCCGGCGGCGACACTGGACGCGCATCGCCGCCGAACGCCAGCAGCCATCGGGCGAACGCATCGTCGCGCCGCACGTCGAACTCGCGCCGCTTCTCGTCGCCGGCGACAGCTCGGCCGAGCTTCCGTGCCGCCTCCGTGGCGCCGGTGGCCGCGACGAAGTCCACCAGCGCCGTGCGCGCGTCGCCGTCACCAATCTCCCACGGCTCGCGCGACTGCGCGTGGTCTCGCAGCACGAAATCCGGTGGCAGGGCGTAGTCCGCGGACTGTGCCCTCCTCGTGTTCACCTCCACGCGCGAGATGCGGCTCAGCCGGAAGTTGCGGATCGCGTCGCGGTCGCGGTCGCGCGCCGCGAGGTACCAGTGCGAGCTCACGAAGAACAATCCGTACGGCTCCACCGTGCGCCGCGCATGCTCATCGCGCTCGATCGTGTAGTAGTCGAACGTGACCACCTTGCGCCGGGCCAGGGCATCGCCCAGCCGCTCGAACACGGTCGGCTCGGGCGGCCGCCGCGGCGGAACGATCACGTCGCGCATCGCGCGGTGGAGCGGCGCCGATGCGGCCGTCTCGCGCACGAGGTCCGCCTCACCCGCCTGCAGCTCGGCCACGGCGCCTAACGGCAGGTCGAGCGCCAGCTTCCGGATGGCCGCCTGTGCCTCCGCCGCGAGCGTCGGGTCGCCGAGCGCTCGGACGCGTGCCGCCGCCTCGGCAATGACCTCGAGCTCGTCCGGCTCGAACGTCAGCGTCTCGAGCCCGCGATAGCCGTCGCGTACCGGCCGCGCCGCACCCTGCGATGCCCGCTCACGCGCGGACACGTTGAGAAAGGGCAGATAGAACTTCTTCCGCTCCAGCCGATAGCCGAGCGTCTCTCCCTCGCCGTCCCGTATCGTCTCGATCGGCACGCCGAATCGCCGCAGCTCGTCCTTGTCGCGCTCGAACGTTCGCAGCACGCTCTCGCGCGCACCGTGTGCGATGTCGTAGCCCGGCACGTCCGCCGCGAGCGTGTCGAAGTCCGCCGGGAGATGGCGAATCAGCAAGGCTGCGAGGAGATCGACCCACCGCTGCAGCTTCTGCTCGCTCGGCGTGAGCGAGCGATCGGGCGGGAGATCCTCATCGTAGTCGTCGCCGTCGTCGAGACCGTCGGCGTCGTGAAATGGGTCGTCGTTGGCCATGGATGGTTCAGGGAGTCCCTATTCGCGAAACCGCTTCCCCACCTCGCAGAAGCCGCGCTTCCGATAGCCGCAGCTTCGGCACTTCTCTCCCGGCTCCGTGTCCCACGCCGCGCGAGCGATCTTCGCCACGGCCTCGGCGGCCTCCGCCTCGACCGCATCGATGCGCGCCGCGTCCATGCGCGTCGTCACGGCCTGCGCCTTGTTGAGGAAGTAGAGCGTCGCCTCCTCCGGTTCCACGAGCCCGGCCCGCTTCGCGGCCAGCGCGTACAGCTCGATCTGCGGGCGATACAGCGCGCTCAACGTACGCAGCCGGTCGGGGGCCGCGAGGTCGTTCGACTTGAAGTCGACCACGACGCCGCGTCCGTCCGCGTCGGCGAACACGAGGTCGATCACGCCCTGCACGGTCGTCCCGCCCAGGTCGAGGTAGAACGGGTACTCGCGCTCGAGACGCGTCGCCCGCCGCGCCCGGTCGATCAGCGGGTCGCCCAGCACGCTCGTGAGCATCGTCGCGATGCGGTGGTGCTCGGCCGCATCGACGTCGTCGAGGATACCCAGCTCGCCCACCGCCGCCGCGAGCCGCCGCGCCTCCGCGTCAGGCTCGGCGCTCAGGTCGGCGCGCTCGAGCAGCGCGTGCACCGCCGTCCCGCGGTCGAGCGCCGTCAACCGGCGTTCGGCCGTCCCCACGCGCGCCGCCGCCTTGCCACGCGCGCGCGGGTGCTCCTCGATCTGCAGCACGAGGTCGAACCAGTACACGAGCGGACAACGAAAGAAGTAGACGAGCTGCGTGACCGTCGTCATCGCCAGCGTCCGCTGCGCCGCCCACGCCGGCGTGCCCGCATCGAGCAGCCGATCCACTGGTGACTCGCCCGCGCTGTCCACCCCCGCCCACTTCACCGGACGCCCGTCCCGCACCAGGCGACGCGCCGCCGCCAATTCGGCGTCGCGCCGATCGGCGGCCGCGTCACGCAGTGGCATCACGCGCTCCGGTGAGATGAAGTCCACCAGTAGCTCCGCGCCGCCGTACGCAACGCACCGTGCGTCCGGCTCAGGCGCGACGATCTCGAGCTCGGCGGCGAGCCAGTCCATCGGTGCGCCGAGTCCGTTGCGTCGGCTCCGCCGCTCGGGATAGGCGTACGCGCCGCTCATCACCAGGCACTCGCGCGCGCGTGTCATCGCGACGTAGAGGAGCCGTCGTGCCTCGGCTTCGTCGCGCGAGCGCGCGCGTTCCAGCAGTGGGGTGCTCGCGACCGACTTCAGCGTGTCCCCTTCGTCGTTCCTGGGCTGGAGCACGAGCGCGCCGTCGGCGGCCAGGTACTGCGAGCCGCCGTCCGCGCGCACGAACTCGCTGTCCAGCGCGGGCAGGATCACTATCGGCCACTCGAGCCCCTTCGCGCCGTGGATGGTCGACAGCACCACCACGTCCTCGTTCGCCGACGCGAGGGGCGCATCGGTCTCGGCGCCGAGGTACCGCTCGGCCAGCTCGGCGCGGTGGATGAAGCTCGCGAGCGACGGGCCGTCGAGCGCCGCGGCGGCACGTGCGAACTCGCTGAGCTTGTCGATGTTCGCCACCTGCGAACGTCCGCGCGGGAGGCTGAGGAGCGCCGCGCGGTACGCGGTGGCGTCGCACACCATCTCGATCAGTGCCGCTGGCGGAACGAGGGATGCCCAGCGGCGAAGGCGCAGGAGCTGGTTCAGAGCATCGGGCATCGCGGTCGCGCTCTGCGGCTCGACGCCCGACACGAAGCCATACCAGAGCGGCCGGGCACCCGCCGCCTGTCGCACGCGCACGAGGTCCTCGTCGCCCCAGCCGAACAGCGGCGACCGCAGCGCGGCGAGCAAGCTCACATCGTCGAGTGGATTCGCGATCACCCGGAGCGCGGCCAGCACGTCCTGCACGGCCCGGCCGGCGAAGAACCCGCGACCACCATCCTTCACGAACGGAACGCCGAAGTCGGCGAGCGCTCGCTCGAACGCGGGCACCGGCGTGCGCGTGCGCGTGAGAATCGCGACGTCCCCGTATCGCACGCGCCGATAGTGTGACGGCACGGCGGCGTCGTACACGAGCATCGGCTCGGTCGTGTCACCGTCCACGATGTCGCGAATCCACGCCGCCGTCGCGATCGCCTCGCGCTCGCGTACCTCGTCCACCGGCTCGGTCTTCGATTTGCCGTCGTCGCCTACCACCTTCCGCTGCTCGACAATGCGCAGCTCCACGCGTGGCCCAGCCGCATGCTCGGCGTACTCGAACTTCGGGCGAAGCCGCGCGAAGTCGAGCGTTCCGTCGCGCCAGAGTCGCTCGCCCGTCTCGTTCACGGTGGCAATCACCTCGGCGCGCGAGCGGTAGCTGTCGGCGAGCGTGAGCCCGTCGCCGTTCGCGCGGCGCCACACGTCCTGGAACAGCGCCACGTCGGCGCCGCGGAAGCCGTAGATCGCCTGCTTCACGTCGCCCACGGCGAACAGGCTCTGTCGCCCATCGATGAGGCGCTCGACGATGCGCATCTGCACCGCGTTGGTGTCCTGCGCCTCGTCGAGGAGGATGTGCGCGAACCGCCCGGCGCACTCGCGCCGAACCGCCTCGTCGTCCAGCAGCGCCAGCGCCCTGCTCTGCAGGTCCTCGAAGTCGAGCAGCCCGTGGCGGCGCTTGAAGTCGGCGTACGCATCGCGCAGCGCGCGTGCGTGCGCGTAGATCTCCGCCTTGAGCGGCGCGAACAGCTCGCGCTCCGCACGCGCCACGTCGCCGAGGTCGAGCTTCGCGTACGCGGCGAAGGTGGGCCGCGCCACCTCGAGCGCCGCTCGGATCTCGCCGGCGGCACCCTTGTCCTTCACACCGCGCGTGAACCCGGTGCAGCCACAGATCTGTTCGGCGATGTCCCGGTCGCGCCCCGCTCCGCCCCGCAGCAGGGCGATGAGCTCGCACAGCCGGGCGTGCTGCTCGGTGCTCGCGGCGCCGCTCACCGCCACGCCTCCGATCAGGGCCTCGGCCGCCACGAGTGCGCTGCTCGCCTCGGTCCACTGACCGTCCCAGTACTCCTCGACGCGGCGGAGCGCCGTCTGGACGTGCTCCTCCACCGTATACGACTCTTCGAGACTGCCTAACGTCCCGAACTCCGCCGAACGCAGGGCGGCATCGACGATGAGCTCGAACAGGCGCGGGTGCGATGCCTTGAAGCGGTTCGCGAACCGCCACTCGTTCTCGATGTACCAGTCGTCGGTGGCGTAGAGCGCCTCGAGCCGCTCGTCGAGGAAGATGCTCCGCGTGAGCTCGTCCATGACCTGGAACGCCGGGTCGAGCCGAGCGGCCAGGGGGTTCTCGCGGAGGAGGCGCGCGCAGAACCCGTGGATCGTCGAGATGTACGCGGCCTCCGCCTGGCGCCGGTTCGACTCGTCGCCGCGCTGCTCGAACCGGCGAACGATCCGCTCCTTCATCTCGGCGGCGGCCTTGTCCGTGAACGTGATGGCGAGAATGGCGAGCGGCGACACGCCGTCGCGGTGCACGAGGTCGATGAACCGCTCGACGAGCACCGTCGTCTTCCCCGACCCCGCCCCGGCGGCCAGTGCCACGAGCGGCGCCCGCGCACGAACCGCGGCCGCCTGCTCATCGGAGAGCGGGGCGTGGCTCACCGCGACGGCGCCCGTGTACGTCGCGCTCGGCTCCGCGGGCCGCAATGACACATCACCCGTCATACGCCTCCGGCGACCACCGCTCGTACCGGCAGATCGGGGTCAGCTCGCAGAAGCCGCAATCGTGGTCGCGCGGCGCCGGGACGATGTCGCGTCGAACCAGGCGATCCACGAGCGGCGCGATGAGCCCCGGCGTCGCATCGCGGAACGCCGCCCACGCGTCGGCATCGAGCAGCTTCACCGGGCCATCCTCGATTCCCGCGAACCGGCTCGCGAACTCCGCGCGCATGGCACCGCGTCGCACGCCGTCGCCGAAGCCGAGGTAGAGCGCGCCCACGGGGATGACGCCCCAGAACTGCTCGAGTACCATCAGATAGAGCCGAAGCTGCAGGTCGTGCCCCTTCATCATGTCCGCGGCGTACCGCTCCGAGGTCTGGCCGGTCTTGTAGTCGATCACCACACCGTAGCGCACGCCGTCCACCTCGAGCACGTCCACGCGGTCCATCGAGCCGCGGAAGTTGACCGCGACCGGTCCGCCGGTCGTCTCGACCGTGAGCTCGAACGACTCGACGCGAGAGCTCGCGTCACGCGGGCCGTGCCGGCCGAGCTCCTCGCCGAACGCGAGCTCCGCGTGGAGCGGCCGAGCGATGCCGGGCACCTCGAGCAGCGCCAACTCGTGGCGGATGAACTCGTCCAGCCGCTCGCAGTCGGCGCTCGCTGCCTGACGCGCGCGCGCCGAGCCGCGCTCCGCGGGCGACCAGCGCTCCACGCGCTCGCGCACCCATGCGCTCAACGCGTCGAGTGCCACCTCGCCACGGTCCCAGCCGCGCAGCTCCGCCGACCAGTGCATGATGGCATCGTGGATGAGGCTCCCCTTGTTCAGCGCGTCGTATTCGGGGGCTACCAGCTCCGTGGGCACCAGCACCTTCTCCACGAAGTGCTTGTACGTGCAGTGCGCGATCGACTTGAGCTGCGACGCGCTCAACCGCGGCTTCTCATTGGGTCCGAACGCGGGCAGGACGGCATCCAGCTTCGGCCGCTGCGTCACGCGGCGGCCGTGTCGCACGACCGACAGGTCGCGGTCGCGCCGCGCGAGCGCGTCGAGCGCGCGGAACGCCGCGGTGCGCCGTGCTTCGGCGTCGACGCGTGGCAACTGCTGCCAGATGTCGTGCGACAATGCCGCGAGCAGCTCACTCGGCGACGCCGCGTCCGAAAGCGCCGCGACCGCCGTGGTCACCCCCGACCGCTCGACCGGGATGTCGTGTCCGACCGCGTTCGTCAGGTCGTCGATGAAGAACGACCGGACCGCCGGCCGCCCCTGCGAATCGGTGGCCGCGCAGGAGAGGTAGAGCGCCTCGGTAGCCGACGCCACCGCGCGCAGAAAACACTCGCGCTCGCGCTCCGCCGCCTCGTCGGACGTGATGAGCGACCAGCCATACTGCTGGCGGAGCCGGCGGCGCACGGCGTCGTCGAGGAGCGGGTCCTGACGCGGCTGTCGCGGGAAGCACTTCTCGAGCAGGCCGAGCACGATGACCACGCGCGCGGGCGCATCGCTCCCCGGGCCCGAGCCGCGAAGCTGCACCGCCTCCGCCGGCGCGCGCTCGGCCACCACCGTCACGGAGCGCATGACGCGCCCGAGCATCGCGAGCCAGGCGTCGGCCAGCTCGCGCCCGCCGCGGGGCCGCGCGCGATCGGCGGCGAGCAGCGCCGGCACCGTGTGGTCGAGCGCGTGCTCGATCTCTTCCCACGCCTGGTTGTCCTCGCGAATCGCGAGCGCACTCCGCGTCGCGAGCGAGTCGTCGGCGCCCGGTCCTCGCGCTTTCCGCCGGCGCGCGAAGTACGCGTTGCCGACGAGGCGCAGGTCGCGCGCGAGCTGTCGCACGACGCGGGCCGCGTCATCGGGCGTCGCGACGATCTCGAGTCCGCGCCGGGCCCCGGCGACGGCGCGCTTGAGCCGGTTCACCCGGTTCACGGCCCGCCCGCCTAACGCCTCGAGGGCCAGCGCGTCCCAGCCGTCGAGCCCCAGATAGCCGCGGAGCGTGACCTGGCGCTCGAGCCGGTCGGCTTCGTGCGTGCGCAGGTCCAGGTGCGGCGTACGGGCCACCGCGAGCGATGCCTGACGAGTCGCGCGGTCGGGCGCCGCGGCGAGCGCCAGCAGTTGCAGCAGCACGCTCCCAATGCCCGTGTCGGCGACGGCACGCGGCCGGGTGGCCGCCACCGGGATGCCGGCCGCGCCGAACAGCTCGTGCACGAGTTCGCGGTAGCGATCGGCGCCGCCATGTACGACGAGCGCGATGTCGCCGGGCTTCACGCCGTTGTCGAGATGCCGGCGGACCACGCGCGCCGCGAGCCGTACCTCGCCGACATCCCCGGCGGCTTCGAGCCGCGCGATCGCCACCGACGGCGTCGCGCGCGATCCGTTCGCGCCGGATTCAGGGTTCGCCCGGCTCGCCGCTGGCGTGAACATGCGGCCGAGGTAGTCTCGCCCGTCGGTGATGGGGGGCTCGCAGCGCACCTCGCGCCAGCCGGCCATCGCTCGCACGTGCGCCACCGCCACGGACGACGGCGCATCCGGGAGCTGAGGCGCGTGGCCGTAGGCCGCCACCACCCACCCCGGCGCGTTCGCGATCACTGCCGCGAGCAGCGCGCGCTCGAGCGCCGCCAGTGCCGGCACGTCCTCGACGAGCAGCAGGTCGAGCCCGTTGAGCAACAACGGGCGCTCGCCGAGCAGCGCGACCGACGCCGCCAGTGACTGCGCCGGCGTTCGGCCATGCCTGGCGCGCGACAGCTCGAGCGTGCGCCAGGTCTGAAGCAGCGCCTGCGCGCCCTCGCCGGGGCTCGCCACGTCCACGACGGGCGCCAACATCGACGAGCTCCCGCCGTTCCGCTCGAGGAGGTCGATCGTGGATGCGACCTTGGACGCCAGGCCACGCACCGGCGTCGAGCCATCGAAGCGCGAGCCGGTGGCGGCGCGCACCGCCTGCTCCACGAGCAGATCGTCCATGACGTCGTCGATCATCGCCGGCTCGGCCACACGCGCCCGCCTCGCGAGCTCGGCGCCGAGCGTCCGGAGCGTCACTACCCGCACACCGAAGAGGGCGCAGCGGCGGCGCACCAGGTCGCCGATTGCCGCACGCTTCGCCGTCGCCGACGCAACTATATAGAGGAGGTCCCGTGCGCCGCCGTCGGCCCGCTCGCGCAAGACGTCACGCGCCCGCGCGCGATGGTCGGCGTGGAACGGACCGGTGAAGAGCAGGCGCTCACGATCAGTGGCTGGGTTCGGCATCTCGGCTCGGTGTGCGCGGGCGTGCGGCCGCCTGCGGAGGTCACGGTACCGTCACCCCCTGACAGCGGTCCGGGCCGCCGTGCGGCTGCGAGTGTAACGCCGTGTGGGCCGGAGGGACAGGGAATCGTTCAGCCCGTGGCTGACAACGTGCGCGCACGTGACCAGTCGGTCGCCCGCCACGGGGTTGCCGGGAGTGTCGTCACCCCCGAAGTTTTCGGGTTCCCCACGAACGATACCCGACCTCGATGACCATCCCGCCGGACATCACGGCGCTCTTTCCAGCCGACACGCGCGCTCGCGGCCTCCAGTATTACCGCCGCGGCGTCGTGAGCATCACCGACGTCGATGACGAGCTCATCGAGGCCGAAGTGCAGGGGACGCAGCTGTACACGGCCACCATCTCGCTCGACCCCGACGGGCCGGTCGCCTTCGAGTGCACCTGCCCGGCCTGGGCGACCTACGGAACGTGCAAGCACGTCTGGGCGACCCTCCTCGCCGCCGACGCGCAGCGGCTGCTGCAATCCCGCAAGTCCGCGAAGCAGCGGCGCGACGCGGGCGCGCCGGCCGAGAAGGCGCCGGAGCGCACGTGGAAGCGTCAGCTCCGCCGCATCCGCGACCGGGTTCCCCTCCCACCGCCGGATGATACGCGCGAGCCCGTCTGGCCCGCCGACCGACGCATCGTCTACGTGGTGGACCTCGCGTCCACGCGGCTCCATCAGCGCGGCCTCGTCGTCGAGCTCACCTCGCAGAAGCGGCTGCCTAACGGCGACTGGGGCCCGCCCAAGCACTTCGCGCTGCGTGAGGACCAGTGGGCCAACGCGCCCGATCCCCTCGACCGGCAGGTCGCCCAGATGCTCGTGGGCGCCGGATCCGACAGCCGCTACGTCGGGCCCGGTATCACACGCCGGTACTACCTCGAGCCCGCGGCGTTCGACAGCACCCTCCGCCTCATGTGCGACACCGGCCGCTGCCGCGTGAGCGTGAACGGCGAGCCCGACCCGGCGCCGCTCGCGTGGGACCCCGGCGAGCCGTGGGAGCTCCGCATTCACGTCGCGCCGGTGGACACCAGCGCGTCGCCTCACGCCGATCCGCAGCTCCGCGTGGAGGGATGGCTCGGGCGCGGGAGCGAGCGGATGTCGTTCGGCGATGCGGCGCTCCTCGCGCCGGGACTCGTGATCGCGCACGGCACGGCGGCGCTCGTGCGCGACCACCCGAACCACGCGCTGGTCGTCGCGCTCGCCGACGAGCGAGCGATCGACGTCCCCGCGGCCGACGTCGACGAGCTGCTTCGCGAGCTGCACGCGCTTCCCGCCGTTCCGCCGATCGACCTCCCCGAGTCGTTCGGCGTGCGCGAGGAGCATCCGGCGCCGACGCCGATACTGCGCGTGACCGCCGATCCGGTGGTGTCGTGGCAGTCGGCGCGGGCCACCGGCGAGCTGTCGTTCGACTACGCGGGAACGATCGTCAAGGCGGGCGCGCCTCAGCGCGCGGCGTTCGACGAGGCCGGCCGTCGCATCGTCCGCCGCGACCCCGATGCGGAGCGTGCCGCGCGAGAAGAGCTCCACGCGCTCGGCTTCCGCGACGAGTACGACTACTACCACGGGCGGCGCGTCACGCGCGTTGCCGCATCGCGACTGCCGCGCGTGATCGCGACGCTCGTCGAGCGCGGATGGGCCGTCGAGACCGAAGTCGGACGCGTGCGCGCCGCCGGCGAGCTCGAGGTGGAAGTCTCGTCCGGGATCGACTGGTTCGAGCTCCGCGGCGGCGCCGCGTTCGGCGACGCGCGCGCCGCGCTTCCCGAGCTCCTCGCCGCGCTGCGCCACGGCGACTCGACGGTCACGCTCTCCGACGGCACCATCGGCATCCTCCCCGATTCGTGGCGTGAGCGGCTGCGCGCGCTCGCCGGCGTCGCCGACTCGTCAGGCGACACCGTGCGCTTCACGCGCTCGCAGGTGGGGCTGCTCGATGCGCTGCTCGCCGCGATGCCCGCGGCCGCCGTGGACGAGCAGTTCGAGCGCGCGCGCCGCGAGCTCCGCTCGTTCGAGACGCTCGCGCCCGCCGACCCACCGCCGAGCTTTCAGGGTGAGCTGCGCGAGTATCAGCGCGAAGGGCTCGCCTGGCTGCACTTCCTCCACCGGTTCGGCTTCGGCGGCTGTCTCGCCGACGACATGGGACTCGGCAAGACCGTCCAGGCGCTCGCGCTGCTCGAGGAGCGCCGCCTCGCGGCGAGCGGCCCGTCGCTCGTGGTCGTGCCGCGCTCCCTGCTCTTCAACTGGCGCCAGGAGGCCGCGCGGTTCACGCCGTCCATGCGCGTGCTCGTGCACGAGGGGCGCGACCGCGCGCGCGCGGTCGCGGCGTTCAACGACTACGATCTCGTGCTCGTGACGTACGGCACCATGCGCCGCGACGCGCCGCTGCTCACCGACGCGCACTTCGACTACGTCATCCTCGACGAGGCGCAGGCCATCAAGAACGCGGGCACCGACACGGCGAAGGCCGCGCGGCTCCTCCGCGGGCGGCACCGCCTCGCGATGAGCGGCACGCCCGTCGAGAACCGGCTCGCCGAGCTGTGGAGCCTGTTCGAGTTCCTGAACCCCGGCATGCTCGGCGCCGCCCGCGTGTTCAAGGCGTTAGGCGCTGCCGAGGATGGCGAGTCGGGACGGAGCCTCATCGCCAGCGCCGTGCGGCCGTTCGTGCTACGGCGTACCAAGGAGCAGGTCGCCCCCGAACTGCCCGAGAAGCTCGAGCAGACCATCTACGTGGAGCTCGAGCCGAAGGAGCGCAAGCGCTACGACGAGCTCCGCGACCATTACCGCGCCTCGCTGCTCGGCCGCATCGCACGCGACGGCATCGCGAAGTCGAAGATCCAGATCCTCGAGGCGCTGTTGCGGCTTCGCCAGGCCGCCTGCCACTCCGGCCTCCTCGATGCGAAGCGCGCCGGCGACTCGAGCAGCAAGTTCGACCTGCTCATCCCGAAGCTCGCCGAGGCGGTGGCCGAGGGGCACAAGGCACTGGTGTTCTCGCAGTTCACGTCGCTGCTCGCGCTGCTGAAACCGCAGCTCGATGCCGAGAAGATCACGTACGAGTACCTGGATGGGCAGACACGCGACCGCGAAGAGCGCGTCACGCGCTTCCAGACCGACTCGGCATGCAGCGTGTTCCTGATCAGCCTCAAGGCCGGCGGACTGGGACTGAACCTCACCGCCGCCGACTACGTGTTCCTGCTCGACCCGTGGTGGAACCCGGCGGTGGAGGCGCAGGCGATCGACCGCACGCACCGCATTGGCCAGACGCGGCGCGTCTTCGCTTCGCGCCTCATCGCGCGCGACACGGTGGAGGAGAAGGTGCTCGAGCTGCAGCAGTCGAAGCGCGACCTGGCGGAGGCGATCATCGGTGGGGACTCGAGCCTCATCGCGCGGATCAGGCGTGAGGATCTGGAGGTGCTGCTGGGGTAATTGGGGTCAGACTCGAATTTCATCATTCCAACGCCCAGGCGTTGGAATGATGAAATTCGAGTCTGACCCCAATTACCGGCGGCCCCCGAACCTTCCCAGCCCTCCGGTGTCACAACTGGAACGCCCCTGACGTCTCCCGTCAGGAGCCGCTCGGACGATACGACGGCATCACGATGCAGTCTTCCCCGGCCGCGGCACGCCGGGGTTCCATGGCGGCTGCTGCGACGGGGACCCGCCCCGCCTTCCGGGCCGCCGGACCGCTGCGCGGGAGTGGGTATGCATCCAGGCCTCGTTCGAGCGCTGGTCCCCGTCGTCCTGCTCCTCCTCCCTACCGACCTGCCCGTCCGGCCCGAGCCGCCATCGGCGCCGCCCGGCCACCAGCGCGAGGAGCATTTCACCATCCACGGCCGCGTCACCGACTCGGCCACCACGCTCCCGGTACCCGGCGTGTCGGTCTCGGTCCGCAACACGCCGTTCGGTGCCACGACCAGCGAAGACGGCCGCTACCGCCTGGTCGTTCCCGACAGCGCGGCGCCTACACGCGAGCTCACGCTCGTCGTGCGACGCATCGGCTACAACGCGGTCGTCCGCACCGTGCGCATGACCGGCGATTCGCTCACGCTGGACATCGCGATCGCCGCCGCCACGGTCTCGCTGGAGGAGGTCGTGGTGACGGCCGTGGCCGGTGCGTCCCAGCGAGCAGTATACGGGAGCACCGCTGGCAATGCTGCCATCACCATTCGTGGCGCCAACTCCATCGCGACGGCGAACGGAGCGCAACAGCGTCGCATCCGACGGCAGGGCGAACCGGGCAACACCGAGGCGTACGACGTCATCGCGGAGAATCCGTTCCTGGCCGCGAGCGCCGTGCCCCGCTCCACGTTCTCCATCGACGTCGATCACGCCTCGTACAGCAACGTGCGCCGCTTCCTGCGCGACGGGCACCGCCCTCCCCGCGATGCCGTGCGGCTCGAGGAGCTCATCAACTACTTCCCATACGACCTCCCCGCTCCGCGCGGGGACGACCCGGTCGCCATCACCACCGAGGTGGCGGCCGCACCGTGGAACACCGCGCACCGGCTTGTGCGCATCGGGCTGCGCGGCCGTCCCATCCCCGTCGACTCGCTGCCGCCTAACAACCTCGTGTTCCTCATCGACGTGTCCGGGTCCATGCGGGACGAGACGAAGCTGCCGCTGCTCAAGTCCGCCTTCCGCCTGCTCGTGAACGAGCTGCGCCCGCAGGACCGTGTGGCCCTCGTCGTGTACGCGGGCAGCGCCGGGCTCGTGCTGCCGTCCACCTCCGGCAACGAGAAGGAGCGAATTCTCCAGGCGATCGACGCGCTCGAGGCCGGCGGCTCCACGGCCGGCGGCGCCGGCATCCGACTCGCCTACGACGTGGCGAAGGAGAGCTTCATCCCCCATGGCAACAACCGGGTCATCCTCGCCACCGACGGCGACTTCAACGTCGGCGTGTCGAGCGACGCGGAGCTCGTGTAGCTCATCGAGCAGCGCCGCGAGCAGGGCACGTTCCTCACCGTGCTCGGTTTCGGAACCGGCAACCTGAAGGACGCGAAGATGGAGAAGCTCGCCGACAAGGGAAACGGCAACTACGCCTACGTCGACGACATCAACGAGGCGCGCAAGGTGCTCGTCACCGAGATGGGGGCCACGCTGCTCACCGTGGCGAAGGATGTGAAGCTGCAGATCGAGTTCAATCCCACACGCGTGGCCGCGTACCGGCTACTCGGCTACGAGAACCGGCTGCTCCGCGACGAGGACTTCACCGACGACACGAAGGACGCCGGCGAGCTCGGCGCCGGCCACACGGTGACTGCCTTGTACGAGCTGATTCCGCCCGGCGCCGCCGACGCCGAAAGCGTGCGTCGGCCCGGGGCGCTCCGCTACACGCGGCCTTCCACTCGCACGGCCGCGGCGAACCGCTCGGAGCTGCTCTACGTGAAGCTGCGCTACAAGCCACCGCATGGCCGAGCGAGCCGAGAGCTCTCCCATGCGGTGCCCGACGCGGTTACGGCGACTCCGTCCTCGGACCTCACGTTCGCCGGTGCCGTGGCGGAGTTCGGGATGGTGCTGCGCAACTCGCCGCACAAGGGTTCGGGGTCGATGGACAGCGTCATCGTCCGCGCCGATCGGGCCCGTGGCGGCGACCCGTTCGGATACCGTGCGGAATTCGTGCGGCTGGCCACCGCGGCGCGTGACCTACTGGCGCGGGAAACCGTTGCCTCGAGGGACGGCGCGAAGGAGCCGAAGCGGTAGGCCGGCGCTCGGGGGCCGACGGTCGCAGGCTGGCGTCCGAAGGCCCCGGCCTGACGACCCCCGCCTGGGTCCCGCCGCCGGGGACGTCCGTTGGCCGACCTTCGGGGAATCATGTCTCAGCGTGAGACATGATTCCCCGGAGTATCCCGGACCGCAGACACGATTCCCCGAACCATTCTGGACCGCTCGGCGCCAAACGCTACGCTCGGCGCTCTTTCGCTTGCGCGCTTCGCGCAGCCGAGCCTAGCGTGGTCGCATGGACGACGCGCCCGAATCGTACACGATGAGCGTCGACGAGTACCTCCGCTTCGAGGAGAGCTCGTCACTCAGGCACGAGTACGTGGCCGGCGAGGTGTACGCCATGTCGGGCGTCACCGTGCGGCACAACCGCATCGCGGCGAACGTCTTCGCCCGGCTCTTCGCCGACTCCGGCGACGGGCCGTGTCGCGTGTTCTTCGCCGAGGTCCGGCTTCAGGCCGCGCACGACATCTACTACTACCCCGATGTCATGGTCGTCTGTGCGCCGGTCGCAGAGCTGGACATCATCGTGCGCGAGCCGTGCGTCGTGGTAGAGGTGACGTCGCCGGGAACCGCGAGGGTCGACCGAAGCGAGAAGCTGGCGGCGTACCGCGGGATCGAGTCGCTGCGCGCGTATCTCATCGTCGACCACCGACGCCGGCGCGTGAAGCGGCACTGGCGCGACTCGCCCGGCGGCGGGTGGAATCGCGAGGAGCTGGTGACGGAGGGGCGCGTGAACATCCCGTGTCTCGACGTCGAGCTCACGCTCGATGAGATCTACCGCGGCGTCGAGCTGCCCGCGGTGGGCGAGCCGGAGGCGGCGGAGTACGAGGCGTAGCTCTCGAACCTCTCGCTCGCAGATCAGTCCTGGCCGGCGGGAACGAGGTGGGCGCGAAGATACGCCGCGACTGTCGCATCATCGTCTTTCCCCGTCGCAACCGACATGGTCAGCGCGACCACCCCCGCCGCCGGAACGTGGAGCACGAACCCATTGAGCGCGAGAAACACCAGCGCACAGGTGAGCCCCGTGCGCTTGTTCCCGTCATTGAATCCCTGTACGCGTGCGAAGCCAACGAGGTAGGCCGCTCCCGGATCCTCGAAGTCCGCCTCCGCATCGTAGGCCCGTCGGTTGATCGGACGGGCCAATGTCGACAGCACGACGTTCTTGTCGAGAACACCGTGCGCGCCGCCGTACCGTTCGATCTGCTGCGCGTGAATCGCCAGGAGCGTCGCCTCGGTTATCCAGCGAGGCTCGTCGCTGACGCGGAGCGAGGTCATTTCGCGAGCGCGCGAAACGCCGCGTCGTATTCGGCCATGATCTTCTCGTGCGCCTCGAGCGCCTCCGCCATCTCCGGCGTGTGCGGAACGACGCGGAACCCACCCATGCCGTCCTCGATCCACTCGAGCTCCTGCCCCGCCGGGATGCCCAGCCGCCGGACCACTTCGGCCGGAAGCGTCGTCACGATCGAGGCGCCCTGCGCGCGCGTCTTGCTCGTCAGTACTGGCATGTAAGCCTCTGTCGCTACGAACGTTGCAAGAGTGTCACTTTGATGACACTAGTATATGTCACTATAGTTACACCGTCAGGGCGGTAGGGGCCGGCGGATAGCAGCCACACGCCCCTACGCCCGGCCCACCACTGCGCGCGAACCATCGCGAGCGCGTTCGTTCGATGCCGCAGTTCGGCCCCGCGACCCCGAAGTTGTGGCCAGAACGTTGACCACACCCGCTCCGCGCTCCCGCCATGGGCCTCACTCTCCACCACGAGCTCGGCCTCCCGGCCACGACGTCATTCACTGACGTCACGGACCGCGTGCGCGAGCTCCACGCCGCCGCCACTCGGCTCCCGTTCGCGACGGTCGGCCCGCTTCACTCGATCGTCGAAGGCGAGACGTTCGAGGGCGCCGGTCGCGTCGCCGATCCGCTCGAGCACTTCTTCAGATTCGTCGCGTTGACCACACTCGAGGGGATGGACGCGCGAACCAGGTGCGAGGCGGACCGCCTTCCACAGGCCGTGGGATTCGCGGTCGTCCCGGGTCGGTACAGCGAGGCCGCCACGTTCGGCCTGGCGCGGGTACCCCCACGCGACGAGGAATGGCACTGCCTGCACGACGAGCCGCCGGTGTGGCACTGGTACGCGTTCTGTAAAACCCAGTACGCGTCCATCGTGGGCACCGAGCACTTCGTTCGCTGCCACACGTCCCTCGTCGCCCTGCTCGATGAAGCCGCGCGCCTCGGGTTCGACGTCACGGTGCGCGACGAAGGGTCCTACTGGGAAACCCGCGACCCCAATCGCCTCGTGGCCGAGTTGAACAGGATGAACCACATCGTGGCTCGGATGGCGGGGGCGGTGCACGACGCCATCGGCGCCGAGCATCGGGTGGAGGCGACGATCTTCGCGCACCCGCGGTTCGAGCAGCTGGAGATGGGTGGGTGAGCGCGCGTGGTCGAGTCGCTCACCGCGTCGCGGTTGGTTGTCGACTCGAGGCCGAATCGATCGTTCTCGCCCCCGCGGGGCGGCCGCCGGTGCCCGCGGCCTCGTTCCGCCACCATAGCGGCCGAGGCTCCGGTGTCGCGCGCCCTGCGAAGTCGAGCCATTGGTGCGTCGTGAAGTCGTACAGGCAGCACGACCTGAACGTTCGCCGCAGCGCGGCGAAGGAGAATGGCTCCGCGATCACCGCATCGCCGAACGTCGTCTCGAGCTCCCGCTGTGCTCCGGTGAGATTGTAGAGCGGAACCTTCGTGTCGACGTGATGGGCGGTGTGCTCGATGATGTTGTGGAGCAACCGCTCGATCCACCTCAGGAACACCACGTGCACCGTGCTCTGCACCTGTGCGCGATAGAAGTTCCACTCCTCGGCGTCCGCGTACCACAGGACGCGCGGGTGCGTGTGATGCTGGAACGTCGCGAACCCGATCAGCCATGTGAACGTGAGAAAGGGTACGGTGGATGCGAGTGCGATCACCGCCGCGGTATCCACCGCGCCGGCACCGCGCCCCCGCAGCACGAGCGTGAGCAGCGCAGCCTGCACGATCGGATACGCGAGCACGATCGCCCGGTCGAGCTGGTATGTGCCACGCTTGTCGATGTGCGCGCGGTGCTCTCCATGAGGGGCCATCTCCAGCTTCCACCAGATCTCGACGAGATAGAGCGGCAGCAGTCCGGGGAGCGAGCGATAGAGCCGTTCGAGTCGTTGGCGCCAGGACGGCAATGCGGTGAACTCCGCCACCGAGAACGGGCAGTACACCGGGTCCTTTCCGCGAAGGTTGGTGAACCCGTGGTGCAAGGCGTTGTGGGAGTATTCCCACGCGGCGTATGGATGGAGACTCGGCAAAAAGGCGATGCGCCCGAGTACCGCGTTGACGCGCGAGCTCGGCGTGAGGCTGCCGTGGCAGGCGTCGTGCCCCACGATGAACAACATGCCAATGCTCAACCCACAGGCCATCGCGACGATCAGTCGCGCCCACCACGCGCCCGTCAGCGGCATCGCGACCAGGAGTGCCAGGTACACGACCCCGGTGGCGAGAAAGTAGAGCGCGCCAATCCTCAGCGAGCGCTGGCGCGCGTCGGGAGGAAGCGCATCGCGGATGACCTTGACGGTCGGACTCGTGGTGGCGGACGTGGTCATGCGCGACGTACGTCCAGGTAGACGATGTTCTCCAGCGCGTCCCGGAAGGTTCGCACCGAGGCCACCTGCTCGCTCGGAAGCGCGTCGGCGAACTCGAGTACCCCGCTCTCATCCCGGTAGATGAGATGCCAGTCCATGACGGACTCCATGTAGCCGATGTCGCGGAGCGAGGGCGTGAAGTTGGGAATGAGCAGGCGCCCGGTGGGGCGCAACGAGTCGAAGAGCTTCCGCTCCGACCGGCAACCGTTCGATGCCATGATCGAGGTTCGATGCCGCGATAGTTCCGACGCTCGCCACGGGACCGATCACCTGCGCCAAGGAGCGTCATGACGTTCTCCCTCGATGAGATCGTGGACCGCCTCGACCAGCACGCCCAGCGCGCCACCTACGGCGCCGTCGCCGGGTTGCTCGGCCAATCCCCTCGTGGGCTGCTTCGCGATCACGAGCGCGGCCGGAAGTACACGTGGATCGTGAATCGGAACACCGGCCTACCCACCGGATACCCCGACGACCAGGTCGATCCTCGCGTGCGCGACAGCGGACCCGTCATCGCGACGGACGGCGAGTTGCGCGAGTGGCTGGAGCGGGTGGGGTGACCGATCGTGATTCGGACCGTCCAGCCGCCCAGGTTGACATGCACTACATGCGCACTACATGCGCACTACATGCGCACTACACTGCAATGCATGCACGACGACCAGTTCACCCTCCGCGTTCCTCGTGAGCTCGCGCGCCGCCTTCGCCAGCAGGCGCGGGCCCGTGGCGTACCCGCGTCGCAGGTGGTGCGTGAGGCGCTGCAGGCGTACTTCGCGGGCGCCGAGCCCGAGAGCGCAGACGAAACGTGGCGTCGCGTCGCCCCGATGGTCGGCTCGCTTTCGCTCGATCCGGCCGACATCGAGCGGGACGCGCTCGCCTCGCAGCTTCGCGCGCACAACTGGCGTGAGTAGGTGAGCCGGGGCGGCCGGCGTCCCGCGCCTCCGTCCCCGCGTGTGCGCGATATGCTGCTCGACACCGGGCCGCTCGTGGCCGTCCTCGACGCCCGCGACCAGTGGCACGAACGCTGCGCGGCGGCGTTCCCCGACCTGGTCCATCGCTGCCTAACGACCGAGGCGGTCGTGGCGGAAGCATGTAACCTCGTGCTGCGAGGACGGGGAGTCGCGTCGGCGCCGCTCGACCTCCTCCTCGCGGCGCGCATTCCGATCCTGGGGATCGAGACCGGCGGGCATCGGCGCGCGGCGAGCCTGATGGGACGCTACTCGGCACTGCCGATGGACTATGCGGACGCGGCGCTCGTCGCCATCGCCGAGGCGCTCGGGATCACCACGGTGTTCACGCTGGATCGGAAGGGGTTCCGCGCGTACCGGAGAGAGAGGGCGCGCGGTTCAGCGTCGTGCCGTGAGGCAAAACGCCAGCGCCGCGCGCGGGAGCGCCGCGCCCTCCCCCTACTCCTTCGTCTTCAGCTCCTTGTCGTGCACCGTGAGAAAGGTCCGAATCTCGTCGGACATGTCGAGGAGCTTCTTCCACTGCTCCTTGTAGAGCGTGATGGGGAAGCGCCCGAGCCCATACACCGACAACCCACCCTTCTCGCTCACCTTCAGCGACACGCCGCGCGCGGCACCCTTCTTCAGCGCCTCGTTCTCCTGGCGCAAGCGCTCCAACTCTGCCCTCAGATCGTCGTCCGACATTGGATTCCTGTGGTGACGGGGTGAACGACTTCACCGACGCCACACTGGGCGGCTCGTCGGCACCCGCGAGACATATATATAGTGGCTCTCGCCGGCACCACCCTCACGGCACGATGCGCAACACCTCCCCGACGCCCTCCTGGTTGCCACGGTTCGACACGTAGATCACCCCGTCGGGCCCCACCAGCACGCCGGTCGGATTGGTAAGCGACGCGATGATCGTCGTCCGCGTACCATCCGGCGCGACCCGCACGAGCGAGCCCGGTCCGGCGAAGAACACCGGCCCAGACGCGTACTGCAGCACGTAGAGGCTCCCGTCGGGCCCGAAGTCGAAGTCGGTGATGGTCTTGAACCCGCCCGCATGCACCTGCGGCGCCGCGCCGGGCACCACGCGATAGATCGCCGCCGCTCAATTGGTGAACGGCACGCCGGTGAGCGTGCTGACGTACAGCGCGCCGTCGGGACCGCGCACCACCTCGGTTGGCACCTGCTCCGATTCCCCCAACGGCGGCGGCGCGGGTATCCGCGGGAACGTCGCCACGAGCGACACCGTGCCGTTCGCCGCCACCTCGAGCAGCGAATTTCCGCCCGCATCGGTGACGAGCTCGCGCCCCGGCTCGGTCAGCACGCCATAGGGGTTCGAGCCGAGGATCGTGCCCTCCGGGTTGTTCGCCGCTTCGAAGTTCGAGATGTCGGCTTCGATGCTCCATCCACCGCTCGGGCGCAGTTTGTTCAGCGTGCCGAACGACGCGCCGAGCGCACCAAGCGCCGCGCGGGCGGCCGGCGGGCCACGCCAGCCGATGGTGACGTACCCGTTACCTCTCCCCTGGAAGTCGATGTCATGCGGGCCCGTGATGTCACCCGTCGTCGCGTTGAACACCGATGGCAGTCCGGTGATGATGCGCTCCTGCGCTCCCTTCCAGAGTCGCGAGATGGCCCCCATTCCGCTGTAGCAGTTCGCGCCCCGCGGAACGGGGGCGCACGGCCCCTGCACGCTCGTGGCCCCGGCTTCCGCCACGTACAGCGCGCCCCCGGGCCCCCACGCGAGTCCGCGCGGACTGTTCAGGTTGCTCATGACCACCGACGTGGACGCCAATGCGACCGGCGCATCACGCTTGGCCGACGCCACCGGGCCGAGCGCGGCGGAATCGACGGCGGTCGGAGTGCTGTCGGTGCAGGCCGCGGCCAGCAGGGCTGGCAGGAGCATGAGGGGGAGTCTCGTGCGCATGGTAGCCTCGAAGGTTCGAGCCCGCCGACGAACCCCGTCGGGGGGTTCGAATGCACGCCCCGGATGGGCTGCGTCAACCGAGCGCGCTCCGCGCGTGGGATGGAGGCGCTGGCTAACGCGGCCCGTGGGAGCTACGCACGCCGCGGAGGCATCTCCGCCTGGATGGACACCGTCGCGCCGGCTCGGGCGAGCATTTCGACCAGCGAGTCGATGCTGAATAGCTCGATCCGTCCGCGTACGAGGTCGCTCACGCGCGGCTGGGTGACGCCGAGGAGCCGCGCTGCGCGCGCCTGTGTGAGCCGGCGTCGTTCGATGAGCGTGGTGACCGCGGTCATGAGATGCGAGCGGACGAGCAGGCGCGTTGCCTCCCCCGGTGGGAAGCCAAGGTCGAGAAACACGTTGCCGGAGGAGGGCGTGATGCGAGATTGCTCCGGAACAACCCCCTTCTTTACACTGCGCGGTCCCCTCGGAGCCGCGTGAGCTCGCGCCATCGTGCTCGCGCCACGTCGAGGTGCATGCGTGGTGTCTTCCGGCTCCGCTTCGCGAACGCGTGCAGCACGTACACCGCTTCCTGGAACTTTGCGACGTACAGAACGCGGTGCTCGACCACGTCGTGAACCCTGATCTCGCATACGCCAGCCCCCACATCGGTCACGGGCCGCCAGTCAGTTGGGTCGGAGCCGAACTGCGCGCGCCCGAGCTGGTAGCCCGCCTCGCGTCGTGCGTCCCGTGGAAACGCTCGCACTTCGTCGCGCGAGCGGCCCACCCAATAGAGCGGCTTCACGAGGAATATACAAACTCTTGTATGATGCGACCACCGCGACCGGGGCCCCGATAATGGGCCCGTGCGTTGCCATGCCCACCATCGACTCACCGCACGGCGGCCCATTTCTCGGGCAAGAGGATCCGGATCGATTCCCTAGCCTGACCCGGCACCCGGCGCGAACCGCCCTTCGAACTCCGCCATGATGTCGCGGAACTCCTGCGGCAGCCGCGCGAGCACCTCGAGCGCGATGTGCTCCGGCACGCCGCCGTAGAACGCCTCCGCGATCCCGCCCGCTATCGCCGCCTGGGTGTCCGCGTCGCCGCCGAGCGAGATGGCGAGCCGAATCGCCGACTCCACGCCGTCGCTCTCGAGGAACGCCGTGATCGCCTCAGGCACCGAGCCCTGACAGGTGACGTCGAACGCGTAGGTCGGGCGGATGTCGCCTAACGCCCGCGAGAGGTCGTAGCCGATCCGTTCCTCGATCTCCTGGCGAATCACATCCTTCGACTGGCCGGTTCGCGCGAGAAAGGTCGCCAGCGCCACGGCCTGCGCGCCGCGGATCCCTTCGCGATGGTCGTGCGTGGCCGCCGCGCTCCGCTCGGCTTCGGTGAGCACGTCATCAACAGTGCGCATCGCGAGCCCGACCGGACCGACGCGCATCGCCGAGCCGTTGCCGAAGCTGCCGTAGGGGGCTCGGTTGCCGCGTGACAACCATCGCCGGAAGGCGCCGCCGTAGCCGACGCCCGGGTATCGGGAGCCGAAGTCGTGGTAGACGTCGCCGTACGAGCGCCCCGTGAGGAGCGCCTGCGCGGTGGCGACGGTCAGGACGGTGTCGTCGGTGAAGCGGCTCCAGCTCGAGAAGAGCGGGAAGCTCGTATGCTTGATCCGGTCGCCCTCGTAGACCGAGCCGATGACGTCACCGGCAATGGTGCCAAGCATCCGTGAATCGCGGGTAGCGGGTGACAGGTAGGTGGAGCGCGTTACGCGACCTCGCTCGCGTCATCGGGCTCGCTGACCGATCGCGACGCCCGGCCACGCGGCCGGGCGTCGTGGTCGGTCGGTTCACTCTCGACCGAGCTGGCCGACCTTCACCCAGCTCGGGTCGGGCCGGAGCACGACGTAGATCTGGAGCACGCCATCGTCCGCCGTGCCGGTTTGCTTGGCCAGGGTCGCCGTCAGTTGTTCGGGCGAGAGCTTGTACAGGCCACCGCTGATGGCGTCGACGGCGAGTCCAACGAGGCCACCGACGACGAGGTTGCCCCACACCCAGCCGCTCACGCCGCGCGTCAGCGTCGCCTCGTACGGCAGGTAGCCATCCAGCTCGATGCGGACGATGTGGTTGTCCTTCCGCGAGAGCTTCATGACCGTCGGCGTCGTCGCCGAGCGTTGGTTGTCGACGGTGATCTTCGCGCTCGTGGGCGAGCTCCCGAAGCCAACGTCCTGGCCGGTGCCATGCATGATCGTGGCGCAACCTGCGAGAGACATCAATAGCCCTGCGACCAGCAACGCCGGCGATGCGTTCCGCATCCGATCCTCCTGTCAATGAGCGAGCGACGAGCGCGCTCGCGGGGTGAAGGCCTGCACGCCAACCATCCTGACGGCGCCAAGCTATTTCACCCCACTGACAGTCCAGGCCGCCGATCGCGCGCGGCGAGCGCTCAGAACCAGGGCTCATCCCCGCTCGGCCCATAGATGCTCGGCACCTTGCCGTCGGCCATGCGGAGGTAGATCGACATCTGCCCGCGGTGGTGGATCTGGTCGTGCACGAGGAACCACGCGAAGCTCAAGCGCGGCACGTCGATGAGTGTCTTCGGCCCGCCGAAGAACTTGATGGGCTCGAGGAGCTGCTCGTCGGTGAACGAGTTGAACACGCCCCGGAACTCGGCGTGCGCCGCCTCGAGCGCCGAGAGGATGTCGTCCCACTTCTGCGACGCCGGCGGCGGCCCGCCGCCCGTCTGGCCCGACGCGAACGCGTTGTTGAACACTGCTTTCGCGAGCCCGCGCTCGAGGACGAAGATCCACGCGAGCTCGCGCGCCGGCTTGCACTTCGGGTGCGGCTGGAGATCGGATTTTTCGGGTGGGTAGGCGCGGAGCACCTTCATGGTGATGGCGTGCTCGCGCTCGTAGGCGTCGAGGAACTGCTGCCGCGGGGTGGGCATGGCGCCGGCGACGGGTGATACGGCGGGAGTAGCAGTCATGAGAACATCTCCTCCTGGGATGTGGGCGGTCGACCGCGGACTCGGTGTGCGCATGCTCGAGCGCAGGCGCCGGAAGATCGCAACGCCCGTCGCTGTCCGGCCAGGCGCGACCATTTGCAAGATGGCCTCGAGGTTGGGCGTCCGGAAAAAATCGGTGGTGGGCGCGTTCCGAACCGCGCTGGCCGGCGTCATCGCGAAGCGCGACCTGACTTGGACGCAGACGGTGATACTCTTCGGGGTGCCACAGCCGCGCATCAGCGACCCGGATCACGGCAAGATCGACCGGTTCACCGTCGATGCGCTCCTGAACATGCTCGCGCACGCCGGAGTGAAAGTCAGAGTGCTGATTGGTCGATCGGCGGCGTAGTAATCGACCGCCTGCGGCCTAAGTAGGTGGACAAAAGTTTTGTCACACGTCGCGGAGCCAGAAGTGTGGGGACAGCATGCCGGCTTTCCGACGGGCCTCGGTTGGGGACAGCATCAGCACCCAGAGCATCGCGCTGATGGCCA
>Ga0255338_1000344_pt1 | contig 167528 bp, 144 predicted proteins | sample MeOH1_35cm_T4_19_FD_203715 | JGI IMG/M metagenome (GOLD analysis project Ga0255338, IMG submission 203715) | Sandy soil microbial communities from University of British Columbia, Vancouver, Canada - MeOH1_35cm_T4_195 | ecosystem: Engineered > Artificial ecosystem > Sand microcosm >...
GTTACTGAATTGTAAATTTTGTCCCGATACCTAAGAAAAATATATCATAAATTTTAATAGTTTTTGTGTTAGGAACATAACTGTATAAATACAAATCATTGGTATTCGCTTCGAAATAGCAAGTTATTTTTTTAATCATAGATTTGTTTAAAGAGTAAGTGAATCGTGTGCTAAAAAATAGATGATATCTTAAACTAGGATTCCACCAGTAATAACCTTTTGGATATTTTGATGACCAACCAAGGCTTAATTTTTCGCCAAAACTTTGCGAGAGAAACACACCAACTTGAATTGGCTGTACAGCTAATCTTTTTGATAAAGAATAATTTAATGGGTTATAACTAAATTTCAAATTAACTGTCTGAACTGAACCTCCGAAGTTGCGGGGAAGATGCCCTAAAGAGAATCCAACTTCAACTTTTTCTCTAGCACTTATTTTTGATAATCCAGCAGAAAATAAACCTACGCTCCCGGCAAACTGCAAATCAACAGAAGTGCCAGGAAATTTCTTTTTAATATATGATTGCGATAAAGAAATATCTGATATTAAAATGAGTGGAATAAAGAAGTAAATTGTTCGCATTAATAAGCAAGGTATTGTTTAATAATGCTTCCATTAATCAATTTTAAAATAACCGCTTCACTTTTATTAACCGAATTGCTTGTCATATATCTAACATTATCGTTATAATAGTAGGAATCACTAGTGCCATGCAAATGACCATGAAGCGAAAGAATAAAATTACTTTTGGAGGCGAACAAGTTCTTGTATGGTGTTTCTAATACTCGATCAAAGTCTACATCGTAAGGTGGCACATGTGAAATGCCAACAAACCAGTTGCATGTTGTGTCATTAAGCTCTTCCGACAACCACCAGAGATTAGGAGTTGAGCCACTAAATCCATATTCTCGTCCATTTGTATCATGAAATAGAAACTTATATTGTTTGTATATGAAAGAAAAATATTTTTCACCAAAAATATTATTATAGATATTTTCACCATTAGCCGTCAAATCATGATTCCCTATTGCACATAAGTATGGGATTGTCAATTTATCCAATTGCTTTTAAACCCATAAAAACTCTTGCAGTGTTCCAAAATCTGAGATATCTCCAGAAATCACAAAAAAATCAATATCTGTTCTTGTATTCGTTTTTTCAACCAAATCATTAAGATCATCATAAAATCTTTGAGAATCTCCAGAATATAATATCGTCACAGTATCATCTGAGCTGTGTTCTGTTTGTTTTAATTTTGAAATATTAATAGAATTAAGATTACTTGGCATTCCATTTTGAATTTCTGTTTGATATGGACTAAACTCAAATTTATTACAAGAGTAAGTGATGATTAATAATAATAATAAAAGGAAAATATAATTGCGTTTCATACTTTAAAATTTTATTAATTTTTTAGGGGCATTAATTTGCTTGTAAATTCTTCTAAATTTTTATTAAGTCAAGTAAAAAGAGCAATTAAACTTCTTGAATAATAAAACTTCGTTCGCTAAAAGCAGGTAATTTTTGTTCGGCTTCGTAGAAATATTTAATTTCATCGTCTTTGTCTAAAAGTCCCAAACTGTAAAGAACAGGCACAAAATGATCAGGAGTTGGTGCGGCTAATTTGCCCAACTTATGGCTGCTACTATAGTTAATAATGTCGGAAAAATTTCGATTATCAATTTGCTGCTTAATCCAAGAATCATATTCCAATTCCCAACCATAAGGGGTCATATCGTTTTTGCGCATTTTTTGCCCCGCTAGTGGTATGTTGTGAATAAGTGCACCGCTTCCTATAATTAAAACCCCTTTGCTTCGAAGCGATTTCAACTGTTTCCCCAATTCATAATGATATTCAGGTTTAGCATAGTAATCTATACTCAATTGGAAAACAGGAATGTTCGCATCAGGAAACAAGTGCATCAGCATAGGCCATGCACCGTGATCTAATCCCCATTCAGTTGTTTCGGAAATAGAAGGAATTAATTTCTTTACTTCATGAGCAATTTCAGGAGAACCTTTGGCTTTGTAATTTACTTTATAGTATTCTTCGGGAAAACCATAATAATCAAAAATTTGCTTTTGATCAGAGGAAATGTTTACAAAGGTTCCTTTTGTACACCAGTGTGCAGATACTACCAGTGCAGCTTTTACATCGTAATTTTTTTTCAAGTTAACTCCTAGATTATACAATTTTTGCCAGAACGCTCTTTCATTTCTTGGAACAGGAATGTCCATTGGGTTGCCATGTGAAGTAAATAGCACCGGCATTTTTTTTGTTGAAGGTAAAGTATTGATAATATTTGAAAATGCTTGCAGATTCATGGTTTGTGAGGCTAAGGGGGCTAAAGCAATAAGTTTTAAAAAATCGGAGCGTTTCATTCACTATTTATTTTCTTTAATCATTATTCATTTATCATACTTAATCCTTAGAGATAGATGGAGTTGTTTGAAAATACTTTTTATCTTCCAAAATATCGAGCATAAATTTTGCTACATCTTTTCTGCTAATTGTCATTAGCAATTTATTTTCTCCCTTGTAACTAACTCTTATAGGAGAATGTTCGTTCTCGTTGGTAAGCCCAACCGGTCGAACTGCCGTCCAATCAAGTTCGCTTTGCCGAAGCACACTCTCCTGATCCTCATGTCCAGCATAAGCAATGCCAACCTTTGTTTTATTAATAAGGAAACGAAACATCCAATTAATTTCGTTGTAACTATCTCCTACTCCCCATGCAGAAACAGTTATAACTCTTCGAACACCGCTTTCATTCATTGCTTTTACAATGTTTTTCATAGCTATATCTAGAAAGTTTGCAGGTGTTACAAGTTCTGCCCAAGGCCAGTCGGATTTCCTCGCTATATTCAATGTTACTAAAACTGCATCACAACCTTCTATTGTAGCAAGTACATCGTCATATACTAACGGAGTGCCAATAATGTAAGATGCTTTCTTCCCTATGATTTTTTCTTTGGATTTTTCTCTAATGAGGCACATAGGTACAATACCTCGTGCTGCAACCTGCTCTATAATATGCAGCCCGGTCCTTCCTGTAGCACCTAAAATGGCAATTTTCTCCATAATTTACTTTTTAAAACTTGCAAGCATTTCGGGGTTGCGTAAGTAGTTGGCAACCCAAACCAACAACAGCATTATTGCTTGAGGAATAAACATTTCTCCATTCGACATGTGTGTTACTATTGCACCTCCTAAATGCGCTGTTAACAACAAAACGCCTATTGATGATGTTCGGGGAATTAGAAATAAAATGGCTGCAATAAGTTCACCCATCCCTATTAACATTAATTTACCATCCAAGCCCCATTTCACAAAGTTTACGGCAATTTCTGCATCCTTGCCGGCCATCAGTTTCATAGTAGCACTCATCATAAATAATGCGGTCATTAGCCCTACAGCTATCCATGCGGTTATTTTTCTTCCTTTTGATAATTGTTTTATTTCCATGATTATTTGAGTTATTTATGTTTTTTTAAAGTTCGCTGTTATAATTAAATGTATTTACACCGGCAAAAGATAATACACGAAACCAGCCAGCAATCCAAATCCTACACCCGTGCCAATCATTTGCCATGCTTTTATTCGGTCTTTTCTGAAATTTTCTTTTTGATCTATTGAAAACGTTTTACCAATGTCTCCGAAATTAAACACGCCTTTTATTCCGAAAGCCACACAAAATTTAAAGTACCACTGTTGGAAACTTACGCCAAGCGAAGCAGCCGGAATGATTAGAAAGAGTCTCCAAATTTTCTCTACCTCATACCATTGCATGAACGCTATGAAAATAACACAAAGTGCAAAACTGAAGATGGTAGCTTTTTTTCTGCGCTCAATTTCTTTTTTACCGATATTGCAAGCACCAGGAATGTATTCCTCACGGTCGTTTGCCGAATTTGTATCCTGAGGTGTAAAGCTCAAATAGAGCGATTCAAGTTTTAAGGTTTTTATCATGTGATTTGGTTTTAAATTGGAGGGGAAGCAGGCTTTTAGATAATGGTTGTATGGAACAACAATCACAACTTAACGGCCTGTTCCCCATATTTTATTAATTAGATGAATAATAGAAACGTTCATGGATTATTTTTCCATCTTTCCATTTCTGAACAGCAACCTGTTCCATTTTTGAACGCTGTCCGCCTTTGTAGGTCATATCAAACGACCACTCTACCATAGTAGTATCATCACCAACTGCTACAGCTTTAGCATGTGCTCCGTGGAACTGTTCTATGGAAGCCATCATCTGCTCCTGAGATTTTTGTTCACGATCACGATTGGCAGATTTTCCATTTGTGGGTGGTTGATTATTTTCTTGCATAACAACATCATCATGGTAGTATTTTTCAAATGCCTCCATGTTGTTCCCGCTTATTATCATGCGGTTCATATCCTCAATTTTTTCTTTCAGGTTCATAAATTTGTTTTTTGGGTTTTTTAACTAATTTCTTACGACAAATTTAATAGATATATTTATATCTATCTATATATTTTTTAAAAAAATTATTTAATTAACTCACCTTCAATAGTCTTAAGATATTTTTGAAGCGTTTTCTTGTTGATTGTTAATATGGAGTGTTGCCCATCTTTTTGAGCATTAATTAACCCACAATCATACAAAATTTTAAGATGGTGTGAAATGGTGGGTTGGGATAAGGTAAAATGGTTTTCTAATTCACCGCAACTTATTTCACCTTTTTCAATAAGTGTTTTCAATATTTTGTAGCGGTTTCCATCCGCAAGCGCCTTTGATATTTTCAAGAAATTCATCAGATCTTTTTTGCAAAAGTAAGAAATACGTTGCTATTTTTAAAATTCGCACATTGTTTTCATTTTTTCTTTCATATATTTACTTCTGTTTAATTCCATGACTGATTTTTTGAACAGTTGTTTTTATTAACCTTTTTTAAATCGAGTTCTTATCGATTTTAACAGTTTTCTTTCTTTCTCCCAAAAGAAAGAAAACTGTCCTAATAAGAACCCATAAAGCAGCAACAATAACTGGTAAGCAGGGAAGATGAACAATATGTAGGTAATCGTTTTTATCCATAATGAGGTATCATCTTCTATGCCAATTAAAATAAAAAACAGCTTGCGAAATTTCACAACTGAGAACCCTGCAAGAGAAAAAACAAGAAAAATCAGCAACAACTGACGATTGTTATTAATTTTCCATTTCGTCTTAAGATTTTTGAAATAAAACTCCATTTTTGAAGAAATAAGCACAAATATTTGTTTAAACAAATAAAGTTCAGACAAATATGCTAAATTTTTCTATATTTGATAAAAAAGAAATCACATGCTTTGGTACAATCAATTATTATCAAATCAAATAAATGATGCTGCTTTTTACAAAAAGTGTGCTATGGAACTTGTTGAAGAAAGAAGAAAAACTGATATAAAAATATTGATTTCAGCACTTGAGGTAGAAAATGAAAATATTAGTTTAACCATTTCAAACATTTTATATGAGGTAAGTCTAATCGATCCTTCTTTATTGGAAGAGGACGTGGACTTATTTATTAAAACATGTTTAGGCGAAAAGAGATTGATTCATAATAATTCCTTAAGGATTTTGATAATTCTTGCGCCTTCAAAACACAAAATAATATTCCAGAAGTTGGATGTTATTTCGGACTTATTCATAAATGGAGATGATGATGTAAAAGAGAGTTTTGTAACTCTTTTAATAGTTCTAGCTAAATTATCTCAAGACTATTTTAAAGAAATATGTAATGCATTAAATGTGATTCTTGAATTTTATCCAGCAGAAACTTTTGTTACTTGTGCCAAAAAAGTTCTTCCGGTTGTAAACAAAGATAATTTTGAGTGTTTTCAAAAAATTATAGTAAAGAGGAGAGACGACCTGCAAATAATAGATCAACAGGAAATTGACAGAATTCTGTCTCACATTTTACTCAAAATGTCTGGTAAAAATTAATGTACCCTTGCAGTGAAACCTTGAAAATTTTTACCCCCCTCACCCCGTTAAATGCGATTGAATTAATGTTTTGATTGAAAAAATCCGCATTAAATCCGTAAAATAGTTTTATTTTGCAAGAAACAAATTTTTATTTCGGTCTTTTGTAAGACATCAGCCAATTATATGCTTCATCATAATCTGAGAAAATCTTTACGGGCGTTTTTGATTTGTGCAAGCTAATGAAAATGCAAAATAATACCCTACGAAATGCAGAGCCTTTAAGTACTGCTTGAGCGATTGTTTGTTTCGCATCCAGCGCATTGATAAACTCACGAGCTTTTTTATCGATAGAAAAATTGGCTCTTGCATCAATTAGCTTTAAAAACCTAGTTTCACTTGTTAATCGTTTTATAACAAGAGCATTATCAATCATGTCTTCATAATCCACCCGAATGCCGTCAAACATTTCAATATGTAAAATATCATTTTTATCAAAAAAAATGGTGGCTGTGCGGGTTGTTGTTTTGTTCACGGTGCAAAGGTCAGTAAAAAACATTCTTTTCGTATTGAAAAATACAAATGGTATTTTATATTTAATAAGTGGCCATAAATATAAGATAAATGGAAATGTTCTCTTATTGATTTCGTTTGTGAATCCAAATTGAAAAAACCGCTTTAGATTTTAATCTTTTACTTTGTAATACCAAGAGATCGACTCTAAAATGTATTTACATTTTGTCCTTCCTCCTAAAATAAATATCTAATAAAGAAACAAAATTTGCGTATTTAAAAACTGTTTGTACATTTGTAGACTAAAATACGTATTTAGTCTAAAAGTATTATAATGGAAAAAGACGAAATCATTGTACTGGATATAATAAATGGAGCCAAAAAGCTTATGCAACAATATGGTTTAAAAAAAACTACTATGGAAGATATTGCCAAAGCAGCAGGTAAAAGCAAGAGTACATTATATTATTACTTTAAGGATAAGGAAGAAATATTTGACAGAGTGATTAACCTTGAGATGGATGAGTTTTTCCAAACTGTAAAAACTGCTGTCGATAAACAATCAAACGAAATCAATATGTTGAAAACATATATTGTTACAAAAGTAAAAACATTAAGAGATAAAGCCAACCTATACAGTTTTGCAATTGAAAATGATTTGCAAGGCCAAATCAACAGAGAGTTTACAAATCTTCGAAATAGATACGATAACGAAGAAAAAAAACTAATAAATTCTATTTTGGCTAAAGGTGTAGAAGCTAAGTTATTTAAAAGTGTTGTTATTCAGGAAGGGGATACATTAAGTGAACTTTTGGTTAGTTGTATTAGAGGAGTAGAAATGGACATAATTACTCATAATAAAAATAAAGCCTTGGCAGATAAAGCGGATATGTTAGTTGAGATTCTAATAAAGGGGATTGGCAAGTAGCAGGAAAACAAGCCAATTGAAAAAAAATTTGAACAAAAATCGAACATAAAACGAATATAGTCAAAAAGTAAATTAATTAAAAAATAAACCAAATAACAATGGAAAATTCATCAAAAAATCAGAGACCAATCTTAGTTAAGATTGCGGAACAGCTACTTAAAGACCAGCAAGAATTAGATTTATTAGCAGTACAATTATCACTTGGCAAAGCTGAAGCAAAAGACAAGGTAAATGAAGCTAAGGCTGAATTAAAACGAAAAATACATGATTTGAAAGTATGGTTTGCTACGGAGTATGAAGAAAACAGTGAATGGGCTAAAACTACTAATCTTATATTAGATGATCTCGACAGTAAGCTGATAGATAGTGCTGAAGATCATTTTGAAACCAGCAAGCGTGATATTCTTAGCGCATTAGAGAAGCTTGAAAATCAAATAAAAAAGAATCCTGCTGCGCAAAAACTTTCAATTTTGTTCACAGTTTATTCAGAAAAAGTAAGATTACAATTTGAAATTCTTGAGCAAAACATAGAAGGTAAAAAACTAGAAGTAAGTGAAAATTTTAAGGAAAAATTAGACGAAGTACGAAAAAAAATCGATTCTATAATTGAACGCTTTGACGAGAAGAAGGCAGAAGCGGACTTGAAGCTGGAAGTTTTTAAGGATGAAATTGGTGTGGTATATGACCACCTGAAAAAGGCATTTAGAGCACTTGGATAGTTCGAAAACACGTAAATAAGTAAATAAAATTTTCGCAAAGAAAGTGTAAATACAAAACTAGGGATTAGAACAAAACTTCATTCTCATCATACAACCTATAACAATGTACTTTGAATCGGATAACATAAGAAAACTTAAAAGAACAGCTAAGCTTTTAGCTGTTTTATCCAAATATGGGTTTGAAGAAATACTAGAGCGTATCCAATTAGCGAAGATAATTCCAAATAATCTAAAGGAAAAGAGTGAAAAATTATCTGAAGTGCTTTCACTTTCAGTATATGAACGTGTCCGCATGGCATTGGAGGAACTGGGACCGGCATACGTAAAGCTTGGACAAATGTTCAGCAATAGGGCTGATTTGCTTCCTAAAGAACTTATAAATGAGTTGCAAAAGTTACAGGACAAAATTGGGCAGGAACCAGTTAATGTTAAGGAAAAATTGGCCAATGAATTAAGAATTGACCCCAATGATTATTTTGAATGGATAGAAGAGAAACCTCTGGCGTCTGCATCTATCGCTCAGGTTTTTAAGGCTATGCTTAAAAATAAAAATTTGGTAGTGCTTAAAATAAAAAGGGAAAACATTCGTGAAATTATAGAATGTGACTTATTGATATTAAAGGATTTGGCTAATGTCTTAGAGAGCTACAATGAAAATTACAAGAACATTAATTTGTCCTATATTCTCAAAATATTTGATGAGTCCATCCATAAGGAACTTTCTCTGGCGAATGAACTGAATAACATTGAACGTTTTAAACGAAATTTTAATAATAACATCCATGTGCATGTGCCGACAGTTTACAAAGAACTATCCAACGATAACATACTATGCATGGAATTTATTAATGGAATAAAAGTTACTGAAAAAGACAAAATTGAAGAGGCCTCTTTGGACGTAAAACATATCGCAGTTGAGGGTTTCGTTCTCTATGTTCAACAAGTTTTGGAATATGGTTTTTTTCATGCCGACCCACATCCCGGAAATATATTTGTAACATTTAACGGAAAAATTGCTTTTATAGATTTTGGTTCAATGGGCACATTGTTGCCTAAAGAAAGGGAACTTCTGGAAGATTTTTTATATTATTTGCTTCAAAAAAACACTAAAAAGCTTATTGTTACAATTAAGAAGATAGCAATAGACTATGCCGTTAGTAACGAAAAACAATTGGAACGTGATGTTTATGAGATCATGGACATAGTAGATAAAAACTCTCTAAAAAGCATCAATTTAAGTCTAATTGTTGACAGGTTAAGATTTATATTCAGCCACAATAAAATAACCTTACCTGAGCATTTTTATCTTTTACTTAAGGGAATCACTCAAATTGAAGGGATAGTAAGGCATTTAGATCCGGATTTGGATGTGTTTCAGTTGACGGAACAATATGCACAAGATATTTTTATACGAAGAATATCTCCGAAATATTTATTCTCTAAGGGGCTTAGCGCGATCAACAATCTCTCAGAAAATCTGATGTCACTGCCAGTCGAGGTAAGAAACGTATTACAAAAATTGAATAATAACGAAATTAAATTAACTCACGAAATACCTGCTTTGTTTGAATTGCAAAAATCAGCAGACCGTCTGGTTCTTGCTATGATTATTTCTGCCCTATCTATTGGTTCGGCAGTTTTAGTAATGGCCGACATGCCACCTAAATTATTTGGAGTGCCAATATTAGGATTTTTGGGGTTTACATTTTCAGGAGCCATAGGAATTTATATTGTGATTTCATTAATTAAAAGTAAGAAGAAGTAAAATGAAAAATAATTAATCAAAATATTTCTAGTAAAAATAACTGTATGATAATAAATCTTATTACCGAGTATTTACCGGAAAACGTGATTACAAATGAATATTTTATCAAAAATTGCGGAATTACCAATGAGGAAATAATTGCAAAAAGTGGTATTAAGCAACGTAGGGTTACATCCGCAGATGAAAACTCAAACACAATGGCAATTGAGGCGGTAAATAATGCTTTAACAAAGTTGCCATACAGTATAAATGAAATTGATTTAATTGTCGGTGCAACCTATACGCCCTTTGATACTGTTGGCACAATTGCTCATGCTGTTCAGTCCAATTTTAAATTAGAAAATGCCAAATGTTTCACCGTAGATTCTGCATGTTCATCATATATTAATGCTTTGGAGATAGTTGAAACTTATTTAGCCACTGGTAAAGCATCTAAAGCTTTAGTTATAGTTTCTGAAAACAACAGTATATATAATAACATTAGTGATCCTCAATCTGGTTTTCTGTGGGGCGATGGAGCGGCAGCGGTGTTTATTTCAAAAGAAAGATATTCTGATGACGATTTTCAGGTTCTCGATATTCAAACCAAGGGATTAGGAAATATTGGAAAATCTATAGAAGGGGTTTATTTGCGTCCAACAAATGGTGGACTTAAAATGCCCTATGGGAAAGATGTTTTTCAACATGCTTGTAATTATTTGATAGAGGAAACTGAAAATATACTCAGAAAAAACAATTTATCAACTTCAGAAATAAATTATTTTATCCCACATCAGGCAAACATTCGAATAATTGATTTTGTTGCTGACCGCTTAAAAATAGATTCTGAAAGAGTGCTAAATAATATAGAGTACTTAGGTAATACAGGAAGTGCTAGTACGGCTATTGTGATGGCTCAATACAAAAATCAGTTTAAGAGAGGTGATACTATTGTGATATCGGTTTTTGGAGGTGGATATTCTAGTGGTGCAGTATTGATGAAAAAAATTTGAAAGAATTAAATTATGAGAGAACATATTAATGATTATATCATCATTTCTTGTAACAAAAGCGAAATAGGGTCTAAAAAATATAATAAAAAAATAAAGCAATGAAGAAATTAAATTATCTAGTATTATCGGGGACACTTGTATTCGCAAGTTGTACTCACAAAGAAAACACAGAAGTAGTAGAAAACAACGGTGTTGTAAATGTTCAGACAGAGCAGTCAGTGGCCTACACAGGACTTGTTCAATCGGGTTATTCGGGTGTTGTTGAGGCTCAAAAGACAACAGCCTTAAGTTTTGCTACAATGGGAACTGTTACGGAAGTATTAGTGGAAGAAGGACAAGTTGTAAATAAAGGACAATTGTTAGCTAAACTTAATGATTCAAACGCTCAAAATGCATTTCAACTGGCTTTGGCAAAACAGCAACAGGCGGAAGATGCATACAAAAGATTAAAGCCTATGAAAGAAAATGGCACACTTTCCGAAATAAAATGGGTGGAAGTTGAAACAGGAGTAACACAAGCCAAAGCAGCTGTTGCCATAGCACAGAAAAACATTACTGATTGCAACCTATACGCCCCTGAAAGCGGTGTGATTGGCAAAAAAAATGTGCAAGTAGGTGTAAACCTGATGCCGACTACAACAGCTTTAGAGTTGTTGAATATACAATCTGTCTATGTTAAAATTCCTGTTTCAGAAAATGAAATAAGTTTGTTTAAAAAGGGCGAAATAGCACAAATCAATATCAACGCAATTAATAAAACAACTACTGGAACAATAAAAGAAATAGGCGTTTCAGCCGATGTTTTATCCCATACCTATCCTGTAAAAATTGAAGTTCAAAATAATTTTAACGAAATAAAGCCCGGAATGATATGTTCAGTTCAGGCAACCACCAAAGATAATCGGTCAGGAATATTAATTTCCAACAAAGCTTTGCAAAAAGATGTAAGAGGCAACCAATTCATTTACATTGAAACAAATGGTCGAACCGAAAAGATAGCTGTCCAAACCGTTGCCCTAATTGATAATAAAGTTTTGATAAAAGGAGAAGTTCCACAAAACGCAAACATCATTATTTCAGGGCAGCAAAAATTAAGTAGTGGTACACCTGTTAAAATCATTAAGTAATTATGTCAAAAACAAATTTAAATATCATCGAATTGGCTATGAAACATAAGCAGATAGCCATAATTATTACAATTATTTTCGTACTGTTTGGCGCATTTGCACTGACTGTAATGCCTCGAAACGAATTTCCTGAATTTACAATTCGTCAGGGGTTAATTATCGGTGTTTATCCCGGTGCCAATTCCGAACAGGTAGAAGAACAATTAGCCACCAAAGTAGAAAGTTTTTTGTACGGCTTTCAAGAAGTCAATCGAGAAAAAACCTATTCCATTTCCAAAGAAGGGATGTTGATTGTGTTTGTAGAAGTAAACAACAACGTGAAAGATCCGGATGCTTTTTGGGATAAAATAAAATTCGGACTGAACAATCTAAAAATGGAACTTCCACCGCAGGTCTTAGCTCTAATAGCAAACAATGATTTTGGAAACACATCAGCGGTTTTGTTAACGGTACAATCTGAGACTAAAACCTACAAAGAACTTGATCGTGAACTAAAGGTTATTGAAACGGAATTGCGAAAAATAAAAGAAGTTTCAAAAGTAAAACATTTTGGATTAACACAGGAACAAATCACCATATATCCCGACAATGATAAGTTAGCTTATTATGGTGTAAAACCAATGAGTTTATTGGCTGCCGCACAGTTAGAGGGTTCTGTATATTTTGGCGGAGAGTTGGACAACGGATCTTTGATTACACCGATACATATACCCACTACTTACAATTCGGAAGAAGATATTAAAAATCAAATCGTTTATACTGATCCTACAGGGAATGTTATTCGTGTAAAAGATATAGCACGTGTAGTAAGAGAATACCCTAAACCTGATTCATATATCAAAAACAACGGAGCAAATAGTTTACTGATTTCGTTGGAAATGCAACCCGGCAACAATATTGTGGCTTTTGGCAAAACAGTGGACGAAACATTACAAACATTAAAAGGCAAAATTTCATCTGACGTACAGTTAGCAAAAATTGCCGATATGCCGCAAGCGGTAGAACATTCCATCACTCACTTTTTAAGCGAATTTTGTATTGCTATTATCGCAGTTATCATAGTAACAATGCTGTTATTACCTTTTCGTGTTGCAGCCGTTGCAGGTGCAACTATTCCAATTTCAATTTTCATAACAATTGGCATTTTGTATGCGTTAGGCGTAGAACTCCACACGGTTTCATTGGCAGGTTTAATTGTTGTTTTGGGTATGGTGGTAGATAATGCCATTGTGGTTTTAGATGGACACATTGAAAAACTAGACCACAAAGAAAATCCTTGGGATGCAGCTTGGAAAAGTGCTCAAGAACTTTTTATACCGGTATTCTCTGCAACAATGGCAATTATCGCTACCTATATTCCAATGGTGTTTTTTCTTGACGGAATGGTGGGTGATTTTGTAGGCTCTTTACCTATAACTATTGGCGTTGCATTGATTGCTTCATTGGTTATTGCCTGTTTGCTTGTGCCTTATATGAGTTATGTATTTATTAAAAAAGGAATTAAAAATGAGCCCGACAAACAAAAAAGAAAAACCTTGTTGGATTGGGCTCAGAAACTTTATGATAACACATTGGAATGGGCTTTTCGCATACCTAAAACTACTATTCTGATGGGTTTAGGTTCCATTGTATTAGGCGGCATTATCCTTGCATTAGTACCACGGCAGTTATTTCCAAAAGTGGACAGGAACCAGTTTGCTGTAGAAATATATTTGCCAGAAGGTAGTACGCTGGAACAAACTGCTTTTGTATCTGACAGCTTAGAACAAATGTTGATGAAAGACAAACGGGTGATAAATGTTGCAGCATTTGTTGGTACAAGTTCTCCTAGGTTTCATACCACTTACGCACCAAACTTTCCGGCAAAAAATTATGCTCAATTAGTAGTTAATACACAAACCGCAGATGACGCTATTGCGATATTAAATGAATATGAGGCTAAGTATAGAAACCTTTTTCCAAATGCCTATGTACGAATGAAGCAATTAGACCTCCTGAGCACAACCGCACCAATTGAAGTTCGAATTAGCGGGGATAATAAGGATACAATCAAAGCTTTGGCGCAAGAGGTAAAGGCTGTAATGGAAAAAGATATAAATGTTATTTGGGCTAGAACCGATTACCTTAATTCACGACAAGGTTTAAGCGTTCAAATTAACAATGAAAGCTCTAACCGATTGGGACTAACTAAAGGAGTTGTAGCCACTTCGTTGGCAACTGGTTTTTCAGGAATGCCCCTAGGTACAATATGGGAGGGCGATTATCCTATAACCGTAAAGTTGATGAATGAGCAGCGACAAAAGGATAGTTTTGATGATATAGCCAACCAAAATATTACATCGCCATTAACAGGCGCAACCGTTCCTGTAAGACAGATAGCAACGAAAATAAGTAACGATTGGAGTGAAGGACAAATTATCCGCAGAAACGGTACTAGAACAATTACGGTTCGTGCTGATGTTAAACGTGGTGTATTGCCATATAAGGTATTATCTGATTTAAAAATGAAGATCAAAGAATTGCACAAATCAGAACAAATTACTTTAACCTATGGTGGAGAAGAAGAAAGCGAAGTGGAAAATTACATACCATTAGCTAAAGCCTTGTTGGCAGGAATAATGTTGATTTTCTTTATTCTGCTGTTTCAGTTCAAAAAACCAAAATTGGTTTTATTGGTAATGATGACAATGCCATTGAGTTTTCTTGGAGCTGCGTTAGGATTAATTATTACCGGTTTTCCGTTTGGTTTAACCTCATTTATGGGAGTTATGAGTCTTATGGGCATTGTAGTACGTAACGGTATTATACTAATCGACTATGCTGAAGAACTTAGAACCAAAAACGGAATGACACTTGCAAACGCAGCCATAGCGGCAGGCAAACGCAGGATGCGTCCAATTTTTCTCACAACTTTTGCGGCTGCTGTTGGCGTTGTGCCCATGATAGTTAGTGGATCTACCCTTTGGGCTCCATTTGGTGCAGTTGTGTGTTTCGGACTATTGGTTTCAATGATACTAACATTGTATATGATACCTGTTATGTATAATCAATTGTTTAAAAAGAATTATATCTAAATGCTAATGAACAATAAAATAGGTATTACACTTTCAGGCGGTGGTTTTCGAGGAATTGCCCATCTGGGAGTATTACAATACATGTCCGAAATAGGCATTAAACCAGACGAAATATCAGGTACAAGCGCTGGCGCTTTGGCTGGTGCTTTTATAGCTGAAGGTTACACTCCTGAAGAAATACTCCGCTTCTGCAAAGAAGAAGATTTTTTTAACTACTCAGATATTGCCCCATCAACCAGTGGTTTTTTTAGTGGAGCCATTTTTGAAAAAGTAGTCAGAAAATATATACCTCATGATAGCTTTGAAGGCCTTAAAATGCCCTTATATGTATCGGTCACAGATCTTACCAATGCGAAAGCCCTTGTTTTTAAGCAGGGTTGTTTATCATTCGCTATAAAAGCTTCCTGTAGCTTTCCTTTGGTTTTTCAACCGGTAGTTTATGATGAAGACACATATTTATGCGATGGTGGTATATTAAACAATTTTCCAGTAGAACAGGTTAGGAATTCTTGTAATAAAGTTATTGGTATTAATGTAAATCCAATTTATAAACACAACGGGGTCTTCTCTTACAAAGATATTGTAGCCCGAATCATTCGAATTACCACATCTAGGGTATCTGTAGCTCCTGAATCTGCCTGTGATGTTTATTTACAGCCAGAAGAACTCAAAAACTATGGCACGTTCGATACCGATAAGATTGATGAATTATTTCATCTTGGTTATCAATACGCCTTGAAATTTGAAAATGAATTTACAAAACTTAAAAATGAATAACAAAATGAAAAACTTTATTATACTGATTCTTGCGACTTTAGCTTTCGTAAGGGCCTTTGGACAAAACAACCTAACACTTGAACAAAGTAAAACACTTGCAATGAAAAACAATAAAGCATTGCGGAATAGTTCACTCGAAATAATGGCAGCAAAGCAGATAAAGAAAAATGCTTTCACTAATTATTTCCCAAAAGTGAATGCAACTGCATTTGGAATGTATGCAAAAGATCCCCTGTTGAATTTAAAACTCCCAGAACTCAATTTGCCTGTATATAATGGAAACCCGGCAACCCTTCCGCTTGCTTCGCAATTTGCATATTTTCCTGGCATGAATGCGGAAATTTTGAAAAAATCAGCAATAGGAATGCTAAATGTTACACAACCAATTTTTGCTGGAGGAAAAATACTAACGGGCAATAAATTGGCAACGCTTAATGTTGATGTGAAAGAAAAACAACAACGGTTAACAGAAAATGAAATATTGCTTAAAACCGAGCAGCAATATTGGCTACTTATTTCCTTGCAGGAAAAACAAAAGACACTAGCAAAGTACGAAGTATTACTTCAAGATATTCGCAAACAAGTGGACGATGCGTTCAAATCGGGGTTGATCATTAAAAACGATGTGCTGAAAGTGCAAATCAAACAAAGCGAATTGCAAGCCAACAAGAACAAATTGCAAAACGGAAAAAAATTAGCAACAATGTTATTTTGCCAAACCATTGGAATACCGTATGACAGCACATTGGTATTGCAGGAACAAATTGATGTAAGTCAAAATCCCAATCAATACTATACAGATAATCAAACGGCATTAAGCGGTAGAACTGAATATCAGTTGTTGGAAAAATCAGTTGAAGCATCTCAATTGCAAAAGAAGATGAAAACGGGAGACTATTTGCCTACAGTTGCAGTTGGTGTTGCCGGGTATCACCTTAATATGTTAGAAAAAGATGCCAAGACTTACACTAATGGATTAGCTTATGCAACAGTATCCATTCCTATATCTGATTGGTGGGGTGGAAGCTATGCCATTAAAGAGCAGAAAATAAAACAACAAATTACCGAAAATACATTTGAAGACACTAAAGATTTATTGAAGCTGCAAATGGAAAAGGCTTGGATAGACTTAAACGAAGCGTGGAAGCAAATTGAAATTATGAAAGAAACAGCAATTCAAGCCGAAGAAAATCTGAAAGTAAGTCAAACAGGCTACAATAGTGGTGTAGTTATTCTATCCGATTTATTGGAAGCCCAGGCTTTAGTTACTGAAACAGCAGATAAACTAACAGAAGCACAAACTCAATATAAGCTGGCGGTTACTACTTATTTGCAGGTAACAGGAAGAAAATGATAAATAGCAAGCTAGTATTAATTAAAAAGTAATAATGACACGAGCACTTAAATTCTCAGAGCTAATTGCTGTAAAGAACGATTTAGAATTGTTCATAGATACAAATTTGTATCTTTCACAAAAAGAGAAATGTAAGGCAGTGAGGGCAGATTTCTTCTCTTTAGCAATACTTTTAAATGGTGAAGTAATGATAAAGATAAATTTGAAGGAGAAACTTACCCGGAAAAAGAATAACCTATTGTTTTTTGCCCCAAATTCCATCAATCAAATCATTTCGACAAGTAAGGATACACGTATTCATTTCTTGGCCTTTACCTCTAAATTTCTTTTACAGGCAGGGATTACTATGCATGAAATGGAAATGCTAACTTTCATTTCTTCTCAATATGATGGAGCGATATCGCTAACTGATGAAGAGTTTATTCGTCTCGAAAAAATTATCGAGGAACTGGAGATTCAAAGTAAGTTTATAAATAGACATTCATTTGTCGAATCAATTGTAAAGCTTCAGTTTAGAGTTTTGCTCTATGAATTAGCAGCGATAGGTCAGCGCAATAAACTATCCACTAAGTTTAAAACAACCCGTAAACAGGAAATTGTTACAGGCTTTGCAAAACTGCTCGAAAAACATTTTAAGGAAGAACGGAGTTTGAAATATTATGCCACACAATTGTCCATAAGCACTAAGCATTTGACAGAAGTAGTTTATGATGTTACCGGAAAATCGGCTGGGGTACTTATACATGAAAAGCTCATTATCGAAATAAAATATCTGCTAGGTAATCCCTCGCAAAATATTAACCAAATATCCGAATATCTTAACTTTCCAAATCAGTCATTCTTTGGGAAATATTTCAAACGATACTGCGGATTATCTCCCAAGGAGTATCGAGAAAAAATTTTAGAAGGCACCATGTAGAAAAAACATAGAAGACGACTTTTAGAACATTATCTCCGAATAACAGACCTTTTCCGTAACAATATAACATAGGACATTTGCATAGTCAACAATACACTAGTAAATGTTTTATGGTTAAAGATGAAAAGTTGCTTTTAAGCGCCAATATAGTTCTTACAGCTAGGTTGCTCGTAAAGAGCATTAATAATCATTTCGCTAATGCTGGGGTTAACATAACTATGGAACAACTTGAGATTTTATTTCACATTGCTTCTAATTCAGAAAAACAAATCATTCAAACTGAGGTTGCTAATTGTATGGTTAAGAATAAATCAGCGATTGTAAAAAGCATTGATATTCTCGAACGAAAAAATTATGTAAGACGTCTGTCATTAACTGATGACCGGAGAAAAAATGTTTTGGAGATCACCACCAGTGGGCATAAAGTTATAAAAGAGGCATCTAAAATATTCAATAGTATCAAACTTAAATACTTGGAGCAACTGGAAAGTAATGATGTCGAATTATGCAACAAAGTATTAAATAAAATAAAAAAGTCCATCGATTCAAACGATTAGTAAATAAGTTGTATGAAGAATATATATACCAGAACAAAATTAAAATCAGATAAAAGACCTGAAGAAGCCAGACAAGCAGGAATTTATCCATATTTTAGACCGATTTCTTCTGATCAGGATACGGTAGTAAAAATCAATGGAAAGGATGTTCTGATGTTTGGGTCTAATAGTTACCTCGGTTTAACTAATCATCCACTCGTAAAAGAAGCTTCTCAGAAAGCTATTCAAAAATATGGATCAGGATGTGCTGGCTCTCGCTTTTTGAATGGCACATTAGATATCCATATTGAATTAGAAAACAAGCTGGCTAAATTTTTGAATAAAGAGTCCGCCTTAATTTTTAGCACTGGATTCCAAACCAATCTTGGAGTTGTATCTTCTATTACCGGACGTCATGATTACATTATTTTAGACGATGCAAATCATGCATCGATTTATGAAGGTGCTCGTTTGTCTTTTTCAAAAGTACTTAAGTATAAACACAATGATATGTACAGTCTTGAAAAGGTATTATCTTCTTTACCCGAGAATGCTATTAAGTTAATTATTACTGATGGAGTTTTTAGCATGGAGGGAGATATTACAAAGTTGCCTAAAATAGTTGACCTATCAAAAAAATACGATGCTATGATTGTGGTGGATGACGCTCATGCATTGGGAGTCTTGGGAGAAAGTGGAAGAGGAACAGCAAATCATTTTCAAGTAGAAAATGATGTTGATATTATTGTTGGCACATTTAGTAAATCACTGGCGTCACTGGGAGGCTTTGTTGCGGCTGATTCCGATGTAATTGAGTATCTAAAGCATAATGCCCGTTCACTAATTTTTAGTGCAAGTGCAACTCCGGCATCAGTTGCCGCAGCTTCTGCCGCACTTGATATTCTACAAGAAGAACCGCAAAGAATTGAAAATTTATGGAAGAATACAGATTTTGCACTTAAGCTCCTAAAAGAGGCTGGTTTTGAGACAGGGCCTACTGAAACTCCAATAATTCCAATCTACATACGGGATGTAATAAAGACTTATCAAATTACTCAAAGGCTTCTGGATGAACAAGTATTCGTAAACCCCGTTGTTCCACCAGCAGTTAAGCAAGATTCAACACTCATTCGTTTTTCCTTAATGGCTACACATACTTTTGATCAGATCGAAGCCGCTGTCAAGAAAATTCATAAAATAGCTGAAGAGTTAAACGTTCCGTTGTTTCAAAACTCATCATTTTAAGGTTAGATTATGATAACAATCCACGAGGTAAATACAAAATCTGACTTAAGGAAATTCATAAAATTCCCTGACGAATTGTACAAGAACAATTCTTACAGAGTGCCACAACTGCATTCGTTTGAAATGTCCACTTTATTGAAGGAGAAGAATCCTGCTTTTGATTTTTGTGAGGCAAAATACTGGTTAGCTCTCAAAAAGGGAAAAATTGTGGGTCGTATTGCAGGAATTATAAATAAAAAAGCTAATGAAAAATGGAATGAAAAAGTAGTTCGCTTTGGTTGGATTGATTTTGTGGAGAATCAGGAAGTATCTCAGTTACTATTAAAAACCGTAGAAGAATGGGGAAAAAAGCACGGAATGGAAAAGGTGCAAGGCCCCTTAGGCTTTACTGATATGGATTTAGAGGGTATGTTGATTGAAGGCTTTGATGAAATCTCAACTCAAGCAGTCATCTATAATTATCCCTATTACCCGAATCATTTAGAGCAATATGGTTATTCAAAAGAAGTAGATTGGATTCAATATGAAATAAAAGTTCCAAATAAAGTGCCTGATAAAGTTTTACGGATAGCAGAATTAGTAAAGACAAAGTATGAATTAAAAATATTAAACTTTAAAAACTCAAAAGAATTATTGCCTTATGCCGGTAAAATGTTTGATACATTAAATGAAGCCTTTAAAGATTTATATGGATTTGTGCCACTAACTGAAAGACAAATTAAATACTATGTTGACAAATACTTTTCAATGGTTAACCCTAAGTATGTAAGTTTTGTAGTTGACAAAAACAACAATGTTGTAGGGTTCGGCTTAGGTTTTTTATCCTTATCAAAAGCTTTAATGAACGCAAAAGGCAGGCTCTTTCCTTTTGGATTCATTAAAATACTGCGGGATATGAAAACAAATGATACTGCCGATATATTGTTGCAGGCGGTTAAGGATGATTATAAGAACAAAGGTGTTCCTGCATTATTTTACGCTCATATTATGCAGGCGTTTATTGATAATGGGGTGAAAACTGCTATATCCAGCCATACTTTGGAAGAAAATAAAAATGCACTTCTCATGTTTACTAATGGATATGAATCTCGTCAACACATGAGAAGAAGATCATATATGAAATATTTGTAATGTCAGATAGAAAAACAATATTCATAACGGGTGCGAGTGGTTTTGTGGGTTCTCACATCGTAGAAATGGCTTTGCAACAACAGTTCAAAGTTTATGCAATGGTTAGAAGAAGTAGTAGCATAGAAAATTTAGAAAATGTTGATTTTGTTTATGGAGATGTAAATGATGAGCAATGTTTATTGTCAATTTTTTCCGATTTTTTAAAAAATAATATTAGAATTGATTATATTATACATGCAGCTGCACTAACAAAATCTAATTCAAAAAAGGACTTTTTCCAGACAAACTACTATGGAACAGAGAACTTAATAAATGCGCTTAAAAAATCCAATTTAGGCTCCAATAAAATTATTTTTATTAGCAGTCTTGCAGCAAGTGGACCAGTAAAGAGAAATAATCAAATACAATTGTCGGATCAAAATCCAATTACCCTTTATGGGCAAAGCAAATTGAAAGCAGAACAGGTGGTAAAAAATTCAGGCTTACCCTATATTATCATTCGACCCACAGCTGTTTATGGCCCCAGAGAAAAAGACCTTTACACTGTATTTAAGTTTATTGATAAGAATCTTAACCCTGTTTTAGGAGCTCATAAACAAGATTTGACTTTTATTTATGTTCGTGATTTGGTAAGATTGATTTTAAGGGCTGCCATTAGTGAAATTAAGAATGAAGCTTACTTTGCTTCAGACGGGAAAATTTATGACAAGAATGCACTTTCCAAAGCCATAGCGAATGCTTTAAATAAAAAACCAATCAATCTAAAATTTCCATTAGGGTTTGTGAAAGTTGCTGCTTTTATTTCTCAATATGTGAGTGCAATTTCAGGTAAAGTTAGCCCCTTAAATATGGAAAAGTATAATGAGCTTGTTGCAGAAAGTTGGAATTGCGAAATGACAAAAACGGCACATCATTTTCAATTTCAGGCAAAACATGATTTAGAAAGTGGTGTTAAAAAAACAGTTGAGTGGTATAAAAAGAATAATTGGCTATAGAAAAATAATAATTAAATAAAATAAATATGAATACGATAAAAAAACCTACGCCTGCCGAAGGAAAACTAGCAATATTAATGCCTGGACTTGGTGCTGTTGCTACAACATTAATAGCCGGTGTAGAGGCTATAAAGAAAGGAAAGTCAGAGCCTATAGGTTCGTTAACTCAAATGAGTACAATACGAATTGGAAAACGGACGGATAATAAAAACCCTTTGATCCGTGATTTTGTACCGCTCACAAAGTTGAATGATATTGTATTCGGAGGATGGGACATATACGAAGATAATGTATATGAAGCTGCTGCTAATGCGGGAGTGTTGGAAAGACTTCAACTGGAAGATCTTAAGACTGAACTTGAAAAGATAAAACCGATGCCGGCAGTATTTAGTCAGGATTATGTGAAAAACATTCATGGATCAAACGTAAAAAAAACCCAAAGTAAAGTTGAATTGGCGCAGGAACTTATGAATGACATCCTTAGATTCAAAGAGGAGAATAATTGTGCACGTGTGGTGATGGTTTGGTGTGCATCCACTGAAAAATTCATCGAACCTTCGGAAATTCATCAAAGCCTTGAATTGTTTGAGATTGCATTGGGAAACAATGATGAAAGAATCCCCCCAAGTATGATCTATGCTTATGCTGCTTTAAAACTTGGTGTTCCTTTTGTAAATGGTGCTCCTAACCTTACTGTTGATGTCCCCGCTATGATTGAGCTTGCAAAACTAACCAATACTCCTATAGCAGGTAAGGACTTTAAAACCGGGCAAACATTGATGAAAACAATTATTGCTCCTGGTTTACATGCACGTGCCTTAGGTGTGAATGGCTGGTTTTCTACTAACATTCTTGGTAACAGGGACGGGCAAGTATTGGATGATCCTGAAAATTTTAAAACAAAGGAAGTATCAAAACTTAGCGTGCTTGATGAAATTTTTCAACCTGAGTCAAATCCTGTATTGTATGGTGATATGCACCACAAAGTGAGAATCAATTATTATCCTCCACGAGGCGATAATAAAGAGAGTTGGGATAATATCGATATTTTCGGATGGATGGGATACCCAATGCAAATAAAAATTAACTTTTTGTGCAGAGATTCAATTCTTGCAGCACCAATTGTGCTTGACCTAGCACTTTTTACAGACCTAGCTAAAAGAGCTGAAATGAGCGGCATTCAAGAGTGGCTTTCGTTTTATTTAAAATCCCCACAAACTGCTGAAGGGCTTAAGCCCGAACACGATATTTTTAAGCAATTGATTAAACTGCAAAACACCCTACGACATATGATGGGAGAAGATTTGATTACACATTTGGGTTTAGACTATTATCAAGAGTTGATTGAATCTTTATAATGAACTTATATAAAATAATAGCGTCATTATTTGGAATAGGCTTAATTAAAAAGGGAGCCGGAACTGTTGCGGCATTGATAACGTGCGGATTGATTTATTTGTATGCATCCTTCCATTTGCACTCAAATATCCGGTTCCTGCTTTTAAATATTGCATTATTTTTTATTGGGGTCTTCGTTTCGACAAAGACAGAAAGATGTTGGGGGAAGGATAGTAATAAAATTGTAATTGACGAAGTTTTCGGCATGACAGTTTCATTGCTCTTTCTCCCAATCAATTTAATAACATTAAGTATCGGGTTCCTCCTATTTCGCTTTTTCGATATACTAAAACCATTTGGTGTTAAAAAAATGGAAGCCCTTCCATCAGGTTGGGGAGTAATGATGGATGATTTATTAGCTGGAATTTACACGAATATCTTATTACAAATGGTTTGTTTAATTCAGCAAAAATGAGAACTTTTTTAATGGCACAGATCTCATCTTTTGGGGCTTCTATTGTCGACTTAGTGGTCACAATTCTTCTTGTAGAACAGAAAGGTCTTTCTTATGCTGTTGCGATTTGTATAGGGGCTATAGTAGGGGCCTTTACTAATTTTCTTATAAACAGATATTTGATATTTCGTGCAAGAAACAGGTCGATTAGTAAACAAACCTATCGTTATATTATTGTTTGGGGCGGTAGTTTATTTCTAAATATAGTGGGAGTGTATCTTTTTACAATTCTATTTAACGTTTCTTATGTTGTTACAAAAATAATAGTGTCTATAATAGTTGGTTTGACATTTAATTATGTGTTACAAAAAAAATATGTATTTACAGCTTAAATGAAAGTACTAAAATTATATTATTTATTTATTCTGTTTTCATTTTTTACAGTGAAATTGCATGCTCAAAATACGATAGTGAGTGGCGTGATTAAGGATTCTAAAACTGGTGAATCACTTCCTTTTGTGACTGTTTTTTTTGATGAATCAGGGGTGGGAACAACAACTAACGAAAAGGGATATTATACTATTGAAACTCAACGGAGTTTCAATAAGATTAAAGTAATGTGTGTAGGATATAAACCGCAAAGCAGAGAAGTTATTCCTGGAAAAGAACAAGTGATCGATTTTAAACTGGTAATGGAAGCAAAGCAGTTGAGTGAAGTCACTGTGAAAGCGGGTAAATCAAAATATAGGAATAAGGATAATCCGGCAGTAGAGTTAATCCGAAAGGTCATTGATCACAAAGCAGAGAATAGAAAGGAGGGTTTTGATTTTTACGAGTATGAAAAATACGAAAAGGTACAATTTGCCTTGAGTAATGTAACTGAAAAATTCCAAGGTCGGAAAGCTTTCAAAAAATTCCAGTTCGTGTTCGAAAATCTTGACACTACAAAATTGGAGGGAAAACCAGTACTCCCGGTATTCCTTAAGGAATCCATTTCAAATGTCAGATACCGAAAATCTCCAAGAGTAAAGAAAGAGATTATTAATGCTAATAAAACAGTAGCATTTGAAGGATATTTAGATAATCAGGGACTCGATGCATATATGAAATATCTTTACCAAGACATAAATATTTATGATAATAATATAACTCTTCTAACCAATCAGTTTATTAGCCCTATCGCCAATTTGGCCCCAACTTTTTATAAATACTTTATTACTGATACTATCACTGAGAATAATGCACGTTTCGTACAGCTTGCATTTGTACCAAGGAATCATTCAGATTTTTTGTTCCAAGGTCATATGTTGATTACACTTGATAGCAGTTATGCGATAGCAAATATCGATATGGGGGTGAACAAGGACATTAATCTTAATTGGGTCAAAGAACTGAAAATTGTACAATCTTTTCGAAAAAGTGAAACACAAGGATATGTCCTTGTAAATGAAGAATTTTCTGCTGATTTTGGGCTCTCCAAAGGTAAAATGGGAATTTTTGGTCAAAGAACAGTTTCCTATAAGGATTTTCAAGTGAACCAACCTAGACCCGAAAATGACTATATGGGTGATGCCGTGGTGACCGCTGATAGTGCGAATATCTTACCGGATTCATATTGGGAAAGTAACCGGCATACACAACTTTCCAAATCTGAAAAGGGCGTGTACACTACTATTGATAGTATAAAGAAAGTGCCTGCTTTCAAAAGGTCATTGGATGTTCTGGTTCTGCTTTTCGCTGGGTACAAAACCCTAACACCGTATTTTGATATGGGGCCACTTAGTACCTTTTACAGTTTTAATCCGGTTGAAGGTTTTCGATTGCGTTTTGGAGGGAGAACAACCAACTCTTTCAGTAAAAGGATAGTGTTTGAAGGATATGGAGCTTATGGATTTAAAGATGAGAAATGGAAGTATTATGGTGGAGCAACTTTGTCGTTAACGAAGCGTAGTATTTATGAGTTCCCTGTAAAGTCCATTAAGGCTAGCTACCAAAGGGAAACCAAAATTCCTGGGCAGGAATTACAATTTGTACAGGAGGATAATATTCTATTGTCATTTAAACGTGGCTCTAATGACAAATGGTTATACAATGATATTGTGAATGTGGAATATCTGAACGAATTCAAAAATCATTTCTCATTTGCGATTGGATATAAAAATTGGGTTCAGAAGGCTGCTGGGGGATTGCATTACAATAAAGTAGATTACAATGATTACTTAACAAACATTAAACAGTTGCAAACTTCTGAATTTTCATTAACATTACGATGGGCACCGGGTGAAAATTTTTATCAAGGAAAAACCTACCGTATCCCTATTTCTTTTAAAAATCCAATTTTTACCTTTCGTTATGTACAGGGAATAAAAGGTTTTCTGGGAGGAGAATATGATTATCAATATTTCTCTCTAAATGTGTATAAGCGTTTTTACCTTTCACAACTAGGATATACTGATGTTGTTTTGGAAGGAGGAAAAACATTTGGAACAGTTCCGTTTCCGCTGCTCACAATTCATCGTGCCAATCAAACGTATGCTTATCAATTACAATCTTACAATCTGATGAACTTTCTTGAGTTTGCAAGTGATCAGTATGCAAGCATTAGCCTAGATCACAGTTTCAATGGATTTTTTTTTAATAAGATACCTCTGTTCAAAAAACTCAAATGGAGGGAAGCAGTTACCACGAAAGTTTTATACGGTAGTATTCGTAATGATAACAACCCCACTTTAAATCCAGAACTACTTAAATTCCCAATAACACCTGATGGAGTTCCGATAACATATAGCCTCTCCGAAAAGCCCTATATTGAAGGCAGTATAGGTATCAGTAATATCTTTAAATTTTTTAGGGTTGACCTTGTAAAGCGTTTTACTTATATAGACCATCCAGAAGTTTCTCAATTGGGAATTAGGGCAAGATTTAAATTTGATTTTTGAAATGATGAGAAATTACTATACGGAAAAATTTAAAGGTTTTTTAATTCTAAATGGAGGCCTATTTTTAGTTTTTGGCCTTACTCGTTCTTTATTCATGTTTTACAATAGTGTTAACTTTTCGTCTCTTAGTATTTGGAACTATTTTCTAACAATAACTTACGGTATTAGATTTGACTGGTTTAGTATTTCTGCCCTGAATTCAATATTTATTCTCCTTTATATTTTACCCTTTTCTTTTCAAATAAATACAATGTACCGCTTTGTTTCTAAAACTCTATTTCTTGTATCAAATGGAACAGGCTTCTTCTTTGAATTGGTAGATATAGCATATTTTGATTTTAGTAACCGGCGATCCACGGTTGGCATATTCAACCTCATTTTTAAAGGTCAGTCCGACATACTTAACCTTATGCCTCATTTCATAACTCGATACTGGTTTCTTATTGTCCTTTTTATTGTTATTCTTATTTATTTGAACTGGTTATATAATAAAATTGATATGACGGAGATTCCTAATTCTCAAATATCAATTAGATTTATAGCTCGGCAAAGTTTGTTTGTTGTCACCATATCCACGTTGGTGCTTTTGGGAATTCGTGGAGGAGTACAAAAAGTCCCGATAGTGTTACTTGATGCTTCTAAGAAAGGATTTACTCAATTTAATCAGGCCATTTTAAACACTTCCTTTTGCATTTTGAAATCTATGGAAATGGAGCAATTGAAGCCCTATAAGTATTTCTCGGAGAGTGAAGTAATTAAATTATTTAACCCTACAAAAATTGCAGAGCGGGACAGTTTTAAATCATACAATGTTTGTATTATAATACTTGAGAGCTTTTCAAAAGAGTTTACAGCTTTAGGAGGGAGAAAAAGCTATACTCCTTTTCTAGATAGTTTAATGAACGAATCACTTGTGTTTCCAAATGCGTTTGCAAATGGTAAGACCTCAATTGAGGCTTTGCCCTCTATATTGTCATCAATACCTAGCTTTATGCAGAGACCATACATAAATTCCGCCTACAGTAATAATAGTATTGATGCCCTACCTAATTTGCTTAAAGAAAAAGGATATAGCACCCAATTTTTTCACGGTGGAACAAATGGGACAATGAATTTTAATTCTTTCGCTTCCATTGCTGGGTTTAATAAATACTTCGGAAGGCAAGAATATAATAACGATGTAGATTATGATGGTACTTGGGGTATTTGGGATCATAAGTTCTTTCCAAAAGTAGTTGATGAGATGGATAAATGTAAAGAACCTTTTTTTACCAGTCTTTTTACGCTATCCTCTCACGATCCGTTTAAAGTTCCTGAAGAGTTTAAAGGTAGGTTTCCTACGGGTAATTTATCTATTGAGGAAGTGATTGGATATACAGATTACTCTTTAAGAAATTTTTTTGTGAAAGCAATGTCAAAGGAGTGGTTCAAAAAAACTATATTCATATTAACTGCTGATCATACCAGTATTTCTAATGATAAATATTATTCGAGCATTGTTGGACAATATTCAATTCCAATTATGATTTACAATTATGAAGGTAAAAAGGGGATTTCAAAAAAAGTTGTACAACAAATTGATATTCAACCCACTGTACTGGATATGCTTAATTACGATCTACCTTCGTACGCTTTTGGAAAAAGTATGTTGAAGAAAGATTTCAATCCTGTAATATTTTTTCCAAGTCCCAGCTACTATGTTGTCGAAGACTCAACCATCAATATTTTTGACGGACATAAATTAATAGAAACATACAATTTTGTTTTGGACAGTCAATGTCACAAAAATGTAGAGCTTAAGATAGCAGCGAAAACTAAATTAGAAAATTATACAAAAGCTTTCTTGCAAACATATTCTAGCGACGTTTCAGAAAATAAAACAACCGCCAAAGCAAAAACCAATGAAAATTAGAGATCAACTACAAAATGGAATTTATTTGATTGTTAATCCACTCGTAAAGTTTATGATTCGTTGTGGACTTAAGCCAAATCATGTTACTGTCTTTGGCTTCATAGTAAATGTAATTGTGGCTATTGTATTTGTCATAGGAGCAGAAGAAGGCAATCGGGGCGATCTTTCATACATAGGTTGGGCTGGTGGATTAATATTGTTTGCTGGTCTATTCGACATGTTGGATGGGCAGGTAGCTCGCATTGGAAATATGTCAAGCAAATTCGGAGCTCTATTTGATTCTGTTTTGGATAGGTATAGTGAACTTGTAATGTTCCTTGGTATTTGTTATTATTTGGTAGCGCATCACTATTTCCTAAGTTCATTATTTGCCTTCATTGCACTTATTGGTTCCATGATGGTAAGTTACACCCGGGCTCGAGCAGAAGGACTGGGTATTGAATGTAAGGGTGGACTAATGCAGAGACCTGAAAGGATTGTAACTATTGGCGTATCAGCATTAACTTGTGGTATTGTAGCGTTTTATATTGGAGGTGATTATAAACTACATATTGAGGGACTTCCATTTCACGTTTTTGAAAGTATGTCCATATTCACGATTCCAATAACAATAGTGGCTGTACTCTCCAATATTACTGCTATAAGAAGAATAAATGATTGTAAAAAAGCACTCGACCAATGAAAACTTATTATTTAATATTAATCTTTTTTTTGGCTGGAATATGTTGGGAAATAAATGCTCAATCATCGCCCAAGAAAAATGTGCCAATGGATAGTGCTTCCAAAACTTATCCAGTGCCTCCCGCAAATAATAACATGCTGTTTTATCTGCAACGTACCCATAATACCAACACGATAGTTTATTCTCTGAAATACAATAGTGATAGTACAGTGAATGAGAAGGAACCGGTGAATGTATATTGGATTCGCTATGCTGATGGAGGTGGTATTGCACCCCTGTCATCTGTCCAGAAAAGTTTTGCTTATGGGGTTTCAAGTCAATGTTTTGATAAAGAAAAAAAATGGTTTCGTGTAAATCTTGTTGCTTATGAAAAGGTAGATATTTTTATCATGAATACCTCACATGACAAAAAATACCATGCTTTTACAAAGATAAATGGAAAACTTGCCCAATTGACAAGAGTCTTTTTCAAAACTGATGGTGGTACTTTTTGGAAACCAAATGTGGTGTATGTTGAATTAACTGGAAAAGATATTATTACTGGTAATGTGGTTTTAGAACGTTTCAAACCATAAAGTCTAAAAAGAACAACAAGTATATTTTATAGAAAAATATTTAAAAATAAGTTGATAAAATGAACGAAAATAGATTGCAAAAAGGAATCGAAAAAGTGAATACCAAACAGGTACTATGGGTAAGTTTCTTTTCTTTACTTTATCTAGCTCTTTCCGTAGCATTAATTGGGTTTAAAACCGATCAATTATTTCTGGTATTTCTTTTCAATTTAATGTACTATATTTCTTTCATAACAAGAAGATTTATTCTTGGATTTTTGATTTTCATTGTTTTTTGGATTATTTTCGATTTCATGAAGATCATCCCGAACTATACGGTAAATGATATTCACATTAAGGATTTATATCTGCGAGAAAGAAATTGGTTTGGAATGATTGATGGTAATTTAGTTCTTACTCCTAATGAATTTGCCGATAAGTATTCCTTGGTATCACTGGATATTATTTCGGGTTTTTTTTACCTAAACTGGGTTCCGGTTCCCCTCTTATTTGCTTGCTATCTTTTCGCAACCGACAAATTATTTTTCCTCCGATTTTCACTTACGTTCTTACTTGTCAATTTACTCGGTTTCGCCATTTATTATCTATACCCGGCAGCCCCTCCATGGTATATAAAAGAGTACGGATTTGATTTACATTTTAACACCCCGGGTCATACAGGAGCATTGGGACGTTTTGACAATTATTTTGATGTTAAAATATTTAGTAATCTATACGCCAAAAGCTCAAACGTTTTTGCGGCTATGCCTTCTTTACATTCCGCCTATCCTGTTGTTGTTTTTTATTATGGGATAAAGAAAAAATTAGGATTAATAAATGTAATGTTTTTTGTTTTCATGCTTGGCATCTGGTTCAGTGCGGTTTACACTGGACACCACTATGTACAAGATGTAATTGCAGGTTTTCTTTGCGCTTTAGGGGGCATTTTTCTTTTTAATATTTTGATAGAAAAAAGCGAAAGATTTAAAAAGTTTATTTTTAGTTATAGGAATTTTATTAGTTGAAAGGCACTATAAGTGATAAATTATATTTAGAAATTGGATTAACTTTGTAAAGTTTAATAATAACTAACTTGATAAGACTCTTAAATAGTTAGTTTTTTACAATAACCTGAAGCTACCAAAAAATAATTTTTATGCTCCAAAATTTAAATAAACTTTTTGATGATCTCTTGACCCGATATGTTGGTGCAATAGAAAAGAATTACATCGCCCGTTACAAAAAAGCAAAAGACAAGGATTTTGTAAAACAAGAACTAATTACTGATACAGAATTTGTTTTAGGCTGGTCGTTATTAATACCGGAACATTCTCAAATGATTGACTTGTTTGCCATTTGGTACAAGCGAGGCGAAGAGATAACAGATATTTTGGATCATATCAGAACAACATATGGCGAAGTAGAAGATGAACGACCATTTAAGCGAATTGAAAATGGCAAAGAAATCACACTTTATTTGAGTGAAGAAGAAAAAGCATTGAAAAAACTAGCCTTAGATCAGCGCAAACTTTTAAAACTATTGGTTAGACACACAGCTTATCGGGAAATTCAAAGTAAACTGGAGAACTTATTTGACCATAAAGAACAAAAAACGACAAAGAAGGAACTTGCCGGAATAAAATGGACAGGAACAAAAGATAATAAGAATGAGTTTGTACAATTGATTTACGGATTGCATCAGGCAGGATTCATTAATAACGGAAAAGGGGAGGTCACAAAAATAACCGATGAACTAGCTAATTCATTCGGAATAGAATTAGGCAAGAACTGGCAAAGTAACCATTCGGCAAGTATTCATAAATCAAAACGGGACTACAAACCACCGGTTTTCGATAAGATCAAGAAAGCGTATCTAAAATATTCCTCATCACTTCAGGACGATAAAAAGAAAAAGTAAAAATTCATGTTTGTGTGATTTTTAGGCAGGTGATTCCTGCCTTTTTTATTTCTTATAATCAAGCTGTTACCAAAAATCAACTCCCACCCTCACTCCCAGTAGGAGAATAAAACCGAATAAGGGGTATTTCTTTGTACCGTCAATGACACTAAAAGCTTTTGAATGATTGACGCTAATTGACGGTAAAAAGCCGAAATCACGGTAAAAATTGACTGTAATTGATGCTAAAACAATAACAAAAGGAGGGCACATGAGTGAAACAAAGCAGGAATCCACTTCAAATACAAAAAAAGAAGCGGAAAAAACGGAAGAAAAGAAGGATTGGATGGAATACATTCAGGATTTAATCAAAAATCCGGTCACAACCGGATTAACTGGACTGGCTGCCGGATATTTTATTGGCAGTTATGTGGCAAAACGTGATATAGAAACCTTGCAGCAAGAACACAAAAGACAAATGGAGGAACGAGATGAACAATTTAAACTCTTATTAAAGCAAATTCAAACCACTAATAAATTAATTGCTTCACAACAGCGCATTCAGTTACCGGACAACGATGAATCACTAGAAATGGAACAGGATAAGAACACCAAAGTGTATCATTATAAAACAAAAGGGAAACACTTTCAATTAAAAGCATAGAGAATGAAAGCAAGTATTGAAAAACAACAAATTAAAATTGCCATCGAAATTTTTCTTGATGTGTGTAAGATGATCCGCACAGGAAGTTTGGGAAATAAAATCATCGGCACAAACGAAAGCATGGGAGAGGTGGTGATGGAACTTTCATACAACACGAACAACAAAATCCAACGATCAGCATTACAAAATATTTTTGATGTTGTAAACGAATGGAATGAGCTTCGTTTTGGAGAAGAAAATCCCGATGATATTGATTTGAATTAAAAAGAATAATGAACTGCTTACACTGTAATAAACCAATAGAAGGAAAACGCAATACAAAAAAGTATTGCAGTAATACCTGTAAACAATACGCCTACCTTAACAGGAGTTTTAATTCTTCTCCAAATTTGGAAGAGATGAAACTTGATTTAGCTATTTCAGACAACGCAGTTCAATCAGAACAGCAACAATTAGTAACTATTAAAACAGAACAACATGAGCAGAAAGAATTAATCAAAAACAAAACACAGGAAATAGTAATTCAGGAAAATGACAATGATATTGAGGGATATAAATATTTGCAGATAGATCTTTTGGATAGAATCCAACAAACAATAATCTTTTCGGATGTTAAGCACTATTATTTTTCAGATAACACCAATAGAGGAGGAAGAATATCTCAAAATAATGTAGGAGCATTTGCATTTGTTCTTCCACGTATCCGTTGCCTTGTGGAGAATTTATTTCAGTTAAGCTATAGAAAGAAAGTGTACCATAAAACAGCCTTCACTTTTTATAAAGCGATTGAACAGATTCTCCTATCAGAACAACTCAAACAATTACCGGGAGATTTTCCCTTCTTTGAAGATTTATGCAAGCTATATGAGCAGTTTCATCTGTTATCAAAACATCTTGAGCAAGAGAAAGAAGGAGTGAAGTTTACCTTGACTAAACAAGCGATTATCCGGTATTTAGTCATTCTGAACCTGATTAGGCATGCAACAAAAAAAGAACCGTTCCAAAAATTATTTCCTGAATTATTAAAATCACCAAGCCCTGTAACGCCCGACAGAAGCAAGGTTTAGGGGGACTTTGAAGTGTGGAACAGATTGTTTAACTTAGACTTGAAGAGAGATGAAAAAGCTAGAAAATACAGGTGAATATGCAAGAACAGAAGATTTAACCATTGATGAATTAAAAGGAAGCGAAGAGTTTAATCAATTTACAGACGAGCAATTAAAAGCGTTTGTTGATTTTTTCAAAACCTTCAGTTATTTGGTTTATCAAACGCATAGAATCATGAATGAATGTGAAGAAGAAAAAGATGTAATTGAAATAAATAGTAACAACGAAATAAAATTAGCAGCATGATGGAAGTGAAGATTTTAGAGAAATTTGCTAGAGGCAAAAGCGCAGAAATTGAACGCACAAGTAATTGCGTTATTTATACAAGGGTATCTACGAAAGAGCAGGCAGATAATAACATGAGTTTGGAAACTCAACGTAAAGCCTGTGACCAATTCGCTATTAAAAATAATCTGATTGTAAAAGGATATTTTGGAGGTACTTATGAAAGTGCTAAAAATGATGAACGTAAAGAGTTCAACAACATGCTTTCATTTGTAAAGCGAAGCAGAGAAAAAATTTCAACCATTATAGTTTATTCGGTTGACCGCTTTTCAAGATCAGGAGGTAATGCGATTTATATTACAGAGCAGTTAAAAAAGCAGGGCGTAAATTTACAAGCTGTAACTCAACCAACAGATACCTCTACGCCAAGTGGTAAGCTACAGCAAAATATTCAATTTATTTTTAGTGAATACGACAACCAGTTAAGAAGAGAAAAATGTGTTGCCGGAATGAAGGAAGCAATACAAAGTGGGAGATGGATAGGCAAGGCTCCATTCGGGTATGAATTAGTACGTTCTGAAAAAAGGAATAGAATTATTGTAAGTGAAAAAGGGAGGATTTTCAAAAAGGCTTTTGAATGGAAAGCTTTTGAGCAACTCTCTTCAGCAGAAATTTCGAGAAGGCTAATGACCTTCGGTTTGGAGGTTGATGAAAGGAGAATCTCAGAATACATGAAGAACCCTTTTTATTGCGGTTTTTTGTCCCACAAGCTTTTGGAAGGTAAATTAGTAAAAGGGGAACATGAAGCTTTAGTTGATTACGAGCTTTTCCTAAAAGCCAATAGAGAAGTGGAGAAAAATGCACATGGCTACAGCCTTCATTTTGAAAACGAGCCCATTCCTTTGAAAGGGTTTATGCGTTGCTCCTCTTGCGACCAACCAATGCGTGGTTATATCGTAAAATCCAAGAAACTACCCTATTATAAGTGCAATACCAAGGGCTGTTGCAATAATAAAAGTGGTAATGAAGTGCATGGGCTATTCAAACATACCCTTTCCCTATTAAAATGGGAGATTTTACCCAACACGAAGGGTTTTCTAAAGAAGCAGCTAATAGCCACCTATAACAAAATAAACCGGGAAAACGAAGAAAACAAGGCAAAAATCAGGGAACAAATACTTGAGCTAAACCGTAAGATTGAACGCTTGGAAGTTCGGTTTATGGAGGAGGAGGTTACCATTGACCTATATCAAAAGTACATGGCACTTTATAAGGAAGATTTAAAGAAATTGGAGGATGCTTATAATTCTGCCGGAAAACGAGTGTCGAACCTAGATAAATGCATCGATGTTGCTTTTGAAATGGCCGCAAACCTGCATAAAATGTGGGATATTCTAACCTTTAAGGACAAAGTGATTCTTCAAAAAGTCATATTCCCACAAGGTATTTACTATGATAAGAAAACGAACCGATGTCGAACCAAAGAAGTGAATTTTGTAATCCGCTACTTTGCCCAATTATCTAAGGACATAGCGGAAATAAAAAACGGGGATTCAAATTTTATATTTGAAATCCCCGCTTTGGTGGGAACTACTGGGTTCGAACCAGTGACCCCCTGCTTGTAAGGCAGGTGCTCTGAACCAGCTGAGCTAAGCTCCCATTATTTTTTTCGAAGTCTGGTTCTTCGTTTTTGTTTTCCCTGTTTTTACTTGGGGTTGCAAATGTAAAAAGTAAAAACTAATTAAACAAAAAATAATTAATTTTTTTACGCTTCAACTCCTGCATCAGGAATCAACATACCGTCAACTAATATGCGTCCGCAGTGTTCACACACAATAATTTTTTTGTTGGTACGGATATCCAATTGTCTTTGTGGTGGAATTTTATTGTAGCATCCGCCGCAAGCATCACGCTCTACAGCAACTACAGCTAAACCGTTACGTGTGTTTGCACGAATACGTTTGTATGCATTTAATAAACGATCTTCAATACCCGAAGCAGCTTTTTCGCTTTCAACGATCAAATCTTTTTCTTCTTTTTCTGTTTCGGCAATAATTTCTTCAAGCTCGCTTTTCTTTACTTTTAAATCTTTACTGCGCTCTTCAAACTCAACTTTACTTTTCTCTAAAAGTTCAGATTTTATAACGATAGAAGCTTTTGCTTCTTTCATTCTCTTTTCAGCTAACTGAATCTCAAGATTCTGAAATTCTATTTCTTTTGTAATAGCATCATACTCACGGTTATTTCTAACCTTGTTTTGCTGCGCTTCGTACTTTTTAATGTTTGCCTGAAAATCCTTAATCGCCTGCTTCTTTTCGTTTAGTTGATTTTCAAGCTCTTCAACTTCTTCAGTAACATTTTTTAAACGAGTTTCCAATCCCGCAACTGTATCTTCAAGGTCACTTACTTCCAAAGGCAATTCACCCCTGATGGTTCGTAAGCGATCAATTTTACTATCAATTAATTGCAGCTGGTAAAGTGATTTTAATTTGCCTTCAACCGAAGCATCAATTTTCTCTTTAATTTTAGCACTCATGTTATAAAAAATAGTTTACCGGGTTAGTTTTAATTTTTGATAAACGGACTGCAAATGTAGGAAATTTTTTAATAATAATATCATAAAAAATTTCGGGAGTGAACTGCTCTGTCTCATAATGTCCGGCATCAACAACCAATATATTCCCATCTGCATCAAAAAACTCATGGTATTTAAAGTCCGCCGTTAAAAATACATCAGAATTGCTATTTATGGCATTTTTAAGCAAAAACCGTCCACTTCCGCCACATAATGCCACTTTTTTAACAATTTTACCCGTTTTTTTGGTGTGTTTTAAGCACTCTGATCCCAGTACTTTTTTAACCAATGCCAGAAAAGCATCTTCTTTAATACCTTCCTTAAATTCACCAATTAGTCCGCTACCTACCTTACTATACTTATTTCCAAGGGAATAAACATCAAAAGCCACTTCTTCATAGGGATGGGCTCCAAGTAAGGCACCTAAAACTTTTTTTTCTTTATCCCCCTCAAAAATTGTTTCTATTCTAATCTCTTCTTCCTTACTTAACTCATTAGGTTTTCCTATAAAAGGCTTTGATGATTCATTTCCTCTGAAAGTTCCGGTGCCAGTAGTATTAAAACTACAATTGTCGTAATTACCAATATTTCCGCAACCAGCAGAAAATAAGGCCTGAAGCACCTTTTCATGATGCGATTGAGGCACATAAGTAACAAGTTTTTTCAGAAGGTTATTTTTTGGAGCCAGGATTTTTAAATTAGTCAAGGCCAATTTTTCTGCAATCTTGTAATTCACACCATTAGTAACATTATCAACATTAGTATGGGCTGCATAAATAGCAATATCGTTTTTAATGGCTTTAATTATTGTTCTTTCGATATAATTGCTGCCCGTTATTTTTTTAAGGCCGCTGAAAACAATGGGATGATGCGATATAACCAGATTACATTTATTTTCAATTGCCTCATCAATCACTTCCTCAATACAATCAAGGGAAAGGATTACACCTGTTGCATTCCAGTTTTTGTTTCCTGTTATCAAACCGCAATTGTCATAATCTTCCTGGTATGCCAATGGCGCAAAAGCTTCAATTTCAGATATGATATCGTGTATGGTCATTTTACTATTGAAAATAATTCTCAAATAAAAAATCCCACCATTCAGTGGGATTTTTGAAATTTATTTTACTCTTGCCGTATGATCTTCGATCTCTGCAATTTCTTTTAACGCGGTAAAGGCGTCGTAATCTGCGCGGCCACCAAGAACCTGATCCATCGATTTCTTTTGCATTTTGAAATCGGATGGAAGCGTCCCTTCTTCTTTTGAATTTACGCTTAATACAAATACTCCGCTTTCTCCAACTATAGGTTTTGTAACCTGACCGGCTTTTGTTCCGATTGCAGTTCCTACAAGGATGTCATCATGTCCAAGTCCTTCAACATTATGACTTGCACCTGAAAGTTTTTCAACTTTTTTAGCTTCAACACCAAGTTTTAAAGCAATATCATCAACATTCTTAGAATTACCGGCTTTGCTATTAAACTCAGCCATCAGCATCTCCGCTTTCTTTTCTATACGAACCTGAACTGTAACTTCCTCTTTCACTTCTTCAAGCGGTAATGTTCCTCTGTTTCTGATTCCACTTACCTTAGCAACAATATGCTTATCAGGTAACGAGAAAACGGCTACATCACCTTTGTTAGCGGTATAAACCCATTTTACTAATTCGCCTGCACCGGAAAGGCCTGGTAAATCGCGATCGCCTTCTTTTACATTATCAGCAATACGCTTGGTTAATTTTTGCGCGTCTACTGCCTTATCAAAAAGGTCACCTGAATTATTTTTACCACCAAACTCGTTGGCTTGTGCAAAAATCTTCTGGTTAGTTTCATCACTTGGCGCAATCAGTTTAAATATCTGGGCAACTTTGTAACTGTTATGACGGGTTTTGCTTACGTCAAGAACTTCAATGATGTGATATCCGAACTGAGTTTCAACAACGCTGATATTTCCTTTTGTTCCCATTAAACCAGCATTTTTGAATGGCTCAACAAATCCTTTGTTCTCATCAAACCAACCGTAATCACCACCATTGGTTTTGCTTCCCATATCATCGCTTACTGTTTTTACAAGCGTATCAAAAGAAACTTTTTTCTCTTTAATGAGGGTTAACAAACTGTCGGCTTCACGCTTAGCCTGCACCTGGCTCTTTTTAGGCTGTTGCGTTTGAGGATCCATGGTTCCTACTAAAATATGACGAACCCTTGCGCTATCTGCAACTGAATTAACCGCTTCGAGTTTGTATACTTTAAAGTAAGCACCTTCGTTATACGGACCAAACACAGAACCAACCGGAGCCGTGAAAATAGATGAATCGCGAACGATCATTGTCTTTTTAGTAAAATCCTGAATGGTAACATTGCCGTTTTCGCTTTCCTGTATCATAAACGCGCTGTCTTCAGCTAAAGTTTTACCTTTAAATGCCTGCGCGGCTTCCTGAGCATTTTTTTCAATAGCCGCAAGATCTTCAGGACTTGGGTTAACATTGAACGCAACGTATTCTATCTTACGTGTTGTTTCTTTGTTCATGAATTCGTAAGAATGATCGTTATAGTATTTCTGAATATCAGCATCAGTAACTTTTACAGCACTGTCGCTAACCATATCAAAACGCTTGGCAACATAAGTAATATTAATGTTTGTGTTCTCGGCCTTGTAACCTTCTTTTGCTTCCGCAGTGGTAGTGTAAAGGCCTTTACGGATAAGAGTAGCATACTTTTCTGAATAACGCATGTTTTTCACATCTTCTTCCATCTGTTTAATGAAACCTTCTTCATTAGGACCAGCGTTTTGAACAAACTGTTTCCATTTTCCACGATCAAGGTTACCATCCGGGCCGGCTAACTGATCATAGATGCGACCGGTTTTTTGATCGGTTAAACGCTGAAGAATGATTTGCTGCGGGTTAGCAACAACCTTTTCATAGATCTCATCTTCACCTACTGTTATTCCAATTTTATCATACTGAGGTTTGATAACAAGGTCAGAGATCATCTGCTGCCAAACGAAATCAATCACCTGAATACGGGTTGCATCATCAATATCATTGCTCTGCCTTTGCTGACGAACAAGATTCAATTGATTTTCCACACGGGTTAAAAAATCATTACGATCGATATTTTTTCCATTAATGGAACCAAGGGAAGCCGCATCGCCACCGCCAAATATGCTTTGACCAGAGCTAAGGAGACTCTCGAGGATAAAAATTAATAATGCAAGACCAACAATTCCAACCAAAAGACCTGTTCTTCTACGGATACTTTCAAGAACACTTATTCTTTCTTTCTTAGAGTCAATCGGTTGCGTGTTTTTTTCGTTACTGCTCATTTCTGATAAAATTTTAAGACTTGCAAAGATAATGGTTTATGTGAAACAGAAAAATTGAATTTTAAGGATTTTAAAGCCTGTTAATTCTTCCGTTAAAATGGAAATTATCATCGATCCTTTTTTATTCCACTTTATCAACAACATTTTATAATTACTCCTCAATTGCCTAATTTTATTGGGCTAAAAGCATTTCATTAAATTTACCCATGTTCTTAATTTTTGATACCGAAACCACAGGCTTACCCCGTAATTATAATGCGCCCCTCACCGATTTTGATAATTGGCCGAGAATGGTGCAGATTGCCTGGCAATTACATGATGAACAGGGAAATTTATTAGAGAATAGCTCCATTATTATTAAGCCCGAAGGCTATACCATTCCTTTTGCAACCATTCAAATTCACGGAATTACCAACGAAAGAGCGGATGAAGAGGGACAGCCACTTAATGATACGTTACAAAAATTTGCCGATGTTGTAAACCGTTGTACCTATTTATGCGGTCATAATATTGAATTTGATATCAACATTATCGGCGCTGAATTTTTACGGTCAGGTTTATCCAACATTCTGGAAAGCAAACCTTTTATTGACACAAAGAATGACCAGACTACTGAATATTGCGCGCTTCCCGGCGGGCGGGGCGGAAAATTTAAATGGCCAACCCTAACCGAACTTCACGAGAAATTATTTAATACCGGTTTTGATGAAGCTCATAACGCCGCGTTTGACGTTGCAGCCACAACCAAAGTATTTTTTGAAATTCTTAAAAGAGGAATTACAAAAGTACGGGAGCTTTCGGCTGACATGCTTCCTGCGATTAACTACGTAGCTCCTGATCTTTCAGAACTTGCAAAGCATGAGCTTTACTGGAAAGAACGCAAAGCAAAAGAGGCCCAGGAAAAAGAGCAGGCAAAACAACAGGAAGGTGCCACTCAGGTTGCTTCAAACCAAACAGCTGTAGCCGGCAGTGATGCTACTATCCGGTTCAGCCATTTACACAATCATACTCAATTCTCAGTTCTTCAATCCACCAGCGACGTGGCTTCGCTTGTAAACAAAGCCATTGAATATAACTGTCCCGGCCTTGCGTTAACAGATCATGGAAACATGTATGGTGCTTTTTTATTCTGGAAAGAAATTGACGGCCAGAACAAAAAAATAAAGGAACATAATGCCGCGGTTGAAAAAGGTGAAATAGTTGGTGAAAAGAAAAACGAATTAAAATGCATCATTGGCTGCGAAGTTAATATCTGCGAAAATCATAAAGACAAAACAAAAAAAGATAACGGCTACACCCAGGTACTCATCGCAAAAAACCGTAAAGGTTATGAAAACCTGTGCCGCATCAGCTCTATCGGTTTAATTGATGGCGCGTATTATGTGCCGCGTATAGACAAAGATATTTTAGTAAAATATAAAGAGGGCTTAATTGCAACAACAGGCTCACTGAATTCTGAAATACCAAACAGTATCATCAATCTGGGAGAACAACAGGGCGAACAGGCCTTTCTTTGGTATAAGGAACAATTTGGCGAAGATTTTTATGTAGAGATTAACAGGCAGTACCAATCGCAGGATGAAGAATATGTGAATGAAAAACTGCTGGCGCTTGCAAAAAAATATAACGTGCCTTACTTTGCCGCTAACAGCAATTATTATATTGACAAAAAAGGAGCGGATGCGCATGACATTCTGTTATGCGTGAAAGACGGCGAGAAAAAAAGTACATCCATTGGTAAAGGAAAAGGCTTAAGATATGGAATGCCTAACCAGGAATTTTATTTTAAATCTCCTGCTGAAATGGCTGCTTTGTTCAAAGATCTTCCGGAGGCTCTGGAAAATACAAATCTAATTGTTGACAAGGTTGAGCAGTTTAAACTTGGAAGAGAAGTTCTCCTCCCGAAATTCGAAATTCCTGCTGACTTTATAGCTAATAACGAGCAGGCCATTAACGAATCTTTTAATCGCATTGTTGCTTTAAAGGAAAAAGATTGGCAGGTAAAGAACTTAAGTCCTGAAGCTATTGAACAAAATAAAGCGGAAGTAAGAACTATTGCCGAGCAATTTGTTTACATGACTGACCTTACGTACAAAGGCGCCTCCAAACGTTACCCTGAACTCACACCTGATAAAAAAGAACGGATCGATTTTGAATTAGCCACCATTGAAAGAATGGGCTACCCCGGTTACTTTTTAATTGTTGCCGATTTTATCAGCGAAGCAAGAAGGCTTGGCGTATCAGTTGGGCCAGGCCGTGGATCAGCCGCAGGTTCAGCAATCGCGTTTTGTTTAGGAATTACAAATGTTGACCCGATTAAGTTCGATCTCCTCTTTGAGCGTTTTTTAAATCCCGATCGTATTTCAATGCCCGATATTGATATTGACTTTGATGATGAAGGTCGCGGAAAAGTAATTGATTACGTAATTAATAAATACGGAGCAAACCAGGTTGCACAAATTATAACATACGGTACCATGGGTGGCAAATCCGCAATCAAAGATACAGCAAGGGTATTAGACCTTCCGCTGGATGATGCGAACCGCCTCACAAAAATGTTTCCTGATAGTCTTGACGCTAAATTAAGATCGTTATTAAAACCAGGCGGAATTGATCCGAAGTATTTAGGCAAAATTGAAGGGAAACGTGAAGTAATTGATCAGTCAATAAATTTCAGAAAGCTGGCGGAAGAAAAAACTCCTGAAGCAGACGTGTTAAAACAAGCGTATGAACTGGAAGGATGTCTCCGAAATACCGGTATCCATGCCTGCGGTGTAATCATTACCCCGGGTGAAATGGTTAAGTATGTTCCTGTAACAAAAGCGAAAGACAGCGACATGCTGGTAACCCAGTTTGATAACTCTGTTGCGGAAAGCGCGGGATTATTAAAAATGGACTTCCTTGGGTTACGTACACTTACAATTATTAAAGATGCCATAGCGCTGGTAAAACAAACACACGGTATAGACATTGACATTGACGCGATTTCTCTCGAAGATCAGAAAACGTATGAGCTGTTCCAGCGTGGTGAAACAAACGGAATATTCCAGTATGAAAGTGCCGGAATGCAAAAGGCTTTAAAAGATTTAAAACCCGACAGCTTTACCGATCTCATTGCAATGAACGCCTTGTATCGTCCGGGACCGCTTGCATATATTCCTAATTACATTAACCGTAAGCATGGCCGCGAGCCTATTACTTATGACCTTGAAGGAATGGATGAATTTCTTCAGGAAACATATGGAATTACCGTGTACCAGGAGCAGGTAATGCGTTTGAGCCAAAAGCTTGCCAACTTTACAAAAGGTGATGCTGACGTACTGCGTAAGGCAATGGGTAAAAAAGACAAGAAGACTCTTGATAAGCTAAAGCCTTTATTTATTGAAAACGCTACCAAAAACGGACACGATGCCAATGTGCTCGAAAAAGTGTGGAAAGACTGGGAAGCCTTTGCATCCTATGCATTTAATAAATCACACTCTACATGTTATGCCTATGTTGCGTTTCAAACAGCATACTTAAAAGCCCATTACCCTGCCGAGTACATGGCTTCTACGCTCAACCATTCAGGAAGTATTGAAGCCATCGCTTTCTTTATGGAAGAATGCAAGCGCATGGGAATTAAAGTTCTTGGTCCTGATGTAAATGAAGGTTTTGGAAAATTCAGTGTAATGCCTAATGGCAACATTCGCTTTGGAATGGCCAGTATCAAAGGAGTTGGAGAAAATGTAGTAACCGCCCTGGTTGAAGAAAGAACAGCAAACGGAAAATTTACCAGCGTGTTTGATCTTGCAGCGCGTTTAGATAGTAAGGCTGTAAATAAAAAAAGTATAGAAGGATTAGCGCTTTCAGGAGCCATGGATAGTTTTGAAGGAGTAACACGATCTATGTTTTTTACTCCTGATACGGATGGTACGACTTTAACAGACAGAATGATAAAGTACGGCAACCAGAAAAATTTAGGCAACGATACTTCTCAGGCAAGTTTGTTTGGTGGCGAAGAAGAAATTCAGGTAACAGAACCACAGCTTCCGAAAGTGGAGCCATGGAGCGCGCTTGAACAATTAAGCAGAGAAAAAGAGGTTGTAGGGTTTTTCATCAGCGGCCATCCTCTTGATCCGTACAAAGTAATTTTAGAACACCGCTGCAATGCAAATTGTGCGCAGTTAAAAGCAGGCCTTGAACCGTTCAAAAACAAGGAAGTTATTTTTGGCGGAATTATTACTGGCTTTGAAAACCGCACCAGTAAAACCGGAAACGCTTTCGGAAAACTGATCATTGAAGATTATCACGGAAGTACAGAGCTGATGTTATTCGGAAAAGATTTTGTGGAGTACAATAAGTTTATGGTGCAAGGATTATTTGTATTTGTAAAAGCACGCGTTCAGGAAAGATACAATCAGCCTGGTAGTCTTGAAATAAAACTCAGCAAGATCGAATTGCTCGAGCAAGTGAAGGAGAATGCGTTTAATCTTATTAAGCTCAGAGTGAAGTTGAACAGTGTTAATGATGATCTTATTATCAAGCTTGAAACTCTTATCAATACAAAAGCAGGAAAAAGCAACCTTGAATTTTACGTTGAGGACGAAGAGCAAAACATGAATGTAAAATTATTCAGCAAAAAAAATAAAGTGGCAATTGATACCGACTTTTTATTTGAACTGGATAAGATCCCGGACGTGAAATATGATTTGGGCTAATTATTTATATACCTCAACAAAAAACCGTCCGAGCTGGTAGTCAATATCCACTGGTAAATTTCTTTTAAACCCTATTGACATAGAGTTAAGCGTAGCAGTAGTAACGATTTTTTTCTTATTGCTGGGAATGATAAAAAATAAAGCATCATTCGGCTTTGTGTGAAGAACCTTAACACCTCCACGATTAGTAGGCGTTACCTCCAGGTTGTATACAGTCCCAATAACAATATTTATTTGGTAAAACTTTTCCTGATTGAAAATTGTTTTTTCTTTATTAACGAAAAAATATGCGGTATCTTCCTTACCCCTGTATTGATTAAAAACATAGATAGCATTCTTTATCCTCTTTCCATCATTTTCCTTTTTTAACTTTTCAGGCGCGAAAAATAACCGAACTATGACCTCAGCATCTTTCTCACTTTGTCTATATGACTGAACAGTGTACATATTTGCTCCAAGTTGCTTTGCTTTCATAGAAAGTAAATTCAAAGAATTGCCAATCAGTCCATCGCCATGTTCCCCGGAAACCTTCACTGTTGCAATGTATTTACACCTCGTGGTATCCGCTATATTCTCAATCATGGTCATTGAACTTAATGCATATTCATGCCTGAAACCTGACTCATGAAGGACTTCTGTTTTTTGACCTTTGATTTTTACTATGAACAAACAAATAATAAAAAATATATTCCAACGAATCATTCAATGAATATAGCAATTAAAACTTTCAACTGAGAACAGAGGGAACTCTTTGAGGTTAACTCAAATAAAAAACCACATAGAAACATAGACTTCTATGTAACTATGTGGTTCAAAAAAAATGGTATTAATGCTTGCTCAAATATTCAGCAACTCCTTTATGAGTATCCTTTAAACCTTCTGCTCCTTTTACCCAATTTGCAGGACATACTTCGCCGTTCTCTTCAAAAAACTGCAAGGCATCTACCATACGCAAAGCTTCATCAACATTACGGCCCAATGGAAGATCGTTGATTAATAAATGACGAACAATTCCTTTTTTATCAATCAGATATAATCCACGGAAAGCAATCATTGGCCCTGTTGCAATTAAATTTCCTTCATCGTCAACATCATAATCGCCCGATAAAGTACCATAGCTTAATGAAATTGTTTTTGTAGTATCAGCAACAATCGGATAAGTAACGCCCTTAATACCACCGGCTTTCTTTTCCATTTGCAACCATCCCCAGTGACTTTCTTCTGTATCGGTGCTACAGCCAACAACGGCTACACCGCGACTTTCAAAATCCTTTAATTTTTCCTGGAAAGCGTGTAATTCTGTTGGGCACACAAAGGTAAAATCCTTAGGGTAGAAGAAGAAGATTACGTATTTTTTTCCGATATACTGGTCAAGAGAGAAGTTTTCTACTATTTCTCCGCCATTGATAACTGCTCCTGCTTTAAAGGCCGGAGCTTTTTTTCCTACTAAGCTTGTCATATTTACTTGTTTTTATGATTTTTATATTTTGTGTAAAAATATGCATTCCTTTTTAAAGGATTTTGAAGTAATATTGCATAGTAATAAACACGTTAACAATTATTAGAATGAGTCTTAAAGTTGGGGAGTTAGCGCCACAGTTCAGATTATATAACACCGATAAAAAAGAGGTGAGTCTTAGTGATTTACGGGGCAAAAATGTTGTATTATTATTTTATCCATTCGCTTTTTCAGGAACTTGTACCGCCGAACTCTGCAATATGCGGGATAGTTACGCGGTTTATAATAATCTTAACGCGGAAATAATGGGCATTTCAATAGATTCAGTGTTTACCCAAAAAAAATATAAAGAGGAACAAAAGTTAAATTTTGAGCTACTGAGTGATTTTAATAAAGAAACATCAGCAGCTTACAACTCTTTATACGAAGATTTTATTTTTGGAACTAAAGGCGTAAGCAAGCGTTCTGCTTTTGTAATTGATAAGGAAGGGATTATCCGTCATATTGAAATACTTGAGAATGCCGGCGAGCAACCCAATTATGAAGCAATACAGAATTGTTTAAAGAAGCTTGAATTAAATGAACTGCCTGGTTAATCATTCTTCAACTCCGCTTCATATGAACAGGAAACAATAAATATTTTGGCGCTTAAAAAATACTTTGATAAAAATTTGATTGAAGCCGGTTGCGATGAAGCCGGCAGAGGTTGCCTGGCAGGTCCTGTGTATGCCGCGGCTGTAATTTTACCAAAGGATTTCAAAAACAAAATACTTAACGACAGTAAGCAGCTATCCGAAGAACAACGTTATAAACTAAGACCTATAATAGAAAAAGAAGCTATTGCGTGGGCAGTTGCTTCGGTTGACAATACAGAAATTGATACTATTAATATTCTCAACGCATCTTTCTTAGGGATGCACCGGGCAATTGATCAGTTAAACACAATTCCGGAACTTTTACTGATTGATGGTAATCGCTTCAATCCTTACAAGAACCTAAAGCATGAATGTATAATTGAAGGTGATGCCAAATTCATGAGCATAGCCGCGGCAAGCATACTTGCAAAAACGTACCGCGATGATTACATGAAAAAAATGGCCGAAAAATATCCTGTTTACGGTTGGGAAACAAATATGGGATATGCCACACAAAAACACCGTGACGCCATAAAAGAACATGGTCATACAGAATTGCACCGGATGAGTTTCCAGCTTTTACCTTCACAAATGTCACTGGAGTTTTAAACATAAGGGGTTAAATAACTCAAATCCTTTTTAAACTTTATATTTATTATTTCAGGTACTTTTAAGTACTTGACACGATTTCAAAAAATAGCCTTTATACTTTTTATTACGCTAAGCGCAGTTTTTGCTTACCTGGGTTATAAGGCACTGAGAAATAAAAAACCACCTTCCGTTAATGCTTTATCATTAGTGCCTGATAGTTGTTCACTAATGATGTCGTTCGGAAACTACGCCGAATTTTCAAATTCACTGAAGAATAAAAATTTATTGTGGCAGGACCTTAGCGAAATTAAAAGCTTAAGAGGATTTGACAAAACGCTTGCTATATTCGATTCTCTTTTGATACTAAATACAGAACTTGAAAATGTTCTTGATAATAATACAGTATATTTTGCCCTTTACCCTTCCAGCCAATACATTATTCTTTTTAATTTAAAAGAAAGGGCGGATGAAAAAAAACTCAAAGAAACGATTGATCATGTATTGCCGGCATCAGGGTTAAAGGCAGTTATGCAGGATGGCATTATCTGTGTATCAAATACCGAACAGTTAATATCCAAAGTTTTTGACAGTAAGAATTCAAAACTCCTCCTAAATAAAAATTTCAAGATGTTAAATGATGCCACTAACTATAAGGGCACCGCATTGTTTGTCAACCAATCCGCAGGAATCATTCCATCAAACTCCTTTTCAGGAATAACCATTAAACCAGAAAGCATTGCACTGAACGGAATGAGCATACCCGATACACTTTCATTTTTTGGAGATGCAAATGCCAAACCAATTAATAATCTGGATTTTTTGAAGAACATCCCATTAGTGTGCAGCGCTTTTGAAACATATGCAATTAGCGCACCTGACATGATTTTTAAAAAAGCGCTGACTAAAGATGATTGGTGGCAAACTGTAAATGAAAATGCGCTTTTTAATGCAAAAACACAGTTTTATAATTGCATCTCTGATAATATTACCACTGTCCAGCTACCTTCCAAAAACAAAGCTTTGATCGTATCCGTAAAAGACTCTGTTAGAATCCGTGAACTGCTGCCGTTTATTTCCGACAGCAGCTATCTGCACAATACCATATTTAAGCTTATTTCAAGCTCTGGTTTTATTAAATCCACTTTTCCATCACTAAAAATAAATGAAACGGCGTACGCTGTTGCTTTCAATGATAGAATAATATTTACGGCAAATGAGAATGACGCTGAAATATTTGTGAACGCGGAACTCAATAATAGTTCTGTTTTGGATGATAACAGTTTTTCACAGTATGTTTCAAAAAATTTCGATTCAGAATTTCATTACCTTGAATATAAATTAATTAACTCCCTCAGTCAGGAATTTTTACCTTTCGGAAATTTTTTAAATAAAGAAGACACCAGACATTTAAAAAATCTTAGTCATTGTTCAATTCTTGGTGTTTTCAAAAACAACTTTCTCAACTACAGAGTTAATCTAAAATATTTCCAGGAAAATGTTAGTGATGAACCAAATGTGCTTTGGACTATTAATTCAGATACAACCATCCACACAAAACCTTTCATTTTTATCAATCACGCCACCAAAGGAAAAGAGCTGGTATATCAAACGGTTGACAATACTCTTTACCTTCAGAATGCCACCGGTAAAGTGATTTGGCAGAAAAAAATAAATGAGCCCGTGCGTTCAGATATTATGATGGTAGATGCGTTTAAAAATGAAAAATACCAGTTACTTTTCAATACTGATAATTACATACACCTGATAGACCGAAATGGAAATTATGTACAGGGCTACCCCGTTAAGTTACCTTCGAAAGCAACTAATAAGCTAACTGTTTTTGATTACGAGAATAAAAATGATCTGCGTTTGTTTATTGCCTGCGCTGACAGAAAGATTTACAATTATTCGATCTGGGGCATCAGGCAGGAAGGCTTCAAACCTCATGCCACAGCCGCTGAAGTTGTTTTACCAATACGTTATTGTAAGGTTGGGTTAAGTGATTATTTAATTACCGCTGACAAAAAAGGAAAACTCTATGCCTTTAGCAGAAAAGGTGAGGGACGCATAGACTTTAAAAATAAAATGATTGAAGATGCGGAAAATTTCGAACTTGAATCCGGCAATTCAATTTCCAACACCTATATAATTTATTACGACCCCAAGAATTCTCTCATTGACAAAATTTCACTTACAGACAAAAAGGAAATTTACAAAACTACCGAGGCAGATATTAAACCATCCTATATTTTTGGTGATTTTGACAAAAACTCCCTGACAGATGTTGTTCTTGCTTATTCAAATGCTATCGAAGTATATGATGCAAACGGCATCAGAAATCTTGAAAAAAAATTGCCTGAAACAATGATACCTGCACAAACAGGATTTCATTTGCTCAACTCCAACGTTTTCATAAGTATTCTTGATGAAACCAACGCCAATATCGCTTTATATGGTTCTGAACAAAAAACTATCAAATATTATAAAGGAAACAAGTCGCCTCTGTTAAACGATTTATTCAACGATGGTAAGCCTTATGTTGTAATTGTAAACGGAAATAAACTGAAATGCAGTAAACTATAGGTATTCAAAAGTTCCGAATTCTGATTTAACAGTTACTTTTTTTCCACTTCCTTTCTCTACTCTGCCAATTATTTTAGCTTCAACGTTAAACGAACCGGCAATTTCGATAACCTTCTGCGCGTATCCTTCATTCACATAAATTTCCATACGATGTCCCATGTTGAACACCTTATACATTTCTTTATAATCCGTTTTGCTTTGCTCATGAATCATTCTGAAAAGTGGGGGTATTGGAAACATATTATCTTTAATCACATGCAGTCCTTCATTTAAAAAATGTAAAACTTTAGTTTGAGCGCCACCACTGCAATGAACAATACCGTTTATTTTATTTCCAAGTTCAGTAATTACTTTTTTAATAATTGGCGCATAGGTTCTTGTTGGAGATAAAACAAGTTTTGCCGCATCTATTTTTTCGGTCACAGTTTTTCCATCTGTATTTTTATAACTCACCTCAATTTTATCAGTAAGTCTCAAGCTTCCTGTGTAAACAACCTCCTCCGGCAAAGCAGGATCAAAGCTTTCAGGAAATTCTTTGGCAAATACTTTACTAAACACATCGTGTCGTGCGCTTGTTAAGCCATTGCTTCCCATTCCGCCATTATATTCAATTTCATAGGTGGCTTTACCCGAACTGCTTAATCCTATAATTACATTTCCTGCCTTTATCCCATCGTTGGAAATAACTCTTTCTCTTTCCATTCTGCAAACAACGGTACTATCAACGATAACCGTTCTAACAAGATCCCCTACATCGGCCGTTTCACCGCCTGTTGAAGATATTGAAATGCCATTATCCCTTAGACTCTTAAGAACGTCCTCAGTTCCATTGATAATAGCGGATATGACTTCTCCGGTTACCAGGTTCTTATTTCTTCCAATTGTTGATGAAAGTAAAATATTATCAGTTGCCCCTACACAAATCAAATCATCCACATTCATAATCACCGCGTCCTGCGCAATTCCTCTCCACACACCAATATCGCCGGTTGTTTTCCAATACATATATGCGAGCGAAGATTTAGTTCCAGCTCCGTCAGCGTGCATTACCACACAATGTTTCTCGCTGCCACTTAACAGATCGGGTACAATTTTACAAAACGCTTTCGGAAACAATCCTTTATCCAATTTGGAAATAGCCGCGTGCACATCTTCCTTCGACGCTGAAACGCCCCTGAGATTATATTTATTATCGCTCATTACAATTCAAAATTAAAGTTTATTTAATACCTCTTTCTTCTTATTTTTGAAGGCGTTTTGAACAGCAAAGTTAAGATATCTATTGTAAACTATACCAATACCCTGCCCTTTAAGTGGGCTTTGAAGAGAAGTGATTTACTTAACAAAATTGATCTGCAGGAAGACATCCCCAGTATTTGTGCTCAAAAGTTAAAATTCAGGCAAGTGGATATGGCACTCGTTCCTGTTGCTTTATTAGCCGAACTGGACAACTATTTTATTGAAACGGATTATTGCATTGGCACGCAGGGCGTTGTGGATAGCGTTAAGCTTTACAGTAATGTTCCTTTACAGGAAATCGAAAATATTACGCTGGATTACCAGTCAAAATCTTCTATTACGCTCACAAAAATATTGTGCAAATTTTTCTGGAAATTAAATGTAAAGTTTGAAGAAGCGAAACCCGGCTTTGAAAAAAATATTTCAGAAAAAAACGCAAATGTTGTTATCGGAGACCGTACTTTTGAGCTGAATGGTAAATTCGGTTATGAATATGATCTGGCAGAGGAATGGAAAAAATTTACCGGATTACCCTTTGTTTTTGCAGCCTGGGTTAGTATTGAAAAAATTAATCCTGATTTTTCCAGAGCATTTAATGAAGTTTTAAAATATGGGATAGAAAATTGCGGTAAAGCAATTAAAGATTCGGCGCATGTACTAACCATTTCGCCTGATAAAGCTTTACATTATTTAACCAAGCGAATAGATTACAAACTGGATGAAGAAAAACTTAAAGCAATGAATTTATTCCTTGATTATATCAGGCAGCTTTAAACTTTTCTCCCACTATCGCGCTCAGGCTTGCCGGCTTACATTTAAAAAAAACTTTTTCATCACTCATAGCAGGTTCGCCATCGAAATGAAGCACGTCTTTTTCCCTGCGCTCAATTGTTAGCTCTTTACATGAAAAAGCTTCAATTAGTTTACTTTCATCGGCTTTATGACGAAAAATTTTAAACAATAATCCAAAAACCTGATAAAACTTAAATGGTCTGAGAACCGAAACATGAAAAAGACCATCGTTCATTAAAGCACCGGGCGCTATATAAAAGTTGTTTCCGTATTGTCCGGCATTTCCTACAGTAATTAAAAATGCCTTTCGTTCAATGGTGTTTCCGTTATAATATATTTTGTATGTTTTTGGCTCATACGAAAAAAATTCTTTCCATATGATCTTTATATAACTTTTTAACCCGCGTTTTACACTTGTGGCAAAAAGATGTCCTATATGCGCGTCAAAGCCAACTCCACTTGTGCAAAAAAACGGAATACCGTTTATCTCTCCACTATCAATAATTTGTACGCGACCTTCAATAATCGCATCTAAAGCCTTTTCAGTATCCATTGGTAGTCCCAAACTTCTGGCAAGGCCATTTCCTGATCCTGCAGGTATAATACCAAGTGTTATGTTAGTGCCAAGAATTGTTTTCGCTACAATATTTACAGTGCCATCTCCGCCAATCGCTATGGCGTGAGTATAACTTCCGTTAAATAATTTTTCTTTTATAAGATTAAACTCAGTTATATCTTTCCAAAGCGAAATATCGTATTCCATTTTACCTTTCAATTTCTGCTCTATTTTTGGCAGCAATGATGGCCCGAGTTTTTTGCCTGCTTTGGGATTTATTATAAAAAGTAATTTGCGAGCCATTTTATTTTTCTGACATAATTAATTTTCCAGTATTAACAGAACCATTTTTTTCCTTTATCCTGTAACAATATATTCCGGGACTTTCATTAATTATCATAAGATTGTTTCCATGTTCCATCTTCTGCTTCAAGACTTCAATCCCTAAAGAATTGTAAACACTAATTTCGTAATCTCTTTCATCCTTTATTTCAACATTAAACACTCCATTATTAGGATTAGGAAAAATATGGAAATTTTTTGATGCTTTCACGCCTTCGTTAATTCCCTGACAGATATTAACGATAACAAGTTTTGTTTTTATTGCGCTCTGTCCATAAACATTTGAAGCAACCAGCGAAACACTGTAAGCCCCCGCATTGCTGAATAAAAAAGTAGGATTAGGGGCGGTTGGCGAATTTATAGAAACTCCAACAGGAGGGTTAACAGACCAGCTCCATGCAACAGGAGAATTAGTTGACACATCGGAGAATGTTACAGGAGCATTTTGACAAAACGAAGGCAGGTAATAAAAATTAGCATCGGGCACTACTTTCAAATTAAAAGTATCGGTAAAACAATTGTTGGTATCCTTCACCCAATAACTTGAGTTAGATGAAACATTTAACTGCAGGGTTTGTGTAGTGGCGGAAGTACTCCACAAATAAGAACCTTGCCATCCCGCGTTAAGCGTAAAATTTTGATTAGGGTAAACGGTTAAAGTTTTTACAGAATTCACATTTTTAAACATCGTAAACTTATCCCGTATTACTCCATCCGAACAAAGCCATTTCAAATCCAAACGGTTTGCATTAACATCAAGTAAAAGAGATCCACCAATTGATGCATTTGAATAAAACATTGCATCATGCGGAAAAGATGACTGTGTACCACCCAACTGACCGGCAGAACCGGCAACAATGTACACCGTGCCAAATTTATTATTAACTGTATCCTTTAAATAGGCACAGGAATTAGTACTTCCATCATATAAAGCGTTTGAAGAATCAAGCAGATGAATAGTGGGCGAGAAAGTTGCTTCAGGGCCATAATGTCCTTTCATGAGCTTTGACCGTTCGTAATCATGACTATGACCTGACAGAACAATATCAACTTTGCGGGTTTCGAGCAATTTTACAAAATCGGTTCGTATCTGCACAAGATCAAGTTCAGTATCTGAATTATGACTTCCCATTGAAAATGGCGGATGATGAAAGTAGACTATGGTCCATTCTTTATTATTTGCTGCAAGATCCTGTTTCACCCAAAGTGCCTGCGCGCTTGTGGTATCATACATTTTTTTATTTGCGGTATCTATGCCATAAGAATCAAGTGAAAGAAAATGAATATTACCATAATCAAAAGAATAATAAGCGGGGGAACCAGAAGGAACGCCACCCGCTTCAGCATTTGCGGGAGTGCTGAAAATATCAAAATATGGAACAGTTGGCGTTGGGCTTGACCCATTATTATAATCGTGATTACCCGGAGCCGGCCACAAAACCGTCTTCTTCAGGATATCCGTTTGATACGTCGCAAAAAAACCGGTATTATATTCTGTATCGAATCCGGAATAATAAGCATTGTCCCCTAAGAGCAACCAACCATTTGTAATACCACTCCCATTATATAAAAGATATTGATTTTTACTGTTAACCTGATTAGCTGAAGGAATTCCACAATCACCGGTAATCCAAAACCTGTATTTGCCCCTTGTACCAGGAGTTGGTGATGTTATAAAGTAGTTATTTGTATCGCCTTGCAGAACAGAGGTTGTTGTACCAATTGAATAATAATATTTTGTGGATGGTGAAAGCGCGTTTAATTGTATGCTATGGGTTTTTGTAATAGTAAGATCTGTTTTGAAAATATTTAGATTAAAAATGCCGGTGCCATAACAAACTTTTGAATTGGTTAAGCTATCGGTTTCCCATCTGATAATCATTGAGTTTGCCGTTCCAATCTGCATGTAAGGTCCCTTAATGATAGACTGGCCAAGCAACTTTCCTGCGGCAAAAAAGTAAAGTAAAAACAGCATGAATAATGTGTAGCCAAAACCTTTCATCAGAAATTAAAATTAATCAATTTAAGGTGGATTTGCAGGAAGTTCAGAGGATTATGGAAATACAGTTCCTTGTTTAATTAATCCTCCCTCAAATACTCTGAATGATTGATTTGTAAAGAGTTTGTTCTAAAAAACAAGGGTAAAAACTCACCGAAAATCTACTGTTGTGACTGAAAATCCGGTAGATTTCAGAGCAGTGGGCTGGTGTTCCAACGAGGTTGGTTCCGCGAGAATTAATTTTTCCTATGCCCTTAGGTGCGGTTGGGCTGACCCGTCGCTGAGCGTACGAAGGAGTGAATTGATTTTTCGTTTGAAAGTCAGCAAAGGCGCTTGCGTTTAAAATTTTTGAAGGCTTAATATTCTCAAGGGTCAAAAATTTTTTACTTTGCTTCACTTTCACGAAAAATCAAGAGCGCAAGGAAAGATCGACGGGCCTTGATTTTTGTTTACTTTTCATCTAAGGAAAAGTAAAAAAGAAAATAAACTACAAAATTACTTTTTGCGGGTTAACTAATTACTTCTTTAAGGAGTTCATTTTTTTGTACCCGATCAGTTGATCATAATATGTTCCGATGCGACGGTGATAAACATAAATGCAATAATCATTTTCAGTATCCCAGTGATTACCTTCGGTAACGGTTTCGTCACCACCTTTTTTCGTATCGTTGCTTAACACGTACATATAATTATAATATCCCTGCTTCAAATATAGTCTTGCTTCATAGCCTGAACGCTTGTAATTATATGTCATTTTACTTCTCTTGTTCATTCGCCAGTCTGTAAGCTTACCCATCACATAAAAATTACCGGATGATTCGGCAATCGGATAAGGCAGGAAAAAATCAACAAAAACGTAATCCGCTTCATTATCCTGATTTCCTATGGCCTCCCTGTTTCTTATGAGAAAGCTTCCGTTAAAATCGTTATAAAACAAATACGGCTTGGTTGAACGTATTTCATCAGACTGTAGCACAACATGGTTTTTCAGATTTTCATCCTGATAAATTTCCTTCACGCGTTCAGTGAAAAAACGCATGCTCCGGATATCAAAATATCTGAATTCGTTTCCGCCATTAAAAGTGCTGGCATCATCAAGGGAATAGGTGAATTGATTCCCTCCCATAAAAGTTGGTTTTATGTTGGTTACCGCATTGTCCCAACGATTATTCTGAGTTAATGTAACTTTTAAATCGGTATAAGGATTGGTAACATCGTAACCAGAAGCGTAGATAGTAAAATCAAAATGTTGTTTATTGAATTGTTCGTCGCCCATGGCCTGCCTGAATGAATGGGCCACTGTAACTTTGTTATCATAAACCATAAAACGGCGACTTAATACAAGATCTTTTTTATCACCATTTACATAAACATACACTATATAGTTTCCGCTTTTAGTGAATTTTAAATTCTGCTGAGGAAACAAAATATTGTAATGTGTATATTTTTGAAGGGTATTCATGGAGAAAGTAAAGTTGATCAGATTGAGATCAAAAAAACCATTCAGGTATTCGCTTATCATGAGATCGCTAGGGGTCCAATCTGCATTACAGTGCACAAAGGTTAAAGAATATTGTTTCTGATCACCATCCAGATCATCGAAACTTAATTCAATTGTTTCATTTGAGTTTAAATCGATGATTGGTATTGAGTATTCCCATGTAGATTCATGAATTGCAACTGTGCGAATATTGGGTTTATAAGTGTAATCGTCATATTTAAGAACATTATCGTTCACATAATCTTCTTCCCCTGTTGTTTGCGAATGTGCCTGGGTAAAGAAGGTTAGAAAAACAAAGAATAATATTTTTTTAAGCATGAGATTCAAATTTACACAAACCCTACACCTTTTAACGATAAGAATGCCTGAATATTGCTAAAAAATGTGATTAGGAAAACCTGTAAAGCTTATTTATTTCCCTTTGCAGAAAACAGGCGAACCTTGCTTTCCTGTTTGTTCACAAGGCGAATGATGTTTTTACGGTGCGTAATGATTAAGAGAACGGCAACCACTATTGAAAAAGTTGTAAGCACCGGATTTTCATTCTTCAATATTAAATTAAGAATTAGAGGAAACGATAATCCCGCAAGCATTGAAGAAAGGGATACAATTCTGCTGGTGAAAAGTACCAATAAGAAAACCAGTAATGAAAGCATACTTGCCAACGGAAGAATACAGATAACGATTCCTAAAATGGTAGCAACGCCTTTTCCTCCCCGGAAACCTGCAAAAACCGGAAAAATGTGGCCAACAAGGGCTGCAACGCCCAGGCCAAGTTGAAGGTTTATAAATTCTGGACTTCTGAATTCAAACACGCTTAAATAAGAAAGGCCTACCGCGGCAGTTCCTTTAACAATATCAATCACTAATACAGGAATTCCTGCTTTTTTGCCTAAAACCCTAAAAGTATTGGTTGCTCCGGCGTTTCCACTCCCAAATTCACGAACATCAATTCCATAAAAAGTTTTACCAATCCAAACCGCTGTTGGTATTGAACCAAGAAGATAAGCTATGATGATTAGAACTGTTACCAAAACCTATAATTGTTAAATTGAGTTTAACAAATCTAAAAATTATTTTAAAAGAAAAAAGCACTTAAACATTTTTTTACGAAAGTTTAAGTGCTTAAATATTAGATAATTAACAATATTAAAATGCGCCTTTTAGTTTAACAGCCTGCTCAATTTTTTGTAAAGCTGTAATATAACCTCCAATTCGCATTGAAGTCTTAAACTGAGAAGCATTGTTCCAAACATGTTCAAATGCCAGTTGCATTTTGAGGTCATGTTTACTGTTTACTTCTTCTTCTGTCCAATAATAACCTGCCTTGTTTTGAACCCACTCAAAATAACTTACGGTAACACCACCGCTATTCGCTAATATATCTGGTACTACAATAATTTTCTTGTCATTTAAAATCGGGTCTGCTTCGGGAGTGGTAGGGCCATTAGCGCCTTCAACAATTAATTTTGCCTGAATTTTAGGTGCATTATCTTCGGTAATAACGTTTTGAAGAGCCGCAGGAACCAGTACATCACATTTGCTGATGAGTAATTGATCGTGCGGAATTTCGGTAGCGCCTTTAAAGCCTTTTAACACACGGTTATTCTTTGCTGCGAAATCAAGAGCCGCGCTAATATCAATTCCTTTTTCGTTATAGAAAGAAGCAGTATGATCGCCAATCCCAACAATTTTAATTCCTTGTTCAGCAAGTAATCTTGCTGCATGTGAACCTACGTTACCAAATCCCTGAACAACAGCCGTTACTTCGTTTGGTTTAAGGTTCATTTTCTTAAGAGCAGAGAGCGTATTTACCATAACGCCACGTCCGGTTGCTGCATCACGTCCTAACGATCCGCCACAAGCCAGTGGTTTACCGGTAATAACACCCGGACTGTCTTCTCCAACAATTTTATTAAATTCATCAAGAATCCAGGCCATTTCACGGCCGCTGGTTCCCATATCAGGAGCCGGAATATCACGGTTAACTCCAAAAATATCCTTCATTGATTTTGCATATGCGCGGCTTAACCTCTCAAGCTCACCAACGCTCAAAGCACGAGGATCGCATTTAATACCTCCTTTAGCGCCACCATATGGTAAATTAGCAACTGCGCATTTAAAACTCATCCAGGCAGCAAGGGCCATTACTTCATCCGCATTCACATCCATCGCATAGCGGATACCGCCTTTACTTGGACCTATATGAGTACTGTGAACCGTACGGTATCCTTCAAAAACCTGCACTCTTCCGTTATCCATCATTATCGGTAAACTTACTTTCACCTGTTTTTGAGGGTTACGTAAAACCTGGGCTACTTCTTCGCTCAGATTCATAATTTTTGCGGCCACATCCAAGCGGGCCAATACAGCCTCAAACATACTTTCGTGCGCCTGGGATGCTTTTACTGTTTGTGTTGACATAAGTAAATTGTTTTGTTAGCTGGGGGCCAAAGTTAAGCAAATAAATTAAAATGCCAACCCGATAGTCTCTTCATAGATATAACCTTTTTTGGCGTCGATTAATTTGTAATTAAACACTTTGAATTACTAAATTTGAAACTATTAGCGAATTTTTAAAAATACTTTCCGTTTTCATATCCTGCGCTTTGTTTTTCGGTAAAGTAGGGATGCCGGCGGCAATGATCCTGTTTAAATATAATTTTCTTAAAGTATCCGCGGTAGCAATTTCAGGCGGGGTTTTTGGAAGCGTTCTGTTTACTTATGTAAGCGATTTTTTATTAAAGTGGTGGGAAAGGTATAAACACAAACATTTAAAAATCAAAAAAAAGATTTTTACCAAAGGGAACCGGCGTATTATTAAAATAAAACACCGCTTCGGGCTTGCAGGGATTGCGATTTTATCACCCGTGCTCCTGTCGATACCGCTGGGCGCTTTTTTAGGTGACAGGTTTTATAAAAACAAGAAGAAAGTAATCATCTATCTCTGTGTTTCGGTTATAGGCTGGAATTTTATCCTGTATTTTTTATTTTATTTCTTTCACGACAGCCTGAAAGCATGGCTGGGCTAATGTATTCAGGAATTAAACATATTTTCTTTGATCTTGATGACACTTTATGGGATTTTGAAAAAAACTCTGAAGCAGTTCTCGTTGATCTATTTGAAGAATATGATCTGGCCAATAAACTTCAAACCGATTTTTATACTTTTCACAGCACTTATAAAGTGGTTAATAATGATTTATGGTCGGCTTATTATAAAAAATCGGTAGACAAACAATTTCTTCGCGACAATCGGTTCCACATAACCTTCCAAAAGTTCTCATATAATAATTACGAAGAAAATCTCCTGGTTACTGAACAATATCTGGTTCGCTCGCCCTACGGAACACATTTAAAAACAGGCTGTATTCAAACACTGGATTACCTTAAGAATAAATATAGCCTGCACATTATCACTAACGGTTTTAAAGAAGTTCAAAATATTAAACTGGATAATACCGGATTGCGAAAATATTTCGATCATATTATAATCAGTGAAGAACATTCGCTTACCAAACCTGATGAAAAAATATTTCGCCTCGCCGAACAATTTTCAGGAAGCATCAGGGAAGAATGCGTAATGATTGGTGATAATGTTGAAAGTGATATTGAAGGTGCTCTGAATGCCGGATGGAAAGCCATCTGGCTTACAAATACCCCTAACGAGGTGAAAATAAATCAAATCGGTGAATTAAGTGAATTAAGCGGAATTTTTTAATCTTATTTTATTAAATTCACACTCACCAAATTTTTATGAAAAGATTTATTTTATTACTTGTTCTTTTTCCAGCATTATTTTTTTGTCAGGAAAAAATTACTTTAAATGATATATGGGTTAATTACACTTTCCTGCCTAAATCTGCCGAAGGTTTTAATGTAATGAATGACGGCATGCATTACGTGGATATTGAAGAAATAAACGGGCAAAAGGTGCTTTGTCAGTATGAAATAAAATCCGGCAAAAAAATAAAAGAACTCATTAAAAACGAAGAGGTGAAGTTTAATGATAAAAATCTCGATCTCTCAACCTATCAGTTTAGTCCTGAAGAAGACAAACTGCTGTTATTTGAAGGTATGGAACATGTTTATCGTCGTTCACCAAAAGCATACTATTATGTTTACGATATTGCTACAAAAAAAACAATCCAGTTAAATGATAAAGGCAAACAAATGTTTCCATTATTTGCCCCTGACGGAAAAAAAATAGCTTACGTATATGAAAACGATCTTTACATAAAAAACCTTGAAACAGGAGCCGAAACCGCGGTTACACGTGACGGAGAAAAAAATAAAATCAAAAATGGCTGGGCAGATTGGGTATATGAAGAAGAATTCAGTAAAGCCGATTACTTCGACTGGAGCAGTAACAGCCAGTACCTTGCTTATGTAAAATTTGATGAAACCCGTGTAAAAGAATATACAATGGATTTTTATAAAGGTGAATTATATCCTGAAAAATACACCTTTAAATACCCAAAAGCCGGTGAAGATAACTCGATAGTAAGCGTTCATATTTATGATGAAACTTCAAAAAAAACTGTAACTGCGGATATTGGCAACAACAAAGATATTTATATTCCAAGAATTCAGTTTACAAACAATCCGTTAGTTTTAAGTATACAGCGACTTAACCGTTTGCAAAACAAACTGGAGATGATGTTTACTGATGCGGTAGGAGGAAAAGGAATAGTAGTATATACCGATGAAAGTAAAACCTATGTTGACATCACAGATGACCTGACGTTTGTTGGAACAAAAGGGTTTATTATTTCAAGTGAACGCGATAATTATAATCATTTGTATTATTACGATCTTTCCGGCAAACTTATCAATCAAATAACCAAAGGAAACTGGGATGTGATGGAGTTTAAGGGATTTAATGAAGAGAATAATACCCTTTATTATGTTTCTACAGAGAACGGCGCCATTAACCGTGACATGTACAGCATTAAACTAAACGGAAAAGACAAAAAACGTTTATCCTCACAGGATGGTTTTACCGATTTTGAATTTACCAATGGCTATAAATATTACATTTCAAATTATAGTAATGCAAACACTCCTAATATTTTTGAACTTCACAGCATTGATGGTAAGTTAATTAAAACACTTGAAGATAATTCCGAACTAAAAAATAAATTAAGTAAGTATAAAATAAGCCAGAGAAACTTTTTTAAGTTTAAAACAACCGAAGGTATTGATCTAAATGGCTGGATGATGAAGCCACAGGATTTTGATTCCACAAAAAAATATCCGGTTTATATGTACGCCTACAATGGCCCTGGTTCTAATGAATGTAACAACGCCTGGGATCCATTTGAATACTTCTGGCACAATTTATTAAACCAGGAAGGCTATATAGTGGTATGTGTTGACGGACGAGGTACCATGGGACGCGGACGCGAGTTTAAACACAGCACATATTTGCAGCTGGGAAAACTGGAAACAATGGATCAAATTGAAACAGCCAAATACATGGGTAATTTATCATACGTAGATAAATCACGAATTGGTTTTCAGGGATGGAGTTTTGGTGGTTACATGGCGGGGTTACTTATAAGTAAAGGTGCAGAACATATTAAAGCAGCAATTTCTGTGGCTCCTGTTACAAACTGGAAATACTACGACAACATTTACACAGAAAGGTTTATGCGCAAGCCTCAGGATAATAAGAGCGGTTATGAAGATAACTCTCCTGTTAACTTTGTAAAACTAATAAAAGGAAAATATTTACTGATACATGGCAGCGCTGATGATAATGTACATTTACAAAACAGCATGGAAATGGCAGCGGCTCTTGTTAAAAACAATATCCCGTTTGACATGATGATTTATCCAAATAAAAATCATGGTATTTCAGGAGGGTTTACTCGTTACCATATTTATAATAAAATTCTGAAATTTGTAAAGGAAAATTTGTAGTGGCAAAGAAGCGTCTGGTAGTATTTAGCGGAGCCGGTGTTAGCGCCGAGAGTGGCCTGAAAACATTCAGGGACTCAGGCGGACTATGGGAACAATACCGCATAGAAGATGTTGCTACATTCGACGCATGGGTTAACAACACTGAACTTGTACTGGAATTTTATAACCAGCGGAGGAAACAGGTGATGGAAGCCAAGCCTAACGCAGCTCATAATTTTATAGCAGAGTTACAGAAAGAGTTTGATGTGCATGTTATCACTCAGAATATTGATGATCTTCATGAAAGGGCAGGCAGTAAAAAAGTTCTGCATCTCCATGGCGAGATCATGAAAGCAAGAAGCACCGTTGACGATAAATTAATTTACCCTCTAAAAAAACCGGAAATTAAATTAGGCGAACTTTGCGAAAAAGGATCTCAGCTTCGGCCGCATATTGTGTGGTTTGGAGAGATGGTTCCTGAAATGGAAAAAGCTTACACAATTACTGAACTTGCAGAGTTATTCGTAGTTGTGGGAACATCCTTAAACGTATATCCTGCCGCAGGAATTTTAAATTACGTAAACCATAACACTCCAAAGTGGCTCGTTGATCCGGGAGAATTTAATCTTGATTATATCCGTAATCTCAAGCACATTAAAGAAACGGCTGTTAATGGTATTTCTGCTTTAAAAAAGGAATTAGAAAATAATATTTAAAAACTATTTGCGCCCAGGGCATTTTTTGCAGCGGTCGCCCTTTTTAAATTTTCTACAACAGTCCTTTTTCTTCTTACAACATTCCGAATACACGCTCAGCGGGCAATCGTTCTCAAAAAAAAGAGTTTTTTTAGATAATTCCTGTTGCATAACCAAAATTACTTTCCCTTTTTAGTTTTTTAAATACCGCAAAAGAGGTAATTTTCCAGCCTGAAAACATGAAGTTTGCGCCCTTACATACCTGGCTGCCCTCAAAAACAGAACCCCTGATCATTTCAGGTCCATGCGGTGCTGAAAGCCTTGAACAGATTCTCACAACAGCAAGGCAATTAAGCGAACTTAATAAAATTTCCTTATTCCGTGCAGGAGTATGGAAACCCCGTACAAGGCCCAATTCCTTTGAAGGGATGGGGGAAATAGCGCTCCAATGGCTTGCTGAAATGAAAAAGCAATTCGGACTTAAAACCACTGTGGAAGTAGCTAATGCCCAACATACTGAACTGGCGCTTAAATATGGAGTAGACGTATTATGGATTGGCGCCAGAACTACTGTAAACCCCTTCAGCGTTCAGGAGATAGCTGACGTATTAACAGGTGTTGATATTCCGGTGATGGTTAAAAATCCTATTCATGCGGACATTCAGTTATGGATAGGAGCAATTGAAAGAGTATATAATAGCGGCACAAATAAAATAGCTGCGATTCATCGCGGCTTCCATTATTCAGGAAAATCACGATTCAGAAATAAGCCCATGTGGCAAATTCCTATCGAATTAAAAACAATGTTTCCTGATCTTCCTATTATCAGCGATCCCAGCCATATTGCAGGCAATCGTGAACTTATACAGTTTGTTGCGCAAAAAGCCCTTGACCTTGGGATGGAAGGCCTGATGATAGAATCACATTACAATCCTTCTGTTGCTTTAAGCGATGCACAACAACAGTTAACACCCTCCGACCTGAATGATTTACTGTCAAAATTAATTCTCAGAAAACAAAACAGCGGAGATCCTTTAGTGGTAGACAAGCTAGCGCAATTGAGAAATGTTATTGATGAAATTGATGAGGAATTAATGCAGGTGCTCAAAAGACGCAACCAGGTAATAGAAGAAATTGGCACTTATAAAAAAGAACATAATATTACTATCTTCCAGCTTGAGCGCTGGCAGGAAATGCTACGCACAAGAGCTCAGTGGGCTGAGAAATTAGGATTATCGCGGACTCATATCGAACGACTGTGCCAGCTTCTTCATGATGAAAGCATCAAGATACAGAATGATCTAATGAACAAGTAAACTTAATTAAGTTGCTTCCTGGATACTGAGCGTTTCATAAAAACAGAACAGATAAAAGCGCCGCTTAAACCAATTAACACCAATGGAAATAATTTGCCGGTGGTTGCTTTCCCAGCGGAAAGAGCGGCTATTTGTTCCTGAATTATCTTCGGAAAATCTTCCGTTTTTATTTTATCCGGCATTTTCGATTGCATATCCCGTAATACCGTTAAATATTCGGAACTGTTGTAATACTGAGTCGCTATCTCTTTAAACTTCCAGTTAAACTCAATATAATTATAAACAGTTAGTATCACAGCCGCAACAGCAAGCACAGTAAGGGCCATTCGTATGGCGTCCTTTCCGCTTATTATTCCGCCAAAATCTTTTTCACGAACCAAATAAATGGCCAGCATAAAAAAGGGAATGATCAGAAATATTGCCACAATATTGGAATAATAAAAACCAAACTTTGTAAGCGTGTAATCACCCAGCAAAATAAAAAGCTTGAATGCAATTACAACAACAGAATAAATTAAACCTATAATAAGAGCGCGTTTATTCATGAGCTTTAACCATTCATGCTGATAAGGAATTCTTCATTTGTTTGTGAACGACGCAAACGGTCGAGCAAAAACTCCATTGCTTCCTGAGGATTCATATCACCAAGATGTTTACGTAAAACCCAAAGTCGGCTTAATGTTTCTTTATCAACTAAAAGATCATCGCGGCGGGTAGAAGAAGCTAAAAGATCTATTGCAGGATAGATACGGCGGTTCGACAATTTTCTGTCGAGCTGTAATTCCATGTTACCAGTACCTTTAAATTCTTCAAAAATAACTTCGTCCATTTTAGAACCGGTTTCAGTTAACGCAGTTGCTAAAATTGTGAGCGATCCTCCATTTTCAACTTTACGTGCAGCACCAAAGAAACGCTTAGGCTTATGAAGAGCGTTGGCATCCACACCACCTGTTAACACTTTACCACTGGCAGGTGACACAGTATTATATGCACGTGCAAGACGGGTAATACTATCGAGGAGAATAACCACATCGTGGCCGCACTCCACCAAACGTTTTGCTTTTTCAAGCACAATGTTCGCTATTTTCACATGCTTTTCAGCAGGCTCATCAAACGTACTGGAAATAACTTCCGCTTTTACGCTTCTTGCCATATCAGTTACCTCTTCCGGACGCTCATCTACAAGAAGAATAATAAGATAAATTTCAGGATGATTGTATGCAATTGCATTTGCCACATCTTTTAAGAGAACAGTTTTACCGGTTTTTGGCTGCGCAACAATTAAACCACGCTGACCTTTACCAATAGGTGAAAAAAGATCCATAACACGGGTACTCATGTTTTCCTGAGGGTGGCCGGTTAATTTGATTTTTTCGTAAGGGAATAACGGGGTTAAATAATCAAACATAACGCGATCGCGCACATAACCAGGATCGCGGCCATTGATTTGCTCAACCTTTATTAATGGGAAATATTTTTCTCCTTCTTTCGGAGGCCTTACTCCACCTTTTACAACATCACCTGTCCTTAATCCAAATAATTTTATCTGAGATTGAGAAACATAAACATCATCAGGAGAATTTAAGTAATTATAATCAGGGCTTCTTAAAAAACCATAACCATCAGGCATAATTTCAAGAACTCCTGTTGCAAAAACAATGTTATCGAAATTATAATATACTTTTTCAGGCTTTTTATGTTGCTGCGGTCCAGCCTCTCCTTGAACAGTTTCAGATGAAGTATTTTCGTCTGATTGCTCTTGCTCAGTTTCCTGCTCGCGATCCTGCTCCTGAATACTGGTTTCATTACTAACCTCTGTTTTTGTTTCCTCAACAGGATTCACAATTATTTCTTCCTCAACTGAGGAATGAACTGGCTCGGTTACATGATCTTCAACAATAGGATCTAACTTTACCTTACGCGGACGTTTTTCTTTGTGCTCTTTTGACATTGTTTTATCTCTTTTTCCTGAGAATTTTTCTAAAACTGAAGAGGCTAATTTTGGATCGGCGGTTTGGGCATCAACGATCTTAAGAACAAGCTCCCCTTTGTTTAAACCTTTAGAATCAATAGAAAAAGCTTTTGCAATTTCTTTTAGTTCAGGCAGGGGACGCCCGCTTAAATCCATTACTTCGAACATAAATTAATAATAATTAATACTGGTATTTAGTTTTGTTTTATAGTTTCTGATTGATTGATAAACCGCAAGAAAATGCGTTTTTCAGAATTACAAGACAATATTAGTCAAAATAATTGTAATACCAAAATATTTAAAATGCAAAAAAGATGCCATGGTTAATCACGCATTCTTTAGGAAAAGACCGGTAATACTCGAAATTCCGCATTTTAAAAAACCGTCTCTTAAAAAAATGTTAAGATCATTCGATTAAACTATTTGCAAGGGTTTATACGTATTTGAATGTAACTTCTGTTACAATTAACGGCATGTGCTTAAATGTAACTTTATAATATAAAATTGTACTATCAATTTGTAAAATCATGAAAACCCATTATCAAATATTAATTGTAGGCGGAGGAAATGCCGGCATTTCAGTATCCGCACAATTAGTAAACAAAAGACGCAATTTAGATATTGCAATTATTGATCCTTCAGATAAACATTATTATCAACCTGCATGGACCTTGGTAGGTGGTGGAGAGTTTAACATTAACGATACCAAAAAAACAGAACAATCTGTGATTCCTAATGGAGTTAAGTGGATTAAAGATAAAGTAATCACATTTCAGCCCGAAAACAACACTGTTTTACTCGGTGATAATTCTAAATTAACATATGATTACCTAGTGGTAGCACCAGGTATTCAATTAAACTGGAAAGATATAAAAGGTTTGCAGGAAAATCTTGGTAAAAACGGTGTAACCTCAAATTACAGTTTTCAGTATGCGCCTTACACTTTTGAGTTAATCAAAAATCTGAAAAAAGGTAAAGCTATTTTTCATAACCCTCATACCCCGGTAAAATGTGGGGGCGCCCCACATAAAATCATGTACCTGGCGTCAGACTACTTTAAAAAACACGGTGTTCTTAATAATGTAGATATTCAATACTGGAGTGGTGGCGCTAAACTTTTTGCTGTTCCTAAATATGAAAAAACATTGCTTGGAGTAGTGAAAAGAGGCAATATAAAACTTAATTTTTTCCAACGCCTGGAGGAAATTGACGGAGAACAAAAACGTGCGAAGTTTGTTGGCTTTGGAGAAGATAATAAAGGGATAGAAACGTGGGTTGACTTTGATATGATACACGTTACTCCGCCACAATCTGCACCTGATTTTATTAAGGCAAGCCCGCTGGCAAATGCCGGAGGCTGGGTAGATGTTGACAAAGCCACCTTACAACATCCAAAATTCAAAAATATCTTTACGCTGGGTGATGCTTCGGGATTACCAACATCAAAAACCGGTGCCGCCATCAGAAAACAAGCTCCGGTTGTAGTTGAAAATTTACTATCGGTTATTGACAATAAACCATTAGAGGCAAAATATAGTGGCTACACTTCTTGTCCTTTAGTTACGGGTTATAACAAATTGGTATTAGCTGAGTTTGACTATGATAGTAAGCCAATGGAAACTTTTCCTTTTGATCAGAGTAAAGAACGCTGGAGCATGTACCAATTAAAAAAACACGTGCTTCCGTGGTTATACTGGAATAAAATTTTGACCGGAAAAATGTAAAAATAAAAAAGCCCACATAAATATGTGGGCTTACTTTATATTATTAAAACTTTTACTTCAAATTTATTTTTCTTCAAGAAACTTATTCAGATCGTCAGTAGTGCTGCTGAACGAAAAAGCCTCGCTTACCTGGTAATAGTTAGCTTTGTCAACACAAAAGTTATAAGCGTATTTGGCATACTCTAACCGGTCATCATCCATTGAAAACAAAGCGCATATTCCCTGTATTTGGGCAGCAGACAAACAAGAATTTTTGGTTGCAACTTTTGCTGTACTCATTTTAGTATCTGAAAAAGGTTTTGACATAATTGATTGTTTCATTTTATCATAGGATGTTGCGTTCATTGCGCCATTACAACCACCAGCGTTTACCGGCTGAATAGATGCGTCAGATCCGGGACTTGGGTTTTTAGGCTTATCATTGCCGGAAGTTGTAGTTGAAGAAGTAATTGTGGTAGAGGAACTGCTGGAATAAGCAGCATTATTGTTATCCATTCCGTTTACGTTAACATTCATTCCTACCCCTCCCATATTTACATTAATAGTTACGTTTTCGGGATTTGAATTAACCTCAGTTGAAGTGGTAGTAATAGTTGTGTTATTATCGCTATCTGTTGTGTTATTGCTTGTACCCGAATTTGCAGCAGAAGCAGCGTCCTCAGCAGTATGGTATTGAACAGTTGCGGCAGAACTTTTTGGGGCTTGATCAAGCGGAACTTTTCCGAAATATCGCATTTTCAGCTCTTTCTTCATGTTCATTTTAATGTTCACAGTATGCTCAAAGCCAGGCTCCGGCATCATATTCTGTTTAAGTTGAGGCAGGGCTTTATTTTCAAACTGAATCCTAATATTTAACGCTTGCGAATTAAGATCGGTAATACGGATATTTGTCTCCGGTTTATCATTTTGTCGGATTCCATTAACATAAGCGTAAAATGGTTCAGCATCTTCTGAAAAGATAACCAGGTTGTAAGTAGCCTGAGCGTAGCTGGTAATTACCGAGGCTATTAATAAAGCAAAAAATAAAATAGATTTCTTCATAAGTTTGGTTTTTAATTCAGTTTGGTTTTTTACAAGCCCCGTGCCACAGTTTTTATTGATACCGTTAATGGATGTTAAAGCAACTTTAGTTAATACCAATGCAACATAATTACACGAATTTTTCTCCCTTATTGACTTTCACATCGTTAACAAAGTTACGGATCTGTTGCTCATCCTGTTTTTTACAGATCATAAGCACGCCTTCATTTTCCACAACAATATAATCTTCCAACCCCTGCAATACTACCAGTTTGTCGCTCGGCACCTGTACTATGCAATTTTTCGAATCGTAAACCATAACATTCTTTCCAACAATGGCGTTGCGGTTTTTATCCTTTTTTAAATGCGTATACAGGCTGCCCCATGTTCCAAGATCGCTCCATCCTATTATACTTGATCTTACAAATACATTACTGGCTTTCTCCATCACACTGTAATCAATTGAAATATTCTTGCAGATAGTGTATGCCCCGTTAATAAAGCTTGTTTCTTTTGGAGTATTATAGGCATCCCAGCCTTCTTTAAACACATTGGCTAATTCAGGATCATGTGCTTCCATGGCATTAAGAATACTTCTGGTACTCCACACGAAAATTCCGGAGTTCCATAAGAAATCGCCGCTTTCCAGAAAAAATTTAGCCATATCATGGTCTGGCTTTTCAGTAAACGTTTTTACTTTATAAATACGTTTGTCTTTTTCCTCTAGTGGACTATCAATAAACTGAATATATCCATAGCCTGTATCGGGCCTGGTTGGTTTTATACCAAGGGTAATAAGACAGTCTTCTTTACTGGCTTTTTCAAAACAGGAATTAATAGCCTTTACAAAGGTATCTTCCTTTTTTATGAGATGATCGCTGGGAGCAACAACAGTTACAGCATTTGGATTAAGCTTGTGAATTTTATATGAAGCATAAGCTACGCATGGCGCCGTGTTTTTTCTTGAAGGTTCGCCAAGAATATTTTCTTTGGGAAGTTCCGGCAATTGCGTTGCTACTAAATTTGAATATACAGTACTGGTTACAACGTAAATATTTGCCGGGGGACAAACATTAAGCATCCGCTCATATGTTTGCTGAAGCAGGGTTTTACCGGTACCCAGGATGTCAAGGAATTGTTTGGGATGTTTGGCTGTGCTCATAGGCCAAAACCTGGTACCAACGCCGCCAGCCATTATTATTGCGTAATGATTCTTCATCATAGAGGGCAACAAAATTAGAAAAAATTCGCAGTCACATGGTTATAAATTGTTTAAATTCCGTGTATTACAGAAATTATCGTATCTTTGCATCCGGAATCTGAAACTTATCTCGCCAATTTTTGTCGGCATGTAGCATTAAAGCGAGGTATTTTTAGCTTTAATGTTTAATCTAAATTTAAAAAAATGACTTTTGAAGAATTAGGTCTTAACAGCGACCTATTAAAGGCTGTAACCGATTTAGGGTTTAAGAATCCTACGCCCATACAACAACAAACAATACCATTATTGTCTAATGAACAAACTGATCTGGTAGCTCTTGCTCAGACAGGCACAGGCAAAACTGCAGCATTTGGCTTACCAATGCTTAGTATGATTAATTGCGATGATAAATCAGTGCAGGCCCTTGTGCTTGCTCCTACCCGCGAGTTATGTGTGCAAATTACCAATGACATTAAAAACTACAGTAAATACATAAAAGGTTTTAATGCTGTAGCTATTTATGGTGGCGCGCGCATTGATGGCCAGATTAAGGACATTAAACGCGGCGTACAGGTTGTTGTAGCAACTCCCGGACGTTTAATTGATATGATCGAGCGACGTGCGCTTAACCTTAATACCGTTAAAATTGTTATTCTTGACGAAGCGGACGAAATGCTTAACATGGGCTTTAAAGATGATCTTGACACCATCCTGAGCGAAACGCCAGAACACAAGAACACCTGGTTGTTCAGCGCTACCATGCCAAAAGAAGTTGAGCGTATCGCACGTAACTACATGAATAGTCCCAAAGAAATCAGCACCGGTAAAAAGAACGAAGGCGCCGATAACTTAGAACATATTTATTACCTGGTTAACCCACGCGACAGATATCTTGCGTTAAAACGAGTTGTTGATTATTATCCTGATATTTTTGGCATTGTATTTTGCCGCACCAAAGCAGAGACTCAGGAAGTGGCCGATTCATTAATTAAAGATGGATATAGTGCAGACGCTTTACACGGAGATCTTTCACAATCGCAGCGCGATTTTGTAATGAAACGCTTCCGCAGCCGTACTTTACAAATGCTTGTTGCAACCGATGTTGCAGCCCGTGGAATTGACGTGCATGATGTAACTCACGTAATTAATTACAATCTGCCTGAAGACGTTGAAAATTATACGCACCGTACGGGAAGAACCGCTCGCGCCGGTAAATCAGGTATCGCAATCGCCATTATTTCTCCAAAAGATACTGGAAAAATAAAAGATATCGAACGTATCATTAAAAAGAAGTTCGAAAAGAAAGATGTGCCTAACGGTGTTGATGTATGCGAAAAACAATTATTTAACCTTGTACATAAATTACATGATGTTGAAGTAAAAGATACAGAAATTGAAAGCTACCTGCCTAAGATTTATGAAGAACTGAAAGATTTGAGCAAAGAAGAACTTATTAAACGTTTTGTTAGTGAAGAATTTAACCGATTCTATGAATACTACCAGGACGCGCCTGATCTGAATATAGCTAAAGGAAGTGTTGATGGCGCTTTCGGAAACAGCCGCACTACACGATTCTTTATCAATATGGGTATGATGGATGGATTTAACCGCAACAGCCTCAAAGATTTTCTTGCTGACACTATTAAGTTACATCCTCGTATGATCTTTAACCTCGATGTTAAAAACAGTTTTTCTTTCTTTGAAACTGAAAGTAAACTTGTAGATACATTCCTTGCAATTAATTCATCTGACGTTGAGTTCAATAACCGCAAAGTTACTTTAGAAGTAAGCAAGCGCCGCATGAGCGAAGGAGGCGGAAGCAAAGGTGGAGAACGCAGAGGCGGAGGATTTAAAGGTGAACGCAATGATTTTGGCAAACGCCCAAGAAGCGGAGAAAAAAAATCTTTTGGAAAAAGTGAATTTTCAAGAGATGGAAAAAAAGACAGAAAGAAAAGTTTTGGTAAAAGCCGATTCTAATCCTGCTTCTAATAAAATACGAAACAAAAAAGCCCTTTAATCAAGGGCTTTTTTGTTTTAATCAGTTAATGCCATTTATAGTTTAATTATTTTCTTATAATGAAGTATGTTATTTACACTAACTTTTAAAATATAAGTTCCGGCAACAAGTCCTTCTGTATTAAGCTCCCGGCTATATTCTCCCTGAACCTTATTATCAGCTGTAACCGATAATACTTTATCTCCAATAAGGGTATATAAATCAAACCGTATGTTTGCACTTTCCTGTGAATATAATTCTACCCGAACAGAATTAGAAAAAGGGTTAGGATATATATTCAAATCTTTTTCTGTCAGGGAATTTGCAGTTACACTAACATTACTGCAATAACCTGGAATATTTGTATCCATCCATGCAGCGCGCTTGCTCACCCACACTTTCAAATCATTTACCTCACCTAAATAGGTAGCGCCCGCCTGATTTTGAGGGTTCGGAAAAATATAGGCCCCAATTGTTGGGAATTGCCTGAAATTGCGCTGCTGCGACTCGTTAAGAAGAGTAGCTGTTGCATCTATATATTCATAAATTTTATTATTGCTTAATAAATTAAGTCTTAATGTATGATAACGGCAATAGAGTTTATCTTTAAATGCAGGATCCTGTAAAAATTTTTGCCACCAGGTTGGAATAGGGATAGAATCATTAGGGATTAAATGTTGCCAGTACTGCTCAAGAAAAGCGTCGCCAAAATTGCAATTATGCCATGCGATGTCAAAATCCCAAACAGGACCAATGTGAAACTTTCCGCCATCCTTAATATTATCCTTATAGAGATATGTGCTTAATTTGTATGCATCCGGATTTTTACTTAACTCATTAATTATGAAATAATCGATAAAGGAATTTTCATCAACATATTTTTTATACCCTGTAACCGAATTTGAAAACGAAGGAGATTGCATGACAGTTTCAAAACTATCCAATACTGCTTTAACGTAACTTTTCTGTTGAGAAGTAATTAACTCTGCCTTTGGGTAGTTATACTGATAATAGAATTTAGCATTTGTTGCTGATAAACCAGGATATAATGAATACCATCCCGGATCATCCGAACGGTTAATTTGCAAAATATAACCACCTGTAACGTAAGGAAACTGATTATCTATAGGCTCCAGTTTGGAGATATCCACACGATTGTTACCCCTTTTTACCTGCTCCATAAGCGTGTATACACCAAAGTACTCACCATTTAATATCACTTCAACAAAACGGGTCCGAGGAGAATAGTTTCCCATCTGGCTAAAGAGGTATTGTGTGAGCGCGTTTCTCATTAACGTTTTATCAGGATAACATGCCGTTAAAATCCAGTCGCTTTCGGCCGGCATACCTAACAATGAAACCATTGCGTCATTTACACCTGCGGCGTCTTTTAACTCAACTTTAATATTTTTCTTTTCAAACATTTTAGAACTGCTTCCCCGCAAATGACAAACTGCTTTTCCGTTAAAATTGTTTTTTGGATCTGTAATATTATTTCTGGTTGAACCATTATCAATAACTCCAAAGTCAACAAGCTGATCATTATCTGATAAAGGCTGGGAAGTATTAATAAAAACCAAAGGAAGATTTGAAGATTTAAGTATTACAGGACGAGCAGGAGTATTACTGAATTTGAGGCTCCAGCTTACAACTGTTCCTGTATTTGCAGGTGCAACAAAATCTTTTACTACTAATTTCCAGGTGCCATTACCTGGTTTACCAGTATTAAACCTTCCAAGATTACCAACTGGCTTAAACGCACCTGCATAAGGGGCCGAACCGGTTGTTACAGAATTTAAAGACGAATTATTAAAACACGTACCTGAAAAATCTGAACCACTGCAGCTCAATGCACTGGTTAAATCCACCTGAATACCTGAAGGAGATACTATAACAACATTAAGTTCCTGTAACGCTGCGTGACTGATGTTAATACAAACCTCCTCCAGCCCGAAAACGCTGTCTATTTGAGATGGATTTAATCCTGAAACATTCAGGTAAAAATTTGTTTCCTGTCCTCCATTATTTAAAACGGTTCCTCCGGTTCCATTGAAAACCTGGCCGTTAACTGTGAAATAAAAAAAAGAAAGGAGTGAAATAAAAATATTTTTCATGCATAATTTCTTAATAATGGTTAATACTTTTCTGTTATAAGAAATGTATTTATAAAGCGATATTACTCTGCAATTCGTTAAAGCAAAAAATGTGCATAGCGCTTAACAGCAAAAAATAAGGTATTACAGGACGTAACGGGGATAAAAGTCCACAAGGCTGACTATAATTTTTTTTACGACAATTGTTACTAAATAAAAAAGGCTTCCATTTTTTGGAAGCCTTCTCATTGGCAGTTTATTTATTAACGGTCCAAGTTTCCATAATCCAGTTTTTTCTTCTGTATTTTTAAAATTAAAGTACAAATAAACACGAAGAAAGGAATATACATTGTTATTTTAGGAAGCTCGAAATGCGCGAGAATAACTTCTGCTTTGCGTTTTAAGCGCTCGGATATTAAATACATTGCCGGAACAAGAAGCAAGGTTAATAGTGTTGCAAAACCTAAACCAAAAATCATTGTCCAGCTTAAAGGCCCCCAGAACACAACATTGTCGCCACCAAAATGTATATGAGGCTCAGCCCGTGCAAGCAGTCCTTCAAAGTCAATATTCAAACCTACCGCAAGAGGAATTAATCCAAGAATAGCGGCTGTTGCTGTTAGAACAACCGGTGTCATCCTGGTTCTGCCCGCTTCAACTGTTGCATCCCATAAATTAACCCCTTTGTGCCTGGCTTCCTCGGCAAATTCCACGAGTAGAATTCCATTCCTGACCACAATTCCCGCGAGCGCAACAATTCCAACGCCTGTCATAACAATACTCATATCCATTTTAAAGATGGCTGTGCCGAGGAAAACTCCGATCAAACTGAGAATAATTTCTGAAAGAATAATTATTGGTTTTCCTATAGAATTAAATTGAATTACCAGAACAAGCAAAATTATTCCAATCGAAATCTGCATCGCGGTACCAAGAAAATCTCCTGTTTCTTTTTGCTCTTCCTGTTGCCCGGTAAATTTCACCTCAACATTTCCTGTTGGCTGAAAATCTTTAGCAACCTCCTGGGTTTGTGCCAAAACATTGTTAGCGTTAAATCCTTCAAGCACATCCGATGATAAGGTAATTACCCGTTTGTTCTGCTTACGTTTAATTCCACCATAAGTATTCTCATAACGGATATCACAAAATGCAGACAATGGAACAGAACGCAACATGCCACCCATGTTCATATCCCGGAATGTGATTTTAATATTTTTAATGGCTTCAATATTTGTACGCTGATCGTAATTATAACGTATTTGAATTGGATACTCATCATTAGCATCTCTGAACTTGCTTGGATTATCAATACCAAAAACAGCCTTACGAACTTCCATAGCGAGCTGAACCGAAGAAATTCCTTCTCGGTTTGCACGCTCACGATCAACATCAAAAACAATTTCCGGCTTGTTTGCAACGAAATCAGTCTTTAATTCAGCAATACCCGGAATCCCTGCTGACTCAAGAAAACGTTTAAGATCCGATGCGTTTTGCACCAGCTCTTCAAATTTATCTCCTTTGATTTCAATATTTATTGGTTTTCCAACTGGCGGACCAGCTTGTTCCTTATTTACATTTATTTCTGCGCCGGGAATATCCCAGTTCAGTTGTTGCAGTTGCTTCAGGTACTTCATTGTGCTTTCGCCATTACGCAGGGCAAATTCCACGAAGTTGATGGCAATTTTTCCACGATTAGCGTAGGAACTCTGATCTTCATCCTGCGGATCGGTAACACCAATTGTAACATTGGTAATGATTGAAGATACCAGCGGATTATTTTCTCCTATTACTGCGTTCACTTTTTTCTCCACAATCTTCATCACCGTGTTTGTTTTGGCGGGATCTGTTCCTTCAGGTAATTTCACATAAACAAAAACATTGTTTGGATCTCCCTGTGGAAAGAAAACAATATTAGGCTTACGAATTCCCATTAAAAGAATTGAAAAAATAAATACTCCAACAGTCATTAACAGCAACTGATATGGTCGCTTTAAGCCCCACACGAGCATTCTGGTGTATCCGTTTTGTATTGCGGGCCACGTTTTTGTTTGAAAACGATCGATGACTTTGTACAGGAATAAACGATGAACGAACATAAAGAGCGCGAAAAACATCATTAGGTTTGCTACCGCGAAAGCTCCGGTAGCGTAACATACAATTGCAATTAAACCATACACTAATAAACGCATCCAGGCTTTGCGTGTAATCCGCCCGTATTCTTTTACTTCTTCATGATGAGGCTTCATGAAATCAACCGCGAAAACAGGATTAATTATATAAGCAACAAATAATGATGCAAGCAATGTAATAATTAGCGTTATTGGAAGGAAGAACATGAATTTACCAATCATACCCGGCCAGAAGGCCAATGGTATAAAAGGCGCAAGCGTTGTAACAGTTCCGCTTAATACCGGAAGAAATACTTCTCCGGCGGCCATTTTTGCCGCGGTTTTTATATCCCGCTTTCCATTTTCAAAAAGGCGGTGTGTATTTTCGATAACAACAATTGCGTCGTCAACAACAATACCCAACGCCAGCAGGAAGGCGAAGAGTACTATCATGTTTAAACTGAAATCTATTCCCGGCATAAACAGGAAAGCGATAAACATTGAAAGAGGAACAGAAAGCGCCACAAAAAGCGCATTGGTAACTCCCATAAAAAACATCAGGATAACAGTTACCAAAATAAAACCGATAATGATGGTATTGATAAGGTCGTGAAGAGTTACTTTAGTTTTGTCTGACTGATCGGCTGTAATTTTTATATCAATACCTGCAGGAAATTCATTCTTCTTCATTTCCGCAATTATTGATTTAATATTGTCTGAAGCGGAAATTAAATTTTCGCCGGCGCGTTTGATAATGTTTAGCGTAATTACATTTTTACCGGCCAGGCGCGCATAACTTTCCGATTCCTTTGCAGTATCCAAAACCTGTGCAAAATCTTTAAGATAAACGCGGGCGCCCGACTGTGATGATATGATAAGATTTTTAATCTCATCGATGGATTGAAATTCGTTTTTAACACTCAGTGTTCGTTTCATTCCATCCATTGGAATCTGTCCTCCGCTGATTGTTATGTTTTCACTTCCAATGGTACGTTCAAGATCCTGCATTCCCAATTGCAGAGATTGCATCTTGTACATATCCAGGTTTACCTGTATCTCACGATCAGGCGCTCCAACCATTTTCACTTCAGTAATTTCTTTTAATCCTTCTATTCTGTCTTTAAGATCATCCGCATATTCCTTTAGCTTGCCAAGATCCATATCTCCGGCAATATTAATATACATAATTGGCATTTCAGAAAACGCGAGTTCTTTAACGAAAGGTTGGCGCGTTAGCGAAGCCGGCAAATCCGATTTAGCTTCATCCACCTTATCTTTAATCTGTTGACGGGCTTTGTCAACACTTACATTAGTATTGAATTCTACTGTGATTAAAGAAACATCCTGCATGGAATTACTGCTTAACTTTTTCACTCCCGGGATTGATTTTAGTTTTTTCTCAAGAGGTTTAGTTACTGTATTCTCAATATTAGTTGGTGAGTTACCCGCATATACTGTACTGATGTAAAATTTTGGCACAACAATGTCAGGAAAGCTTTCTTTTGGCAAGCTGTTATACGCGTTAATTCCAAGAAGCGTGATTATAATTACGCCAATGTAAATAGCGGTTTTATTATCTATTGACCAGCTGCTGGGTTTAAATTGTTTAAAGTCCATATCTTAATTTTTAGCAATTGATTTTACACAAATGCTGTTAGTTTTATTTTTTAAGTTTAACGGCATCACCTTCGTTTAGCCCGTCATATCCCGATGTAATAAGCAGATCAGTTTCTGTAAGTCCTTCTTTAATTTCAACTTTTCCATTATACTCTTTACCTAAGGTTACATTTTTTCTGGTTGCCTTATTGTTCTCAGCTACGAAAACATAGGTCTGACCTTTAAGATCTTTTTGCACATAATTAAGCAGAACAGAAACTACAGGCTTTTCCGACTTATAATCATTTATGCTAAGAATGGCTATCTGATTTGGATGATATTCTTTTTTGTTATCCAATAATATTTGAACATCAAACGTTCGGTTGAGAGGGTTTATGGCCCTGGCAGCATAGCTAACCTTTGATGTGATGGTATCATTTGAATCAGGAAACTTTACCAGAACTTCATCACCTTTATGAACTTTGGCAGCATAACTTTCAGCAAGGTCAGCCTTTATCTTAAGGTTTGAAAAATTAATTACCCGAATGGCTGGCATACCTGGAGCAGTAAGCTGGCCAAGTTTTATATCAACGGCATCAACAGTACCATCTATCGGAGAGATAATTTTTGTCATACGTACCTGTTCCTGAAGGGCAGCCATTTTCTTTTCTATACTTTCTTTTTGGGTTTTAGCCTGTAGAAACTGAACTTCGGTTCCAATTTTCTGATCCCACAACGCTTTTTGCTTTTCATACATCTGGTTTACCAGTTGCTGGTTAGTTTCGAGATCTGAAATACTTTGCTGTAGGGCACGTGCGTCTGTTTCAGCTAATATTTGTCCCTTTGTAACTTCATCACCAGCTTTTACATTTATTTTAGTAATTGTGCCCGGCATTTCTGAAGAAAGCGACACACTTTCTTCTGCGTCTACCCTACCCTGCGCGTTGATATAAGTTTTAAAAACAGAAGGCGTTATAGCTTCCGCCTCTACGAGCGTAAATTTTTTTCCGGAGTCACCTTCAAGCTTGGCAATCTTTGCCGCTACTTCGGCAAGTTGTGTTTTTAATTCAGCTTGTTGAGCTTTAAGCGCTGTTATATCATCTTTTTTTTCGCCTCCGCATGAATAAAGCAATAGGGATGAAATAACTATTGCGCCACTGAGTATTTGAGTTTTCATATTTAGTTTCCTGTAATAAAACATATTTTTCTTTTTTAATCTTTTGTATTTTTCTATTTAATCAAAGTGCCTGTTGCTTTTTGATAATCAATTCTCGCAACAATCATGTCGTAAACCGCGTTAAAATAATTGGTTTGAGCTTCCTTAAGAGAAGTTTCGGCGTTAACTATTTCCAGATTACTCCCTAAACCTCCCTGGTATTTTTTCTGAGCAACATCATATACATGCATTGCCAGCTCCATGTTTTTCTTTTGTGTAAGCATTGATGTATAAGCGTTAGCGTAAGAAGTACTGGCTACACTAGCCTCAAGCTCAGCGGCCAGTTCAAAAGTTTTAAGTGAATACAGATTTTTGCTGGCTGTGATTTTGGCTTGCTGAATTCTGTTATGACGCTGAAGCCCATCAAAAATATTAATGTTTAATGTGGCTCCTATTAACGCTATGTTATACCATTTTTTATCCGGATCAAGAAAATCAAATTCCTGGCGTTGCGCATTATACTGATATGCACCATACGCAGCCAGTGTTGGAAGGTATCCCCATCTTAACCGTTTTACATCCAGATCGTATAACTTTTGTTGAGACTGAATGAGCATATATTCCGGACGTTTTGAAAAATCGGATTTACCATCACCTAATAACTGTTCATCTTTTTCAGTAACATTTAAACTATCGGTTAAAGTGATTGGGTCTGATATTTTATAACCCATTTGAAACTTCAGCATATTTTCAGAAAGAGAAATGAGCTTAACAATTTTATCCTTTTCGGTTACCAGGTTATTATACTGAACTTCCAAACGCTCTACATCAATCAGCTCAACAAAGCCCTGCTGGTTAAGAGCCCTGGTATCATCAAGAATTTTTTTAAGTTTTACTATATTGGCCTCGAGTAGTTTTATTCTCTCTTTATTGATTACAGAGTTGTAATAAGCTTTTGACACTTGCGAAACAAGTTCAGCCTTACTTCTTGAAACATTAATACGCGAAAGGTTTATAAATTCTTTCGAGGCTTTTAAACCAATTATATAATCGCTGCTAAAGATCAACTGTGAGGCGCTAAGCCCAGCGGTTGAATTGTACTTTGTTCCAAACTTAACCGGAATAAAAGTCCCGGGAGGCGCGCCAACAAAGTCTCCGGGGATAAGCTGGGTTGGAATCTCGATATAATCTTTAATATCAATACTTGCACTTACCTGCGGTAAACCTATACCGGCCACTTCCTTTCGCTTGTGTTCGGCTGATTTCTGATCCAGTTCGGCGCTTAAAAAACCCGGGCTGTTTTTAACGGCGTAATCAATCGCCTGCTGAAGGCTGAATGAATTACCCTGTTGCTGCGGATATAAAACACCGGTACAGAACATGGCTGCCATAAAATATAACTTCTTCATATTATTCTTCATTAATGTTTTTGTATTTATTGATGAGTTTATGTCCTTTTAAAGTACAAACGCCATATAAAAAATGTTCAGTCATGGCAAGCTGAACATCGAGCATATTAAATTTATCAAAGGGAAAAGCCTGGCCGTAAAAGGCCATATCCAGGTTTTCCAAACGCATCCGTGATAATATTTTGATGTTAATATCATCTCTTACAAGCCCGTCTTTTTGTCCATCCTTTAAGCATCGTTCAATATTTTCAAGAACAAATCCACTTTTAAAATCGTCAAACACTTTCCACGACTCAGGATAAAACTTATGCAATTCGTGAAAAAGAATTGGATTAACATTTTTTAAAATTTCCCTGAGGTTTTTCATCATCGCAAAAGCTTCCTCTACAAAATTCTCAGACTCTTCAAAAGTTTTTGCAAAGATTTCTTTGTCTTCTTCAATTTTTTGAATGATAAGTGAATGAACCATTTCATCCTTATCCTTAAAATACTGGTAGATTGTCTTCTTGCTCATGCCCAAATGGCGCGCAATTTCATCCATGGTAATGTTTTTTATACCATATTTGAAAAAAAGATCTTCGGCCCCCTTCAAAATTTTCTCTTTCATTTTTTAGTTCTCCTTTCTGACTTTTAATGACGATTAAAGTTTTCATTAAAAACCGGACACAAAACTATGGAAACTATTTTTGTCTTGCAAGTTTCCTTTAAAAAATATTTTTTTCGCATCTTTATCATCTGATGGCTGAGGCAAATGGTAACCGGTTTTCGAGAATGCTTGTCTTTTTGAAGAACAAGTACCGCCTTGTGATACTAAACGATAGTACATTCGGTGAGAAGTTTTCTCTGCGCCTTTCTCCCCTGAGTTTAATCATAAGCGTTTCTGCGATAACCATTACCTTGACCATAATAGTAATTAGCTTGGTGGCTTTTACACCCCTGCGCGAATACATTCCTGGTTATGGAACAGTTGCTGAACGGAGGCAAATTCTGAAATTAGGCCAGCGGGCAGATTCGATTGAGCAGGTATTATCGGCTCGTCATTCTTATATGAATAATTTACTTAATGTTCTTAACGAAAAGCTGGAAACCAAACCAGAGAAACCTGTAAAAGACACTACCGGTAAATATTCGAAAATTAATACTGCTCCAAGTTCGGATGATATTGATTTTAGAAAAGACTATGAAAACAACAAAAATGCAAGCGTAGCTTCCATATCAAATCCAAAACTCAAAGGCATTAGCGATCTTGTTTTTTTTACCCCTGTAAAAGGAGTTATTCTTAGCTCGTATAACCTCAGCGAAGATCATTTTGGAATTGATATTGTAACAAAAGAAGATGAAATTGTAAAATCAACGCTCGATGGAACCGTAGTATTCACAGGTTTTTCATCATCAGATGGTTACGTAATACATATTCAGCATACTAACAACGTAACAAGCATATATAAACACAACGCTGAAATTCTTAAGAAAACCGGTGACCGGATAAAATCAGGAGAACCAATAGCAATTGTTGGGAATACAGGAGAAAAAAGCAAAGGCCCGCACCTGCATTTTGAGCTGTGGTATAACGGTATTCCAATCAATCCACAGGATTGCGTAGCGTTTTAACTAATATTCCTTCTTTCTTGTAATAAGCTTCGGCCATAAATAAAGCTGTAAAAAACGCGAAGAAAGTTAAGCCTGCCTGCGACTCTAATGTATCTTCAAGCATAAATGAAAGCACTGCCAATACAAAAAAAGGCCGGTAAAGAACATGGAAAAACCTTCTTAAATAAATCAGGGGCCAAACAAGACTAATGAATAAAATAAAAAATCCAATTACACCCAGGGCAACAGTAACGGTTATAAACTGATTATGTGGGCGCTTGTACCAGTTTTTGGAAAGCGGCGAATTAGTTTCTACATAAGCTTTATTCAGTTCGTTCTGAACATCACCAGTACCTACTCCAAAAATTAAGTTGTTATTTATTACATGTAAAGCGGCTTTCCAAAAATAAGGGCGCATTGTAAGCGAATGTCCGTTAATATCATTCCTGTGTTTGAGTTCTTCATATTCATATATAATCTCATACAAACGCCGGTGTAAATAACTCCATTCGCTTGCTTTATAATTAGGGACGTTCTTCCTTATGTTCGTAATATCCTCATTAGTGAGCTGCCAAACGCCCGCCGAGTCCTTTGTAAGGGTCTTACTGGTAAGATAACGAAGTAAAATATCAAAGCGCTTCAAATTTCGTTGAGGAACATAAGTAAAGGAATCGTCGGGGCATCTTCTGTTCCATTCTCTTTCAAGTTCTTCCCATTGTACATTTATCATCACTAAGTTTCCATTTTCTTTTTGTTCTCCAAGAGAATCGATATGAGAATAAAGCCTGCCATTAATATTCCTTTCCAGTATTGAGTTATATGGAATTGGATTGACCTTAACATGTGAATTATAAACGGATAGAACATAATTACCAATGATAAATAAAAATGCAATCAACACTGTAAGTAACACTAATTTCATCTTTACATTTTGCTTATAAATCAAATAACAAATTGTGATAAAAAGAAGAATGAAAAAATTAGCAATTCCGGAAGCCAGTCCTAAAGCGTACATGCTAAAAAGATAAACGCATATGAGGAGTCCGAAAATTATTTTAAGAAGCAACTTTTGATTTATAAAGATAAAATACACACAAGAACTAATGGCCACGTTTAAATACAAGCCAAGACGAATGTGACTCATAAATCGTGAAGCACTGCGAACTGTTTCATTTTTATGAAGTACAAAAGTGTAAATGTAACACCAGGAAACATTAATGAGACTACCAGCCAGAAAAAAATAAAGTACCGCATGAAATTCTTTTTTTGAAAGAGGCGAGGATGTAAAAAAAATAAGAGGCAAAAACATTAATGGCATTTTTATCCTTATATCATCCAGGCCTGCATTTATATCTGAAGTATATAGAAGCCCAATTACATGAATTAAGAATAGAGAGCTTAGCACCCAAAATAGCTTGTTATTCTTCACCTGGTCCCACTTGCGCTTATACTCGCCTTCCATTAACCAGTTTCCAAGAAGGATAAACTGCGGTACACTTGTGGGTACTGTACCCACCATCATACCAAAAGCAAGACTACAAAGACCAAATAAAAATAAATACCTATGAATTTTTTGAGAAAACAAATTAGAATGCGACTATTACTTTCAAAGAAACGAAAAAAAAGAAAATATATTATAGAAGAAGTTTAGTGAAAGTAAAAATCCCGCGTATTTGCGGGATTTTTACGTTTTAATTTGTTTTTTATTAATTACCGTAATCGGACAGAAATTTGATTCGCATCATCCTGATCTCTTCTTCGGTATATTCGTTTTCTCCTAATTCTTTAAGAGCGGCGTCTATACTGTCGGTTTCACTTTCCTTAAAGTACTCAAGAACCTCATCCTGCCTGTCTTCATCTAAAATATCATCAATATAATAATTGATGTTAACCTTAGTTCCGGAAGTAACAATTGTTTCAATCTCAGTTAAAAGATCTTTCAGGCTAATATTTTTACTTTTGGCCATATCACGCAAACTAATTTTGCGATCAATGTTTTGTATAATATATACTTTAAGTCCGGATTTATTGACAACCGATTTAATAACCATATCTACGGGTCTTTCAATCTCGTTATCTTCTACATATTTTTTAATAAGATCAACAAACGGCTTACCATATTTAGCAGCTTTTCCCATTCCAACACCGCTAATCTTTGTCATTTCTTCCATTGTAATCGGATATTGAATTGACATTTCTTCAAGAGATGTTTCCTGGAAAATAACGTAAGGAGGTAACCCTTTTGCTTTCGCGGTTTTCTTCACAAGATCTTTCAACATTGCGAAAAGCACTTCATCTGCAGCGCTACCACCGCCTTTCCCGCCGGTTATAATATCGTCATCATCCGCATCAGTATTATTATAATCATGATCGCGGGTAAACTTAACGCTTACAGGCTTTTTAAGAAAGGCGTGGCCCTTCTCGGTCACTTTAATTAATCCGTAGTTCTCAATATCTTTCGAGAGATAACCATTAACTATTGCCTGACGAAGTACAGCTTGCCAGAATTTATCATCCTTATCATCTTCTATGCCTTTGCTCCAGGACTCAAGAGCATTGTGCTTATATGATTTGGCAGTTGCAGTTAATGTACCCATCAGTACATTAATTACATCTTTAATTTTATGCTTTTCCTTTATCTCAAGAACCGCTTCAATTGCAAGTTCAAGATCTTCCTTCGCTTCAAATTTTTCTTTCGGGTGACGGCAGTTATCACACATACCGTTGCACTTACTCTCTTCAAATTCTTCACCAAAGTAGTGAAGAATGAATTTACGGCGGCAACTGCTGGTTTCAGCAAATGAAGCCGTTTCGCTCAGCATTTGTTTACCAATTTCCTGTTCGGCAACAGGTTTATCCTTCATGAACTTTTCCAGCTTGATAATATCATCATAGCTGTAAAAAGTAACACAATTTCCTTCGCCTCCATCCCTTCCGGCACGGCCGGTTTCCTGGTAATAACCTTCAAGGGATTTTGGAATATCATGGTGAATCACGTAACGTACATCCGGTTTATCTATCCCCATTCCAAAAGCGATTGTAGCAACAATCACTTTTATATCTTCCATCAAAAATCCGTCCTGCGTTTTAGCACGCTCTTTGGCGTCAAGGCCTGCATGATAAGGAGCGGCTTTTATTCCGTTTACCTTTAAAGCCTCGGCAATCTCTTCAACTTTTTTACGGCTAAGACAGTAAATGATTCCGCTCTTGTTTGCGTTTTGCTTAACGTATTTAATAATTTCTTTATTTACGTTCTGCTTGGCGCGAACCTCATAATATAAATTACCGCGGTTAAATGATGATTTAAATAAAGCGGCATTCATCATGCCCAGGTTTTTCTGAATATCCTGCTGAACTTTTGGAGTTGCTGTTGCAGTTAGGGCCATTACAGGAACATTTCCAACCGCATCAATAATAGGACGCAAGCGGCGGTATTCAGGACGGAAATCGTGCCCCCATTCTGAAATACAATGCGCTTCATCAATAGCGAAGAAAGAAATTTTAAATTCCTTAAAGAAATTAATATTCTCTTCTTTAGTTAAAGTTTCTGGGGCTACGTATAATAATTTAGTTTTACCGGTGGTTACATCTTTTTTAACCTTGGCAATTTCACTCTTATTTAATGATGAATTTAAAAAGTGCGCAATGCCACTTTCGTCACTAAATCCACGAATAGCATCCACCTGATTTTTCATTAAGGCGATAAGGGGTGAAACAACAATTGCTGTTCCTTCGCTTAAAATTGCAGGCAACTGGTAACATAAGCTTTTACCTCCACCGGTAGGCATTATAACAAATGTGTCCTGCCCGTTCATTAGGTTTTTAATGATCTTTTCCTGGTTGCCCTTAAAGGCGTCGAATCCGAAAAAGCTCTTGAGGGAGTCTAGTAATTCTGTAGTTTCTACTTCGGCAATCATGCTTCTCACTGATTAGGATATATGTTTTGTTGAGTAAATAAAAAGGGTCTACCTTTAAAGATATAGAATTATTCCGCGCATGAACAAGACTTTTATATCGAAAACGGTATTTTTTAGATGATTTGCATAAAAACGTAGATGGAAATTTCTAAGATTTACAAATCCTGATCCATTCGGTTGTAAAAACGAAGTAAAATCGCAATAAAAACGAGTGAAATAACAAGATTCACAAAAAATCCGGGGGTGTATTGCCTGATAAATACAAAAAAAAGCACCCTACCGAAAAAAGAAAAGAGATATAACTGTGCGCCCCATTGTTTAAAATACCAGATGCCTACACAGGCAATAAAATTTGTAGCTACAAGAATACCATAAAGCGCGGGCATAAAAACACCAAGCTTTTTTATTGAGGGAGAAAACACCTGTGGAAATGTGACAATCACGGTAAGGTACCCGATAATGCATAGTATTGATATGATCTTTGGACGCTTCATATTAATTACTTCTTATTGCTTCAACCGGATCAAGCTGGCTTGCACTGTATGCGGGAACGAATCCACTGATAATACCTATGAGAACAGATATTGTAAATCCTAATATTATATTAGTTCCCGTTAACGTTATTTCCATATCAATTGCCCCTTTACCAAGCAGCGTGATAATAAATGTAAGTAAGAGTCCGAAAAAACCTCCTACACAACTAAGCATAACACTTTCACTTAAAAACTGAACAAGAATAAAAAAATTTTTTGCGCCCAAACTTTTTTGAATGCCGATTAAATTTGTTCGCTCCCGTACCGAAACAAACATAATGTTTGCAATACCAAAACCTCCAACAAGAATAGAAAAGCCTCCAATGATCCAGCCTGCAGTACCGATTATTTCAAACAATTCATCAAATCCTTTGCTTAACAAACTGGTTTCATTTAACGCAAAATTGGGTTCACTTAACGGCTTTAATTTCCGTATTTCTCTTAATACCCCTGTGAGCTCATCCATCATTTCAGCGTTACTCACTGTTGGTTTTGCCTTTGCATAAATAATAGGATCCGCATTTTCAGAACGCATGTCCATCATAATTCGTGCAAAATTGAATGGCGTAATTACCTGGTAATCGAAGCTGATTCCAAGCATACTTTCCCCCTCCTTTTTTACTACACCAATTACAGTTGCCTTCTGACCGCCAATTTTAATTTCTTTACCTAAAGGATCTTCATTCACAAATAATCCTTTGGCAATTTCAGCGCCTATGAGTGCAACCCTATATCCACCTTCTGTTTCATTTTGAGTAAAGTACCGACCGGAGGTGAGATCGAAACTTTTTATCTTATAGAAATCATGTGAAATGCCTGCCAACACAGCATTCTGTATGCTGTTACTTTTATACTTAATGGTTTTGCGGGTTCCCATTCTGTAAGCAAGCGCTTCAGTGCTTTTGCATTTACGCTCCAATTCGTCAAGCTCGTAATATTGAGGTAACGGGCGATTGATGTATTTCCACCAAGGATAGTCAGGCCCAAATGACCATGGCCATTTTTGGATATAAACTACATTATTGCCAAGAGTTTGAATGCTTCCGCGAATATTGCTTTCCAGGCTGTCTACAATTGTAAATACAAGAATGATTGCGAAAATTCCTATTGTAATGCCAAGCAAACTTAAAAATGAACGCAGCTTATTTGTAACCAGCGATTGCCATGCAAATAAAATACTCTCCTTAAAAAGAATGAATAGCATAGCTTAAAGTTAATCACAATCTGCAGGATACGCGGTAATTAAATCTGCGCTTAATACCGTTTGTGTAAAAAATGGTTATTTATTCTCCTTCTTATTCTTCAGGTATGTTTCCTGCTTCTTGCGCTGGCTTTTGCGCAGGATATATAATAGAGCTGAGAGAATGAAGAAACCAAAAAAGAAAAGCGCGCTGTCGTTATCTTTTTGTATTAAAAAATAAACCGTGAATGCAGCTCCACATAAAGCGCCAAACAGCCATAGCCGTTCAATTATTATAAAAAGATTATTTCTGTAGTCAGAGCCCATCGTTTAATTGTATATTTCCTGTTACTTCCTTTATCTCATATTTGGTAAAATCCTGGTTGCTTTCAAGACCTTTACCCATTATTACTTCTTTGTCAGTTGTTATCTTAACAAACGCATCGGTATAAATTCGTTTTGTAACCTCATCCCACACTAAACGTTCTGTTTCCAGTTTATCCCCTTTTATGTTTATTACTTCCACTGCGTAGCGGGCTTCCATCCTTTTACTCTGATCAAAACGGACGCCGAATTTTGCCTTCAGTGTCGCCGATATTTTTTCTTCTTCATCAAACAATGTAACGTAAAACCCCTTTGGCATTACAGTAAACGGCTCAACAACATTTCTATCATATACAAGCATCCGGTTAGCTTTAAGGACAAGCTTTAATTTTGCGCTATCAGTGTAAAGAAGGGTGATGCTATCCCCGATTTGAGATGGTAACTTTTTACTGGCTGTTATGGCCGCAACTTCTTTAATATCGTTGGTGCACGATGTGAAAAATGAAACCGCAATAAAAAATAAAACTATGATAAGATTTTTTATCACTTCAATTAATCATACCTGAATTTCTGAAACCAGCGATCGGAGAATGTAAAACCAAAACTTACACGCCAATAATTTTCTTTTAAGAGATCGTTATTTACAGATCCTGTTTGCCCGTATTGCGCGCTTATGTTAACCATTGAAGATAAGCGACCAATTCCAACCGGTAATCCAACACCGGCTGAAATAGCATAATTATTTATGCGTGTATTCTTTAAATCTATGTAACCTGTATTATAACTTAATCCGAATCGGTAATTTACCTGCCTGAAAAAGGCGCCGTTGCCTGCCGCATATTTTTCGGGAACAAAATTCATTCCTAAAGCAACGCGGTAATTATCTTTTAATGAATTTACGTAATCAAGATATTTAAAATTATTCCAGTTGGTAATTGCAAAATCAGCAACAATATTCAAACGCTCCCCTTTTTTAAAACCAATACCAAAGCCCTGTTCAAGAGGCAAAGTAATAGTGTTCTTCTGATCGGTATTAAACAAAACTGTATCACGAATAATTTCCTGACCCGAAGCGTTAAGAATATAATTATATACAGCAGCGTCATAAGTAACTTTAAGCGGATTGTTCAGCGCAATAAAATATCCAAATGTAAATTTCACTTTTTCCTTCAACGCCCTTCTTCCTTTGTCTCCTTTTACACTATCTATTGTATATGCGGTTTGCAATCCAAAATTGCCGGTAAAATCCCCCAAAGTAATCACACGTGAACGATAGGTATTGTTATAAAGAATGGAATTTGGATAAACCACCCGTGTGGTTTGGTCGATACCTCCAAAGATGTAATTGGCATTAGCCCCTATCGAAAAATCACTAAGCACTTTGCTAATTGCTTCGCGGGATTTGTAATGAAAACGGCTTAAAGTTTTTAAACTGTCCGGAACATACAGGTGTTTCTTTCTGAACTTAACGAGAGTAGTTTTAAAAGGCATAATACCATAACCTGCAAACACCTTATTCAATCCCCCGCTACCACTATACTTGTATGTTACATCACCAATGCCTGACTCTGTTGCGGTATTCTGCAATTCGTAACCAACATTTGAATAAGGCATAATTCCAAAACAAGCGCCACCGTTATTTCTTACAGGAAATCCCAATGCGCCGTAGGCGAAGTTGGTTCCCCATTTACGAAGGCCGGAATTAGAACTTTTAAAATCTGAATAAAGGAAATTTCCTCCCACTTCTAACGAAGTAAGCTTAATTAATGAATAAGCAGCAGGATTTCCGGCATTGATAAAAATATATCCTGGCACTGTAGAGTCCGGCCTTAAAGCAATGCTGGCTCCTCCCATTCCAGTATTATGGGCAAAGGTTGACTGATTAAGTTCGCCAAGTCCATAGCGTGAATAAGGGCTGAAAGTGCTGTTCTGCGCATTCAAAAGAGTTGCAGCAAGCACGAAAAATAATACGAGGGTATGGTGTTTATTTTTCAATATTAAAATTTAATATAGTGTTTAACCCTGCCAATACAAGATCGGGGTTGGCAAAGATGCGATTTTTAAGTTGTTTGGACAAATACACTGAGTCGCCACCGGTAAGCGCAACCATAAGGTTTTTATGTTCCCTGTTGTACCGGTTTATCATCTCATCTACTTCAGCAACCGCGCCAATCAAGGCCCCTGAGAGAAGCGACTCCTGAGTACTTTGTCCTGTTAATTTTTCATAATTAAAATCAGGTTCAATAAGTGGCAGGCGGCTCGTATAATGATTCATAGCTTTTAGCCGCATTAATATTCCGGGGGAAATAGCGCCGCCGATATACTCGTTTTGTGAATTCACAAAATTATATTTGATACAGGTTCCCGCGTCAATAGTTAAAACATTCTGATCAGGAAAGAACGACCATGCCCCGATCGATGCGGCGATGCGATCAGAACCCAGTGTTGACGCGCTCATGTAAAGATTTTTCAGCGGAATTGGGGTTTTTGCTTCAAAAAGCAGAATCTTGTTTTTTTCTTTTACCGATTCAATAAATAACTGGTGTTCGCTGGTAACAGTGCCGATAATAATATGGGAAGCCTTATGGTAAAATGGTTTATCATCAATAAGTTCCTTTACATTGGAATAGATATTGCGGCTTATAATTTTTTGGTTTTCGAAAAGCGCGGCTTTAACCCTTGTATTGCCGAAATCTAAAACTAAATTCATTATGATTTAAAGATACTGCAAATAAAGCGAAAAAGCCTTTTCGTAAATACGAAAAGGCTTTTAGTTTTCAGGTGGTGCCTCCAGGAATCGAACCAGGGACACAAGGATTTTCAGTCCTTTGCTCTACCAACTGAGCTAAGGCACCAAACCATCGGTTTTAAGATTCCCAACTTTGATTGGGTAAGCTTAAGCACCGGCTCATTCTCATAAGAGGCTGCAAAAATACATATTTTAATTGTTCCACAAAATATTTTCTAAAAAAAGCGTGGTCAATTTCATTTTTTTATTCAAAGTGAAGGAGTTTTAATGCATGCGGGGAATTGTAGGTTTACAAAGTTTCATCTTACGCCAAAATCTTATATCTTGCATTAAAATAAATAAGATGAAAAAACAATTACAAGGTTCTTTAATAGTTTTAATTATGCTGCTGACTAATTTTAGTTTTGCGCAAAATAAATCTGCCGGTATTTCGACGAAGGAAAACAATTCGTTTTCGTCCGCAAACCCGGCACACAAAAATTCAGGGACACAAGCCATTATTACTACTACAACAAGTACGTGTATGTCCATTAACCTTCCTGCCCCTGCAACCTGGTCGCTTGTTAACTATGGAACCGGTACTCCGTTTGCCGCAAATGGTTTTGTTAATGGAGCCAACTCTTATGGTGATAAAGAAAAAGCCATGTACTTTGACGTGTCTGCCAGCGCTAATACTATGATTACTCAGGTGTATGTAGGATTTGGTATTGCCTATAGCGCGACACCTTCAAAAACCGTAGCAATAAAAATTTACGATGGAACTACAGGAACAGTTGGCGCCGCCCTTGGTTCGGCTACTATCAGCATGGGTACAATTATGACCGATGTAAACAATAACCAGTACTCTTTAATAATATTTCCAACTCCCGTTAACTTACCAGTATCAAAAAAATTCTTTGCAAGTGTGGATGTTTCCGGATTACAATGGACTGCTGGCGTAAAAGATTCTTTAAGCATTGTAAGCAATACCAGTCCGCAAAGCAGCCCCTCTCCTGCCTGGGAAAAATGGAGCAGCAACGCATGGTATAATATGTCAAGCGCATCGTCATGGTCTCTTAGCATATCTCTCCTTATCCATCCTTTTCTTACTCAAGCACCTATTGTAGCTACCATGTCTACTTCAGGTAATACCATTTGCGCAGGGCAAAGCGTTAGCTATAACTCGGCCGGTTCAACTGCCGGAACTTACGAGTGGGATTTTGGGGCTATTGCAACTCCAACAGCCACAGGGGCAACAGCAAATGCCACTTATTCCGCTGCCGGAACTTATACAACCTATATGATAGTGTCTGATGCCTGTGGCTCGTTAGGGCTTACGCAAACAACTATAACCGTAAAACCTACGCCAACCGTTAGTGCCACACCTTCTTCAACAACCGTATGTAACGGACAAAATGTAACATTAAATGGAAGCGGCGCTTCTACTTATGCATGGACAGGAGGAATTACTGATGGGACTCCATTCGCTCCTGCTTCGTCAGCAAATTATACTGTAACAGGTACTGCTGCTAATGGTTGTACCAATTCCGCGGTTTCCGCTGTCAATGTTAATCCTAATCCAACTGTTACCGCAAATACTTCTACTACAACTGTATGTAGTGGAAATAACATAACACTGAGCGGTGGTGGCGCTTCAACTTATGTATGGACGGGTGGAGTAACCAACGGAGTTGCTTTTGCACCAACAAGCACAAACTCTTATACTGTAACAGGAACAGCCGCAAACACCTGCACCGGCACTGCTGTTGTTTCAGTTACAGTGGCTCCTTCTCCAACAGTATCCGCTTCGGCATCATCGGCAACCGTTTGTAGTGGAAATACAGTTACGCTAAATGGAGCCGGCGCATCAACATATGCATGGAGCGGTGGCGTAAACGATGCTGTTCCTTTTGCCGCAACTTCAACTTCAAATTACACAGTAACCGGTACTGCCGCTAATGGATGTACCGGCACTGCAACTGTATCTGTAAACGTAAACGCAAGTCCGGTTGTTGTAGCAAACACCACATCATCAGTAGTTTGTTCAGGATCCACAATCACTTTAACCGGCAGCGGAGCTTCAACCTATACGTGGTCAGGCGGAGTAACAGATGGCGTAGCTTTCACACCAACAGCAAGCGCTGTATATACCGTTACTGGCTCTAACGCGAATAACTGTACAGGAACAGCAACCGTAGGTATTACTGTTACAACCTGTACTGGTATTGACAAAATTTCGGGAGAGGCTGCCCGTTTAAATATTTATCCTAATCCAAACAACGGTGAGTTTAATGTATCGTTGACAGGATTGACAGTAATACCTTCTATTGAAATTTATAACAGTATCGGTAAACTGGTTTCTAAATTAAACGTGAATTCAGAAAAGCAAGCAGTGAAGACAGATTTGGCAGCTGGGTTATATTTCGTCAAATTAATTGAAAATGGAAAAGTTGCTTCCATTCAAAAAGTAATAATTAAATAATCTATTTGATTTCAAGAAAAGCCCGGGTACTCGCCCGGGTTTTTTTGTTTTAATTTGAGAAGACTTTTTCTTACGCTAATTAAAGCGTTGGAAACAGCTGATGTTGCAGAATATAAACCAACGCTCCAATAAAATATCCGCACAGAGCCAGTAAACTGATTTTTTTTAAATACCAGAAAAAACTGATTTTCTCAATTCCCATTGCAGCAACTCCGGCTGCAGATCCAATAATAAGTGTGCTTCCCCCCGTTCCGGTGCAATAAGCAAGAAACTCCCAAAAATAATGATCCGTTGGGTACGTGTTTAAATCGTACATACCTTGTACAGCTGCAACAAGCGGAACGTTATCCACAAAAGCAGAGAGTATTCCAAGTGACAAAACAATTAAATCATCATTGGCAATAGTCTGACTTAACCAATATGCAAGACCGGATAAAATGCCAGCTGATTGTAATGCCGCTATACTCACAAGAATTCCGAAAAAAAATAAAATACTTGGAGTATCAATCTTTCTTAGTGCGGAAACAACAGACAAGCTTTCTTTTTCCTCATCATCTTTTTCCCCGTGCAGAATTTCAGTAAGCAACCACAAAATTCCAAGACCAATTAATATTCCCATGTAGGGAGGCAAATGTGTAATTGTTTTAAATACAGGAACAAGAATCAGAATCAATACACCTGAAAAAAACACAACAGACTGCTGTTTGGGAGATAATGTTTTCGACTCATCTTTTATTATCGCATCTGGTCTCTCGACTACACCTTTAAATTTGAAAGACAAATAAACCAATGGCGTAAGCAAACAAATTAAACTTGGAATAAATAAATTCATTATAATATTACCGGGTGTAATTTGACCGCCTATCCAAAGCATGGTAGTAGTCACGTCGCCTATTGGCGACCAGGCACCTCCGGCATTAGCGGCTATTATAACAATCCCTGCAAAGAACATTCTATCCTTAGGATCTTTGATCAGTTTCCTCAGAAGAGAAATAATAACAATAGTTGTAGTAAGGTTATCCAGTATCGCTGACAGAAAAAATGTTAAGATGGCGACAATCCACAGGAGTTTGTTTTTTTTTGTTTGCGTAATCCTTTGTGTGATTATTTCAAAGCCATCGTGAGCATCAATGAGTTCGACAATGGCCATGGCACCTAAAAGAAAAAATAATATTCCTGATAGTTCGCCAAGGTGACGAGAAAGTTCTTCATTAATGAAATGTTGATCAGCGGAAAACAAAATATAAACAGTCCAGCACAACACACCGGTAATTAAAGCTGTAGCGGCTTTATTTACCTTAATGGAATGTTCGAGGCTAATTAACAAGTACCCAACTATAAAAATGATTATAAGAAATAACTCCATATTTTACTGTTGCCAAAGTTATAAAAAGAAAGCGGCCCTAGTTAATATAATTTTGTCTAAACTTCCTTAACCATTTACAACTCGCAAAATAAAATTCTGATTTTGTTGCATAAAAAAACCGCCCTGATTTCCCGGGGCGGCTTTGTACCAAATATAAAATCCAGTTATTTTGTGCTTCCTTTGTTCATTGTACTTTTTGTTCCGGAAGTACTTTCTGTTCCGCACGTGCTTTTGGTACCCGTTGTACTCTTTGTGCCCGATGTACTTTTTGAACTTTTAGTGGAACTTGTAGACTTTGTTGAATCGGAAGTTGTTCCAGAGGTAGAACTGGTGCTTTCAGTAGTGCCCGTAGTACCATAGGTTGAAAAAGTTCCTTTGGTTGAATACGTGCTGCTTGTTGAATTGGTAGTTGCATCAGTAGAACTTGTACCATAAGTAGAACTTGTTCCTTTGGTTGAGGTGGTGCCATACGTTGAACCAGTGCTTTTAGTGCTGTTGGTTGAATTGGTTGTATCGTCAGTAGTACTTGTACCATAAGTAGAGCCTGTTCCTTTAGTTGATTTTGTTGTTGCAGTTGTACTTTCTGTAGCTTCACTTTTTTGCGAATCATTTACTGAAGTTCTCGTTAGAGCCAATAAAGCCGCTGTAAATACAAGACATGCAGCCAAAAATAATTTGTTTTTTTTCATGATTGTTTCAGATTAAGATTATGCCTTTGGAACCTAAAACTTTATACCATTTGTCGCTACTTTACTTTAGTGGAAAATAAGACGATGTGAGAAAATGTTTTCCTTTTGTGCATTCTTGTAATAATTTACACGCGCTTTACGTTTTAGTTGTTCTGCTTTCGTCCATTTCTTTTTCGTGCTGTACTTCCTTTGTAAGAAAAGTAATGGTGTTACTTATATCATCTGAGCAAACCGTAACGAACGCATGTTTGGGGGCAATATTAAGCGAATATTTTATAGCCTCAATTTCATCCGGAATTATTTTTACCGGTATTGAGGAGTTAACCTGGGAAATACCTTCCATCAGTAAGTTATTCATATTTTCCATTGCCCTGCCCCTTAAATCCTTGTCATGCCGTATAATTATTTCATCAAACATTTCCGCTGAAAGACTTCCAATTTTACGGATATCTTCCTCACGCCTGTCTCCTGCAACTGCAATGATGCCAATTTTTGAAGAGGCTTTAACTTTGGATAGAAATTTTTTCAGCTCGACAAAACCATCTATATTATGCGCATAGTCGATCATTACCTCAAACTTTTTAAATTTAAAGATGTTCATGCGCCCAGGAGTTTGATCAGCGGAAGGAATAAAACTTCCCAATGCCAAACGAATATCATTAACATTGAACTTTAAAATAAACGCGGCGAGCGCTGCAGGCAATAAATTTTTAATCATGGAATCGGCACGACCTCCCAGGGTTACCGGAATATTTTCAATCTTGTCGATCCTGTACTTCCACTTCCCGTCATAAACGGTTAAATAGTCATTTTCTATCACAGCAGCCAAACCATCGTTAATACAATGACGTTTTATCCGCTCATTGCTTTCATTCATACTAAACAAGGCTATTCTGCATGTCAGTTCATCTTTCATATCATACACCAGATCATCATCCGCGTTGAGTATCGCGTACCCTTCACGTTTTGTTGTGCGCGGCACCACCTCCTTTACTCGGGCCATTTCCTCAAGCGTATAAATTTCCTTTAAACCAAGGTGATCTTCTGTAATATTGGTAACTACGCTTATATCACAATGATCAAATGCTAAACCCGAACGAAGAATGCCTCCCCTTGCGCATTCCAGCACGGCAAAGTTTACGGTTGGATCAAATAAAATTGTTTCTGTGCTCACAGGCCCTGTGCAATCTCCTTCATGTATTGCATTTCCATTAATGTATATACCATCAGACGTTGTATAACCAACATTAAATTTTCCTACATACCTCGCAAGATGAGCAATCATGCGTGTTGTGGTTGTTTTACCATTAGTTCCTGTGATTGCAACAATTGGAATTCTTCCATCATCAACACCCGGAAACAGCATATCAACAATTGGTTTTGCTAAGTTACGCGCTAGTCCTTTTGCCGGATGATGATGCATCCTTAACCCCGGCCCTGCATTTACTTCGATTATTGCCCCATTGTTATTTGTTAATGGTTTGCTGATGTCTTTTGCGATTATATCTACACCGCAAATATCTAACCCTATTATACGCGCGACTCTTTCAGCAAGAAAAATATTATGTGGATGAACCTGGTCGGTAACATCTTCGGATGTTCCGCCTGTATTAATATTCGGAGTATATTTTAAAAACAGGCGCTCTCCATTTGGAAGTACAGATTCAGGCTTTAGTCCTCTCGAAGCAAGAATTTCATCCGTTTCTTCATCCATTCTTATTTTTGAGAGACTACCATCATTATCTTCTTTGCGAGCGGGATCAGCATTAACCTGCTCTATCAGTTCTTCAATAGTTGAAACGCCATCTCCATAAATCATTGCCCGTATGCGCCTGGCAGCGGCAATAAATTTATAATTAACAATTACAAGTCTGTAATCATCGCCTTCAATAAACTCCTCCATTATTACAGGAACTGAAACATCAGCCGCAATTTTAAATGCGTTTAAAGCGTCGCGCAGGTTTCCAATGCCCGTAGTAATTCCATATCCTTGATTTCCACTAACCGGTTTCATTACCAATGGAAATTCAAGATCGCCTATGAAACGCTCCACATCTTTTTCATCGTATACCAGTATCCCTTCTGGGACCGGAATAAATTCGTTTTCCAGTAATGATTTGGTAGATTGCTTATCCCTGGCGAGCTGTATGGACAACCCCTTTGTTGTACCAACCATCGAAGCTTTAATCTTTTGCTGTTTTACACCAAAACCCAAAACAATAAGCGGACTATTATCTGATCGCTTGTAAGGAATATTTTTCTTTAAGGCTTCATCAACGATAGATTGAATGCTGGGTCCAAGCCTATGGCGATAATATAATTTTTCAAGAAAACGGATATCTTTCCGGAGATCGTATGATTTTCCCTTTGCAAGTGCATCTGCTATTCTAACTGCTGCTTCAATAGCGTAACGGCCAACTTCTTCAATTTTGTATGAAAAAACCACAAAATAAACTCCCGGCGTATTGGTTGAGCGGGTACGCCCGTAACCACAATCCATCCCAGCTATTGTTTGTATCTCAAGCGCAATATGTTCAACAACATGGCCCATCCACGTTCCCTGCTCCAGCCTTTCAAAAAATCCACCCTTATGCCCTTCGGAGCAATGATGGTCTTCAAGAGAAGGCATAAGGGCTTTTAAACGGTCGGTAAATCCATCCAGTTTATTGGTAGGTTCATATTCAAGTTCTTCAAGATCAAGTTTCGCTACAATTATTTTCTTACGGTAGTTAGACCAATAGTTCGGTCCACGCATTACCCTCAGCTCAAGAATTTTCATTATGATAGTGTCCTATTTCTGGTTTACTTTCTTGGTAGATAGCATTAATACTCATTGCCCATTACTTGGGATTCGTTTTGTGTAAAGCAAACAATATACCCGAGAATTAGCCTGTAATTAGCGAGTCCAATAAAATTAACGAGCAATCTTTTCTACATTCATGTATTATATAATAAAAGACAAAATAAGCACAGCTCATGTAAGTTATATAGCATGAAAAATTATATGATACAAGATAAAAATGCAGGAGAAAGCATTCAATACTTAAGTTACCCAACGTCACTGTTCCACATACATAGCACTAAAAATTATGTACTGGCATCCAGTTTGTAATTGTAATTGTGTACCAATTCTTTTACTTAACTATGGAAAAACCGCATGATCCCGAACTTGAAAATCTGAGAGAGAAATTTGGAAAGAATAAAAAGATACCCGAGAAATATGAAAAAATAATTCTGACCGCTCTATCACATTACCGCGAACTAAAAGACATACACATTAAATTTGTTACAACAAAAAGCTACCCCCGGCCATATGCAACGAGGCCAACGCGCCTAAGTGTATTTCTGCCTCCTGATAAACGACATTATATTATAACAATATTAACAAAAGCAGAACCTCCGGAAAAAGAGGCTTTGTTGAAAAACCTTCCTGAGCCGGCGCAAGTTGCAATTATTGGTCATGAAATATCACACGTACTTCAGTTTCACAAAATGAGCCCGGCACAACTGATTAAAACAATTGCCACCTATTCTTTATCTTCCACTCGTCGTGAAATGGAACGCGAGGCGGACAGATTAACAATTGAACATGGTTTAGGTGAGGAACTCTATCTCTTTGCCGTTTATATACGAAATATTCCTGGGTATACTGAAAAGCGAAAGGAGCTGAATAAAAACTATTTGCTTCCACCCGAAATCATCAGATACTTACATAGCGAATACACTCCGCATGTTTTTGAAAAAACTTAACAACGTATTATCTAAAAACTGGAAACCGATTTAAAAAATGGCTTGCCCTTTTCGCCAACGTATATCAGCGAAATTTCAAACGCACCACGGCCATTAGAATAGTTTTTCAGGTAAGACGTATTAATATCATAACTTACACGAAATGCGTAATTGTCATGTTTTATACCAAGTGCCGCGATGCACGCGTCTTTTACCCTATAATCAAATCCCGCGACAATCTTAGTGTTGTTTTCTGTAAGCTTATAATAGAATAAAAAGCCTGCCATTATTTCGCTTGCTTTTGCCTGATTCATATATAACACTCTTGGCGTTATGTCCATCTTATCATTTATTTTAATATCGCAACCACCACTTGCAACCAATCGAAGTGGCATACGACTTTCAGCATCAGTGAAGGATTGATTAGGCATAGTTAAATGAGCGAGGGAAAATCCGGCGTAAGGATGCGCCTTTTTTCCACTTTCCAGATATTTATAATAAATCCCATAATTAGCGTCAAATCTTACCATACTCACACGATTATACGTTTCATTACTTGCAATGCTTTGATCAAACGTTCCGGAATTTACAGTATACTGAACATCATAGTTTAAACTATTAGGATCGGAAGCCCTGTAAAATAATCCCAGCTGTAAGCCGGTTGTGAGTAAATGTTTGTTATTTGCCTTATTGTTTAATATATCATAAGAAGTGGAACCCATAAAAGTTGTGGTGTTAAAGTTGCCAAGCCCTGTACGGTTACTTATCAGATAACCGCCAAAACCAAACTTCTTATCTTTTTTTACATAAGGCATATCATATGCCAGATAAGTAGTAACATAGGGTTTTATTCCTATCGCTCTCCACTGTGATCTCTGATCAATATAAACACGATAATCTCCCTTCTCGCCTCCATAAACACCAGTTAGCGCAGGATTAAGATAAAGTGAAGCAACATCGTAATGAGATAAATGATAATCCTGGGCCTTGCCTAAAAAGGCAGCGAAAACTATCGGTAAAATATATTTTATTTTCTTCATTGTCTTTTTTATCTGCTTAATAATACTTCGCCGGCCATCTTCACTTTCCTGCCGTCTATTAACTCACCATCCACTGTCCATACAAATACTCCTACCGGTTGGGCGGTGCTTTTGTAGGTACCATCCCAACCGTTAGACTGGATAGTCGATTCAAATATCTGCTCGCCCCACTCGTTAAATATTCGGAAGTTTAAAGTGGTGTAAGGGCCACCTTTCACATACAGAACATCGTTGTTACCATCATTATTTGGAGTAAATCCTGATGGCACTGCCGGATCACCAATAATAATGGAATCATCGCATTTAATTATACGAACAGTATCTGCCGTTGTTGCCGTGCAATTCGAATCAGACACAACCGTAAGTGTTACTATATATGTTCCCGAATCGGCATAAACGTGATATGGATTTTGTGCAGCCGACGTGTTAAGGTCTCCAAAGTCCCAATTCCAACTACTGATACCACCTGGATTTATCGATGATAGATCTGTGAACTTTGCGGAATCACGACACATTGTGGTGAATGAATAATTAGCGATTGGACGAGGATTTACAAAAACAGTTTTTGTAATTGAATCCACGCAATTTCCGTTACTCACAAGTAAGGATACTGTATGACTTCCAGCTGCTGTGAATGTTTTAACCGGATTTTGCATCATCGACGTGTCATTTCCAAAGTTCCATGACCATGAAACAATTGAACCTGTGCCCGGGCTTGACATATCTGTATAAGATACTGAAGCGCCTAGACATGAAGAATTATTAATGAAATTGGCTTTTGGTACCGCGTTGAAACTTAACTGTAAAGTATCGCTTGAAGCGCCACATCCGCCATTGTTCACTGAAGTAATCACCAGCAATACGTTACCTGCTGTGGTATCTGCAGCACTCGGAATATATGCTGGATTTGTAACACCACCGTTAGGAGAGAACGTTCCACCACCTAACGTAGTCCATGTTGCCGAACCAGTTGAAGAAAATCCATTAAGATTAACACTTGTCAGATTCTTACACATAGTCAGGTTATTACCTGCAAGCACTATTGGACCACTGATAAAGAATATCTGCACACTGTCGGTTACCGCATTACACAAACCGTTACCTGTTGTGGTAAGGTATAATGTTACACCACCCGCTGTTGTATCTGCAGGACTTGGAACATAGCTCACATTCAGCGCTGTGTTGTTAGGTGTAAATGTTCCGGTACCATTGGATGACCAGGATCCTCCCGTTGCAAGGGATATAGATCCGCTTAATGCGATAGTTGAAACGTTTGCACAAACCGTTTGACTGCTTCCAGCCTCTGCCGTAGGAGCAGGTGTTATATTAACTGTTAATTGCTGCATAACTGGTAAACAACCCAGGTTATTTGTAGAAGTTACTGAAAGTGTTACAATACCTGCAGAAATATCTCCCGCATCAGGTATATAAACACCTGTAATACTGTTTGGTGAGAACGTGCCGCCTCCACTCGAAGTCCAGGTTCCTGAACCTGTTGAGGAAACACCATTTAAAGTCACGTTTGCATTGTTCGCACAAACAGTTTGATTTAAACCCGCTGTTATCGTTGGAGGATTACCATAAGATAAAATGATGGTATCGGTAACTGCATTACATCCACCATTATTACCGGATGTTAATAGTAACGTTACAGTTCCCGCTGTCGTATCTGCCGTGCTGGGAATATAGGAGGCATTAAACGCATTGTTATTTGGAGAAAAGCTTCCTGATCCTAACGTAGTCCATGTTGCCGAACCCGTTGACGAATACCCGTTCAGGGTTATATTTGGATTTGTTTTACACGCTGAAGCATTTATTCCTGCATTTACCAAAGGCGCTGGAGTAAAGCTTAGTAACATAGTGTCGCTTTCAATTAAACAATTACCATTTCCAGTGGTGCTTAATATTATGAACACACTACCCGCGGTAGTATCCGCCGGGCTGGCAATGTAACTGGTGTTCATTGAAGTATTGCTTGGACTAAACGTACCAGTTCCTGAAGACGACCAAATTCCACCTGTTGCCACAGAGAAAGATCCTGCTAGTGAAACTGTCGCGTTGTTCGCGCAAACTGTTTGATTAGCGCCGGCGTCTGCTACAGGTTTCGGAGTGAAAGAAACAGACATGGTATTTGTCACCGGGTTACAACCGCCATTATTCGCGGAGGTAAGCGTTAATGTTACCATTCCCGACGTTATATCTGCCGCGCTTGGAATATAAGAGGTTATTAACGAACTGGCTGATGGGGTAAACGAACCTGTTCCACTCGATGTCCAAATACCTGCACTTGTAGTTGATACACCATTCAGTGCAACCGTTGAATTATTCGCGCAAACAGTTTGGTTTGCACCAGGGTTAACAGTTAGTGTGGTTGTATAAACAAGTGTTATGGTTTGTGATACCGGGTTACAGTTGGCGTTGCCTGTTGAAGTAAGAATTAAAGTAACGCTACCGGCAGTTGTATCGGCAGTACTGGAAATATATAAAGGATTTAATACGTTGGCGTTAGGAGAAAAAGTTCCTGTACCTGAAGTAGTCCACGATGCCGTACCTGTTGACGAAGTAGCGTTTAATTGATGGTTTGGATTGTTCTTACATACTACCTGCGAGCTAGGTCCGCCATTTACAACCGGAGCTGGTGTTATTGTAACAACCATTGAGTTGGTAACTGCAAAACAGTTTCCGTTTCCGGTTGTAGATAAAGCCAGCGTAAATGTTCCCGCAGAAATATCTGCAGAGCTTGGAATATAAGTAGCATTTAATGAGGTATTATTAGGTGTAAAACTTCCTGTTCCGGAAGACGACCAAATGCCACCAGAAGCAATAGTTACAGCACCACTTAGCGATACATTCGCATTGTTGGCGCAAACTGATTGATTTGTTCCCGCGCTTGCTGTTGGTGCAGGTGTAATCATCACGTTCATTTGGGTTGACACCGGTGCGCATCCTCCATTATTGGTAGATGTGAGTGTTAAGGTAACGGCCCCTGCGGTTATCTGCGAAGCGTTAGGTATGAAATTACCTGTTAAGTTGTTCGGAGAAAAACTTCCTCCGCCCGCCGTCCATGTTCCTGAACCTGTTGTAGATGTTCCATTTAAAACCACAGTTGCATTATTCGCACATACTGTTGGACTTGCACCAGTAGTTAAAGTTGCAGGCATGGTTACCGAAACATTTATCACAGCAACAGTGCTTGTACAGCCCGCCACAGTCGCGGTTAGTGAATAGTTACCCGAAGCGGTTGTAGTGGCATTTGGAATAGTTGGATTTTGTGAAGCAGAACTAAAGCCATTTGGTCCTGACCAATTGTATGTTGCGCCGCTCAATGAAGTAGCAGTTAAACTTAATGTTTGATTGATACACAGCGGGGAATTGCTTCCCGGAGTAGGAGCGTTTGGTGCTGTATTGATTGTAACATTAATTACCGCAGCAGGACTTGTACAACCTAATACTGTAGCCGTTACAGAATATGCTCCTGATGATAGAGTTGATGTTGGAATTAAAGTAGCATCCTGAACTGACGCGGTGAAACTATTTGGCCCAGTCCAACTGTATGTTGCACCACTGATTGTTGATGCAGTTAAACTTAATGTCTGGAACGCACAGAGTGGTGAATTGCTTCCTGGAACGGGTGCTGTTGGGATCGGATTAACTGTAACGTTTATTATTCCCGCAGGACCAGTGCAACCCAGTACTGTTGACGTAACCGAATAGGCACCTGTTGCAAGTGTTGAAGCGTTTGTTATTGTTGGATTCTGTGTTGAAGAAGTAAAGCCGTTAGGACCACTCCAGCTATAACTTGCTCCACCAGTGCCTATCGAGAATGTTAGATTCTGACCATCACATATTGGTGAATTGCTCACAGGAGATGGTGCTGCAGGTATTGGATTAACAGTAACGTTTACAATTCCCGGCAAACTTGTACATCCGTTAACGGTTTGCGTAACTGAATATGCACCGGTTGCAAGCGTGGATGCTCCGGTGATAACAGGATTTTGTGAAGTAGATGTAAAACTATTCGGTCCGGTCCAGTTATATATTGAACCACCAGGAGTTACAGTAAAGTTCAGATTTTGTCCATCGCATATTGGTGAGTTACTAACAGGACTTGGTGCGGCCGGAGTAGGATTAACCGTTACACTAATGGTTGAGTTAGAACTTCCACATCCTGAAACATTCACACCAACTGAATAGGTACCGCTTGCAGCAAGTGTAACATTAGTGATTATAGGATTCTGTACCGATGAAACAAAACCATTCGGGCCTGTCCAGCTATATGAAGCTCCTAAAATCGAACTTGCTGTAAACGTTAAGTTTTGTCCCGTACAGGCAGGTGCGTTACTTGATAACGCAGGAGGTGGTGGATTGCCAAACACCGATACGCTTACTGTTCCCGCAGGGCCAGTACATCCTGCTGTTGAAGTTGCTGTAACCGAATACATACCTGTTGCCAGAGTTGATGCATTGGTTATGCTTGGATTCTGAAGAGTTGAAGTAAAATTGTCAGGACCTGTCCAGCTAAAAGTTGGGGTGCCCGGCGTGCTAGCCGTTAAATTAATTGTTTGTCCAACACATAAAGTAGTATTTGCGCCAGCTAACGGAGCGGCAGGTGTAGCGTTTATTGTTACAGCAACTGTTCCTGCAGCACTGGCGCATCCAAGCACTACTGCTTTAACAGAATATACCCCGGCCGCTAAAGTAGTAGCTCCTGTTATTGTAGGATTCTGTGTTGTTGAAGTAAAACTGTTAGGCCCTGTCCAGCTGTATGTAGCACTACTGATGGTTGACGACGTTAAGCTTAAATTTTGACCGGCGCAAATAGGAGCATTACTTCCAGGCGTTGGAGCTGATGGAATAGGATTTACTGTTGCACTTACAACACCTACTGGTCCTGTACAACCCAAAACGGTAACTGTAACTGAATAATCTCCGGTTGCTGCTGTTGACGCGTTTGTAAGAACCGGATTCTGAGTAGTTGATGTGAAGCCATTTGGTCCTGTCCAGTTGTAAGTTGCCCCGCTTATTGTATTAGATGTTAAGCTCAGATTTTGTCCGGCGCATACAGGTGAATTACTTCCTGGCAATGGAGCTGCCGGAATTGAATTCACTGTAACGCTAACTGTTCCCGGTAAACTTGTACATCCTGAAACAGTTGATGTTACAGAATACATACCGGTTGCAAGAGTTGTTGCTCCGGTAACTACAGGATTCTGTGAAGAAGATGTAAATCCGTTTGGTCCGGTCCATGAGTATGCAGGACCGGCAGGGTTTACAGTAAGGTTAATATTCTGGCCTGAGCAAATCGGTGAATTGCTTCCCGGAACAGGTGTTGCGGGTGTGGCATTTACTGTTACTGATATTGTTGATGCTGAACTTCCGCAACCCGAAACGTTAACACCTACAGAGTATGTTCCGGTTGCTGCAAGCGAAACGTTAGTAATAGTTGGATTCTGTAAAGCTGAAGTAAATCCATTCGGACCAGTCCAGCTATATGATGCTCCTGGTATTACGCTTGCGCTGAATGTAAGTGCCTGTCCTGTACAAACAGGTCCGTTGCTTGTTAAAGTCGGAGGAGGAGGATTTCCAAACACCGACACGCTTATTGTTCCTGCAGGGCCGGTACATCCCGCGCCTGATGTCGCAGTCACAGAATAGATTCCTGTTGCAAGAGTAGAAGCATTTGTAATCGAAGGATTTTGAGTTGTAGATGTAAATCCGTTTGGACCTGTCCAGCTAAAGGTTGGAGATCCGGATGTACTTGCGGTTAAATTAATTGTTTGTCCTGCACATAGTGTTGTATTAGCGCCGGCAACCGGAGCAATTGGCGTTGAGTTAATTGTTACTGCCAGAGTTGCTGCACTGCTTGAACAACCTAAAACTGTTGCTTTAACGGAATATACACCGGCTGCTAAAGTAGTAGCTCCGGTAATAGTTGGATTTTGAGTAGTTGAAGTAAAACTATTAGGGCCAGTCCAACTATATGTGGCACTGCTGACTGTTGAAGAAGTTAAACTCAGATTTTGTCCTGCGCATATTGGCGCATTGCTTCCTGGTATAGGAGCTGTGGGAATAGGATTTACTGTTACTGTTATAATTCCCGCAGGCCCTGTACATCCATTGATAGTAGCATTCACAGAATAAACTCCGCTACCTGCCAAAGTAATATTTGACACAACAGGATTTTGCACCGCTGATGTAAAGCCGTTCGGGCCACTCCAGCTATAGCTTGCGCCTGCAGTAAAAGTTGAAGTAAGATTCAAATTTTGTCCAACACACAAAGGATTGTTACCTCCTGCAACCGGTGCTGCCGGTGTTGGTTTTACGGTAACTGAAATAGTTCCTGCCGGACCGGTACAACCCGCAATGGTAGCACTAACCGAGTATATACCCGCGCCCGCAGAAGTTATTCCACTGATTGAAGGATTCTGAATTCCTGATGTAAAGCCGTTCGGCCCACTCCAGCTATAAGTTGCTCCTGCAGAAAATGTTGAAGTTAGATTTAATGTCTGACCAACACACAAAGGTGTATTAGCTCCTGCTATTGGCGCAACAGGACTTGAGTTAACGGTAACGGCAACTGTACCTATCGGGCCAGCGCATCCACCGGCAGTTGTTGCAAATACTGAATAAGTTCCATTTCCTGCAATTGTAACTGATGCAATTGTTGGATTTTGCAATGTTGACGTAAATCCATTAGGGCCAGACCAGCTATATGTTAAGCCTGCAGTAAAAGTAGCAGACAAGCTTAAAGTTTGACCCGCGCAAATTGGTGAGTTTGCCGACGCAGCAGGTGCAGACGGCTGATTGCTCACATTTACGCTCACAGTACCTGCAGGGCCTGTACATCCACCAATTGTTGCAGTAACGGAGTATAGACCTGTTGCCGCAGGCGTTGCTCCTGCAAGTGTTGGGTTTTGTGAAGTAGAAGTAAATCCATTAGGGCCGGTCCAGTTATAAGTTGCACCAGCACTAAAAGTTGATGTTAAACTTAACGTTTGACCAGTACATAATGGTGTATTAGCACCTGCAACCGGCGCAACAGGAATTGGATTTACTGTAACCGCTACAGTGCCGGTGGGTCCAGGACATCCTGCTAACGTGGCGTTAACGGAATATGTTCCCGATCCTGCCAGTGTAATTGCACCAATGCTTGGATTTTGTGAAGTGGAAGTAAACCCGTTAGGGCCTGACCAGTTATAGGTTACCCCTGCAGTAAACGTAGCTGTTAAGCTTAGAGTTTGACCGGCACATACCGGACTATTAGCTCCCGCTGTTGGTGATGAAGGAGCCGCATTAACAGTTACAGCAATAGTTCCAGAAGAACCAGAACAACCTCCAACACTTGCACTTACAGAATATACTCCTGTTCCTGCTGTTGTAATACCAGCTATAGATGGATTTTGCACATTGGATGTAAAGGTGTTTGGCCCGGTCCAACTATATGTTGCTCCGGCTATAGCTGAAGCGATAAGATTAAGTGTTTGGCCTGCACATAAGGGCGAATTGGCTGTTACAGAAGGTGTGGCTGGTATAGGATTAACAGTAATGGAAACTGTGCCCGCCGAACCCGTACATCCCGCCAATGTAGCACTGACCGAATATATTCCGGTTCCCGCTACAGTGATTCCTGGAATTGTTGGATTTTGTGTTCCGGAAGAAAAACCATTTGGGCCAGACCAGTTATATGTTGCACCAGCTGTAAATGTTGATGTGAGACTTAAAGTCTGGCCTGCGCAAACAGGCGTGTTTCCTCCGGCAACCGGAGCTGATGGATTTTCATTAATGGTTACAGTTACTGTGCCCGCAGGCCCTGTGCAACCGGAAATGGTTGCAGTAACAGAATATACGCCAGCTGCCAGTGTAGTGGTATTGGCTATAGTAGGATTTTGAACATTAGAAGTAAAACTGTTAGGACCTGTCCAGTTATAAGTTGCACCGGCTGTAAAAGAAGCTGTTAAACTTAATGTTTGTCCAACACACAATGATGTACTGTTGGCACTTGCCACAGGTGCAGAAGGAACAAATGGAGGACATGTAACCGCGGTAACCTCATAATCGCGCACCATTTCGCTTAATAGTATTCCATTCCTATACTCGGAACATTTCACACCAAATACATATGCACCATTTGTATTGGCAACACCGGAAAGCAATCCTGTACTTGAATTTAAAGTAACACCCGGACCACCCGCGTTAAAAGGACTTGTAGCCGAATAGCCCGCTATCCATGTGATGGGGGTTACAGAAAACAAATTGTTTGGAAACGTAGGAGCAGGTGCATCACTGTATGGTGTGTACATTGAATAAACCAGTGAGTCACCATCAATATCCGTTGCCGAATGATTCAGGGTAAAAGAATTAGTTGAGCAGAAAAGAAGTGGTGGTAACTGAGTAAAGTAAGGACTGCTGTTTGGAAGAAACGTATTATCATAAACAGAAACCATATCAACTCTGTACATTTCATCATTTGGAGATGTTGGGCCAAAAGTGGCCCTGACAAATATTTGAATAGTATTTCCAATCAAACCGGATGCTGTGGCGAAAACATTACCATTAAAATCATTAAACCTCTGACCATTTACAGGGAATAAAACCGGAGGACCTCCGTTTAACGAATAATAAACTTTAATAGAATCGGAGTTCTCAAGTGTATTAGTGGCAGGATCTGAATAATTTACACTTAAATTAACTCCGGAAGGGAACGTATTAATAGGTATAACCTGTGATGCCCAAACTATGTTACTTGTTGAGCCGCTATTTTGGCTAATAATTTCAAACATTCCATTATTAACCTGCGCTGTTGGCAATGGAGCAACTCCCGTAACGCTGCTTGACCACGCAGTTGGACCAGCATCATTGGTGGTTCCGTTTGCCAGGGTGAAATCTTCAACCCACACGCTTTTGAAGCATGGAATAAAAGTATAAAACGTTTCTCCAACTGTACCAGGTGAAACTATATTGCTTGTACTGGGATTTCTGCAACACACCGAATAATACAAATGCATACCGCCCGGAGAAGCTGGTAAGCTAACCGTTGCAGTATATATCCGCTCTTCAACACAAGGTATTACACTTGGAGAAGTAGCGCACGGAGGTAGTACAGGTGGAATATTTGTGATTGTGCCGCCTGGCAAAGTAAAATTGCGGGTAGGGTTAAACAGACTACCATCGGCCTGTAACACTGTAATAGGCGCGGATGCAGGAAAAGCTGCTCCTGAACAATCCCTGTATAACTTTAACATTACAGTATAATTCGAACCACCGTTATATGTATAAGTGAGGGCACCACCCACAATGTGCGATGAAAACCCTTCAAAAGGTAAGATGAGAATTAAGAGAACGGAAAATAAAAAATGCTTGAAAATATGTTTCATAATTTAAACTTTATCGGTAAAACGTGTTTGGTTATTATTGTCTTAAGAAGACCGGTATCAGAAAAATTTAATGGGCTAAAATAAAATTTCATGGATGTATGGTAACTCCATGAAAGAAACGATAGTAATTTATAAGGCTCTAAATAAAAACAACCCATCAGAAAACTGTTAAAGACTTTAACACTTTTAACGTACGTTTAAACTAAAGGTTGTTTTATTTCGACGAATAAGGATTATACAATGATGAATTGTATTGATCAATTAACATAGCTAATGAACCAGAATCTTTTGACAGTAATTTGAACTTGCTGTATATATCTTTAAAAGATACACTCCCGTCGCGGCGCCATTTAAACAAATGCTCCTGTGTTTAAATTCTCTGTTCTCAGTATAATACATTTTTATTCCCTCCATAGAATAGATTTCGATGTCAGCGTTCTCTTCGATCAATAAGTTAAATATTCCTGAACTTGGGTTTGGATACACGACAGCTTGTCCACTCCAATCTTTCGATTCAATACCTGTGAGCAGGTTTCCTAACTTTAGAATATAGATATCATCGCTGCCTCCATTAGTTAATGTGTAAGGGCCTACCATTAATACCGGACTGAAAAAAAAACCACCACAAAAAACATTCGAGCTATTTGCGGTTATGCAACTACCACCATCATCAGCAGTACCTCCAATTCCTTCCGCCCATAAAACATTACCTGATCCATCGTATTGGGCCACATAAGAATCTCCAATGCCATTATTTGTAAGTGTGTAAGATCCAAAACTTATTGAAGGACTATGAAAGTGCCCAGTTATGTATACGTTACCAATATTATCAGCAGTAATGCCGTAACCCGTATCGTCCTGAATTCCTCCTGCTGATTTTGCCCAGCTAAGAATACCCGACGAATTATATTTTACAATAAACAAATCATTATTACCAGCGTTTGAAATAGTATTTGAACCTACCGTTAACGTGCCGCTTAAAAAAGTTCCTGTAGTATAAACATTTCCAGTACCATCAATTGCAACTGCATAACTTGCATCATTTAGACTGCCGCCACAGCTTCTTACCCAAATAGCATTACCTGATCCATCATATTTTGCAACGAAAGCGTCGGTACTTCCTGTTGAAGTTAAAGAATAACTATCAAACGCCGCATTAGCGCTATAATAACCACAAACATAAATATTACCTGTTGCGTCAACGGTCACACTTTTACCAGCATCAGCTGCACTGCCTTGCGCGCTCTTTGCCCAAACCGGATTTCCGTTATTATCTAATCTTATTAAAAAGATATCGGTGTTACCAGCGTTGGATAATGTTGTTGAGCCAACAGATAAGGATGGGCTTTGAAAAAATCCTGTTACATATATATTTCCCGCATTATCGGCTGAAATTCCGTTTCCATTCTCATCATTAACATCCCCAATACCCGTCATCCATATTTCGTTTCCTGATGCATCAAACTTTAAAACAAAAGCATCTCCAACCCCCACGTTTGTTAGCGACAATGTCCCTATCGAAATCATGGGACTATAGAAATATCCGGTAACATAAACATTACCTGCACCATCCAGCGCAATGCTGCTTCCAGCGTCGTCATAAATTCCGCCACCACTTTTAGCCCAAACCACATTTCCAGCACTATTATATTTTACAATAAAAAAATCATAATTGCCTGAATTGGTTAGTGTGTAAGTTCCAAATACAATGGTTGTGCTATAAAAAAATCCTGTTGCATAAACGTTACCTGTTGCGTCACTTGTAATACTGTTAACATTCTCACTACTGCTACCCGACCCCCCGGCTGCCCATTGCCAGGATGGTGCCTGCGATTTCAGCAATTCAGGTATAATTAATATGAAAAAAATAAGAAGAGTTAGTTTATGCTTTAACATGCTATTTTATTTCTGAATAAAAACCTAGCCCATTAGAAAGCTTCCACCCATTGTCAGTTTTAAGACATTTATCTGCCGATAATCGCCCGCGTTTTTTACCCGAGCTGATATAAATTGTAAAACGCATCTCCTGCAAACCTTCCTTAATTCGCTCATTATAATTTGTTGAGTCAACTATTGCATTGGCCCACATGAATCCGGTCTCATCAGACTTTTTCATTATTTCTTCGAAATTTTCTTCCGTTTTCTTATCCAGATACTCCTGGGTTATTCTTCTTTTCACTAATTCCTTTTTTTCAGGCGACCACGTTGTTTTTTCGGTGAGTGCCATAAATTCAGTACTGCTTATCATCAGTTTTTTAAAACCTGAAAAATCCTTACCCTTCACAGAGTTAAAAACAGACTTAAGGTACATATCCTGCTCTTCAGATTTCGAGAAACCAAACAGAGTAAATACAGTAACAATTAAAATCGATGATGAGAAAAGTTTCATTATAAATTGATTATAACTGCAAGATAGAAAAAGAAGGGCAATTTTTTCTGTGGATTTTGATTTTATTCAGGTTGTCTTTCCAATAATCCTGTAAATGCTGTGATTTATTGTAGAGTAGCAGCAACAACTATTCTTGGATTTTCCTTTTGCGACGCCGAATAATCGATAACAGCGTTCAACATCTGCGCCCGCGCTGCAATACTTTTTAATCCAAGTCCTTTGCTGGTTTCAGTATATTTTTTTATCTCGTCATTACTTACGCCCTTACCGTTATGTTCAATAGTTGTTATAAGGATGTTATTAGTTAGATCCGTCCTTAAGAAAATACTGGAAGCTCCAGAATGTTTCAAAACATTATTCATAATCTCATTTATAAGGCGATACAAATGAACCTGTATTTTATAATCGAGAGGCAACTGTTCTATAGCGCCTTCATACGTTACTTTTACTTCACCGGCTGAGCTAATTCTATCGCACAAATTCCTGAAAGCACTATTCAGACCTTGTTTTTCAAGATCGGCGGGCTTTAGATCGTTCATTATGTTTCTTACAACCTGTATCGTATCATCCATGAGTTTGTTAGATTCGGGTACGAGTTTATTCACAACTTCTTCTCTGTCTTCCTGCCTGGCAATTTTTCGCACCTGCATTTTAAGAACGCTTAGCATCATGCCAATGTCATCATGCAGGTTAACTGCCACCCTTGCCCTCTCCTGCTCTGCCGCCTCTAATGAAGCTTTTAATAAGTCCCGCTGAAACTCCGATTCTTTGGCACTCATGATGTTTTTTTGCTCAAGAACTTTTTTTTGATGTGTGAGTACAAACAAAATAATAAAGAAAATGATCATTAAGATCACCAATGTCCCAACCACAATAACCAGGAAAATATCTATCGATTGCGTGTTTTCCAAAATCCAATTGCTATTAATGAGTTATAAATAATGTTTAATATGTTGTGAATAGGGGCCCATATAAACCACGTTTGCTCATTATTAAGAAATTTTCCGAGAAGAAATAATAAAATATTACCAGAAAAATAAATCAATACTCCGCAATTAAACCAGAAATATGGTTCACGTAACAAGTTATCCGTAAGCGAATTCTTCATTACTTTAAAAAAGAGAAAAAATGAATATCCAACCAATATTATACATTCCGTTGATAAGGAATAATTATTCATTGCTTTAAATTCATAAAATATATAATCCAGGATAGCACTACCTAAAAAAAGTATGGAAGCCACAATTATTATTACATTGGCAACGCTATTATTAAAAATCAACATGAAAAAAACTGTCCACAACAAATACTCAACAATAGTGAAAAAAAACAGTAGTGAAAGATTTTCAATTTGGTAGTAACCTAAAACGAATGAAAGTATCTCAACAAAAATACTAACCGAAGCAAGAATAAAGACTGTTAAGTAAATTCTGTTTAACGCCTTTATGCAATATAATCCCGTAACAAATGCCAAGCATGAAAACAAGAAGGATACATTATTTAAAATTGCCATAAAAAAGACGGCTCTCACCGTCTTAAAATTACTAATATTTTATTGAAGATTATTCTGATAAGGGGCTGCTAGCTCCGCAATATGGCGGACAAGGATAACTTCTCTCAGCCAACTGCCCGTCATATAAATCATTCTCATCCGCATCTGCTCCGCAAAGTACCAGGTGTTTGGTTCCTTGATCGTCCAATGCGTAATAAATTCTAATACCAACACATCCAGCCTGATCTAAAATTGCCTGTAAAGCATCTTTCCCAAAAAAGTGCGCCTTTACCGCATCTCTGTTTGCATTCCTGTAGTTGGTGGTCATAGTAATTGCATCCTGCAACGAAATACTGTGATCTTCATGTCCTGTAAAACTCATAATATATATTTTTATTGGTTATAATGCCAAGATACGAATTAGAGTCAATATTTAATAAGAGCTTACAATCTGAAAAAAATATTTAAATGGTTTTACTTAAGAAAACAAATTCCTTAATAAGCGCGTTAATAAAACATTCCGCCACTTTACAGAATGCTGTTTTTTTTAAAAATGCTTTTTTGACCTAAATGCTTTTATTCCCCTTTGATTCTCCATTCGCTGGCCATGTTCAAAGCGTTTAAATCATCTTCTGATAACTTTAAATTTACACCAACTACTAAATCTTTTAACTGATATAAGTTTGTTGCGCTTGCAATAGGGGCAGTAACAGAAGGCTTGCTTAAGAGCCAAGCTATAGATACAGATGAATAACTTACTTTATGCCTTTGACTAACCTCCTCCAAAGCTTTTAAGATTTTAAACCCCCGCTCATTCAAATAACCTGCCGCCTTTGCACCCCTGACACTTTTTTTAAGATCCTCCTGCGACCTGTATTTTCCGGTAAGAAATCCTGCTGCCAGAGAATAGTAAGTGATTACTGATATATTATTATCAACGCAAATTTTTTCCAGCTCTTTTTCGTAAGGCTCTCGGTCGTATAAATTATAAAGCGGTTGCAGCGTCTGGTAACGGGGCAGCCCCTTTTCTTCACTTGCTTTTAATGATGCTTTTAAACGATGAGGACTAAAGTTGGAAGCGCCAATGCATCTTACTTTCCCCTGTTTCATCAATTCATTATAAGCCTGCAATGCTTCTTCAACAGGAGTTGCTTCATCATCTTTGTGGGTCTGGTAAAGATCAATATAATCTGTTTGCAAACGTTTTAATGAAGCTTCAATCGCCTTCATAATATATTTTTTACTCACATCCACTTTCCCTTGTCCCATGTCCATGCCCACCTTAGTTGCAAGCACAATATTATTTCTGTTACCCCTTGTCTTCATCCATTTACCAATAATTGTTTCCGACTCTCCTCCTACCCCGCTTGCCCATCTTGAGTATACATCCGCTGTATCAATAAAATTAAATCCTGCTTCGGTAAAGGCATCCAGTATTTCAAATGAGTTTTTTTCATCTATGGTCCAGCCAAACACATTACCGCCAAGGCAAAGCCTGCTTACCTGTATATTAGTATTACCTAATTGTACTGTTTGCATTTTTTTATTTTAAAGTTAAGAATTTACTTTATTGACAAACATTTTATAAACTGAATGCTTATTTTTACGCCTTATGGCAAGAAGAATTTTATCAGTTATTGCCGGAATTGCAGTAGGAGTTATTATTGTGATGGTTGGCGATGCCGCCACACATTTTTTGTTTCCTCCTCCACCGGATCTTAATATTGAAAACAAAGAACAAATGATTGTCTTTGTAAAATCTATACCAAACAGCGTTTTCCTGATCATGTTTTCCTTCTGGATTCTGTCTTCATTTACTGGCGGCTTTGTTGCAGGAAAAATTAATAAAGCCGGCTGGAAAAGATCCTCAATCGTAACCGGAACTATTCTAATGGCTGCCGCTATCATTAACATCGTGCTTCTGCCTCATCCGGTTTGGATGATAATTGGCGTGATAATTCTATACATTCCCGCAGCATGGCTTGGCGGTAAATTAGCATCATAAAATGAAAAACTATTTTCTTATAGTCGTGATTATGCTAAGCTTTTCATGCAGCGAGCGTAGTAAAAATTTTGATGATAACGAACCAATATCAAAAGGGTTAACAATTAAACATCTTCAATGGCTTATCGGAACCTGGAAGTTTGTAAACAATGATGGTTCCATTATGTATGAAGCATGGAAAAAAGAAAATGATTCGCTCTACACAGGGCATGGTTATGTAATTGCTGGTAAAGACACAGTATTTTCAGAAAAACTTGCCCTGCAGCAAAAAGGAACCGATCTTTTTTATATTCCAACTGTAAGCGGACAAAATAATAACCAACCTGTTTTATTTAAGTTCATTGAATTTAATAAAGGTGAATACATTTTCGTAAACAAAGAACATGATTTCCCTCAACGCATTATTTATAAAAACCCTCAGCCTGATTTTCTCTGCGCACGTATCGAAGGAACACAGAATGGAAAGTTTCACAAAGAAGATTTTAATTTTTTGAAGGTGAAGAATTAACACCTACACAAGACTTTCCGAACTCTATTTAAAAAACAAAACGGCTTTTAACGACAAATTCTATGAGGCCCATAATAGATACCAATGTCTCGTCGCGGGATAATTCCTTGGCGGAAAATCAATAATTAATGACGTTGAGAAAATCGGGATCGACCTCAAAGGATTTGGCGTTAAGAAAATAAGGAAACATCAAATGCGAAGGCTTGTGTTGAAGGATGCAGATGCCTCTCGCGAAGCGCTTCTGCATCCGGCTTGATGTTTTCTTATTTTTAGCTAAATACTTTGCAGTCTTGCTTTTTGGTTCTTTTTAGCAAGAAAAAGAACGATCGAAAAACTTTGAAAATTAAACGATATACAAAAAACGTCAATGGTAGTAGGTTGAAAATATGGAATACAGCCGTATCGAGACGTCATCTTTTTGTTAAGGAAAAAAACAAGGAAAAATTTTATTGCTGAGGTCTACCAGCTGTTTAGCTTTACAACTTGCTTAACAAAAAGGCTGCCTTCGTTTTCAATGCGAACAAAATAATTTCCTTCTTCCAGTTCCTGTAAATTCAAAACAACAACTGTATCCGAAGTTTTTTCCTGTTCATACACTTCTCTTCCGGTGATATCCGTGATGGATAATTTAATAGTTAATCCTTCTGGATTTTCTACAGTAATATTATTATTGGTAACGGAAGGGAACAAACTAACTTTATTTTTCAATTCGCTTTCCTCCTTCACAGCCAAAGGAATCTGATGCATCACACCTACAGCATCCAGGTCAAATCCTCCCGATCCAAAACCTGTAGCCCAGGGATCATTAATGATATTATTATTCTTATCATACCTGGCGTACAGGGGTTGAATACAACCTACAACATCTACAATCTTTACATGTGTAATGTTATTTATATCCAAACCTGAGGTGCCCTGCAACTCCTGAAGATCGAAAGGAACACCAAAACCTCCTATATATTTTCCGGCAAGATTATTTATTTTAGCAGGATCAGAGCTTGTATCAAACGGACCTATCTGAACCGTATTCTGATTATTAGATGTTGCCGGAAATCTTGTAAAATTAATTCCATCGCTGCTTACTTCAACAAATGCCAGCTCCAGAAAACCCGGATCAAAAGAATTTTCAAACACACAAAAGTCAGGCCCACTTAAATTTTGTATTGGCGATTGAAACGTTAATACCGCGCTTCCACCGTCTCCAAGACTTACAACATTAACCCCATCAGCCATGCCTATTGCTTTACTGCTATCACCAACATCGGCAAATCCCATTCCCGGATTACTGATATCCTGGTATCCTCTTACAACCGTACAACCGGTTGCCCAGTTTACAATCACAGAACTGTCTTTTTTAATTGCTGTTGTTCCCGCCTGCCCTGCTGCCGGTGCAAACTGAGCTTTTCCGACAAATGGAAAAATGATAAATAAAAAAAATCGCTTCATAATTTAAAGCGATACAATTTAGCCAACAAAAATTTGCTTGCCTCCACCCTGTACCGCGAGAGCAGATTATTAATGGTTAAGACAAGTATCCCGGCTTAAATCTGTTTGTTTAGATTTTTACGGTTGCGCGTCAGCTCCTGCTTTTCACAGGATTCCCTTTTTACAGCTTTAAAGCGCCTTAACCTTTACAAATATATATTATTCAAACGACTTTTCCAGAGCCACCATTTTGATAGCGGTAATTGCTGCTTCATCGCCCTTGTTTCCATGCTTGCCACCTGCTCTGTCAATAGCCTGTTGCTGGTTATTGGGTGTAAGCACACCAAAAATAAATGGCGTGCTGAACTCGCGGTTAAGATCAGTAATTCCGTGAGCCACTGCACTGCAAATAAAATCAAAATGCCTTGTTTCGCCCTGAATAACACATCCAATGCAAATTACAGCATCCACGTCAGTATTTTCAGCCATCCACTGCGCACCGAGCGTTAATTCAAAACTTCCCGGAACCGCCCTAACTATAATGTTCTCAGGCTTCACTCCATGCTTCACCAGCGTTTTAATTGCTCCGTTGCGCATTGCCCCGGTTATTTCTTCATTCCACTCCGCCCAAACAATACCAAAGCTATACGCCGAAGCATTGGGCACCGAAGCCCCTTTGTTCCATGACAAATTATTATTTACACTGCTCATATTCTTTAAAATAAAAAAAGCCTGCATTGTTGCAGACTTTTTATCAGATAATTTAATTCCTTATAAATTTCCTAAAGCTTTAACTTTAGCAATATCCCTTTCAATTTCTCTTCCTTCCTGACTTTTACCAAACTCACGTTTAATACGCTCGTAAACATTTAAAGCTTCGGTATAATTGGCTTTCACCTCGTATGCAAGGCCAGCCTTTTTAAGATAAATTGGTGATGTAAAAGAGTTACTGCTTTTTTCAGCCGCTTTAAGGTAATATTTAACTGCTTCATCAGCATTATTCATTTCCATATGGCAGTCGCCTATAGCGCCAAGAGCAATCGGAGCAATGATATCGTCGTTACCATCGTATTTTTGCAAACGCTCAATAGCTTCCTGGTACTTACCTGTGCGCAGGTAACAAATACCAGCGCAATAATTGGCAAGGCTGCCCGATTTTGTCATGCTGTATTCATCAGCAATCTGCTCAAAGCCCATCATGGTTTTTTGTCCTTCCGGAGCCATAACCATAATGTTGCCTTTCAAAGCAATGTTAAAGCTGTCGGCCTCAAAATAAGTTTGAGCCCAGAATATTTCGTTTGCCGCTTCTTTTTCTTTATCAGGTAAATAATAAAATTTATAAAAAACAAAGGCCGCAATAAGCACTACCAGGCCACCGCCCACGTAGTTTACCATTGTTTTATTTTTTTCATAAAACAATTGGATTCCTTCCAGGTTAGGATCTACCGGCCTTTTTACGGGGGTTTCCTCAACTGTTTCCTCTACCTGTTGACCAGTTTCGTTGGTATCAACTGCTTTTTCTTCTTTTAAATCAGACATTTTGCACTTAAAATTAGTGGGCGAAGATAGCCTTTTTTACTTTAATTCTGAAATTTTTTTTAAGCCTGAAAATCGCTTTAATTAAGCGTATTTTTGCCCCCAAATCATGTTTTTAAAGCAATTATCGCTCATAAATTTCAAAAATTACGCTTCTTTTGAAGAAACCTTCTCCCGAAAGATTAATTGTTTTGTGGGCAATAATGGCATGGGCAAAACCAATCTTTTAGACGCGATTTATTACCTCTCTTTTTGCAAAAGTTTTTTTAACTCCATCGACAGCCAGAACATTAAACACAACGAAGGCTTTTTTATGATCCAGGGTGTGTTTAATAAGTTTGATGAGGATATTGAAGTGTATTGCGCCATTAAACGTAACCAGAAAAAGGTTTTTAAGAAAAATAAAAAAGAATACGAACGTTTGAGCGATCATATTGGTCAGTTTCCATTGGTAATGATTTCTCCGGGCGATTCGGAACTGATTAACGGCAGCAGCGAAGTGAGAAGAAAATTTCTGGATGGAATTATTTCTCAGTACGACAAAGTATATCTTGATAAACTCATTTCCTACAATCATGTTCTTAAACAGCGTAACGCGTTACTTAAACAATTTCACGAGTCGCGATCGTTTGATTCGGAAACCATTGAAATATGGGACGAACAGCTGATTCTTCATGGAAAGATAATTCTTGAAATAAGGCAAAATTTTCTGAAGCAGTTTATTCCGCTTTTTAATACCTATTACCGCTTTATCAGCAACAGTAAAGAAGAAGTTTCTCTCGCCTATGAAAATAGTTTAGGCGAACGCGATTTTAAAACCGCATTGCTTTCCTCTTTACCACGAGATCGTGCTTTGCATTATACTACAGTTGGCCCTCATAAGGACGATCTTGATTTTTTACTTAGCGGGCATAGCCTTAAAAAGTTTGCTTCGCAAGGACAACAAAAATCTTACCTCCTGGCCTTAAAGCTTGCGCAGTTTGAATTTATTAAGGATCAAAAAAACACGCAGCCTCTTTTATTACTTGATGATATTTACGATAAACTGGACGAAGAACGATTTACCAAATTAATAGAAATGGTAAGCGGTGATGATTTTGGCCAGGTGTTTATTACTGATACTCACGCCCAAAGAATGAACGAATTACTCAATCAGAAAAAAGTAGAACATAAAATCTTTTTGGTTGAGAATGGTGTGGTGAAGCATTTGTGATTTGAAATAAAAAGAGCTATCTCAAAAGTTTTATTATAACCATTGTCACACTGAGTCCTAATTCCCCGCGGGAAAATCTATAATTAATGACGTTGAGAGAATCGGGATCGGCCTCATAGAATTTGTCGTTAAAAACTGCTTTGTTCTTTAAAAGGAGTTCAGAAAAAGCTAATTGACTTAAAGGTAATCGGTGTTAGTCAGGCTTTTTCTGAAAGCCTGTGCGGGGAAGCTTCGCTGTTTGAGTTCCGACAACAGGAGGAACGAGTTCGAAGCTTCAGCTTAAAGAACAAAGTAGTTTAGACAAATTATATGAAGCCTTGACTTTTTTGGTACTTTTTGTGTCAAGACAAAAAGTAACGCTAAAAGTTACTCCCTTTGAGGTCAACCATAGCCCTGTGCCTTTAGCCGGCCTCATAAAATTTTGCGTAATAAATCGAGCATTATCAAACGCGTTGGCTGGTGCGAAGATGATTTTTGCATCTCGCGTAGCGCTTAAAATCATCGGCTTGATGATGCGTGGATTTTAGCAAAAGTTTATGAAGCCTTGACTTTTTTGGTACTTTTTGTGTCAAGACAAAAAGTAACGCGAATTTAAATCTTTACAACCCTCTAAAAAGCCATATCAATTCACCCCAATCACCTTCATACAGTTATTCTTTCCGTTATTCAACTCATACATTATCCCGCCAATCTCCTGCATAAATATTACCTGCAGCACAAACACATCCGTTCCCTGTATTGTCGGCAACCCCAAAGGCGTTAGTGTTACATTCAGCAGCGCAGAGTTTTTTGCAACATTCACCGCGTTACTTTCCTTAAACTCCTTCGCGCCGCTGGTAAAATTTATTCTGGCCCAGCCTCCCTTAATAACCGCGTGCGTAGCCCCCGTTGGAAATTTTATGTCACGAGTGGCATCCACATTTCCTAATTGTATCACACCTGTATTGGTAGTTACACTGTAAGTTTTAGTAAGCACCTGACCTAAAGGGGCTGCAATATTAAACTCCAGGGTCTTCAGCAACTCCTTTGCCTGCGTGGTGTTTATGCCGCTTGCAACAGTGCGCCCTCCTCTCACGTTAATGGTGTCCAGTTCTTTTATGGCATGCATTAACTTGTTTAACCTTGGGGTTAACCTGGCGTCACGCGAGTTTTTATTCAAAGTTATTGTTGTCTGTTTTAACAGGCTTCCGCATTTCACACAGGCGCCAAACTCACTAAAATTCTCGCGCGTTCTCTCATAAACAGGATCAGTAAAAATCTTCTTCGCATCCGGACCTCCTTTCCCCTTCGCTATATATCCGTCCTGGGTCCTGCAAAACGTTATTCCTCCTACCGAACCTCTTAATTTTAATATGCCCTCCAGCCTTGCCATATAATTTTCTCCTTCACTGCAAAGTTCATTCATAAGTCATAATTACCTTGCTATATTCTATAGCTTTCTTATCCCAGTTATATACCAGTCCTATAGGAGTTATATATGACTCCTATATGACATTATGACATTAGCACACTTTTAACAGATATTAAGGCCTTTAATTTTTGAAGCTGACCAGAAAATAATACAGGTACACGTATATAAATTTTACCAAAACAATAAAAGAATATCTTTGAGTTAGGAATGGTTAAAAACATCTTTTACATCCGTTTCTCTGGAGTAGAAGATGAACAAACTACCTCCCCATAAACTAATTAATTACTAATACGGGGGACAGACCGTTATGAAAAAATCACTGACAAGAAAAATCCTAAAGTATATCGGATACATTTTACTTCTATCCCTGACAATTTTTTTATTCAAAGTTCTTGTTCCAAGGACTTATAATGTCCGACAAATACAAAAAGGAGAAAATATAAAGTATTGGGACTTGTCAACCGGTTCAAAAATTGCGTATTCAATAATTTCGTCCAAGACAGAGAAAAAACCATATCCGATTATTTATTTGCACGGGGGGCCCGCAGTGCCGGTTTCTAAACGATACATTAATTTGTTATCCCAGTTGTCAGAAGATGGATATGACATTTATTTTTACGACCAAGTTGGGTGCGGAGAATCTAATACTTTAGATGATATAGAAGAGTATACGGCCGAACGCCATAAAAAAGACCTAGAAGAAATAGTTAAAAAAATTGGTGCTGAGAAGGTAATTATCATTGGACAATCATGGGGGCCAATGCTTGCAACTTTATTTGTCGCCGACAACCCCGAGAAAGTTGAAAAGCTAATATTTACCGGACCTGGCCCAATAATTCCGGTTAAAAATGAGCTAGCCAACTTACCGGCACCGGATAGTTTACATCTGAAAGCTCCCATTTTTTCACATGACGACGCAAACTTAGTGACACGAAATATTAGAAGTCAAATTGTGATGTTTTGGGCTAAAAAATTCGGACAAAGATTGGCTTCAGACAAAGAGGCTAATGACTTTCTTCTGACACTAATTGACCAAACCAACAAATCGCTGGTTTGCGATACTACAAAAGCTCCAAAAGCAGAAACCAATGCGGGTTATTACGCACAAATAATGACCATAAATAGTTTTCCTAAAATTACAGACCCCAGACCAAAACTTAAGAATTCTAATATTCCTTTACTCTTGTTAAAGGGACAGTGCGATCACCAGAAGTGGGGTTTTATTACTGAATACTTAGAGCTTTTTCCAAAGCATGAATTAGTTGTTATTCCAAATGCTGGACATGGAATTCCAATTGAACAACCGGAACTTTTTTTAAAAACAATTAGAAGTTTCCTGAGCAAGTAGAACTCAAGGCTGTGTGCGCCATACTAGTTATAACAGCACATAGCACTTATGCGGCGAACGAGGTAGTGCGCCGCGCGCCTGGACAAACGGCCCCTTCGTGACATTCTTGGCGGCGGGCAAAAAACAGTTATCTTCGTAAAAACCTTTTGTTGGTGTAGACGCTTAAGTGTTTCAATACTCCACCCGGCGCCAACATTGGGAACGTTATGCGGCATGCTTAGGCAGACACCAAAAGACAAACACAAAATGACTTGGAAGGAATTCGAAGACTTGGCAGAAACGTACTTAGAAAAAGTTCTATCGGACAAATTTGACCGGACAGAAGCTATTACCATTGGTATCCATAAAGACCTAGACCCACATAAATTCGATTTAGTTTCAAAGACGACAATTGTGGAATGTAAAGCAAATAGCTGGACAAAAAGTGACCACGTCCCGAGCGCAAAAATGTCAATTTGGAATGAGGCAATGTACTTATTCAGCCTGGTAAAAACCGACCATAGAAAAATATTATTCGTTAATAGACATTTTAATCCTAAAAAGAAAATGACTCTCGCCGAATATTACAATAAAAACCATTCACATTTAATTCCACCAGACGTCGAAATTTGGGAATACAACAGCGACACTGGAAAACACAAGGTAATCAGACAAAAAAGCACGACCGCATAACAGCACCTACTGGCCATTGGGTGGAATCGGTCATCGCTCGCACGCAGACAAGCGGCCCCTTCGGGACATTATTTTGCGGCTCGCTAAAAACCATGTATCTTCGATATACAGTTTTGTCGGTGCAGACACAGGATTCTCCGAAAGCCGCACAAGGCAAATCTGCAAACGTTAGTGGTAATGCTTGAACAACATAGAAAATGGAAGCAAGGAATGATTTAAAACATATTTTAGCACACATTCTCGACTTACTCAAATTTGGAGAAACAAAACACGCTGGATTGATTGTCTTTAACAGTGGGATTGTAGTTGGACTTCTTGCTGGCTATTCAAGCATCCATCATTTAGTTTATAAGTCTTGTGTCTTGATTGGTTGCGCCTCATTTGGCATATCCGTTTTGCTAAGTATAATTTCTCAGTTTCCGGTCACCTCGAATATTTTTTATAATAAAAAAGAAATTAAAAATCCAAATATATACTTTTTCGGACATCTCGCTCACCTTGACGTAGACCAGTTTATAGCGTCATATAAAGAAATGGACAATAATTTTACTCCAACAAAATTTCATACTGACCTAATGAATCAAATCCTGGTGAATGCAAGGATTGCAGATTCAAAATTTTACTTTTTTAAACTCTCCTGTTATTTGACTGCATTTGGTGCCGGTCTTATAGGTTTCTCAACAATAATTAAAGCTATAATCCACCTTTAAACTTTTATTATGGGATATATAAAAGAGCTTGAAGATAAAATAAAGGACTACACAACAGGTGACTATGAAATAATTGAAACGACAACTATTCCTTCACCGGAAAATATTGCTTTTGGTAAAAAGGCATACAAAATAAAACTCACTGCGTTTTGTATTGACCTTCGCAAGTCAACCGACTTATTAAAAATACACGACAAAGAAACATGTGGAAAAATTCATAAGTCATTTTTGACAATCGCTACAAAAATCATCACAGAAAATGGCGGACAGCTGAGGAGTTTCAACGGTGATAGCATTTTAGCCTTTTTTCCTGCACAACTGAAATCCGATATAGAAAAAGCCGTGAAAACAGCGTTTCAACTAAAGTGGGCATTGGACATAAAATTTACAAAATACTTTGAGCAGTTTTCTAAGCTTGACTTTTGCATTGGCATTGATTGGGGTGATGTTTTGATTGTGCGTGCTGGACTTCCCAAAAACGACAACAATAACGACTTGGTGTTTCTTGGTATGTGTGTTAACTATGCAACTGCAATAGCAAATCAAGGTTATGGACCAAACCACATTGAAATCTCAAGTATTACATACTCAAACCTAACTGAAAGCTGGATTTACGGCACAAGCGAAGGAGTGAAGAAAAATATGTGGACTGATGGAAAAGTAAATTGGAAGGGAAAAGAATATGGAACAAAATGCACAAGTTGGTATCAAGAAGTAAAAGATTGATATGTCAATAGTAATTCAAGATAATAAGGGAATTGAAGTGTTTGCAATCATTGTAGACGTGAATGGCTACACAAAAATGGTGGCAAATCCAGATGCCAATCTTATTGCTCAATTTACTCGTGATGTATTATACGGAGGAATTAATTCAGTTCAGCAATTTGGTGGAGAAGTTGTTGGATTTATGGGAGATGCGTTCTTTGCCGTACTTGACGATTCAGAAAAAGTATTTCAATGTTGTGCCTCTATTGCAAAGAATTTAGACAAACAATGTGAATATATATCCAATAACTCCGATGCATTTCCATTTGCACCGAAAGGACCTTCCTTAAAAATAGGTATTGAATACGGTTACCTAGATATTTCAACCATATCTAGCAATTTTCTTGGAGTACAAAAATTATTTGCTGGTGAAGCCATTAATTATGCAGCCAGAATTATGCAAGGAGAAAGCGGAAATAGGTGCCTATTTGGACCAAAAGCCTATGAAATGGGCTTAAAAGATTATGTAAGAAGAGATGACAAAGGCTATTATGAAATCAATGGTAAAGCGGGTGAGCAAATCTATCGGTATTATAAAATGAATTTAGGCGATATTTGGATTGAAGGCGATTCGGACGAATCATATTGGGGTTAATTATAACAAAAAAAGCACTACTTCTAACATTGTACAAGGCTATTTTTGCAGTTAGCACGCCGATTGCGTGGAATCTATGATCCTTGCATAAACCTTAGTTAAATAATAAAAAGAATTGGTTCAATTCCAGTTAAAACTCGCAACTCTTCGGTGTTCTTGGAAAAGCAATTACGTCGCGAATGTTGGTCATACCAGTAACAAACAACACTAAACGTTCAAAGCCTAAACCAAAACCTGAGTGCGGAACCGATCCAAAACGGCGCGTATCAATATACCACCACAGGTCTTCAGTTGGTATATTCATTTCCTTCATACGTGTTTCAAGTTTTTCTAAACGCTCTTCACGCTGGCTTCCTCCTACTATCTCTCCAATTCCCGGGAACAAAATATCCATCGCGCGAACCGTTTTTCCGTCATCGTTCTGGCGCATATAAAAAGCTTTGATATTTTTTGGATAATCAGTTAATATCACCGGCTTCTTAAAATGCTTCTCAACTAAATAACGCTCGTGCTCACTCTGCAAGTCAACACCCCACTCATTTACCAGATACTGAAATTTCTTTTTCTTATTATGGTTGCTTTCGCGAAGTATCTCAATAGCCTCGGTGTAAGTAACACGCTCAAAATTATTATCAAGGCAAAACTTCAGTTTATCAATCAGCGAAAGTTCGCTTCTTTCATTCTGCGGTTTTTGTTTTTCCTCTTCCGCTAAACGCTGACTCAAAAACTCAATATCATCATAATTATGCTCAAGGGCATATTCAATCACATACTTTAGCATATCCTCAGCCAGATCCATGTTATCGGTTAGATCGTAGAAAGCCATTTCAGGTTCTATCATCCAAAATTCTGCAAGGTGTCTTGCCGTATTACTGTTCTCAGCTCGGAAAGTTGGGCCAAAAGTATATATGTCACTAAAAGCCATTGCTGCAAGTTCCCCCTCAAGCTGACCGGAAACAGTAAGATTTGTAGCCTTTCCAAAAAAATCCTGTTTGTAATCTACTTCATTATTGTTGATTTTGGGAGGATTAGCAATATCAAAGTTTGTTACATGAAACATTTCTCCTGCACCCTCAGCATCACTGGAAGTTATAATCGGAGTATGAATATAAACGAAACCTCTTTCGTTAAAGAATTTATGTATTGCAAAAGCCAAAGTGTTGCGAACACGAAATACCGCGCCAAATGTGTTGGTACGAAAACGCAGATGCGCAATTTCACGCAAAAATTCAAGGCTGTGTTTTTTAGGCTGTAAGGGATATTTTTCCGGATCGCTGTCACCCAAAATTTCAATTTCCTTTGCAGTCACCTCAACCGTTTGCCCTTTACCCAAAGAAGCAATCAGGGTTCCTTTAACGCTCACAGATGCCCCGGTAGTAATTCTTTTTAAAGTTTGCTCAGGTGTATTATTAAAGTCAACAACAATTTGCAGATTATTATTTGTACTGCCATCGTTAAGGGCAATAAACTGATTGTTGCGGAAAGTGCGCACCCATCCTTTCACTAAAACTTCCTGGTTTGCAGGTGAAGTTTTCAGGAGATCTTTAATTCGTACACGTTTCATAATTTATTTTAAAAGTATACAAAGATACAAAGAATAGGGAGTTAAGAAAGCAGGAGGGTTTCTATTTCTTAAAGAAAAAATATACGGCGCAGAACAGAAAAATAAAACCAATTACATGATTCCATTTCAGGGTTTCCGTTTTAAAAACAAGCATGGTAAAAACTACAAAAACCAGAATTGAAACAATTTCCTGAACTAATTTTAGCTGCCACATATTAAAAGGCCCGCCGTTAACAGCCGCCCCAATCCTGTTAGCAGGAACCATGAGACAATATTCCAGAAATGCTATACCCCAACTTATGAGAATAACAGTAAACATCCCTGCGTTTTTTAAAAACGAAACATCCTTGAAACGTAAATGCCCGTACCAGGCAATAGCCATAAACGTATTTGAGGCAATTAGAAGTAATATGGTGAATAAGGCACGTGGCATGATTATTTGAATTATAATCCTGTATGCTTCCTGAAAAGCTTGATAGCAAGGGCAAGAAGCACAATGCCGAATACTTTTTTAAGAATAAGTATCCCGCTAGGGCCCAGGACGCGTTCAACAATATTTAAATAACGTAAAACCAGATAAACAAGAAAAACATTCAGCACAATGGCAATGATGATAGAGAGGATGTTATACTCGGCCCTGATTGAAAGCAGCGTGGTTAAAGTACCGGTTCCGGCTATTAAAGGAAATGCCAGAGGTACAACTGAAGCCGCGGTTGGAACAGTATCTTTATTAATCTGCACTCCCAGGATCATTTCAAACGCTACAATAAAGATGAGTATGGAACCCGCTATCGCGAAATCACCAATGGAAATGCCGATAATATCGAGTATGGAATTCCCCACAAAAAGGAATGTTATCATAATGCAAAAAGAAACAAAAGAGGCCTTTGCGGCGTTTATCGATCCGCTTGTTTGCTTTAATGTGATGATAACGGGAATTGAACCAATGATGTCGATTACCGCAAACAACACCATGGTAACTTTAAGAATTTCTACAAGATCAAAAACCATTTTGCAAAATTAGTGTTAAAATAGTAATGCAAGTAAAAACAGAACAAAATAGTTTTCTATATTAAATAGAATTAATATTTTTATCTAAACTATAGATCTATGGAGAAGAGATTTAAATTTAAATCGCTGCAGACCTTTTGTAATAACGAGTGGATGGTGAATAACCTAAAAAGGTACCGTACAACATTTGATAAAGAAGAAATTGATTATATACGAGTTGAACTTGCACTTTACAATAAACTGTTTGATGAAGAAGACTGGAACGCAAAAGTAAATCTGAAATGTTTTGATATTAAAGGTAAAACCGAGTTCTGCGACCGTGAATTAAACATTAGCGTTAAAAAGGAAGATAATATTTTTTACCTGCGCGATGGATGGGGTGTTGAAACTAAAGGCGGCTTCTGGAAAAAAGGAAGTTATAAATGGATGGCTTACATTGACGATGTTTTTATTGGTGAACAGGTTTACCACGTTAACGAAATTGGTTTGGTTTCCAATTCTACCAATCCCTATCTTGAGATTGAACACATTAAGCTGTATAACAGCCACTCAAACGGCTGGCAGGAACGAAACCGAAAATACCTGAAAACATTCAGTAAAACCGAAACCAAATATGTTTGGGCGGAAGTAAAATTCAAAAACATTACCCAACTTGACTATCATTACGAAATCTTCATCAATTTTTACGATGATGCCGGACAACCTAAGGCATCCCTTTCGCAAACAGGATATGTTGATTCAAACAAAAAAGATTACACATACACTTTTGAAAAGGCCTGGGGAAGCGACAGTGGTGGTATATGGACAGACGACAAATACCTGGTTGAAATTGTTTTTCACGACGTATTAGTTGCCGCTACCACTTTTGAGTGCGCCGAAGTGTCGGAAGAAGGTGAAACCGCTCTTATCAAAACCATTGAACAGGCCGTTGCTTCAGGCTCTTCAAGCTCGGCCGCTAATGCCAAAATTGACGATACCAAAAACGCTAAAACACTTGAAGAATTACTTGCTGAACTGGAAGCGCTTATTGGACTTGAAACCGTAAAAAAATCTATTCGCGAAAATATAACCTACCTCAACTTTACGAAAATTCGTAAGGAAAAAGGATTTGACGATTCATCCAAACTTACATTACACAGCATATTTACCGGCAACCCGGGCACAGGAAAAACAACCATTGTGAAAATGCTGGGAAAAATCTATCATCAAATGGGCTTGTTAAGCAAGGGGCACGTGGTAGAAGTGGATCGTGCCGCCCTTGTTGGCGAATATATCGGACAAACAGCGCCTAAAACCAAAAAAATGATTGACAGCGCACGGGGCGGAATTTTATTTATTGACGAAGCCTACTCGCTTGCACGGTCTGATGACGACAGCAAAGATTTTGGAAAAGAAGTAATTGAAATGCTGATCAAGGAAATGAGCGATGGCCCTGGAGATATTGCCATTATTGGCGCCGGTTATCCTAAACAAATCAAAAGTTTTATTGAAAGTAACCCCGGTTTAAAATCACGCTTTACGCAATATTTTCATTTTGATGATTATATGCCTGAAGAGCTGTATCAGATTGCATTATACTGCGCTAAACAAAAACAGGTTACATTCTCTCCGGAAGCCGATGCTTATCTGAAAGATCAGTTAACAGAAGCATATCGCAAACGTGACGAAAACTTTGGCAATGCACGTTTTGTTAACGCTGTTGTGGATGAAGCAAAGCAGGATATGGGATTGAGATTAATGAAAAATCCCAACCTCAAAGAGCTTACAAATGATGAATTATCTACAATTACCTTAGACGATCTTCAATCTGTATTCCTCACCGAACAAAAGAAGAAATTAAAACTCACCATTAACGACAAGCAATTGAATGAAGCTTTGGCCGAACTTAACGACCTTGTTGGAATGGACAAGATAAAACAGGATGTTCAGGAACTTGTTAAGCTTATTCGTTTTTACAACGAAACAGGTAAAGATGTGGTAAACAAATTTTCATTACACTCCGTTTTCACCGGAAACCCGGGTACAGGTAAAACAACACTGGCCCGTATTATTGCAAAAATTTACAAAGCCCTTGGCGTGCTGGAACGCGGACATGTTGTGGAGGTTGACCGCGAAGGTTTGGTTGCAGGATATGTTGGGCAAACCGCAACAAAAACAGCCAGCAAGATTGAAGAAGCAATGGGTGGAATTCTGTTTATTGATGAAGCCTATGCTCTTGCCAACAAAGGCGCGGCAAATGATTTCGGCCAGGAAGCAATTCAGGTTATTCTGAAACGGATGGAAGACCAGCGGGGAAAATTTGGAGTAATTGTTGCCGGATACACCGAGAACATTCACACCTTCATTGAAAGTAATCCCGGATTTAAATCCCGCTTTGATAAAATTTTCAAGTTTGATGATTACAAGCCCGAGCAATTATGGCTTATTACACGTAATCTTTTGCATAAAGAAAATCTTACGGCAACTGCTGAGGCGGAAGCTCATTTGCGAAATTATCTGAATGGTCTTTATGAAAGCAGGGACGCGTTTTTTGGAAACGCCCGCACAGCCCGGCAAGTTGTTGGCGATGTAGTAATGAAACAGAATCTTCGCCTGGCGTCAATGCCGGCAGAAAAAAGAAAAAAAGAAGATCTTGTTCAGTTAGTACTTGACGATGTGAAACACCTGCAGGTTGAAAATACCGGTAGTCGCGGCACACTGGGCTTCAAGTTTGGTCAGTAATTATGACTCCACGACGTATAAAAAAACTACCGGAAAAAAAACACTTTGCGTTTAAATTCCTTCGTAACACTATTGTCGCGGTTTTTGTGATAGGATTCTCGCTCGTAATCGGAATCATTGGCTATATGTATTTTTTTAAACTTGATTGGGTTGATGGTCTTTACAATGCAAGCATGATTCTTACCGGCATGGGTCCGGTTGATAAACCAGTCGATAATGCCGGGAAAGTTTTTGCCTCGTGTTATGCCCTCTACAGTGGTGTAGCATTTCTTTCAAGTATAGCACTTCTCTTCGGTCCGGTGGTGCATCGTTTTTTGCACAAATTTCATCTTGATATTGAAGATAATGCCTGACGTACTAATACTTTGCGCTCATCGTCCGGGTCGCTCGCCAAGCCAGCGTTATCGCTTCGAACAATACTTACCTTTTCTTAGCCAACACGGGTTTAATTTCACCTGGTCTTATTTGCTTGATGAGAAAGATGACCGCATCTTTTATTCGCATGGAAATTTCTTAAAAAAAACATCCATTCTTTTAAAAACAATTTTAATTCGTAACAGGGATGCCAGGCGCTTCAAAAATTATGACATCATATTCATTCAGCGTGAAGCATCATTTCTTGGAACTTCCCGGTTCGAAAGAAAAGCATTTAACTCAGGAGCCAAAGTAATTTTTGATTTCGATGATAGCATCTGGCTTGAAGACACCAGCCCCGGAAATAAAAAATGGTCGTGGATAAAAAAGCCAGCCAAGTTTTTTGATAACATTAAATATGCTTCGGTGGTAATTGCCGGCAATGCATATCTTGCTGAAAAAGCCAGGACAATTAATAAAAACACTATAGTTATTCCTACAACTATTAATACTGATGTACACTTTCCAAAACCTCAGTTAAGAAATAAGGATGTAATCACAATTGGATGGAGCGGCAGCATTAGCACAGTTAAGCATTTCAAACTGCTTCTGCCTGTGTTGGAAAAAATTAAAGCGAAATACGGTGAAAAAGTGCGCTTTAAATTAATTGGTGATAAAGACTATAAAAACGATAAGTTAAGCGTAGAAGCGGTTGAGTGGAAAGAAGATACCGAAGTAGATCAGTTAAACACTATTGACATTGGCGTAATGCCCTTGCCAGAAGACGAATGGGCAAATGGTAAATGCGGATTAAAAGGCCTGGCTTACATGGCTTGCGGTATTGCTACAATTATGAGTAATGTTGGCGTAAACAGGGATATTGTGAGGAATGGTGAAAACGGTTTTCTGGTTAAGAATGATGCTGAATGGCTTGATTGTTTAAGTAAGCTGATTGAAGATAATTCCCTCAGGGAAAAACTCGGAAAGAATGCGCGTGAAACTGTGATTAATAAATACTCTATGGAAGCAAATAAAAATAAATATTTGCAGGTTTTTAGTGAGTAAAAGCGCTGATAATTTTTTTGCGACTCTTGAAGAACCACATAAGAGCTGTCTCTTATTTCTTCATGATTTTATTCTCAGGCATTCAAATGAGATTAGTTTCAGCTGGAAATTTAATACTCCATTTTATTATTACAGAAACAAATGGCTATGTTATATTTCCTACGATAAAAAAACAAAAGAGATTTATATTGCTTTTGTTGATGGACAAAAAATAATTCACAAAAATCTGGTAAGCGAAGGAAGAAAGAAAATGAAGATAATTTATATTAAACCCTCTGAAGATATTCCTGTAACGGACTTAAGGAATATTTTAAATTCCGCCATACTAATTAAACAAGGGTTTACTTCTTAAGAGCTTTCAGGCTCATATCAAGACTTTTCACATGATGCGTTAATGCTCCAACAGAAATAAAGTCCACACCGCACTTGGCGTATTCAGTAATATTTTTTTCAGTTATGCCACCAGAAGTTTCAATCTTATACTTTCCGCGAATAAGCTTAACTGCCTCATTGGTATCTTTAACAGAATAATTATCAAGCATGATACGGTTAATACCTCCATGCTTCAATACTTTTTTTACATCTTCAAGTGTTCTTGTCTCAATCTCTATATCAAGGCGCTTTTTCTTCTTTTTTAGATAATTACGTGCTTCATCGATAGCTTCGGTGATACTGCCCGCAAAATCAATATGATTATCCTTTATCAGAATCATGTCATACAGGCCGTATCTATGATTTGCACCTCCTCCGATTACAACCGCCCACTTTTCAAAAAAACGAAAACCGGGAGTGGTTTTGCGGGTATCAATTACTTTAGCTTTAGTGCCCTTACATAAAGATTGAAGATGAGCTGTTTTAGTGGCTATACCACTCATTCGCTGCATGATATTTAAAACAAGACGTTCAGCGGTTAATAGCTTCTGAGTTTTGCCATAAACGATAAAAGCAACCTGCCCTTTACGAACGTTTTCTCCATCCTTTATCAGCCGCTTAAACTTTACTTTTTTATCAACCAGTTTAAAAATCCTTTCAGCAACCTCAACTCCTGCAATAATTCCATCTTCTTTAATCAAAAGCTGCATCCAGCCTTTATGGTTTTTGGGAATGATGGAAAGTGCGGTATGATCGCCATCGCCAACGTCTTCTTTAAACGCGTTTAAAATAAATTTCCTGAAATTAAAATTCTTTTGATGAGCCTTAATGTAATCAGTCATTATCGTTCTCTATGCGGAATTGAGAAATAAGATTATTTCGGATAAGTATAGAAACCCTGAATTTTCCATTAGAGGTTTCAAGAGTTCCGGTGATATATTGGGAGCTGTTATTCATTGAGCTAACGTGCGAAGAAGAAAAACTTTTTACAGTGTGTTTGTCAAAAAAGTATTTAATGTTCGCTTCGGCCTGTGATTTACTCAAAACATCTTCCTGATTTGTAATTTTTACAGATACTTTCTCGCCAAAATATTTTACAAGCTCGGAAGTTTTACCCTGCTTTAACGCCGAAACAATTTCATCGGAAATATCACCTGAGGTGAAGAACAGGCTGAAAAACAAATAGAATATGCTTATTGTGAGTTTCATTTTTTTAATCCTTTAATCCGTGGGATCTCCGGAATCATTCATTTTATTGATACAAAGTTACTTAATTTTCGCATTTTTACAAGCTGAACCAATACCACACCCTTTATGAAAGTTGCATTGCTGCAGGTTGATAAAACACAGGAAAGTTACCTGATGGAAGGAATAGACAACTATACCAAACGCCTGGGCAACTATACCAGCTTTAAAATTCAAACAATAAACGTGCCAAAAGCCATACGCCAGCGGTCGCAGCAAGAGCAAAAACTAGAGGAAGCTAAAATGATACTTAAAGAAATTTCGCAGGAGGACACGCTGGTTCTTTTGGATGAAAAAGGAAAAGAATTTACGTCTGTGGAATTTTCAAAGTTTATTTCGCAAAAACAAAACGCTTCGGTAAAACGACTGGTATTCCTTATTGGAGGGCCTTTTGGCTTTGACGAATCGGTTTATAAACGTGCCGATTTTAAGCTGGCGCTTTCACAAATGACTTTCTCTCATCAAATGGTGCGCCTCTTTTTTGTTGAACAATTATACCGGGCTTACACCATTATCAAAGGTGAAAAGTATCACCACCTTTAGGCCGTTAAAAAAATATAAAACCCTCTTAATCGAAAAACATCCAGGAAATTCCGAAGCGAAATGCCCTATCAGGCTGATAATAACCCGGCACAAAAGAATAACCGGTTCCCGCAAATCCCTGTAATACATTTTCTACTTTCAGAAACACATTAACAGGTCGTATCCTGGCATTAAGATAAATATCAAGATAAGGATACTCAGAAGTTTTAAATTGATCCTGCAGATAAAAAACCTGGGTGGCAGGCATATAAGCATAGCCATAAAACGACGAATAATATTCAACCTGACCACCAATTTGAAGCTGCAAATTATGCCTGAACAAACTGCCTGTATAAAACAATCGGGCGGTAGAAATATTTTCAGGTAAACTGATATAAGCGTTATTTGAAGTACTTTGGTAGGTATGTTGAATAAACAAACCCAGGTGTCTGAAAAAAACATGTGAATAATGTGCCGTAATGCCCGCGTTCTGCAAATGGCCGGCATATTGTCTTGGAAGGCCAACATTATCAAAAAACAAATAATTGTTCAGGTCCTGCAAAATTACCGATACCCCAATGCGTTTGTTGAAGTTATAACCCAACTGTGCATTCAAATTATCCTGCGGCAGATATCCGTTATTAAACCAAGTAAAATGATTACTCACCCAATAGTTGTATATGTAGTCTGGATTTCTTTTTTCATATAGCAAATTCAGGAAAACAGTATGCCGCTGACTTCTGCCAAACGAAGCAAAATTATTAATCTCAATTTTATAGTTCCCGCTATTAGTGCCATTTACAACGTATTGCGCGTTAAGTTTTGATTCTGCATGTGTCCTGAGTGTTTTAATCGAATCATTCCCAAAAAAATCCTTCCTGAAAAAAACATCGGAATTAATAATGTGATTGCTGAATAAGCTATCCGCCTTTTGCCACACCTTGTTTATCTCATTCTTATAACCGAATGATATACCAAAGTTTTTACCGGAACCTAATGAATAATCAACTTCATTAATAAATTGCATTACCGCAGAACTGTCGAATGTACTCACAGTATCATGATACATGATAAAATAAAACGCGTCATTACGCATATTTACATCCTTGTATTCGTAGGTATTAAAATTGAATTTTGATTTTAATTGCAAATAGTGATTAATACCGTCAGTTGAATCATGGTTTTTGTTTAGTTTAAACCATGGATTAAAACAACCTTTATATTCCTTATTATCACGGACCGCATTTGAAATTTTAACAGGCAAAAGATCTTTTCCAACAAGTAAATTTATTTCACTTAATGTGTCCCCGCTAATACCGCCATTCTCCTGATGCCTGTTTCCGTTGTTCAGCATATAAAAATAAAATCCATTGCGGTTAGACTTTGAAGTGTAGTTTGAGGTGATGTAAAAATTATTTATGAAAGTTTGCTGACGTAAATAAAAACCAGTTGAAGTATACCTGTTAAACTTTAGAGCAATATTAAATCTCTCTTTAATGGTATGCGTAAATAAAAGTTTAAATATTTGCAGTTGCTTGCTCCCGGCAATTCCTGTAAGTTGAGCATACGGCCCCTTACTTTTAAAATAACTTATTTCATTTTCATAAAAACGATCGTTGGTATATGGTTCTTTATAAAACCTTAATCCAAGATCGGAAGTGCCAAATCCTAAAAGATATTCAGGTGACGGAAGTCCTACATTGCCAGAATAATTGCGGGGAAAAAAATTATGAATTGCTTCAACTGAAGTATCGGGATACTGCGATTGGTAATTGGTTAGTATATTATTACCTTCTTTCTTAAACTTAAGGTAATTCTGATCGGTGCTATAAAATGTTTGAGCGAAAAAAGTTCCGAAGCGGAAAAAAAGCAAAATCGTAAAAATAACTTTTACACATTTCACTTCCATTTTTATACATTGGGAAATAGTCAAAACTGGAAGTAAAACTAAGAAATTTAAGGCAGCCGGATACTATAATTTATTCGCCGGGGAAATCTTAAAAATTGTTATCGGTCAATTAAAACTTATCGAAGAAGTGCTCTTCCACATCAAATGTGGATTTTAGTCCCACTTCTCTAAAATCAGTCTCCAGCCATTTGTCAGCGATTTGTCTTCCTTTATCTTTAAGTTCAACCAGGAATTCCCAGGAAGTATTCATTTTACTGCTGTAACTTAACTGGCTTAGCGCATCATAACCACTGATTGTATGTACAAAAATTTCGCGATTGGATTTATTATCCACACTTAAAATTCCGTTACGTATAAGCTCATTTCTGTAGTGAATCAGTTTCATTTCGTTAATGAGACTGCTATTGAATGATATTTCGTTTACGCGATCAGCAATATCGCGGGCGGTTGTTGGAACAGAATTAATATTAATTGAATTAATTTTTATCAATACAATATCCCTTAATCCAGTATTTGTTATCAAAGGAAAAATTGGTGGATTTCCCATATAACCACCATCCCAGTAATATTCTCCATCAATCTCAACGGCCTGAAACAGGAACGGCAAACAAGCACTGGCCATTACTGCGTCAACCGTAATTTCTTTATTCGTAAAAATCTTTGCGCGATTGGTTTTAACATTGGTAGCGCAAATAAATAATTTTTTCTTGCTGTACATCTGGAGTTCCTTAAAATCAATCAGATTCTCAAGGATATCCCTCAGGGGGTTATAATTAAAGGGATTAAAGTTGTAAGGCGAAAGCACCTGCGAAATAGCGTTAAACCACATGTAGCCGGCACTATTATAAATATCACCATTACCGTAGACCTTATCGAACATTCCCGGCTTGAACAAAAAACTGCCACTAAGGGCAACTTTTCTCCACAATTGCTCCAGAAGTTCTTTTGCTTTGGCAGGACCACCTATATGCAATCCATATGCGCAGGTTACCGCGTTAACCGCTCCGGCGCTGGTGCCACACATGGCCTCTGCAACCACGGCATCCTCCTCCAGTAAGCGATCCAGTACTCCCCAGGTAAAAGCACCATGAGCTCCACCGCCCTGCAATGCCATACCAACTAATTTTTTATCTGCACCCATCAAAGTATATATACTTTCAAATGTATGATTTTAATAATAAAACCGAAATCTTTTAATCAACAGAAAAGGAAAGTTTATCGAAATATGCATTATTCCAGCTCTCGCAGACCCTGTAAGGCAGCAGCATAGTTTGGTTCCAGCTTCAGGCACATTTTATAATCTGCCGTTGCGCTTTCCTTATCCTTCAATTTAGCATAGGTAAAACCGCGTGCCAGGTATGCTTCTAAATAATTAGGATTTACAGAGATTGCTCTTGTGAAATAATCAAGGGCCTTGTTATTATCTTTTTTTATTTCGAGGTAAATAGCCCCCAAATTATACAGACAGGTCTCACAATTCGAATTCTTTAACAAAATAGCCTGATACTCTGTTATGGCTTCATCCATTTTTCCAATATCCTGAAGCAGCTTAGCTCTTGCGAAACGCGCGTTTTCATTTGCTGAATTAATTCTTAACGCATTGTCAAAATATTCAAGTGCAAGCGGATTTTTTCTGGCACTGTAAATAACTCCAAGGTCAACAAAAGCATCTTCATATTTGTTATCCTGTTCAATTGCTGTCTGCAAGCTCGAGATGGCTTTGGCGGTATCCCCGCTCTCACGATAAATACTGCCTTTGATATAATATCCCTTGGCAAGATTTACATCTATCTTCAATGCTTTGTTTACATAGTCAATACCTTTCTGATATTGTCTTACCAGATAGTACAATTCGCCGAGCTTTAAAAGAGCTTCAGTATTTTCCGGAAATTTTTTTTCAATGATTTCAAGCAAATCTTTTGCCTGCCTTGTTTTATTTTGCGCAAAGTATGCGTCGGTTAACGTGAGGTAAAAATCAGCCTTTGTACTGTCAAGCTTAATGGCACGCAACGCGTCACCAACAGCTTCCGGCAATTGCCTGAGATCCAGATAAACTTCCGCTCGCTTATTGTACAACGACGCATTATTCGGATCTTTTAATAATTCCGCATTTACCGCTTTAAGTTGTGGCGAATTAAGCTTAATGCTTAAACTATCTGCCCGTTCATTTAGTTCTTTAACTTCGGAGTCTTCCTGGGTATTGCAGGAAGCCAGAACGAATAAAAAAGTGGCGACAAAGAAATATTTGATTTTATTAAAGGTCATTAGCCGAGGCAATTAGTTCAGCAACATCCAGCACTTTGGTTTTATCTTCCTTATTAAAGCTTTTAACTCCATCCGTCATCATAGTGTTACAAAAAGGACAACCTAACGCGATTACATCAGGATTTTCTTTCAAAGCCTCTTCCGCTCTTTCTACATTCACTTCTTTTTTTCCGGGTTCAGATTCTTTGAACATCTGAGCTCCTCCCGCTCCACAACAAAGACCATTTGAACGGCTGCGTTTCATTTCAGCAAGCTCAACATCCAGCTTTTGAATTATTTCGCGGGGAGCTTCATAAACATCATTTCCCCTCCCAAGATAACATGGGTCATGAAAAACAATTTTTTTTCCTTTAAACTCTCCTCCCTGAACTTTCAGCTTTCCTGAGTTAATCAGTTCTTGAACAAGCTGAGTGTGATGAACGATTTCATAATTTCCACCTAGAGCAGGATATTCATTTTTTATCGTGTTAAAACAGTGCGGACAACCGGTAACAATTTTCTTAACACCATAACCATTCAAAACAGTTATATTTTGCATGGCCTGCATCTGAAACAAAAACTCGTTGCCTGCGCGTTTGGCCGGATCACCTGTGCAGCTTTCTTCAGTTCCGAGGATAGCGAACTTAATATTAACATGATTTAAAATCCGAACAATTGCCTTGGTTATTTTTTTTGCTCTATCGTCGAAACTGCCGCTGCATCCCACCCAGAATAATATTTCCGGAGTTTCGCCTGCAGCCATCATTTCGGCCATTGTTTTAACTACTATAGTTGACATAAAATTCGATTTTATATTCTCTACTCCTTTGTCCAGTTAGCCCTGTCAGAAGGCGAAAACTGCCATGGAGCGCCGTTATTCTCTGTATTTGTAAACATCATATTGAGTTCGTTTGGCGCCTGACTTTGTTCCATTACCAAAAACCTTCTCATATCCATTATGATTGCAAGAGGATCGATGTTAACCGGGCACTCTTGCACACACGCGTTACAGGTATTGCAAGCCCATAATTCTTCCGTTGTAATATAACTGAATAAAGATTTACCGTCATCCACAAAAGTTCCTTTGTTGGCGTCAATATTTTTTCCAACCTCCTCCATTCTGTCACGCGTATCCATCATGATTTTTCTTGGTGAAAGTTTTTTACCGGTTATATTTTGCGGACATGCAGCCGTGCATCTTCCGCACTCAGTGCAGGTATATGCGTCCAAAAGATTTTTCCAGGTAAGATCTTGTATGTCCTTTGCGCCAAAACGTTGAGGCGTATTTGGATCTGTTTTAGGCACATAAGCCGGATCAAAATTTGGAGCCACCACATCGGTAACACTTTCAAGCGTTGCGAATTTACCTTTAGGATTAAGGTTTGAATAGTAAGTATTGGGAAATCCTAATACAATGTGCAGATGCTTTGAAAAAGGTAAATAATTTAAAAATCCAATAACCATTAGAATATGCCCCCACCAGCCTACACGTTCAACAACGTGCAAAGCGTTATCAGAAAGGCCTCCGAATAAAACAGGACCAAGATTACTGCTAATTGAAAATCCAAAAGATCCATCGCCAAGATTTGCAGCGTGTGAAAGATTTCTCGAATAAAGAACTTCATCGGCGCCGTTCATCATAAAAATAAAACAGATAAGAGTTATCTCGCCGATAAGAATCAAATTCGCGTCCAACTTAGGCCAGCCATTTAACTCGCTTTTTACAAGACGGGGAACCTTTAATAAATTTCTTCGCGATAAGAACGCGATAGTTCCAATAAAAGCGAGTACAGAGAGGATTTCAATGAAACTAACCATAAAAGTATAGAAACCTCCGAGTGAAGCTCTGAAGGCGCGGTGATGACCACTTATTCCATCGAATATAATTTCGAGCAGCTCTATCTGGGTAATAACAAATGCAACGTAAAGGAATAAATGCAGGATTGCAGGAACCGGCTTTCTAAACATTTTTTGCTGACCAAAAGCCACCAGCAGCATAGTTTTCCAGCGCTGCCCCCCCTGATCAGGAAGTTCAATATCTCTTCCCAACAAAATATTTCGCCTGATTTTTTTTACATTGATTGCAAAAAAAACAGAGCCCGCAATTAACAGTAAACTGAATATAATGGAACTGATCATATTAAATTAGTCGGTAACAGGTTTTTTCTTTCTTCCAAAAACTGAAAAATGTATATAACGTTCAGGGTTAAGACGCAGATCTTTTAACAAGCGATCAAGATCAGCCGATGATTTGTTTAGGTTGTTGTATAGCGAGTCATTCTTAGCCATTTTACCAAGTGTGCCCTGGCCCTGATTAATTCCGGTAAGCAAGGCGTTTAATTCTTTAAGGGATTTGTCAGCATCAGCTATTGCTGTTTTCAATTGTGATTTCGCAAGACTGTCAGAAACAGAGCTCATGTTTGCAAGAATATTATCTATACGTTGACCGTTTTTATCCAGATCTGCGGTAATATTATTCAGATGAGAAAGAATGGAAGATATTTTAGCTTTTTCTGATCCAACAAGATCATCCAGCTTATAGGCCGTTTGTTCCAGTGTTAATATCGCTTTCCTAACTCCTTCAAATGACTTATCGAGGTTTTCGCGATTTTTTGTATTAAGAATTGAGCTTACAACGGTAATAACACTATCCATGGAGCTGATGAGACTTTCGGCCTTCGATTGAATTGGGGCGATACGCTTATCCAACGCTTCTTTAAAACTTTGTTCGGTTTCGGCAATCAGGGTATCGCCGTTTTTTACGTATTCGGTGCTATTGCTAAAAACAATCTCAACTGCCTTGTTTCCCAACAAATCCGCGCTAACTGACCGGGCGACTGAATTTTTGGGAATGCTAATATCTTCCGTTAGGAGAAATTTTACCAAAACATGATTTTCCTTTCCTCGTCTGATAAGGGAAATGTCGTTGATCTGCCCCACTTTATAGCCATTAACCAGCAAAGGATTCGCGGGAATAAGACCGTCAATTTTTGGATAAACGGCATAGAGAAAATATTTGTGTGAAAAAATATTGGAACCTCTTAAAAAATTAATCCCCCATATAAATGCCGCAATGGCACACACCACAACAATGCCAATTTTAAATTCTTTACTTACCTTCACAAAGAGTAAATTTTAAAGCTTAAATATAGTTATTTTTTATTCATTCCGCAGGCTGCAATTATGAACCAGAAACTCAAAAATGAAGAGCTTAACAGGCTAAGCGCCGAGGAGTTCAGACAAACAGGCAAAAACAAAATAGTTGTTATTCTTGATAATGTAAGAAGTCTTAACAATGTTGGTTCGGCCTTTAGAACAGGTGACGCGTTTTTAATAGAAGAGATAATACTTTGCGGGGTAACCGGCACTCCACCCAACAAGGAAATTGAAAAAACTGCCCTTGGAGCTACCTCAACCGTAAAATGGTCGCATTGTAAAAGCACACTTGATGCTGTAAACATGTTAAAGCAAAAAAACTATAAAGTTTACGCGGTTGAGCAGGCTGAAAAAAGTATTGCACTGAATCAGTTTAACTGGAACTACGAAGCAATAGCACTGGTATTTGGAAATGAAGTTTATGGAGTAGATCAGGAAGTTATTGATTATGCGGATGGAGTGATAGAAATTCCACAGGGCGGCACTAAACACTCGTTAAATATTTCAGTGAGTGTGGGGGTAGTTTTATGGGAACTTGTAAGAAAGAAAATACAAAATACAAAACCCGAAATCTGATACCTCCCTTATTTCTCTTCAAATACGCAGTTCAAAATGGATACTGAAAGAAAAAAAGATACAATTTGTTCTAATTTTATTAATTAAAACTCCCTGGGCACATTTTTATACTATTTATGTCGTTGAAATTTAAATTGACCAGATGAGACATGTTAAGGTAATTTTTCAAGGGAACTCCCTTATTATGATGAATGCACTCTCAATTTCGTGGGTTGTATTTGCTAATTGGTCTATTATTAATTGATTTTATCCCCCATTTTGCTATTTTTAAACTAACACTCTTACATATGTAAGATTTCTTAAAAAAATGTAATATGATTAAAAATCTATTTTTTTCAGTCTTATTTCTTAACTGTTGCGTTTTTTTGAAGAGTCAATCTCTTTTAAACTATAATGTAACAAGGAATACAGGGGTTACATATAGTTCTATAAATTCAACCGGAGCCTCATTTAATAGCTGGAGAAACATCACTTCCTTCACACAGGATGATAACCGCTCAGCATTTACAGATATAGGATTTGATTTTTGGTATAACGGCACCCGGTATACACAATTCTGTGTTTCAACTAATGGTTTTATTGATTTTTCAAATTCTACCGATGATGGAGGGCCAACCGCAGATGATTTTGGATATGACAATACAGCATTTACCAATGCCAATATAGCCAGTGCCACAAGGCCTGCCATTGCGCCTTTTTACGATGACCTTACGGCACAGGGCGGAACGGAAGCCCTGGGTAATAGTATTAAATATCTGGTTACCGGAACCGCGCCAAACAGAACCCTTACCATTGAATGGATTAATATGGCTGTTTATCTTAACACAACTCCCAGTCTTAATTTTCAGGTAAAACTGGTTGAAACTACAGGTCAAATATTAATTAATTATGGGGTAATGAATACAGGAACTAAAGTGTTTTCATATGGAATGGGGTTGAATAGCGCTACTTTAACTGCTCCACCTACAGCGGCACAACTTAAAATGCTTCAAACCGTAAACTCCAATGTTTTTAGTAACACCGTCCAAAATAACCTTTCTGGCATGCCAGCCGCCAATTCACAGTATATTTTTACACCTCCTGTGCCAACTCCAACAGCAGGGTCGCTTAGCTTTACAGGGATCAGCCAAAGTGGAATGACTCTTAACTGGACTAACTGGGCTACCAATGAAACAGGGTATGTAATTTATAATTCAACCGACGGAATTAATTATTCGTTTGTTTCACAAACTGCAGCTAATGCAATAAGTGCCGCTGTTACCGGATTGTTGCCCGGTACAACTTATTACTGGAAATTATACGCCGTTACAGATGGGTGTCTAAGCTCAGCAATTACCGGCACACAGGCCACAAGTGCCGGTGGTGTAAAAACTTCAATGGTTTCCGGCAACTGGGGCAGCGCTACCACCTGGACTCCGGCCGGCATTCCTACAGCGGGAGATAATGTAACTATAGCGAATGGACATAATGTTACTATTAATGCAAACGCACAGTGTAATTTATTAACAATTGGTCAGGGTGGAGCCGCCTCACTTCAATTTGGAACAACTACAGCACGCAGCCTAACCGTTAACAGCAATGTTGTTGTTAATTCAGGTGCAAGCTTCAGTGTAGCGGTATCATCCAATGTTACCCACTCGCTAGTTGTTAAAGGCGACATTACAAATAATGGCATTCTGGATTTTGCGAGTGACGCCAACAGCCTTTGTAATTCAACATTTCAAAAAAATGGGAATCAAACAATTTCTGGATCTGGAACAATTACAAGATTTAATTTAATAACCCAGAATATGGGAAATACGGCAAATAATACATTGGATGTAGCAAGCACTAATTTTACTGTGCCGGTCAATTTTCTTACCTTAACAAATGGCACGTTCAAACTTTCAACCATTAACGCCGTTAATATCACTCCTTTCAGTGCTCTTACAACAATATCTCAAAATGGGGGTCTGTGGCTTAATTCAAACACCGGCATAATTAACACCGGTGCCGGAATTACGCTAAGCGGCAAAGTTACTGTTTCGGGAGGTACTCTAAATATTGGCGATGCAGCAAACGAAGACCTTCTTTCAAGCGGCGGTACATTAAGTGTAACTGCGGGTGTTACCAATATTGCAGGGAAATATTATGCTAGCGGTATAAACAATCTTTGTTATTTTTCAATTAGTGGAGGAACTGTAACTATTCCAACTTTTGGATCAACAAATACCACTATTGCTCCTTTTCAAATTATTGGAGCAGGTTCTAAATTCGATATGTCGGGTGGTTACCTTCAAATTATCAGGGAAGGAGGTTCCGGTGCACAAGATCTAGGCTTTACGAATACCGTACCTGGCGGCATTCAAACAGGTGGTACGCTTCAAATTGGATCAACTGCAACTCCTGCTTCACAAACAATAAATATTAATACAAGTGTTCCGGTTGGAAATTTATTAGTGAATAGCTCGAATGCAACCGCCCGCTTAATTACAAATTCATTAACAGTGACAAAAGATATTGTTATTGCAACCGGAACTTTAAATGCAAATAACTTAGGAATAAGCCTGGGCGGGAACTGGATAAACAACGGAGGACTTTTTACACCAGGCACAGGAACTGTTAACTTCAATTCGGGTACTGCTCAATATCTGCTAAAAAGCGGAGGAGAAACTTTTAATCATCTTTTATTTACAGGAAGTGGCGTTAAAACTTTTTCAAGCGCAATCACTTCAAATGGAAATTTTTCAGTGTCGTCAGGTTCATCTGTTGATGTAAGTTCTTTAAATAATCAACTTACTGTAAAGGGTAATTTTGTAAATAACGGAACGTTTACTACAAGAACCGGACTCGTTGCCTTTACCGGAACTGTTGCTCAAACTATAGGCGGATCAAGTGTAACCGATTTTTATGACATGACTCTCGGAAATCCAGCAGGGGCATCTCTTTCATCAGCCGAAAATTTACGAGGTACTCTAACACTAACAACAGGTGTTTTAAACACAAACTCGCAGGTATTTACAATGGTGTCTACCGCTACTGCCACCGCTCGCATTGCTGAGATAACAGGAAGCGGCGATATTACAGGAAATGTTACGGTTCAGCGGTTTGTGCCCGGTGGCACTACAGGCTGGTGCTTTATAGGAACACCTCTGTCATCCGCACTTACATTAAACGATTGGGATGATGATATTTATATTAGCTGTCCTACCTGCCCTGACGGAAGCGCAGGTGGTTTTCTTTCTATATACACTTATGATGAAACCAAGTCAGGGTTTTACGACGATTACCTTTCCTATATTCCATTAAGCACTATTAATGATCCCATTCAGGCGGGAAAAGGTTATTGGGTGTATTCAGGAACGGGACAGTTTACAAGTGCTGACATCACTATGGATGTAACCGGAGCAGTTAGAAAATTCAATTATACCATTCCGCTTAATTACACTAATTACGGCTCTGCGGTAGATGACGGATGGAATCTGATTCACAACCCATATCCTTCACCAGTTTCGTGGAGTGCACTGAAAGGAACTACCGCGAACATAGATGACGCAATTTACGTTTGGAATACAGATCTTAACGGAGGAACCGGTGGGTTTGCTTCTTATGTTAACGGGGTTAGCAGTCCTGCTGTTGGTTCGGGTGGGGTTGGAAATACAATACCAATGTGGCAGGGCTTTTATGTTCATTCAACAGGCGCTACTGCACTGAATGCTTTGGAATCAAATAAAGTAGCCGGTAATCCGACATTTTTAAAACAAAACAGTGCGGCGGCCAGCAGCGGACCGTTATTAAGACTTAATCTTAAGAACAACGTTTTCAATGATGAAACCGTTCTTTACTTACAGGCCGGAGCTAACGATATTTTCGATAAAGATTATGATTCTTACAAAATGCGCGGACAGGATCCGAATGCCCCTTCAATCGCATTAGAAAAAGGTAACAAAGTTTTTCAGATAAATGGTGTAGCTCCCATAAACGGTAATTTTACTATGCCGTTAAAAACACTTACTGGTTATCCGGGCACTTATACAATCAGCGCTACTAACTTTAGCACATTCCCGAATGGAGCTTGCATTAATTTGTATGATAAGTTTACAGGACTAACTACTAATCTTAAAACTTCAAGCTATGTGTTCACATTATCAGATACAACAACTGTAGCGCGGTTTAACCTTAACATCACCATCAATCCACTAAATATTAACTCCAATATAAACCAACCAACCTGTATCTCTCCAACAAACGGACAAATTATTGCTGTTGGAGCCAACTCAGGACCATGGAATTATTATTGGACATCTAACGGTTCGCTTGTAAAAACTTCGTTAAATAAAGCAACCGCCGATACCCTGTACAATTTGTCAAACGGAAATTATGAATTGGAAATGAACAGCGTAGGCATGTGCGACAACAATAATTCAAATTATCAGGTAATTGGTTTATTTGTTCCTTCCGCTTCGTTTCAGTCGGTTGACACTCTTGATCTTAATCAATCTCTTTCCGTAACATTTACAAATACGAGCCAGGATGCAATACTCTATTTCTGGGAATTTGGTGATGGCATAGGAACTTCCACAAACGCACAACCGGTTTACTATTACACTAGTCCGGGTACTTATAAAGTAAAAATGATTTCATGGAGTGTATCCAATTGTGCAGATACAGCTTCCAAATATATTACAGTGATTGGAAACGCGGTTGGTTTGAACGCTAGTAGTTTAACTGAAGCATCCCTGCTTGTAAAAACATTAAGCAATAATGAGTTTGTTATTCAGCAGCGCTTTACTCAACCGCAAACCATCACCTTCAAATTATTGGATCTTTCAGGAAGAATAATTGCGGATTATGGCACCATTACCTCTGACACAATCGACCTTCCTCTCGATTTAAAATCTTTCCCAGCAGGAATTTATTTTCTGAACATGACCAGCGGTAATGAAAATAAAATTATTAAACTGCCAGTCAGATAAACAAAAAGGTGTGCTAAACATGCACACCTTACTTTTATCCATTGCTCTTTGATTCTTCTACCTTGCTTTTCTTTTCTTTATTTTTCACTTTGGCCCGCTTATTACGCTTACCTATTATAATTTTCTTTCCGTAATCACGTTTTTTCATAGCCTTCTTTTCATTGTGTTTCGCTGCATATTTATCTGGATGCTTTATGCGCTTTTCACGTTTTATTTCCCGCCTTCCTTTAAAAGTAGAATTGTCTGCAAGGGGCCGTGTATCTCCGGGTTCCTGAGCCGGTAGCGTAAAGCTTATTAATAGAAACAAGGCAATCAAATATTTAAAAAAAATTTTCATGTTGATAGTTTTGATGGTTTAAATATTAAGACACAACATTCTTGCCAAACAAGTTAATTATAACGACCCAACACTATACCGATAGCCCTTCAGGTAAATACTATAGATGAAATGGCGGAAATAATGTTTGCTATTTCCTGGGTTAAAATTCGTTAACACTAATAATGGTTAAAAGAAGAAAAAGATAACGCACAATTTAAGCAACCCTTTTTTTCCGGGGGCCAACCAAATCAAGTAACTGATTGATGTGAAGTTCAACAACATTGATTGCATGAGTGTAAAGTTTTGAATCACCCTTATCCAGTTTTTTCAGTTGGTCTCTGCATTCATACAAAAACCTTCCTGCAAAGTCTTTATCGTACACAACTATTTCGTTGCAATTATCAATTACATCAGCATATTTTATTGTTTGAGATTCAGGCGAAGTTTTTTCCATCCGTTCAGTTTCCTTTTGTTTTCGCTTTCTACGGTTCCATTGAGGATAGTTTTTTTTTGTATATACATCTGTAAGCTCTACAACATAATCGAGTGTTCTTTTAGCCGTTCCAACATCCATTATGCTTATTAAAAAGTTATGCAACTGCTCAAGCGTTACAGATGTGTCCTCAAGAACATCATGCAGCAAGGCTGCCGAAAGCACAGCAATATCTTCAGTATACTCGCGACAAATTTTCATTACGCGGATTGGGTGTACTATATAAGGTTCTGGCGTATATTTTCTTTGCTGATCACCATGGGCTATTGACGCAAAGCTTTTTACCTTCTCAAGAATTTCCTCATTACTCATACATTTTTATTATTCAAACTCTATGCCTTAATGTTTAAAACAACAAATGTCATATTTTTCCATGAGCATAATTTTTCTCATACCTTTCTTCCCCTTTCTAAAACACCTAATTGCCCGTTTAATAAAACCCATAAAGTTTTGGCATAATTTTTACTTTATTAGTAACATGCAAATACTGGAAGCCGCGATATTAAGTGATGACCTTAAAGCAACAGAAAAATTTTACACTGAAATTCTTGGATTGAGGGTCATCCAAAAAGCTCCTGAATTTCTTTTGATCTCCTGTGGAAGATCCGTTCTCCGTTTTATTAAATCAAAAGGAATGACCCCCAAATATCATTTTGCCTTTGCTATACCATATGATAGTTTTAAGGATGCTGTAACGTGGGCCTCCATCAAGCTGGCACTTATTACTGCTGAAAACGGAAATGTGATTGCTGACTTTAAAAACTGGAACGCAAAATCATTTTACTTTTTTGATAATAATGGTAACATTGTTGAGTTTATCGCACGGATAAATAAAAATGAGAATCTTCATGCATCTTTTGACAGCTCACAGATTTCATCACTCAGCGAGGTGGGAATTGTTACAGATAGCATAACCGTTTTTGCAAATCAATTAAAAACCATGTACAAAATTCCAGTATACGATAAGCAACCTTTGCTCCAAAACTTCGGGGCACTGGGAGACGACAACGGTCTCTTAATTCTATCTTTGCCCGGAAGACCATGGTATCCAACGAATCTGCCTGCAAAAAAATTTTACACAAAACTAAAATTAATGCAGCACAACGAAATAATTGAGCTCACGTTGAATGAGCCTGCTACGATTCCTGATGTAAATTTATAGTTAAGTTTTTTAGATTGCATAAAATGGCACAAATTTGGTTCAGGATCATTTAAAGCCAGTTAATCCATGAAAAAAATTCTTGTTCCAACTGATTTTTCTGCAGTGGCTGATAACGCCGTAACATATGCCATTCATATTGCAAAATGGCACAATACAGAGTTTGTTTTTTTCCACGCTGGAAAAACAACCAAAGACAAATTGCAGGAAAATATAATGTTGTCACCAAACCACTCCGATCTTCTTCAGCATAAGGTGCACTACATTTCGGCTGAAACCGATTTTAATGCAGAACTTGTAAAACAACTGATTAAAGAATACGCGATCGATCTTGTTATTATGGGCACACATGGCAGTCATACTCCCATAACACCGGCCCTCTTCGGATCTAACACTGCCGCGGTTCTGGAAGACACCAGCGTTCCGGTAATAGTTATACCTCCTTCCTATGTTCACAAAGACATATCAAAAATAGCATACGCGAGCGATCTTATAAAGTTAAAGCAGGAGCTTATTACACTTATACCTTTTGCCAAGGCGGTTAACGCCGCAATAGAAATTGTTCATGTTGTGCCAGTATATCCCGACCTTTATGATGCGGAAAAAACAGACGTTAACAAAGTAATTGAACAAATTAAACAAGAACAGAATTTCTCATACATTAAATACATAAAAGAAGAAACAAAATTTGATAACCAGGTTGTAAAGGGAATAGATCGTTACCTTGAATCACATACTCCTGATATCCTTGCCTTGTTTCATGCCAACCGGAACTGGCTGGACAAAATTCTGAATCCCAGCGCCACAGTAAGAGAAGTTACTCATATTAAAATCCCACTGCTTGTATTTCCAAAGTTTCGTTCAAATTAAAATCACTTGAATATGAAAAAAAATGGAGTTTTACCTTTAATCCTTTTTAGCACAATAATGCTAATGAGCTTTATCTTTTTAAAGCAGGATCAAAAAATTACGCTTGAAGAATTCCGGCAGAAAGTTGGACAAAGCGAAAAGATTACACTTGTATATTTCAGTGCAAGGTGGTGTCTTATTTGCCCGAAAATGAAACCGGCAATTGATGAAATCGAAAACGAAAAAAATCCAAAACTGCAGGTGCTTAGGATAGATACCGACAGGGACCGCGAAATTGCGGAAGAATTTGAAATTTCCTCCCTTCCTGTTCTTATGATTTATAAAAATGGAAACCGGCAATGGCTTCATGTAGGTCTGATAGACAAAAGCCAGTTAAAAGAAAAAATAAACACCTATTAATTCTTCTGCACCCCTTATAAATACTGTTAAAATAACAGTATTTACAAATCGTGTAAAAAAAACGATAAGCATTCTTTACGAACTTTGTGGTATAATTTTTTACCAGAAGAAAATGTTGAATTCTTTGAAGAATATGTTTGGGTTTAGCCGTGGGGTAAATTACGGCGATCTTGTAAAAAACGGAGCCTATATTGTAGATGTAAGGACCAGAAACGAATTTTCTACAGGACACATTAACGGAAGTGTGAATATTCCCCTTAACGAACTCAAGGAAGGAATGAGTGCTATTAATAAAGGATCTGTAATTATTATTTGTTGTGCCAGCGGACTTAGAAGCGCATCAGCCAAAAACGTTTTGATGACGATGGGATATAAAACAGTATTTAATGGCGGCCCTTATTTGACCCTGGCTTCAAAAATTTAATTAAAACTATTTCGCATGGGAGATTTCAATTCTATTCTAAATTCCGGGAAACCGGTACTTGTAGATTTTTTTACCGAATGGTGTGGTCCATGCAAAACCATGGCGCCCATTCTTAAAGAGGTTAAAACACAACTTGGAGATAAGGCAACAATAATAAAAGTTGACATAGACAAAAATCATTCGGCCGCAAACGCTTATCAAATCCGGAGCGTGCCTACCTTGATTTTATTCAAAAACGGCCAACCGGTTTGGAAGCAATCGGGCGTTGTACCTGCAAATCAGTTAATCCAGTTATTTCAGCAACACGGTGGTTCTTAAAAGTATTGAACCATTAATATTTGTAACGCAGGAGTTTATGTAAAGATAATTCCCCTTATATGGCTTCTTAATTAATTTGGTACCTGTTAGTTTTGAAAACTGATACTATGGAACAAAACAATGAAGCAAAAATTTGGCTCGAAAAAACCAACGCTTTATCAGAAGCGTTAACCCATTCAATAGAAACCGGAGATTTATCCATTTTCCAGATAGCAGAATTTATTAGCGATGCTTCCAGGGCCATTATAAAAAGAGAACGGTTTTATAATCCTTACGCTAATTCAAAATATGAAACTTCCTTAAATACCCTTTATAATTACATTCAACTTACAATGACCTGCGAAAGCGGAATTATTATGATTCCCCTTCAGGTAAGTCTTCTTGAATCAGGGCAGCTTGGGATCAACGAATTAGTAGATTATATGCATGAAAGCATTATGATTAAACTGGGCATCGAAGACAATTATACCGACATATCTTCGGATGAAGAAGAAAGCGAAATTGAAAAAAAGTTCAATGCTTTAATTTACAAAATAGATTGTGCTGATGAACGTGAAGATTATGAAGAGGCTTTATATTTTTTAGATGAAGCTTTTGAAATTGCGGAAAACGAGTCGCTGTTTTTTTACGATCGGGTTACTATGATTAACAACCGTGCATTTTACAATTATAAGCTGGGGAACTTAGATGTTGCATTAGCTGATGCTGAAAAAGCAATTGCTGAGAATCCGAATGATGATCTTCCGTATCACACAAAAGCCGAAATATTAATGGCTATGAAAAGTTATCCCTCGGCGTTGCAGGCAATAAACAAAGCAATCTCAATATATGATTCTGAGGATAAACAGGAATTCAAAAAACTGATACTGGCTAAGATGTAAATCTATAAAACTCCTCTGATGTACTCTTCCACTCTCCTAAAAGCGCGATCATCTTTCTTCACGTAGTAACACTTGTATTTTTTTGTCGCTTCCAGTGCAATATCTATGTTATCCTGCGAACTCAGAAACATGATATTGGTTTCAGGTTTTTTTGACCGGATGTGCTTCACGGCTTCCAATCCTGTTTCCGCATCATTGTATTTACTATCCAAAAAATAATCCATAATAATAACTGCTGGATCCTGATCAAGTTCCATTTCAGCAACTTCACCCACCGGAAAAATTTTCACTTCCTGCAGCTCTGGAAAATTACTTTTTAAAAAAATTTTTAATGCCTGCGCGTATGTTGAATTATCTTCAACAATAAAAACCGTTTTGGATCTAGGCGTTGGCTTTTTGGTTTTGAATATATAATTTAAAAAACTCATGTTATAAATGTTATTTATGACTAATATTAAGTATGGCATTTTTGAGCTTGTAAAGAAATTGATCATCTCTTTTTTCAATGTATTCGTAAACACCGGCCTGAACAAGATCAGCTGCCACCTGCACATCTGACTGCGCGGATAAAACTACAACGGGTACTTCGGGATGTTTCTGCTGAATTGATGTAAACGCGTCTTTTCCATTCATTCCTTTTTCCAGAAAATAATCCAGGATAATCATGTCAGGATTTTCGTCCAAGGAAAGAAGACATTTCTCGGCATTATCGAATGTGGTGATATTAAAGTTACCGCATTCCTGCAGCGACTCGTTTAAAAAGTATGTATAAAGTGAATTGTCCTCAACAATAAAAATAGAAAATCGTCCCATCGCCACTGTATTTTAAGTTAATAAAAATACTCTCCCTCATCATACAATTAAAAAAGAGTGCCATAATAGCACAAATAAAAAAGGCCGGATGTTTATCCGGGCCTTTTTTTATTCAGATTAACTTTATTTAATAATAGTAAACTCATACCCGCACTCCCTCATTCACTTTCGCTCTTAATAGCAACTGCCAACAAACCCAGCCACAAGAAATACATAAAGTATGACAATTTTTATTATAATAGTTTTTGAAAAGAAATGATTCTAATAAAATGCAAAATCTGAACTTCCTTTATAAAATTAACTTCTCACGATCTTTCCCCGCAACACCTTATTTATTGTTTTTAATTCCACAAGATAAACTCCGGTAATAAGGTTCGTACTTATGATAACATCTTTACTGATGTCTGCGTGATCAATTTTCTTCACTAATTTTCCTAAAGCATCAAATATTATTATGTCCGCGGTAGCTTCTGAAAAACCTTTCACCGATATTTTTATTTCGTCTTTAAATGGATTCGGAAAAATAGTTAATGCAAATGTGGTTTCATTTTCTTTTAAGTCAACCACGTCGCCATAAAAAGGATCAGACCAGATGCAATCACTAAAAGATTGTTTTGAATCCGGACTCGAATTGATACGCCAATCGTGTTCTTTTATAATACTGAAAAATACAAGCGCCTGGGTAGAGTTAAAATACGATTTAAGATCTTTATTCATTTCGCACAACCAGTTGCCTTTACTTTGTGACCCTAAAGATTCAGAAGAATTACGTTCCCTGCAACCCACTTCACAAACATATAAAGGTTTGTGCGGAAAATATTTTGAGAGATAATAGTAACTCTCTGTCATTGTGTATCGAAAAGATTTCCATGCTGGTGTTCCTAAATCAGGATGATTATAAATATCTGTTGCAATAATATCAACATAACTATCGCCGGGATACGCGCTTATTATCCAATTATAAGATACATAAGGCTTCGGCTCGGCGTTCACACACCACATCCACTCTACGTTATTTACCCCTAGTGTTCGGAAACGATCAACAATGTAACGGTAAGCCTGAATATATTTTGCCGGATCCTGATTATTATGTGTTAATGACCACGCGTACCAGTCGCCTTCAAATTCGTGCAGTATCCTAAGAATCACATTCCCGGAGTAGGATTTTATTTTTAAAGCGAAAGCATCAATATAAGAATCAAGCGAGCCGTTAAGAATATTTATAAGTCTTGGTTGCACAGGATCAAGCCGTGGGTACTGGGCATACATTGTTTCCCACGTTATCACCGGTGTGTAGCCACTGTTAATAAGATTTTGAACCTCTTGTCCGGGAAAAACATTTGCAGTAGTTCCGGTATTGGCATAATATAAAAACCAGTTAACGTATTTAAGTTTCTTTCCTGCCGGAAACATTCCTTCAATTTCGGCGGGAACCTGATCGGGGGCAACATAAGATGCAAGCGCGCCTAAAGAACAATGCGCATTACTGTTTTGAAAGGGAAGATCAAGTATTGAATTACCCACCGGCATAGCGCCTTCTGTAAAACAAATCATGTCAATGTAATACTGCTCCGTTTGGGAACCTGCATTAGGTTTTGAAAAAATAAATCCAATTGAGAACAACATGCCTCCTGCTGAGGAATATGTTGCATCAAATGCACCGTTCCCACCGCTGTTGGCATCAGTAAAATTACTTAAAGGCACGGACAGGAGCTGCCAGGCGCCGGATTGAGGTATTGTAAGGTTATACGCCCATTTATCGTCGTTAGCATCTTCATAAATATTATTTTGGTTATCATCTTCGGTAATAATAATTTGTACTGATGCATTTCCACTGTTTTCTGCCGGATTATAAAAATAAAAATTGAGGCGATCTTCCACAGCGTTAAGTTCAACAAAACGCATGGTTGCTTTTCCGAACTCGCCAATATTATTCTGCCAGTTTAAATTTAGTTTAAGAACCCTGTCACCCAACACATCGCTTGCACCCAGCGGATTCGCTGAAATTTCGTAGGTAAGATCGTTATTTCTGTAGTCACCATCCGGAAGATCTGAGCTGCCGATGTCCAGGCCATCAAAATCATAAACAACCGACTTCAGTTTGGATTGCGCAATTAAATTACTGTTTGTGCAAAAACAAAAAAACCAAAACGCCACAATTAAAACTCTTCCCATGAAACCAACCGCAAAATGTTAATTGAGATTTATAATAATGAATCCTAAAAAGTAATGCCATTATCAGTCATGGCACACCTTTTTTTTACTAAACAGTAGAGAAAGAATTATCTCATCAGAAGTAATAATAATTAATATAATGAACCATGAAAAAAATAGTTTATCTGACAATTTTACTAATTGCATTTTATGGGTCGGCACTTTACGCTCAAAGCTTTGCCTGGGCAAGGAAAATGGGTGGTGCTGGTGAAGACCATGGAAAGGCAATTGTAATTGACAAATTTGGAAATATATACGTAGCAGGATATTTTAATCAAACAGCAGATCTTGATCCGGGTGTCGCGGTTAATTCACACACATCCAAGGGAGCATCGGATGCATTTGTAATTAAAACTGATAACTCAGGAAATTTACTTTGGGCAAAAACGTTTGGCGGCTCCGGTATTGACTACGGAAACGCGTTAGCCGTTGATAACGACGGCAACGTTTACATTACCGGAGAATTTCGTGACACGGTTGACTTTGATCCGGGTCCGGCAACTTTTCAAACAATTGCTGCAGGCGCTTCCGACGTTTATGTTGTTAAGCTCAACGCATCAGGAAATTTTGTTTGGGCAAAAAAAATGTCTGGTATCGCTTCGGAATATTCGCACACAATTAATACCGACGCTGCAGGCAATGTTTTTATTGCAGGTTATTTTGAAGACACCGTTGACTTTGATCCTGGCGCAGGAAATTTTCTTCTTACAGCTGCCTCCCAGGATATTTACATCACAAAACTGGATCCTTCGGGAAACTTTTTGTGGACAAAACAAATGGGCGGGCCAAGTGTTGACGTAGCTTTTTGTATTGCTATTGATAATGCAGGAAATGTTTATGCTACAGGAAGCTTTGAGCAAACAGCAGACTTTGATCCGGGAGCAGGAACTTTTAATTTGGTTTCAGCGGCATACACCGACATGTTTATCACTAAGCTGGATCCCTCAGGAAATTTTATTTGGGCGAAACAAATTGGTGGCGCGGGAACAGAGCATGGATCGTGCCTGGCGCTTGATACACAAAATAATTTATATATAACAGGTGCGTTTAATGATACGGTAGACTTTGATCCGGGGCCTGCAACATTTAACCTCTATGGGAACGAAGGTATTATTGATGATATTTTTGTTTTAAAACTTAACGCGGCGGGTATTTTTGTTTGGGCAAAAAGAATAGGCGGTGAAAATGAGGACAGCGGTAGTTCATTGGTTATTGATACAGATAATAACGTTTACGTAACCGGAAGTTTTCAGGATACTGTTGATTTTGATCCGGGAGTTCCGGCTTTTCCTTTATTGGGTTATAATGAATACTCGGATATTTTTGTTACCAGGCTCGATCCATCCGGCAACTTCCGCTGGGCAATGCAAATGGGAGGTAAAGGGATTGACGCAGGTTATGGTATTGCGTTAGATGGCAATTGTAATATTTTTACAACAGGAAGTTTCGCGGGCCCTAATCCATACTCTGATGATCTTGGTGATTTTGATCCAGGCACAGCTACATACACATTAATGTCGGCAGGCATGAACGATATTTTCATATCACGATTAAATCCATGCACTACACCAAATATGTTAATCAGTACCAGTTCGCCAACAGTTTGCGTTGGGCAATCGGTAACATTTACTGCTTCCGGAAGTTCAAGTTGTGTATGGAACACCGGCGCAACCGGCTCCATGCTAACAGTAACACCGGGTATAACAACAACCTATACTGTAAGCGGACCTGATGGCAGCGGATGTGTTAACAGGGCAAGCATAACTGTAACTGTTGACGCCTGCACCGCACTGCAAGAAGAAACAACATCAAAAATCCAGGTAACGGTATTTCCAAACCCAAATACAGGAAAATTCACAGTAAATGTCCCAAATGCGGAGATCCAGAATATTCAGGTATTTAATTCACTTGGATCACTTGTGAACCGAACGCTGATTAAAAACCAGGTTGATCTGGGAAATGAACCTGAGGGAGTATATATGCTCAGCATTAAAACAAGTAAGGGCACAATGCATATACGGGTTATAAAAGAATAAATTAAACGAAGCGGATTAAAGTCCGCTTTTTTTTTTGGAAATTTTTATTTGTCCCTAGTTTGATCATGGAATACTTTTTGAGGGTTGCCCTAATTAAAGCTTGCAAACGCGATGATTTCGGGAGCCTCAACCACCGTGCCCGATCGCTGGGCAGGCGTTTCGCCGAGGCTGCGTAAGCGAGAATTAATTTTTTTCGTGAAAAATTCAGCGAGGGCGAAAGGATCGAAACGCCTTGTCTTTTGGCCACTTTTGGATTAAGAAAAAGTGGCAAATAAAACAAACTATAAAATTACTTCTTGAGGTTAACTAGTTGGAATTTATTAATTGCTATCATGTAATGCATAAGAACACTTAGTCAGTAAAACGCGAAATCTAAAAAACTTTAAATTAGCGTTCTTTTACAAAACCGCTACAGTTTTGTGCTTCCACGGCACTCTTTTTTAAAATTACATTCTGAAGAAGGAAAAGCTGGGAGGTCACGATAGTGACGATTGAGTTGTGTTTTTGATTTAGATCAGCCTCCCTGGCTTTGATTAAGCTAAAGATTGATTTAATTAAAAAGATAACCAATGAAAAGATTTACAAAACTTTCCTTATTAATTGCCTGTATTGTTTGTTCATTTAATATTTCGGGGATCACACGAATTTCAACCTGCACAGGCAACTGGGCAACTGCAAGCACCTGGAGTCCTGCATCTGTGCCGGCATGCGGAGATTCAGTTATTATTCTTGCAACACATACTGTATGTATTACCAATCAGCAGAATTATAATACCTGCGCTACCCCATTCAAAATTGTTGTTTACGGCAATATCAAATTTTTTAACGGGAGTAAATTAAACCTTCCGTGCAATTCATATGTTTTAGTTTACCCTGGAGGAAAAGTTGAGGCTGATGTTGGATTAAGCAATTCAAATTTAATTTCGATATGCGGCAATGTTGAATGGAACTCTAACACTGTACTTAGCGGACCTGCTTGTATTGCACCAACACATACGTTTTGTGCCGGAATATTGCCGGTAGAGCTCACCGACTTTAAAGCAGAAACATGCGGTGGCAGAATTTGCCTGAATTGGGAAACAGCAACAGAAATCAATAACGATCATTTTGAACTGGAGCGCTCTCCTGACGGGGTAAATTATACAATTATTGCTGCTGTAAGATCAAAGGCTTTTAATGGAAATGTTTACACAAAAACAAGTTATTCTGCAATGGACGAGACGCCGCTTAGAGGCATAAATTACTTCCGCCTGTTGCAGGTGGATAAAGACCAGTCATCAACCTATAGTAAAGTAGTAGCCGTGATGTCGGCAGATGAATCGGGATTGCAGTTTTCTATTTTCCCTAATATGAATTCGGGAGAATTTACTGCTCAGGTAACAGGATTAAGAACCTCGGGATACGTTGGAATTATTATTCGCAATGAAACAGGAACCATAATTTATAAATTGTGGCAGCATGTTAATGAGGGTTCTGCACAAATAAGAGTAGTACCGGGATGGAAAATACCTAATGGCTTTTATTTTTGCTCTTTTGTTATTGGCGATAAAGAGCAGGTGGTTAAGTTAATTGTTGGCGGATAAAGCGAATGAGCCTGATTTTGAGCTTCTTTTGAAAGATAAAAAAATACTGCAGAGTTCAGAAAAATTACTATTTTTGCTGTCCGCTCTATGAAATGTTAAATGTTGAATTTTAAATACTGAATGAGTTTTTCATTTAGCATTTCCCATTTAAAATTTATCATTTCCTAAAATGGTCCTGTGGCCGAGTGGCTAGGCTGAGCTCTGCAAAAGCTCCTACAGCGGTTCGAATCCGCTCGGGACCTCGTAAAACCTCTGAAACCCGCGCTAATCGCGGGTTTTGGCGTTTTTGGAAAATCATGTGACGTGACATGTGACAGTAAGCGGCAGTGATGGGTCGGGGTAGGACCTCGGGGAGCACTACCTCCATAATTTGTCGCAGATTACTTTCTTAAAAAGCATTAATACCCCGCCTGGCGCATTCCAAAATATAAAACACGTCAGTTACCATCCTTAGTCGTAGGTTTTACTTTTCACTCGCTGAAACCGTTATTTTACCGAAAACCATATTCATTTCTACTCATTTGTACTCCGCTTTTGCTGGTTTAACGAAATAAATGTTACCTTTGTAAAAATTATTACCCTTTTTCGGTAATAATAATTATCTTTGAAATGGAGATTGACTATAGAAAGAATAAATTGAGAAAGCAGTGTAGCAATGCTTCCGAGATCAAACGGGCTTTCGGTGTAAATGCGAAAAGGGTTTCCAGCAGGTTAGATGAGATTACTTCATCACCTACGCTTGCGGTTTTAATGCAGATTCCTGCCGCTAACTGCCACCCGTTGCACGGAGATATGAATGGTCTTTGGGCGGTTGATGTATCGGGTAATTTTCGCATGATTTTCGAGCTGGATCATCATCCGGTTCCTAAAAAAGGCGACAATTCCATAGACACTACTTTAATAACTAAGATTTGTATCGTAGATATAGACGATTACCATTAAAAAATTTAACGCACACTACCATGATTAATTTACAAGACGAACGTGACCTTCTCTCTAAACCAGGCGATACGATTGCTGAAACTTTGGAGAAGATGAAAATGAGCCAGGCAGAGCTTGCAGAAAGGATGGGGAAAACGCCGTCAAAAATAAATGACCTAATTTCGGGCAAAGAGCCAATCACTACAACAACCGCACTTCAATTAGAAAAGGTTTTAGGTATTGCCGCTCAATTCTGGCTAAATAGAGAAGCGCTCTATAGAGAAAAATTATCTCGCATTGAACAGGAGGAGTTTTTAGATCAGTGTAAGGATTGGCTAAAGGTACAGCCCGTTAAAGAACTTAAAGCTTGTGGTTATATTAAATCTGAGAAAACAGGTCCTGAAATGGTTGATGAGTTTTTGAAATTTTATGGCGTCGCTTCACCCACTCAATGGCAATCAATGTATGTTGCCGAATATGTTGCCTCGAATTTTAGAAAGAGTGAAGCTCATAAAACTTCTCTGGGAGCTTTGGCAGCTTGGTTGCGTATTGGAGAGATTGAAATGAAGAAGCTTTCTCTTGTTGATTATAATAAAGATGCATTTAAAGACAGTCTTTTAGAGATAAGGAATTTGGCGCACAAACAGCCGGAAGATTTTGCGATAAAACTTCAAAATTATTGTTCTACTGCAGGCGTAGCGCTTATTTATACGATATGTATTCCAAAAGCTCCGGTTAGTGGGGTTGCGAGATGGGTTGGTGGTAATCCTTTAATTCAGCTTACGGACAGATATAAATCTAATGATCATTTCTGGATAACTTTCTTCCACGAAGCTGGTCATATTTTGTTGCACGGAAAAAAAGATGTTTTTATTGAGGAATTTGAAGAAGCGATGACAGATCCCAAAAAGGAAAAAGAAGCTAATGATTTTGCTTATTCTTTTTTACTTCCCGAAGGGATACCATCTGATTTGTCCGATAGAGTTACTGAGAATGAAATAAAGCAAATAGCTCGTGTAAATAAAACCCATCCTGCTATTGTCCTTTCATATTTACAGAAAATTAAAAAAGTTGCGTATTCATTTGGAAATTCGTTGAAATTAAAAGTGTTTTTAAATGATGTTATAAAAAAGCAAGGAGACTGAAACAAGTAATTAAATTAATATATGAGTAGTGAATTAAAATACATACCCATTTTACGGGGTCTTCAAGAAGAAATAAAAGTTTTGAAATCGTTTGATTTTGGTCAAAGCATTTATCCTTATGTGGAAATTGTAAAGGAGTTAGATCGTTTGCCTCCAAAACCAAGAAAAAATGCAAAAAAGCCGTCTAAGCCTAAACCAATAAAGCAATTCGAGCATGTGTATTTGCCGTTAATCCAAGGTATAAAGGCTCAAAAGGTGTTTGTCGATCTTCCAGTGCATATCGCCCCTAATAGAAGTATGAAGGACGTAATCTTGGATTTCCTTCAAACTGTGGTCGCAAACAGAAAGACTCGCACAGATTATATGAAGAAGCTCGCCCCATTAAAATCCAAGGTGATTCCTGTAATATCTTCCTATTACGCAAGGACGAATGAACCCAACTCAATTGTGGCGCAAGCTAAAGATCTGCGTTCTAGTTTTGACGTACTTGCATTTAGAATATTTCATGAAGGCTTTGACAGAGACATACCTCAAGTCGAAAGTGTTTTGACAAGTAAAGATTATCTTATAGTTGATTGGGAAGATACACCTCTTGATTTGTCAGACGACGAACAAAAGGAAATTCTCAAAAAAATAAAAACTTTGAAGTGCAATGTAATTATACATCGTAATGCTATTCCAAACGAAATCACAAATGTCGGCTTAGTTCATGCCAGAGTGATTGACACAATTGATAATAGTCTGTTAGAACAATTCAAAGATTTTTCGGGTATATCGTTCTCCGATTATGCTGGTATCAAAAAGCCCTTAATGACCAAGGGCGGCTCTGTAAGTCCAGGCTTCATTTATTATGATGCAGTTAAAAATAAATTCTACGGTTACAAAAGCGACATAAAAGAATGGGCTGAACTGGAAACAACAATAGTTCCAGCTGTAATCACTTCTTCGCCATCGAATAGAATGCATTCCGATCCCTTGGATTATTTAGGCGCGGGCAATATAGGATGGCAGATACTCCAAAGTATCTACAACGAAGAAGAGTCAGGCAAATACCCAGCAGTATATAAAAGAATTGCAGTAGAACATTACCTACACTGCATTAAGACAAAAATTCTAAATGGCAATTTTGATTAGTGGGAATAAACTCGTTCAGGTAAAATATTAGAATTAAAGAAAAATTGCATGTCAATAGGTAGAATATTCTCCCTATTTGACAATAAAAACTTCCATCTGTCCCTATATCTATCCTTCAAAGTTTCTTTAAAAACAGTGTTAATGCTCTTTGAAGTATAAGTATTTAGTATTTTTTTCACCCTTCCTTGCTCTTCAGGAAAATTCGTTATTAGTTCCTTCTTAGTAAGTAGCCTTAATTGCATTTCAGGATCGATTTTTCTATTGAGCTTTGATTTTTTTAATGTTCTATACTTGCCGTTTTTGTAACACCATAATCCAAAACTATCCGGTAATAAATCTTTGGCCTTTTCAACATGTCTCTCATCTGTAACTAAATAATTATACTCAAACGCCAACATATAATCTCTCGTTTGCTTACTGAGCTTAGATAAATTATCCAATTCAGATTTTATCTCGTAGCCCGTAGAAACTCCATTAACAGCTAAAAAATCAATCCTGCTATTATTTACTTTCATTTCAAACGCACCAACGATATTACGTTGCTTCAAATGTTTTTCTGCAAGTTTATATTTTAGAATTTCTTCGCCATTATAGTACTTAATTAATATTTCATTGAACAGCTCGTGTAGTTCATATTTAGTAAAGGCTTTAAAGTTCTCTGCCGGACAAGCATTGTTCAGGTGATCAACCAGTTTAACATAATAATCTAGAGTATTGTAGTTTTTAGCCAGGTAGCTAACAGCCTTTTCGTCAACAATCAACTTTTTTTCAATAATCTTCATTCCTTTGCTAAGATAGCCAATTTAAGACATTAGTTTTTTTGAGAACCTAAAAGGTTAATTATCAGTCGTTTGTTAATAACTGCTTCGCTCAATCGCATAGTTTTTCAGCCCAAAATCCTTGACAAATTTACTATATAAAATAGCAAAACGTTGCTATATATCGTAGCTATTGGTTTAAAACGATAGTCTTCTCGACGGGAAGAAGCTCTTTATTATTAACTTTAATAAAGAATGCAAAGTTCGTTATGTCCGACAAATTACGCGCATACCAAGAAGAAGGAATTCGAAACATCTTCAAAAGGTGGAAAACAGGCAAACGGAGTATTCTTTTCCAAATGCCTACAGGCACCGGAAAAACAGTTCTCTTTTCCGAGATCGTTAAGAAGGGCTATGATAAAGGTCGAAAAATCTTAATAGTTGTACATCGCAAAGAGCTTGTTGAACAGATAAAAGCAAAGTTATTGGGGAAAGGAATTGAAGCCGGAATTATTATGGCCGGAGAGCAGCCTGATTCGAGAAAAATTGTTCAGCTTGCCAGCATACAAACCCTTTCACGAAGAGAACACCCGGAAGCTAACCTGATTATTATTGACGAAAGTCACCACGCAAAAGCGGCCACCTATAAAAAACTTTGGGAAATTTATCCTGAAGCAAAATTTCTTGGGGTAACTGCCACACCGATTAGATTAAATGGAGATGGTTTCGCAGACTTGTTTGATGATCTCATAGTAACGATGAGCGTTCAGGAATTTATTAATCAAGGTTACCTGGTACCGATAACACACTTCGTTGGGGCCAATCCGGATCTTTCTAAGGTAAAACAAAGACAGGGAGACTACGAAACAAAAATGTTATCAAATGTAATGATGGACAATTCCGTTATGTCCGATTTGATTGATAGCTATAAGGAAAAATGTAACGGAAAATCTGTTATAGTGTTTGCCGTAGATGTAGAGCATAGTAAAGAGATCGCTGGAAGATATAATGCTGAAGGAATTTCGGCGGCGCATATCGATGCAAAGACTCCTGTTGCCGAAAGGAAAAAAGTTTTAGATGACTTTAGAAATAAAATAATTAAAGTAGTAAGTAATGTAGAGATTATTACAGAGGGATTCGATTTTCCAGAATGTGAAGTCGTTCAATTAGCCCGGCCTACAAAGTCGTTGTCTCTTTACTTACAAATGGTAGGTCGTGTTATGCGAACTGCCTTTAACAAAAAAGAGGGAATTGTCTTAGATAATGCCAGTCTTTGGCTGGAACACGGCATTAGTACAGTTGATCGAGTTTGGGATTTAAAAGGTTTTGAAAAGAAGAAAAAGAAAAAATTTAGCGGGGTTACTGTTGTTGCGGAAGATTCAGATGGTGTTTTAAGACAAGTCGATAGAAATAGACTACCTGAAATCAAAGGTTTGAAATTGATGGCCTTGACTGCTGAACTCGAGAGATTACTTGTTTTTGAGGGACTATTATCTTATACAAAATCACGATCATTTAATTTATTGAAAGCGTATAACGACTATCTCGCTTATTTGGAAAAACGTGAAATTAAACTAACAGATGTCGAATTTGAATATGTTCAGAAACGCTTAAACTATTTTAATAATAGAATGCCTGAAGATAAGAGATTTAAAAAAGGTTATTGGTACCACCAGTCTCAACAATTAGGATTGAAAAAACCGAAATGGGAGTCCGTATCCTCATAAGTCGGGAATTACGATTTCAAAGGAATAATATTCTTTTCCTGCATCCACGCCCAAGTTGTGCTTACAGTGTCCTCACTGAACCTTGATTTTTCTTTTGACCACTCGAAAAATTTCCTAAACAGATCAGCTTCTTCAATTTTTTCGCAGTCTGACATTAACTCTAAAGCACATGCATATAAAGTAGCAACTATTTCTGTAGTATCGGTTTTGGCCGTCTTGAATAGATCAATTATGTATTGGATCTTTTCGTGTTCATTTTTAAAATATGAATTATAATATTTTTTATACTCCTCGGCTTTTTCCATAGGCACATAAACAGAACGATTGTATTTGCCATCTTGTTTTGTTTCTACATCAAACCACTTATTCTTTTTGAATTGTGTAACAATGGAGTGCATAAATTTATTATCGAAAGGTCCGGCGGCTTGTTTCACGTATCTATCATTAAGGTTCATTGACGCTGCATGCTCACATAGATATATCAATTTCTGAAATTTAATTCGACCAAATGTTGGCTCAGCGTGCATCTGAGAAGCAATTTCAGCAGCCAGAGTGACACGTTTAAAGAAGATATTCTCCTTTTTGTTTGCACCTTTTTCAACGGCTAGTTCATATTCTTCCAATAATTCCTTTTTATGAAGCTCATCAATAGAAGCTGGCGTTATAATGCCTGCCAGCATTAAACCCTCTTCAAAATCCTCCATCGAAAAGGTTTGTTTTTTAATTTTGGTTAACTTCATTTATAGCGGTTTTAATTTTTTCAATTGCACGAGCTCGAATTTTTCTAATAGTGTCCGGCTTTACTTTCAACTCTGCTGCCAACATAGCTGTTACATCATCCGGAAGGTATTTTTGATGCTTTTTATGTTCTATGTCTTTCGCAACTACGGCCTGTTCTTTTTTATTTAATTTTTTGAAAATTAGAAGTGCAACATCCTTCTTATTCTTCAAAGCTCTAACATCTACATCGGCACTTACAGCAGTTAATATTTCGTCGAAATATGACCGATGAACAATGTCTTTTTTCTTTTCATTACTGTAATGATCGTTAAACAAGCGAATAGATATTTTTTTTAAATACACCAAAATTGATTTTCTGTCATCGGGAATTTTGGAACCGTCTCTCTTGTAGCTTTTATATTTTCTGACCCTTTCAAAAGTTTCGTGGGCTATTTGTTGCCCGACGTGTTGATCAAGTTTTCTCGTATTACACACTTTTTTACAGTGACTCTGCAAATCAGGTAAAAACCGATTTACGAAGTGATTATAATGGTGCTCGTCATTGTCGGTGGAACATAGTTGTTCAAGTAGTTGAACATCCGACATTTTTGATATTGCTGTTTGTAACTGCAAGAGGTTTAGTTAAGATATACCGTGAAGCGTGACATTTTATTATGTCCCGCTTCACGGTATTGTAGGTAAAGAACATTCTAATTTATGGAAAATAATAAGAAAGACGGGGAAAAACCCCAAATGAAAGTTACCATTTTTGTTAATGGCACTCCTCATGGAGAAGATAAGAATGAAATCACTTATAGCGAAGTGGTGACATTAGCATTTCCAGATTATCCCCAACATCCTGAACGAACCTATTCGGTTACTTATGAAAGAGGCCATGGTGAGAAGCCCGAAGGAATCTTATCGCCAGGTGGTACTGTTAAAGTAAAAGATGGAATGCGTTTTACAGTTAAACATACGGGTCAATCTTAATGTCTGCGTTTAATGTTATAGCCGAACATAATCCAGATATAAGACGATTGCTTGAAAAAGGTTACGCGCTTTCTATTGATAGTGATTACTTGGTTGTCCGGGATGTATCCTATCTTGATGAGAATAAAAATCTAAAGGTGGGTGCGCTAATTTCGAAAATTGTTGATGTTGACAAAAAGCAGATCAGGTTACATGACCATCAGATGTTATTTTGTGGCTCACATCCTTGTCAAATGGACGGAACTCCTATTGTGAATATGGGAGGGGGGCCAGCAACATTGACATTAGCTTCGAGTGATCTTGTGGTTCAAAGGAATTTTTCACACAAACCTGAGAATGGTTATTCAGATTTTTACGAAAAGTTCGAGACCTACGTTAATATTATTTGTGGGCCAGCAATTGAGCTTTATGGAAGCAAAGCATATCCTTGGACTTTTCGGGCCGTTGATGCGGCAGGAGAATCGGTGTTTAAGTTTAGAGATACTTTAACCAGCAGAGCTGAAATTGGTGATCTCTCTTCGAAATTCAAGGATGAAGTAGTAGCTATAATTGGCCTTGGGGGCACAGGTTCCTATGTTCTAGATTTTCTTGTTAGAACCCCGGTAAAAGAAATTAGGGGATTTGACCTGGATTCTTTTCACGTACATAACGCGTTCCGTTCGCCAGGCAAGTTGGAAGAGGAAGAGCTTGGAAAACGAAAAGCAGAAGTATATCAAAGAAGATATGAAGGTTTTCGATTTGGAGTAAACCTGAATTCAAAAAAAATTCTTTCTGATTCAACAGAAGAATTGCAAGATGTTACATTTGCATTTATATGTATTGATAAAGGCTCATCTCGAGCGGATATAATTGATGTCCTAATTAAAATGAAGATTCCTTTTATTGATGTGGGAATGGGTTTGGATAGAAAGGAAGGATCAATCAGCGGTATGTTAAGAACGGTGTATTTTTCCAAGGAAAATTCACAAGAAACTCTGGAAAAGAATATTGTTCCGCTTACCGATCCTGCTGATGATATTTACCGAAATAATATTCAGATATCAGAACTCAATGCACTTAATGCATGTTTGGCCATTATAAAGTATAAACAACTGGTAGGATTTTATACTGATGATCATTCGTTCTACCATACCTTATTTAATTTAGAAAATATAAAGGCTATTTCAGAATGAGAGATAAGATTAAATTACTCCATGTCGAATACTTACCCAAGGAACTTGAACCTGGGATTCTTTATGTTTCTAAGGAATTTAGCGTCGCAGGGCACCTGTGTCCTTGTGGTTGTGGTAATAAGATTATCACACCACTTGGTCGTACCGAATGGGAATTCTCAGAAAGCAAGGCCCAGGCAACTCTTTATCCATCCATAGGGAATTGGCAGTTACCGTGTCGATCTCATTACTGGATTCGAAAAGGGAAAATAATATGGTCATATCCATGGAGTGACCAAAGAATTGCAAAGGCACGAGAAGAGGAAGAGAAAAGGAGAAAGGCGTATTACGATAAGCTTTACACAAAGAATAAGAAAAATGCTGCTGATGAAATAATTCAGAATAAAAATAGTTACGACAATTATCCCGTTCCTCCAAAAGACAAAAAATACTAAAATAAAAAATTATGGCCTAAGATAGAGACAGG